>Ga0233425_10009545_pt1 | contig 12223 bp, 11 predicted proteins | sample Watercolumn_Towu_2_FD_181712 | JGI IMG/M metagenome (GOLD analysis project Ga0233425, IMG submission 181712) | Freshwater microbial communities from Lake Towuti, South Sulawesi, Indonesia - Watercolumn_Towuti2014_140_MG | ecosystem: Environmental > Aquatic > Freshwater > Lake | place...
GGACCCTTTGCAAGGGGCGTGCCCAACTTGAAAACAATGGAGACAGGCTTGTGTCGGCCTTGCGGCGTGGATGCCCTCCTGTCCGGAACACGACACCGCTGTCGTGCCTTGCGCGCGGTCGCCACTGAAACCTGAACGCGGCGCCCGTGGCGTCTTTGCGCTACAATGCCGCCCACGGACGCAGGAGGTCCCATCATGATCCGCTGTCCCCACTGTGGTCGCCATCACCTCGCCGAGGAAACATCCTGCCCGTTCTGCCACCGGGGCGGCGCACTGGGCCGGGCCGCGCGCCGGGCCGTCGCGGTCGCCTCCACCATGGTGCTGATGGCCTGCTACGGCCCGGGTACCTACATCCCGGATTCCGACAACGACACGGGCGTCGCCGACGAGGACGGCGACGGCTACACCGTGATCGAGGACTGCGACGACACCGATCCGGCGATCAACCCGGGCGTCACCGAGGTCTGCACCGACGGCGTCGACAACGACTGCGACGGGCTGATCGATGCCGACGACGCGTACGACTGCCCCACCGACTGATCACCCCTCATCCACCCAGGGCTCCACGACGAGCTGCCAGCCCGCCTGGTCGAACGACTCCCCCGGCGCGGGCGCGGTCTGCACCAGGCGCTCGCGCAGGCCGCGATCCCTGAGCTCCAGCACCCGGTGGTGGCAGTAGGGATTGTTCCCGGGCCGGCCGAGGTAGGTCTGCGCGGTCCAGACGCAGCCGCCCCTGCAGAGCCGGGCGTAGTAGCAGTCGCGGCAGAAGCCCCAGAGATCCTCCACCGTTCGGTCCGAGACGGCGGCGAGTCCCGCGTCATGGCCGAGGAGCGCGGCGAGGGGTTCGACGCGCAGATCGCCACCCGCGTAGGGCCGGGTCGGGAGCGAGGCGCAGGCCTTGACCCGGCCGTCGGACTGGATGCCCAGGGAGAAGCGCCCCCCCTGGCACCCGATCCAGTGCCCGCCCAACCGGAGTTCACCCTCGAAGGGACCGAAGTAACCGAGGTTGTTGGCGGCCGCGAGCGTGCAGGAGCCTGCCTGGAGACGCCGCGCGAGCGCGGCCAGGCGCGGCATGAGATCGGCGAGCATCCAGGGCTGCAGCACCAGGCTCTCCAGATCGGCCGCGCGGCCCATGGGGTTGGTGAGCTGGAGCTGCCAGGCGCGCGCGCCCCGCGCCACGATCAGCTCGGCCAGCGCCTCCAGCTCCGCGAGGTTCAGGCGGTTGATCTGGGTGTTCACCGCCGGGGCCATGCCGCTCTGCGCCACCCGGGAGATCGCCGCGAGGGCGGCGTCCCAGGAGCCCGGCACGCCGCGCAGGGTGTCGTGGGCGGCGGACAGGCCGTCCACCGAGACCGAGACCGACCAGATCCCGGCCGCCGCCGCCGCCCGGACCCGCGCGTCGTCCAGCGCGCGCCCCCCGCTGACCAGCGTGCAGCGCATCCCGGCGGTGCTCACCGCGCGGGCGATGTCGAGCCAATCCGGGCGCAGGTAGACCTCGCCGCCGAGCAACGCGACCTCGCGCACGCCGGCTTCCGCGAGCATCGCGACCACGGCCAGCGCCTCGGTGCGGCTCAGCTCCTGCTCCCGGGGGCGGCCGGCGCGCGAGCCGCAGTGCTGGCAGGCCTGGTCGCAGGCCAGGGTCAGCTCCCAGACCGCGAAGACGGGGTGGGGCCGGGCGAGATCGGCGGCGGTGAGTGAGCGGGGGTGCGGTCGGGCGGATGGCATGGGGAAGGGACTATGTCAGTCCCGGCAGCACAGCACCCCACCCTTGTCCGAGTTGCCCACCGGGTAGCCGTCATAGCTGCACGATCCGCCCGGGCAACCCTTCTTCGTGACCAGCTCCCCCTCGTGGTAGTGGCTCTCCGAGCCGCCCACACACTCCCAGGGGCCCAGGTTGGGCTCGGCCTCGTTGAAGCCGCAGGAGTCCTGGTGCATGGAGGCCAGCACGCGGTTGAGCACACCGCAGTTCTTGTCGCCGGTCAGCACGGTGCCGAGGTTGCCGCAGCCGAACACGTCGTTGCCGTTGCCGGCGCCATCATCGCAGACGCTGCCGTTGTCGCTGTGCTGGACCACCGCGAAGAGCAGGGACTTGTCCGGGGTGCCCCAGGGCACCGCGTCATCGCAGGAGCCGGCCTCCTGGGCCACCTCGGTCTTGCCCTGGCAGACGTGCCAGCCGGCGCTGCACAGATCGGCCGCCGAGCAGCCGCTGCCCTCGGTGTTCCAGGAGTCGTCGCCCGCGCCGTGCCCGCAGGTGGGCGCCAGATCGGCCCGGGTGAGGCCGCCCACGGTCCAGGCCCCAGAGCAGGCCGCGATGTCCGGGTAGGCGGCCCAGTCCTGGTAGCCCTCGCGCTGGCCGTCGGCGCAGCCCGCGTCCGGCTCGGTGATCGGCTCCTCCTCTTCTTCGATCGGCACGACGGTGACCTCGACCAGCGGAGCGGCCGAGTCCTCGGGGGGTGGCTCCACCGGGATCGCGGTGTCCTCGAGGTTGGGCTGGCCGATGTGGCGCGGGGCGTTCAGGCCGTAGTCCATGCAGCCGGCCGCGCAGGTGAGGAGGAAGAAGCCGGGGACGGGGAGCCAGACACCCTGGGACATGGGACCTCCTGGGTCAGCCATCGGGCTACTCGCGTGGATCGAGGTGCGGGCGCATCATCGGGGAGACCACGTCGGTGCAGTCCAGGCCCCGGCTGCGCGCCAGCAGGGTGATGTCCATGATGATCCCGTTGGTGGCCGTGTCCACCAGGGAAGGGTTGGTGGTCCAGACCGCCTGGTTGTCGGCCAGGGGTTCGGTACCGCCGATGAGGGCCTCGCGGTGATCGACCACCACCAGGGCCTTGTGCGACCAGGCCGCCTTGGCTTCATCCCCGATGACCGAGTCGATCCAGCAGGAGAAGCCCTGGGGGCAGGTCATGTCGTTGGCCGGGGAGTACAGCACGCGGTGCAGTCGGCGGTCCGCCACGGCGGCCAGCACCGGCTCGATGCGGGCCAGCTCACGCGGCCAGATGGAGAGGTAGACCGAGCGTTCTGCCGAGCGGATCATGGTCTCGATGCGGGCCATGACGTCGTCGTAGCGATGCAGGATCCACACCGGCTCGGGGCGGGAGCGCTTGGGCAGCAGCTCGAGGCTGTCGGCCAGGCCCTCGAGCTGGGCCACCAGGGTGCGGCGCATGGTCGCCACGAAGGTGCTTGGATCCGTGGCGATGTAGCGCGCGGGCTCGTTCCCCAGGCAGAACGCGGCGCCGGTGTCCTGGAGCTTGCGCAGCACCGTGTAGACCGCCGAGCGCGGGATGCCCGAGCGCGCCGCGACCTCGTAGCCCGTGAGCCCGCCGGCCTCGCCGTCCTCCAGCAGGGTGACGTAGGCCAGCGCTTCGTTGCGCGTGAGGCCGAGCTCCATGAACTTGGTGATGATGATCTCGTGCACGGGTTTCTCCGGCAGCCGCTCGGGCGGGATGTAGTGACTCTATACAGAGTTACGATCGGCTGTCAAGCATCCGGGTGTTATCTCCCTGCCATGCCCTCCCGCCGTGAAGCCCTCCGGATGCTCCAGCACTCCCTGGTCCTGGGGGCGGTCGCCAGCCTGCTGCCGCCCCTGGTCTGGGCGAACGAGACCTGGGACGTGCGCTACTACGATTGGGTCGCGGATCTGGACGACGCCCGCGATCAACTCGGCAGCCTGGAGGAGGGGCTGCTGGAGCCGGCGGACGTGGCCCGGCTGCAGATCGTGACCCGCCCCGAGGGGGGCTACGCGGTGGTGCTGTGCCTGGCGGGGAGCGCCGAGGAGGCGTCGTCCCTGGCCCGGGCCCACGCGGCCCTGCTGGCCGAAGGCGCCGGCAGCGACGAGGTCCTGGCCCAGCCCATCCCATCGACGGAGTACCGCCGGCTCTACAACGTCTCCTACGGACTCGGGCCCAATTTCGACGTGCTCAGGGTGAACTGGGACACGGTAGCCGGGATGCTCGGCAGCGGGGTGGCCAAGGCGCTGTACGTGGAACGCACGGGTCATGGCAACTATGCCCTGGTCTACAAGCGTTACGGCGATCTGGAGGGAACCCGCGCCGCGGCCCTGCGGCACGATCGCCTGCTCAAGGGAACGGGCGTGCGCGCCGCGGTCATCGAGGAGTGCAACAACGAGATCGTGTGGACCGGCTCCTCGGCGGCGGCGGCGGCCATCGCGGAGCGGCCGAAGGATGTCGCCCAGGTCGCCGCGGCGCCGCCCGAGGAGATCGCCGTCGAGGAAGTCCTGTCCGAGGAGGTCCTGGCGGTCGCGACCCCGGTCGAGACGGTACCTCCGCCCACGGAGATCCCGCCGGCGGCGAGCCCTCCGCCCCCAGCGGGGAAGGAACCGGAAAAGGAACCTTCCGCGCCGGAAGAACCAGTTTCGCCGCGGTCCGACTTCGCGCTGCGTCCAGGCAGCACGGCCACGCGCAACCGCATCAACGACTACGTCCAGGGCCTGCGCAAGAAGGGCCTGGTGGCGGGCGACGAGCAGACCTCCTGGTTGGTGTACGACCTCGGCTCCGACCGCGGAGTAGCCGACATCAACGGGGAGATCCCGCGCCAGGCCGCCAGCATGATCAAGCCGCTGGTGATGCTGGCCTTCTTCCACCAGGTCGAGCGCGGGCGCCTGGTCTACGGTGAAACCAGCCGTGCCTACCTGGAGGCGATGATTCAGCGGTCCTCCAACAGCGCGACCAATTGGGCGATCGATCAGATCGGGGGCCCCGAGCGGGTCCACGCGCTGCTGCGCGAGCACTACGGCGCCATGCTGCCGCAGACCCGGGTGGTGGAGAAGATCGCCGCGGGCGGGCGGACCTATCGCAACAAGGCCTCGGCCCAGGACTACGCGCGGTTCCTGCGCGCAGCCTGGCAGGATCGCCTGCCGCGCTCCGCCGAGATGCTGCGCATCCTCAACCTGCCCGGCCGCGACCGCCTGTTCTACGGTGCGGCGAGCATCCCGGTGGGCACCCAGGTCTTCGACAAGACCGGCTCCACGGCCATGCTCTGTGGCGACATGGGCATCCTCGTGGCGCGAAGGCAGGGGGGTGGAACCCTGCCCTACATCGTGGTCGGCATCATCGAGAAGGCCTCCTGCACCTCTCGCTACTCCGCCTGGATCGGCGCCCGATCGGCGGTGATCCGCCAGGTTTCGGATCTGGTCTACCGCGATCTCAAGGCGACCCATGACCTCGCCTGACGGCGGGTGGCTGGAGGGTCCGCGGCGACTGAGCTTCGAGGCCCGTTTGCTGGCGAGGGTGCTCGGCGCGGCCCGCGCCCGCTGGGGCACCCTCGCGGCCGGCCGGCGGCTGGTGCGCTACCTGCGCGACCCCCGCGCCCTGCCCCGCGGGGGAGGGGATCGGTACCTGCGCCTCAGGGGACAGGTCTTCGCGGTGCCGGCCCTGCCGCCGCTGGATGAGCGGGACTTCGTGGATCACCTGCTCGACGATCTCGCTGCCCTGGAGGCTGGCACCCCCGCCCCGCTCTCCCTGGCCATGGTCTGCGTGACCCCGCGTTGCATCCACCGCTGCGCCTACTGCTACAACGCCCAGGACCATGGTGAAACCGAGCTCCTGTCCCTGGAAATCCTGGTGCGGACCGTGCGCGATCTGGCGGCGGCGGGGGTCCGCAACGTGTTCCTCTCAGGCGGCGAGCCCATGCTGCGCGCCCGCGATCTCCCTCTGCTGCTGGCGGCCTGCCGGGACCCACACCTGGGGTTGTGGTTGGTCTCCACCGGCTACGGCATGACCCCCGACCGCATGTCCGAGCTGCGCGCGGCGGGCCTGCGCGGCGTGATGATCTCCCTGGATGGCCAGGATGCGGCTGCGCACGATCGCGTGAAGGGGCGCCCCGGCGCCTTCGCCGAGGCGGTGGCGGCCCTGGGCGCCTGCCGCGATGCCGGGCTGGTCGTGGGTGTGAACTGCCTGATCGGACCGGCGCTGCTGGAGCGTGCCGCCCTGGAGGACTTCGTCCGCTGGGCCGGCGGGCGAGGCGCCCACTTCGTGAGCCTCAACACCCCCCATCCCGTGGCAGGTGACGACAGCCTGCGGCCCCTGCCGGTGGCAGACCTGCTGGCGGTCGAGCGCCTCGCGGCCGCCACCCGGCGGGGATCGGCCTGGCGTGGCCAGCCCCTGGCCTACTCGCCGGACGCCTGGGAAGCCCTGCGTGGCTGCGTCGGAGGCCAGGAATTCGTCTACGTCAGCCCGCGGGGTGAGCTGATGGCCTGCCCGTTCCTGCGGGATGGGGTCGGCCGCGTACAGGACACCCCGGTGGCGGACCTGCTCCGTGTGGTGCGCGGCCGGCGTGCGGGCTGCCGCGTGTGCCAGAGCCTGTCGGCTACCAGGTCTTGCCGTCGCGGATCAGCAGTTTCTTGACCAGCGTGACGTAGGCTGCCTGGGCTTCGGCCTGGGGCAGGCCCTTCTTGCCGGCCCAGGCGTCGTACTTGAAGCGGCCCTTGATGTCCATCATGCCGGGCCGGGGGCCATGCACGTCGCCCTCGCTGCCCTGCTTGAAGAGGGCGTACAGCTCCAGCAGCTCCGGGTTGGAGGGGCGGGTGGAGAGGGACTTGACCTTGACCTGGGCTTCTTCGAAATCGCTCACGGCGGCCTCCTTGGAGTGGACCTGGATTAACCGCCGCCCGGCGCTCGCGGCGCGGTGGCGATGGCCCGGATGGCCTCCAGCAGGCGCTCCCGGGGAGTGGGTTTTCCCAGGACCGGGCTGCTCGCGTTCGCCAGGTACTCCTGGGCGCGCGGGGTGAAGGTGCCTCCGGTCAGGAACAGGAAGCGCCGGGCGAGCTCCGGATCGCGCCGGGCGATGTCGGCATGCAGGTCGATCCCGAGCAGGTCGGGCAGCATGAGGTCGCAGATCACGACGTCGAAAGCGAGATCCTCGGCGAGGATGCGCTCGGCTTCCCGGCCACCGCCAGCGGCGACGACGGTGTGCCCCGCGCGCTCCAGCAGGCGGGCGAGGGCGCGGACGAGGTGGGGCTCGTCGTCGATCAGCAGCAGCCGCAGCGGAGCGCTGGGCGCGCTGACGGCCTGGGCGGGGGGGGCGGGGGCATGGGTGGGGGCATGGAGCGGGAGCACCACCGTGAACGTGCTGCCGAGCCCGGGTGTGCTGCTCACCTCGAAGTGACCGCCGTGCTCGGAGACGATGGTGTGGCAGATGGCCAGGCCCAACCCGACCCCTTCGCCGGGCCCGCGAGTGGTGAAGAACGGGTCGAAGACGTGGGACAGGTGCTCCGGGGGGATGCCACGTCCGGTGTCGCGCACGGTGATTCGCGCCTCGGTCGGCGTCCGCGTGCCGCACACCGTGATGAGGTGGCGCTCGGGGTGCCCCTCGTCGATGGCGCGCGCCGCGTTCACCAGCAGGTTCAGGAAGACCTGGGAGAGGCGCCCCTCGTTGCCCAGCACCGGCAGCGGCCCGGTGAGATCCTGTTCGATCCTGGCCCTGAAGCGAATCTCGTTGTGGGTCATGGCGACGGCGGCCTGGACGACCGCCACCAGGTCGCAGGAGGCGCGCGCCTCGGGGTCCACCCTGGAGAAGGTCTGCAGGTCGGCGACGATGGCGCGCATGCGCTGTGCGCCATCCTCGGCGGCCCGCAGGTAGCTCCTGAGGGGATCGATCTCGGCCAGCCGCGCGGGATCGAGCGTGAGGGCGTGACGTTCGAGATCCTCGATCGTGGCCTGCAGGTTGTGGAGCAGCCAGGCCAGGGGGTTGTTCAGCTCGTGGGCCACGCCGGCCGCCAGCAGTCCCACCGAGGCCATGCGCGAGGACTGGGCCAGGCGCTGCTCCATCGACCGGCGCTCGGTCTCGTCGCGGACAGAGGCGAGGACGCAGGTCCGTCCGGCCACGTCCATCAACGCGAGCGACACGTTGGTGGAGAGCAGCAGGCCGTCCTTGCGCGGGATCAGGACATCGGGGACCACGTGGACACCCCTGGCCAGGGCTTCCTGGACGAGCGCCCTGACCCGCGGGTGCTTCTCCTCGGGGAAGTAGCCCAGGATCGAGCGCCCGAGCAGATCCTCCCGGGAGTACCCGAGCAACCGCGTGAAGGCTCCGTTGACCATCACGATCGAGTGGTCACGGGGATCCAGCAGCGCGAGCCCGTCGCCGGACGACTCGAACAGCACCCGGAACCGCTGCTCGCGCTCCTGGATCTCGCGCAGCAGGCGGCCCGTGCGCAGCATCGCCTGGATGTGGGCCAACAGCACCGTCGGCTCCACCGGCAGGGTGAGATAGCCGTCCGCGCCGCCCTCCAGGCCGGCGATCCGCGAGGCCTCGTCGGGGTACGCGGCGGAGAGGTGCAGCACGGGGATGACGGCGGTGCGCGGGTCGGCGCGCAGGCGGCGGCAGACCTCGAAGCCCGAGAGGTCGGGGAGCTTGACGTCGAGCACGATGCCGTCGGGGACCTGTGCGGCGAGGGTCAGGGCCTGCGCTCCGGTGGCGGCCTCCAGGACCTGGTACCCGGCGCGCCGCAGATGATGGCAGGTGACGTACCGGCCGCCGTCGTCGTCGTCGACCACCAGCACCACGGGGGCGGGCGGGGTGTGGGTCACACCGGCTCCTTCCGGCGCTCGAGGCTTCGTTCGACGATCGCGAGCAAATCCTGCGCGGCGCGGTGGACCAGGGTGACCTGGTGGTGCTGCGAGGGGCTCAGGGGCGCCTCCTCGGCGGAGAGCAGGATGTCGGTCACGCCCAGGATCACCCCCACCTTGGACCGCAGGTCATGGCGCAGGTGGGATCGCTCCAGCTCCCAGGCTTCCACCGCTTCGACGACGTTCGAGAACGATCTGGGGTCGGGGCTCATGCGGGTCCTTCGGCGTGGTGCACGCGGTCCCGGACGAGGCCGGGACCCGAGGCGTCGCCCCCGTGTAACGCAAGCAGCCAGGCCTGATCCATCACAGCGGCGTCGTGGCCACGCCGGTCTCGCCCTGGACCGTGCGGGACCGTCGATTAGGAGGGTCGGTCCTCAGTCGCAGGGCCAGGCCATGACCGGACGCCGTCTCCACGAGCACCCCATCCTGCCCCCCCCGGGGTCCGAACCCAGCGTGCCGTTCACCTGGAACGGGCGCCCGCTCTCCGCCCGCCCGGGCGAGATGATCGCCTCGGCGCTCTTCGCTGCGGGCGAGCAGGTCTTCGGACATCACGCCCGGGACGGTGCCGCGCTCGGGATCTTCTGCGCCAACGGCCAGTGCGGCCAGTGCACCGTCATGGCCGATGGCGTGGCGGTCAAGGCCTGCATGACCCCGGTCGCCCCCCGGATGTCGGTGTGCCCCGTGGAGGGCCTGCCGGCGCTGTCCATGATCCGTGGCACCGCGGCCACGGGTGAGGTGCCGCTGCACCGCGTGCAGGTCCTGATCATCGGCGCCGGCCCCGCGGGGCTCTCGGCTGCCGCCGAGCTGGCCTCCCGCGGGGTGCGGGTCCTGGTCGTGGACGACAAGGACAGACCAGGTGGCAAGCTCGTCCTCCAGACCCACAAGTTCTTCGGGTCCATCGAGGACACCCGCGCCGGGACCCGCGGCATCGACCTGGCCACGGTGCTGGCCGAGCAGGTGGCGGCCCAGCCCTCCGCCGAGCTGTGGCTGGAGAGCACCGCCGTTGCCGTGTTCGCCGACAAGCGCGTCGGCATCGTGAGAAACGGAACCTACCATCTGGTCGAGCCCGAGGTGCTGCTGCTCACCACCGGCGCCCGCGAGAAGCAGTTGCCCTTCCCGGGCCACACCCTACCCGGGGTGTACGGCGCCGGTGCCTTCCAGACCCTGCTCAACCGCGATCTGGTGCTACCGTGCCGGCGCCTGTTCATCCTGGGAGGCGGAAACGTAGGGTTGATCGCCGCGTATCACGCCATGCAAGCTGGCATCGAGGTGGTGGGCCTGGTGGAGGCCCTGCCCGAGGTGGGCGGCTACCGGGTCCATGCCGACAAGATCCGGCGTCTCGGCGTACCCATCCACCTCCGCCACACGGTGGTCGCCGCCCACGGTCGCGAGCGCCTGGAGGCCGTCACCGTCGGCCTTCTGGACGATCGCTTCCGGCTCGTCGCCGGTACCGAGCGCCGCTACGAGGTCGACACCCTGCTGGTGGCCGTCGGGCTCGCCTCTCTCGGAGAACTGGGCGAGCAGGCTCGTTCCTTCGGCATGCCCGTGTTCGCCGCGGGCGACGCCCAGGAGATCGCCGAGGCCTCCGCGGCCACCTTCGGCGGGCGGATCGCGGCGCTGGAGGTCGCCCACGCGCTGGGGCTGGCCGTGGGCGATGTCCCCGGCGACTGGCGCGAGAAGCTCGAGGTGCTCAAGGCCCGGCCCGGCCCGTTTCGGCCGCGGGAGGTGCCCGACACGGGATTGGCCGTGCACCCCGTGCTGCACTGCCATCAACCCATCCCCTGCAACCCCTGCTCCTCGGTCTGCCCGGAGGGCGCCATCCGCATGCAGGGCGATCCCATCCTCGGGCTGCCGGCCTTCGAGGGTCGCTGCACCGGCTGCGGCCGCTGCGTGATGATCTGCCCCGGCCTGGCCATCACCCTGGTGGACTCGAGGAAAGACGCTGAGAATCCCTTGATCACCGTGCCCTTCGAGCTGCCCACCGGGGGGCTGCGGCCGGGTGATGAGGTCGTGGCGACGGGCGTGGACGGCGAGCCGCTCGGGCATTTCCCGGTGGTGGATGTGCGCGCGCCGAAGGTCGCCGACCGCACAGTGCTCGTGCGCCTGCGGGTGCCGGCTGGGGTCGCCGTTCGGGTGGCCGGCTTCCGCGTGCAGGATCCGGAGGCGCACCAACCCGCCGCGACCGGGGCCGAGCCCGTGGACGCCGACGAGGTGGTCATCTGCCGCTGCGAGCACGTGACCGCGGGCGAGATCCGGGCCGCCATCCGGGCCGGCGCGCGGGACGTGAACGAGCTGAAGGCCGAGCTGCGGGTCTGCATGGGTGCCTGTTGCGGCAAGAACTGCCCGGAGCACATCGAGCGCCTCTTCCGGCAGGAGGGGGTGCCACGGGAGGAGGTCACCCCGCCCACCCAGCGCCCGCTGTTCGTCGAGGTTCCACTTGGCGTGTTCGCCAAGGCGGGAGGTGGGGAATGAGTCGCCCGTGGGATGTCGTCGTGATCGGGGCCGGTTCGGTCGGCACCCCCATCGCGCTGTACCTGGCCCACGCGGGCCTCTCGGTGGCGGTGCTGGAGGGCCGGGCCTCGGTGGGCCGTGGCGAGAATCGCGCCGCGATCGGCGGGATCCGCGCCACGCACTCCGAGCCCGCCAAGATCGCCCTGGGGCTCGCCTCGCTGCAGACCTTCTCCACCTGGGAGGCCGAGACCGGACATCACCTCGGCTGGCGGCAGGGAGGCTACACCTTCGTGGCCTACACCGCGGGCATCGCCGCGATGCTTACGGCCCTGGTGGCGCGGCAGCGGGCCGCCGGCCTGGACATCGCCTGGCACGACGCGGCCACCATCCGCGACCTGGTCCCGGGGATCTCCCCCGATGGTCTGCTCGGCGGCACCTTCTCGCCGGGCGACGGCTCCGCTTCCCCGTTGCTCTATGCCCACAGCTTCCGGGTGGAGGCCGAGCGGGTCGGCGCGCGCTTCTTCTTCCGTGAGCCCGTGGTCGAGCTGTTGCGCGACGGCGCGCGCGTGGTGGGCGCGCGCACCGCGCGGGGTGAGTACCCCGCGGGGGTCGTGGTCAACGCCGCCGGGGCCGACGCCGCCGCGATCGGCGCCCTCGCCGGGCTCTCCCTGCCGGTGGTGCCCGACTCCCACGAGGGCGGCATCTGTGAGCCCGTGGCCCGCTTCCTCGAGCCCATGGTGGTGGACATCCGCCCTGGGCCGGGCTCGAAGAACTTCTACTTCTACCAGAACGCCGAAGGGCAGGTGGTCTTCTGCATCACCCCGGATCCGCCCATCGTGGGGCACGACCGGCGCGCCACTTCCGTGTTCCTGCCCCAGGTCGGCCGGCGGATGGTCGGCCTGCTGCCGCGCCTGGCGAACCTCAAGGTCCGACGCACCTGGCGCGGTCTGTACCCCATGACCCCGGACGGCGCGCCGCTGCTCGGCTGGGCGCCGGGCGTGCCCGGGCTGTTCCTGGCGGTCGGACTGTGCGGCCAGGGGTTCATGTTCGGGCCCGGCCTCGGGCAGGTCGTGGCGCGGGCCATCGCGGAGCAGGGGACGGAGAAGGACGCTTCGATCCTTGCGGAATTGAGGCCGGATCGTTCGTTCGGGGCGGCGGAGGCGTTGCGGTGAACATCCTCCTCA
>Ga0233425_10009546_pt1 | contig 12223 bp, 11 predicted proteins | sample Watercolumn_Towu_2_FD_181712 | JGI IMG/M metagenome (GOLD analysis project Ga0233425, IMG submission 181712) | Freshwater microbial communities from Lake Towuti, South Sulawesi, Indonesia - Watercolumn_Towuti2014_140_MG | ecosystem: Environmental > Aquatic > Freshwater > Lake | place...
TGATGTAACTTCCAATCCCGCCGTTGGTGTAGACGATGGGCGGGAGTCCCTCCGCGCCGCCGTATTTGGATTTCTTGAGCAGTTCACGCGCCTGTTCAGGGTCGTAGGGCAAACCGTTGAGTTGGGTGTTGAACCCGGGCAGTCCGGGCGGGAAGGGACCGATGGCGGGCAGAGCCTTGCCGCGCATGACCACGTCGATATATCGCTGTCGGTCGAACGCCATCGAAAACGCCTTGCGGACGTTGATGTCGTCAAAGGGCGGCTGGGTGTTGTCGAAAACCACGAAGCCTGTGCAGAGGTTGACACCCGTCACCAGTTGACTGTGCAGAGGCTCTGTCGGGTCGAGCAGGCGGTCCGCGTTGTACGAACCGACTCCCGCTACGTCCACTTCGCCCGTTTCGTACAGGCGCAGGTCATCGCCCGCGTAGAGTTTGGTCACCACGTAAGGGATGGACGGCTTGCCGAGATAAAAGTCCGCGTTGGCTTCGTAGACGATGTATTCGAAAGAGCGCCATTCCTTCAATCGATAGGGGCCTGTGCCGTTGGGCGTCCGCACCCATTCTTCGCCGGTTTCCACGTTGTCCTTGTCCACTACAAAAGCGGTGGGGAAGGTGAGTTTCAAAATAAAGTAAGGCTTGGGCGCGTCGATGGTGACTTGCAGGGTCAGTTCGTCGATCATCTCCAACCCGCTGATGTGGTCTGCCTGACCCGCGTTCATCTCGCGCACGCCGACGATGTCACCGAGGTAGGTCAGCACGGTGTCAGATGCAAGTTCGGGGCTGGCGGCGCGTTCCCACGAATAGATGAAGTCTCGCGCAGTGACAGGCTTGCCGTCGTGGAATTTGGCGTTCTCGCGGATGTGGAAGGTGTAGACAGTGCCGTCTTCGCTGACTTCCCAGGTGTCGGCGAGGTCGGGGGTGAGGTTCAGTCGCGGGTCGAAGGAGACCAGTCCGCTGAAGACCAGTTTGTCACCCGAACTGTAGGTTGTCGCGGGGTCGTAGTCTCGCAGGTTGGTGGATTCTCCTCCGCTGTAGACGAGAGCCTGGTCGAGCGGGACACCAAATTGCATGGCGGGCGCCGCATTCGCGCCCGCAGAGAGCAGGAGGGAGAAGACCAAAGTGAAGACAACAACTAAACTCATCATTCGATGTCGTTGCGAGCCGTGCGGCGGCGAAGCAACCTCCTCTTGTGTAGAGATGTTTTGCAAAATGGGGGATTGCTTTGTCGGGAAAGGCGCCCTCCTCGCAATGACATAATTCTTAAATATATTACCCATTTTTACCTGCCTTTCGTGAGCGGACGACAAATCCCAAAATCACAACACCGATGATGAGCAGGAGGACGAGACAGATACAGACCAATGCGATGGACAAAAAGATAAAAGACGGATCGATGGACAGATCTCTTATTGGTGGATTGCCGGTGGTTATTGATGAAGTGGGGATGGCAAAGGGAGTGGGCGTCACTGCCAGCGGAATCCCAGCCACGGGAACGTAGGTCGGGACAAAGGTCGGGGTGGGCATTGCTGTCGCCTGGGCGGAAACAGCCCGAGGCGCGGCTCCGACGGACTGCCTCCAGACGTCTTCCAAGCCGTCCGAGTCGAATCCATAAATTTCGAGCAGGGCATCATCAATCGGCTTTGCGTCGCGCAAAGCTTTGAGCAATTCGGTCAATTTATCCTGCCCGTAGGTCTTGATCAGGAAGTTGGTAATGCTGTACGACTGACTGTACGAGAGGTTGGCTTTGTCAGGGAGTTCGGAGAAGCCGCCGTTGAGCGAACGGACGGTGAGCAGGGCGTCGTTCTTGATTGCCTGGTCAAGTTGGCTTTGCGAGTTAGAATCCAGCCCGCCTTCGCTGTACATGGCGAGACCTTCGTTCAGCCAGGTGGGAACGTCGCCGAGACAGGAGAAGGTGAGATGTCCGACAAGAATGTGAGTTAATTCGTGGATGACAGTGTTCTTGTCCCAGGTCGCGTCGGAGTCTGACACGCCCATGATAAAGATGTTGAAATCAGAGAAAGCCATGCCGCCCGTCCACGAAGGTTCGTAGAGGATGGCGTCCTTCATATCGTCATAGTTTGGGTAAACGTAGAGATCAATCGGGTCTTCGGTGGTCAGCCCCGCCTGCTCCTTGTTGCGGCGCAAACCTTCGACGCCCGCGTCGAGCATGGTCTGGGCGAAGGCTTTGTCGTTGTCGTACCAGTGCAGGCGCAGGTCGCCGTTGGAGATGGTCTGCCAGTCGTGGGTGTTGTCGAGCCAGGTTGCAGTTTGGACATCGGTGGAGGATTCTTTTCCAGCCGAGTCGGTGTAAATCCAGCGCCACCAGATTGTCGCCCCGGGCGGGAGCGATCCGCTCTGGCGCATGTCCCAAGTCCATTCCACGGTGGCGGTTTTGCCGGGTATGAAATCGGGATAAGCCTTGGCAACCACCTCTCCGCAAGTCTGCTGGATATTTCCATACTCCAGAGTAATCGACGCGATATCTGAATCCGCGCTGATGGTGGCAGAGAAGGTTGCCGTGTTTGGAAAATCAAACGTGACCTGATTGTCGGTCACATCCGAACCCGGCGCAGCAAACGCGGTCTGCGCGGGGAGAAGGAACGCAATTAATAAAATTAAGGGGAGCCATTTTTTATGCATAAGGTTGTTCTCCTTGGGTTGGTCTCCATAAATATATCATGGCGGCTGGTTTTTATAACGTCCTCCTTCGTTAAAACTAAGGGACTATTAATGTCGCCATGTAAAATGGATATAGATTGTTACATTTAGTACATTTTTATGGTTGGCCCCTAAAGGTTTCTATAATAGAGATGAGGCTTTCGAGCCACCGAGAAACCCTTTAGGGCCTTTTAGACAAATTCTTTTTGGAGGTATTTATGCAACGAACAAAATTCTTTCTCGGCGGTGCGTTGATTTTGGCGGCAGTCGTTTACCTGTTGGTTTCATCCACGCAGGCGAGCGCCGAGTATTTCATGACCGTGGACGAAGTGAAAGCAAAGGGCGACTCCGTTGTTGGTAAGAGCCTGCGTCTCTCTGGCGCGGTTCTCGGCGACACGATTCAATATGATTCCCAAACCCTTGCCCTGACCTTCGACATTGCCCACGTTTCAGGAGATAATGCCGAGATCGAAGCGCAGGGCGGATTGGCTGAAGTCTTGTACCAGGCGGTCAACGACCCAACCCGTCAGCGGCTCACCATCCATTATGTTGGCGCCAAACCCGACCTGCTCCGTAGCGAGGCGCAGGCAATTGTGACAGGCAAACTCGGCGAGGACGGAGTCTTCTATGCGGATGAAATCCTGCTCAAGTGCCCCACCAAATATGAAGAGGCGGTCCCCGAGCAAGCCGCCGCGAACTAAACCAAACCGCGCGGGGTTAAACCCCCGCGCTATGTTTACAAAGCCTGCTTCGCAGACTCAGCCGCCGTAGGCGGCTTCGTACGCTACGCGTAGCCCCGACGTTAGCGTCGGGGCTTCACAAGGAAGAAATTATGCTTGCAGAATTTGGATACGGAATTTTATTGGTTGGTTTTCTCGTCACCGTGTACAGCCTGATTGCAGCAATCTATGGCGTCATGGATAAATCCGCAGCAATGGTTGAAAGTTCGCGGCGTGGTATGTTATTGGTATTTCCGCTGCTTTCGCTTTCAGCGGTATCGTTGATTTATTTACTGGTCAACAATCATTTCGAAGTTGCCTTTGTTTATGAAGTGACCAGCCGCAGTATGCCGACCTACCTCAAAGTGACCGCATGGTGGGGCGGACAGGCTGGCTCGCTCCTCTTTTGGGCTTGGCTGTTGGCGGCGTTCACGTCCGCTGTCACCATCCGCAAGTGGGAGCGCGACATCGAGTTTCTGCCGTGGGTGATCGTGGTCAACGCAATCACGTTGATTTTCTTCCTCGGCATGGTGGTCTTTTACGAAAACCCCTTCACCCGTTTCTGGGTGGTCGGTGGGAACGTCGAGCCGCACATGTTTGCCCCTGCTGGCGCGACTCTCTTCGCCGCGCCCGACGGCAACGGCTTGAACCCGCTGCTGCGTCACCCTGGCATGGTCATTCACCCGCCCATGCTTTACCTGGGATTTGTCTCCTACGTCATCCCCTTCGCTTTTGCGATTGCGGCGCTCATCACAGGTCGCACCGATGACCGCTGGATTCGACTCACCCGCCGCTGGTCGCTGTGGGCGTGGCTCTTCCTCTCCTTCGGGCTGGTCCTCGGCGGACGCTGGGCGTACGATGTCCTCGGCTGGGGCGGATACTGGGGCTGGGACCCCGTCGAAATCGCGGCGTTCATGCCCTGGCTGACGGGAACCGCCTTCCTCCATTCGGTGATGATTCAGGAAAAGCGCGGCTTGCTCAAGCACTGGAACATGATCCTCGTCATCCTGACCTATGCGCTGGTGGTCTTCGGAACCTTCCTCACCCGTTCGGGCGTGCTGTCCTCCGTCCATGCCTTTGCCAACAGCCCGATTGGTCCCTTCTTCATGGGCTACGTCGCGCTGACGTTGGTCGTCTCCACCGCCCTGCTGATTTGGCGCTGGCCCCTGCTTCAAGGCGAGACGGAAATGAAGTCCATGCTTTCGCGTGAGGCGTTGTTCCTTTTGAATAACCTGCTTTTCATGAGTGTTCTCGTGGTCTGTTTCTGGGGTGTCGTTTCTCCACTAGCTTCGGAATTATTCACCAACCAAAAGGTGACTCTCGGTCCGCCATTCTATGAGCGTGCCACGGCTCCGCTTTTCGCGGCGTTGATGTTCCTGATGGGCGTTGCCCCGCTTTCAGCGTGGGGGCATTCCACCGTCACCACTCTTGGACGCGCCATGTGGAAGTCCGCTCTCGCGGCTGTGGTTCTGACCATCGTCCTGTTCTTCACCTACACCCAGAACTATATTGCCTTGATCGGGTTGTTTTTGGTCGCGTTGGTTTTGCTGGTCACTTTGCAGGAATTTTGGCGGGCGGCTCGGGCGCGTCAACGGGCGCAGGGTGAAAACTTCTTCGTCGCGCTCTCCCGCCTGATGGGACGCAACCGCCGCCGCTACGGCGGGTACATCATCCACATTAGCATGATGTTGATGGCGATTGGCATTCTCGGCATCGAAATCTTCCAGACCGAGACTCAGGGCGCGCTGGCGCAGGGCGAGGAGTTGACCCTCGAAGGCTACACCGTCCAATACCGCGAGCTGGCGTCCTGGCCCGATGAAGGCGAAGGTGTGAACTACACCCGTGCCGTGGTGGACGTGTACAAGAATGGCATTTATCTTGGCGAACTCACGCCGCGCATTGACTATTACTTCGACTCGCAACAGAACATGACCATCCCCGGCCAGCGCTCGACATTGAAGGATGACCTCTACGTCCTGCTGGTGGATTGGGAGGATGTCTCACATGCGGGCGCCACCTTCAAGATTTTCGTCAATCCGCTGGTGAACTGGCTCTGGATTGGCAGCCTGCTCTTCCTCATCGGCATTCTCTTCGCCGCCTGGCCCGACCGCGACCCAGCCGAAGAACCCGCGCGCAGCGGGGCTTCGCGCAATGTGAGACAGGCGAGTTCGGCGGATTAGTCGCGTTCAACGTTTAACGTTGGAGTTATTTCATGAAAAGATTTTTATACATCCTCGCCTTTTTATTCCTGCTCGGCGGCTTGTTCACCACAAACGCCCTCGCCCAAAGCGGAACCCCTTCGGATGACGAGGTGAACGCGATTGCCCGCAAGTTGTATTGCCCTGTTTGCGAAAGCACGCCGCTGGACGTTTGTCCCACACAGGCTTGTCACGAGTGGCGCGAGTTGATTCGCACCATGCTGGCGGAAGGCAAGACCGAAGCGGAAATCACCCAATATTTCGTTGACCAATATGGGGCGCGGGTGCTGGCGGAACCTCCCAAAGAGGGCGGCTTCTTGCTGATCTACCTCCTGCCGCCCGCCGTCATCTTGATCGGTGTGATCATCCTCTTCCGCTCGCTCAAAGAGTGGACAAAGCCCAAAGCCGCCGTCCCCGCCCAAAGCGCGGCGCAGGTTCAGAAAGACGATTACGTCTCGCGGTTTGAAGAAGAGTTGAAGAAACAGAAATAATTCCCTCATCCCCAACCCTTCCCCCAATGGGGGAAGGGAGTTCCCTCTCCCACAGGGAGAGGGTTAGGGTGAGGGTTTTGGGAGAATTTTATGACCGAGGAAACAACAAAAAAACGCGGCGTTCCCCTGTGGGCGCAGATTGTGATTTGGGCGGCTTTGGCGGGATTACTGCTGCTGGTTGCTTTTGGACTGAAACGCGCACAAAACCCGATGGCGGAAATTGGCAAGCCCGTACCTGACTTTGAACTTGTTTTTTATGAAGGCTACGAATACAACGGCACGGCGAAGGTAAAACTCTCTGACCTGCGCGGAAAGATTGTGGTGGTGAATATCTGGGCTTCGTGGTGCAAACCCTGCGAGCAGGAAGCTCCCGACCTCGAAGAAGCCTGGCAGTTTTACAAGGACGGCGGCGACGTGGTTCTGGTCGGCGTGGATTACGTGGACACACCCAAAGGCGCCGAAGGCTACCTGACCAAGTTTGACATCACCTTCCCCAATGCCCCCGATTTGAAATCGAACATTTCGAGCATTCTCAACCGTCAGATGGGCGTGCCTGAAACCTACTTCATCGACCGCGAAGGAATTTTGCGGCATGTGAAGGTGGGACCCTTTATGTCGGTTAACGAAATCAAATCCGTCGTGGAAAGTATTGACTAAAACCTCAACGGAAGAGATGTAGGTCACGCTTGTAGCGTGACTGTCACGTTGCAAACGTGACCTACTCCGTGATTCAACTTCTGAGAGTAACCCAACCATGCAAATCAGTTCAATCCTTCTCGTCCTCGCCGTCTTCGTCATGGTCGGCGCGTATTTGTACCTGCCGTTCATGGCAAAGAGCCGCCGCACGCGAAGCGGCGCTGGCGAAACACACGAAGTCTCCGCCCTCAAAGCGGAACGTGACCGCGTCATCAATTCGTTGCAGGAACTCGACTTCGATTTCAATCTCAAGAAAATCCCCGAAGGCGAGTATCCCGACCAGCGCGCTGCCCTGCTCCAAAAAGGCGCGGACATTTTGCGCCGACTCGATGAACTGGCTCCCGCCGCTTCGTCTGCCGTCAACGCCGAGGCGCGAATCGAAAAAGCCACCGCCGCAGGTCGCGCCGACTCTGGTTCCAAGCCTGTCATCGAGAGCGACGACGACCTCGAAGCCATGATTGCCGCCCGCCGCCGAAATCAAAAGAGCAAGTCCGCTGGATTCTGCCCGAAGTGCGGCAAGGCGGTTTTGGCTTCGGATAAGTTTTGCCCGTCGTGTGGGAAGTCGTTGAGTTAGTAGTTGGAGAATAGAGAATGGAGAGTGATAATTACCAATTACCATTCTCCATTCTCCACCCCCCCCCCAGAGGAATTAATGAAAATACGTTATTTCACCTTTGCCCTTATCGCCGTCCTTCTCACCGCCTGCAACTTCACCCTTGCGGAGGATGTCACCCCGCCGCCAGATTACAAGCCGCCGACAGCCGTGCCGACGATGGGTCCGCTTTTCCCCGCCGCCGCGCCTGACCCTGCCAACGGCGAAGCCATCTACGTTGAAAATTGCGCTCCCTGTCACGGCGCGACGGGCATGGGCGACGGCGCGCAAGCCGCCATGCTCGAAGGTCAGAACGTGACCATCCCCCAACTCGGTTCCGCCGAGTTCGCGCAAGGCAAAACTCCCGCCGCGTGGTATCAAATGGTCACGCAGGGCAACCTTGAGAAATTCATGCCGCCCTTCTCCAGCCTCAACGACCAGCAGCGCTGGGACGTGGTCGCCTACGCCGTCACCCTGCACACCACGCCCGAACAAATCGCACAGGGCAGGGAACTCTGCGGCGATTGCGCCCAGTATTTTGGCTCGCAAGAGATGATGTCGGCTTTGTCTGAATCTGACCTCGTCAATTTGATGAAGAACGGCGAAGGAAACCTCCCTGCTTTTGGGAAGGATTTTTCGGATGAGGACGCGCTGGCAGTTGCCGCCTACCTCCGCAGCTTGACCTTCGCCCAAACCACCCCGCCGACAACTGTTCCCGCGACGGAAGCAGCGGTGGAGGCTGAGGGCTTGACTCCGCTCCCCGAAGGCACATCCCAGCCTGAAGCGGAGTCTACGCTCCAGCCAGTGAGCGGGGGACAGGTTTCAGGCTCCGTCCAGAATCAGACGGGCGCAGACCTTCCCCAAAATATCAAAGTCATCTTGCGCGGCTACACTCACGGGACAGACATGACCGCCGCGCCCGAAGAAGTGGTCACGCTCGAAGGGACGCTCGACGCGAATGGCGCGTTTGCCTTTGCGGATGTGACGCTCGACGAAGGCTTGATTTTCCTCGCCGAAGTGACGGTGGACGGGCAGACCTACCAGTCGGAGTTTACCGTTGTCGAAGCGGGCGCGACCGAGTTGAGCCTGCCAGCCATCACAATTTACTCCACCAGCGAAGATTTCAGCCTGCTGAAGATTCAGTCGGTGCAGATGTTCTTCGACCTTGCCAACGCCGAAGCCGCGCAGGTGTTCGCGGTGTACACGATTGTCAACGACAGCGATAAAACAATTGTGGTCAACCTGGGTTCGGGGACCGAAATCCCGTTTGCGCCGTTCCCCGCTGGCGCGGAAGGGCTTGGCTACGAAGCCACGCAGGACACCGCCCCGTTCATGCCGCTCGAAGGCGGTTTTGCATTGCCCCCGAGTCAAGCGCCCTATGGCTTGATTGCCTACTCGTCCCTGCCGAACGGGAAGGAGATTTCCATCTCGCAGGGTGCGTTTTTGCCGATTGACGAAATCAGCCTGATGGTTCCCGAAGGCGTGGAAGTCGAAGGCGACAACCTGACCGACGGCGGAACGCAGCCGATGATGGACTCGATGGTCTTCCACGTTTACACCGCCAGTTTGGCGAAAGGCGCGAGCCTCGACTTCACGCTGAAAGGTCAGCCGCAGGAGACCGCAGTCAACGCCGACCCATTGCAGAACAAGAACCTGCTCTTCGGCATTGGCGGATTGGGCGTGGCGCTCATCCTCGCGGGCGCGTTCCTGTTCTGGCGTGACCGTCAGCGCGGCGAAGACACCGACGACGAAGCGGACGACGACGAAGAGTTCGGCGACCCCGAATCTGTGATGGACGCCATCATCGCTCTCGACGACCTGCACCGCGCAGGCAAAATCCCCGACGAAGCCTATCAACAACGGCGTGGCGAGTTGAAGGAAGCGTTGAAGAGGAAGGCGTAGGGAGTTGGAGAATGGAAAATAGTGAATGGAGAATAGCAATTACCATGCTCCATTCACCATGATCCATGTCCCATTTTCCATTTACCAATCTTCGACCTCAAACGATATGATCCTTGTAAAAAAACTCGTCAAACGTTTCGGTCTCAAAGTCATCCTGCGCGGATTGGATTTCTCCGTCGAGCAGGGTGAGTTTGTGGCGTTGCTGGGTCCCAACGGGGCAGGCAAAACCACCTTTTTGAGAATCCTCGCTTCGCTGTCGCGCCCTTCGCTGGGACAGGTTCAGGTGGCGGGTCATCCACTGCCGAATGAAGCCGCGCAAGTCCGCGCCAAGTTGGGCGTGGTCTCGCACATGCCGCTGCTCTATCCCGACCTGACCGCCGAGGAAAATTTGCAGTTCTACGCCAGCATGTATGGCATTGCCAATGCCCAATCTCGAATTACCGAAGTCTTGAACATGGTCGGCTTGGAAAACCGCCGCAAGGATTTAGTCCGCACCTTCTCGCGCGGAATGCAGCAGAGACTTGCCATCGGGCGTGCCGTCATCCACAACCCCGAAGTGATGTTGTTCGACGAGCCGTACACAGGTCTCGATCAGGACGCCTCCGAAATGCTGGATGAAGTTCTGCGCTCCGTCGCCGCCGAGGGGCGCACCGTGGTGATGACATCCCACGACCTCGCCCGCGCCGAAGACCTCGCCACCCGCTTTGACATCCTCTCGCGCGGCGTGATTGCCTCTTCCGCCAAGCGCGAAGACTTGCGCGACACGAACTTGCTGGCTTACTACAAACAGGCGCTGGTGGATTGATATGAAAAATGAAAAGACAAACGTTGAACGTTTAACGTTAAACGTTCAACCCTCCACCCTCAAGGCTACTTTCGCCATCGTCCGCAAAGACCTTGCCGCCGAACTGCGCTCGTTCGAGTTGGTTTCTGCCATGCTGGTCTTTTCACTGCTGGTCATCATCATCTTCAACTTTGCTCTCGAATTGGACGTGAAGGTGAGGCAATCCGTCACTGCTGGCGTGCTGTGGACGACCTTCGCCTTCGCTGGCACGCTCGGACTCAACCGCTCGATGGCAACCGAAAAAGATCGCGGCTGCCTGGATGGTCTGCTGCTCGCCCCCGTTGACCGCTCCGCGATTTACTTTGGCAAAGCCATCAGCAACCTGGTCTTCATGCTGATTGTCGAAGCCTTTGTGCTGCCGATTTACAGCATGTTGTACAACGTGAATCTCTTCCGCCTCGACCTGCTCGGCGTGATTCTGCTTGGCTCGATCGGCTACACCGCTGTCGGGACTCTGCTCTCGGCGATGTCCGTCCAGACCCGCACCCGCGAAGTGTTGCTGCCGATTCTGCTCTTCCCCGTTGCCATTCCCGTCCTGTTGGCGGCGGTCAAAGTCAGCGGCGGATTGCTGGCAGGCGCGGAATTTTCGGAAGTCCTCACCCCGTTCAATATTCTCCTCGTCTACGACGTGGTCTTCATCGCCGTGGCGTTTATGGTGTTTGATTATGTGGTGGAGGAGTGAAAGCAGTAATCAGTGAACAGTGGTCAGTAATTGGTCAATCCAAAATCGTAAATCTGAAATCGTAAATTGTCTCAGGAGTTACAAATGCAACCCAAACCAACCGCACTAAAAATACTTGACGTCGTGTCCATTATCGTTTTGGCAATTTCCACCTATCTGGCGCTTTTCTTTGCTCCCACCGAACAGGTGATGGGACAGGTTCAGCGCGTGTTTTATTTCCACATCGGCACCGCCTGGGTCGGCTTGCTGGGCTTCGTCCTCGCCGCCGTTTCGGGCATTGTCTACCTCGTGACCAAGGACATGAAATGGGACAGGTTCGAAGTCGCCCTGGTCGAAGTCAGCGCGATGTTTTTCTTCCTGACCATTGTCCTCGGCTCCATCTGGGCGCGTCCCGCCTGGAATACCTGGTGGACTTGGGATCCGCGCCTGACCACCGCCGCCGTCACCGAACTCATCTACATCGCCTACTTCATGCTCCGTGCTGGAATCGAAGACCCCGAAAAGCGCGCCCGCTTCGGCGCGGTCTACACCCTGCTGGGCGGAATCAGCGCCCCAATCACCTTCATGGTCATCCGCCTCTTCCGCTCCATTCACCCTGTCGTCGTCGGTGCGGCAAATGCCAACCAGGACAAACTCAGCATGACGCCCGACATGAAGACCGCCTTCTTCTTCGCCCTCTTCGCCTTCACCATCATCTTCGTGGACTTCGTCTGGCACCGCGTCCGCCTTGGTGCGTTGGAAGAAAAGGTCGAACAACTCAAGCTCAAAGTCTCGATGTAATTGGAGAATCACATGGATACCCCCGATACCTCAACCTACATGATCGCTGGCTTCGTCATCAGTTTTGTGACGATGGGAATTTACATCCTCAGCCTTTATCTCCGCAATCGCAATTTGAATCAGGATATGGAAACCCTCGAAGCGCTGGATGAGAAGAAAAAATAACCTCTCGAATTCCAATAAAAAAGTCGCGCCTTGTTGAGCGCGACTTTTTTATTTATCTCTTTGATGTCGTTCTTTCCGTCGGCGCAAGATTGCGGCGCGGATTTCCTCCAAGCCGAGCAGGTTCAAAAAAATGGACGCCAAAATATTCATCCGTGCCAGCGCTGTCGGTGGATGGAGGAAGAGGGCGCGAGTCCAAGCGGAGAGCGCGGCAACGGGCTGACCGCCATCTAGCAGGTAGCGGGAATCCACGCGGTTGGCTGCTGCGCGGGCGCGACGACTAACCTTCGCCAAAACAGGCGAGAGGGTTTCATCTCGTGTGGCGAACTCCAAAATGCGGAAGGCGTCCCGCCCGAACTCGGCAGCTTGGGCGATATTCTTCGCCTCGGCATGATACCGCGCCGCCGCCCAAGTTTGATCCACGTGCAGGATTTTTCCGAGCTGGGCAATGCGAATCCACAGGTGATGGTCGAGCATGAAATGAAAAACGGGATCAAGTT
>Ga0233425_10009547_pt1 | contig 12221 bp, 9 predicted proteins | sample Watercolumn_Towu_2_FD_181712 | JGI IMG/M metagenome (GOLD analysis project Ga0233425, IMG submission 181712) | Freshwater microbial communities from Lake Towuti, South Sulawesi, Indonesia - Watercolumn_Towuti2014_140_MG | ecosystem: Environmental > Aquatic > Freshwater > Lake | place: Indonesia...
TTCGCGGCGGCATCTTTGCTTGTCACGCTCGAACCTCTCCCAACGCTCTCAAGTCTTCGCGGCTGAGGCGGCGGCTGCGCCTAAGGCGATCCGTTTTACGCGAATCTCCGCCGCTGTCCACAAGCCGACATAGGGAAATTTGGCTATCCCAACTACGACACAAGACCATGGCGCCCTTCGCGGCGATATGCCGCAAATTCGCCATTTCCTCCTACTGCAAGGCTCAAATGGCTCCTCTTACGCTTGCACTTTACCAGCCCGACATTCCTCAAAACGCCGGGACCATGTTGCGAACCTGCGCTTGCCTTGGCGTCTCGGCGGCGATCATCGGGCCCGCCGGATTTCCCGCAAGCGACCGTGACTTCCGCCGGGCCGGCATGGACTACCTCGACCAGGTGACAATCGACCGACATGCGTCTTTCACGGCCTTTCAGGATTGGCGCGCGGCTTGCCGCCAAGCGGGCAAGCCGCGCCGCCTGCTGCTGCTCTCGACACATGCGACGGTCTCCTATCTCGATTGCGCCTATCGTGAGGGCGACATTCTGCTCGTCGGCCGGGAATCTGCGGGCGCGCCGGAAGAGGTCCACGCCGCCGCCGATCTGGCGCTGCGCATCCCGATGCGTCCCGGCATGCGCTCACTAAACGTCGCCGTGGCCGCAGCGATGGTCATGGGCGAAGCGTTGCGGCAGTTGCGCCCGCGCTGAACAGGTGCGCCGCCGCACAGCGCGCTACGAAACGTCCCTTTAAGTCTTTGATCGTCACTGCATATTAAGGCGATATTCATTTATTTCGGGAGGGCGGTATGACCCACCAGACAATTCGTATTTCGCTCATGCTTTGGGAGCGCCTGCTGAAATCTCTCAATGTGGCCCTGTTGACCGCGCTTCTTGGCGTCGGCCTCTATGCGCTCGTGGCCAATTTCTCAGAAACGCGCGACGCTCTCGCCAAGTTCTTCCTGAAATTCACGCAAATTGAGCGCTTCGAAGCGTTCAATGTGAAGGCCGCCTTCAAGGTCGATCAAATCGCTGAGTCAGCGCCGATCTATCACGCTCTGCCGTCGGACATGCGAGACATGCTGCCCGACGACATCCGGTCGCTCCGCGCGAACTGGGTGGAGCGGCTTCTCTATGTGGGCGACCAGGGAAAGCTGTGCGACTTCGAGTCCGCCGATCAGAAAATGATCGAAGATTACAATTCGGATCGGCATTTATCCGCCGACGGGCTCATCACGATGAAGGACTCGCGCGAGGTCAAAGCGCAGGTGCTCGAAGACATGCGCCAGGCGAAAGCCAGGAACCGTGAGTGGCGGAATGGCGAGCCGCGCTCCTGCTATGTCACCGAGCTCACTGAGCGAGGCAGAAACGTCAAGACGGCGCTCGTGCAGTTCCTACGCGCCGGCTTCGCGGCGGCGACTGCGCCAGCCGCGCGGAGCGACACGAAGGTCGCCGATATGGCGCGATAGACGCCCTGCTGAATTGACAAGGCACGGCGCCGGCGGGAATGAAGCGGCGACAAGGAGCCGTCGATGAACGCCGCGCCGGATCAGCTCGAAGCCCGCAAGGACGCCGCGCGCGCCTGGTTCGAATCTTTGCAGCTGCGCATCATCGCCGCCTTCGAAGCACTGGAGGACGAGGCGCCTGGACCATTCGCGACTGGCTCCGATGCGCCTGGGCGGTTCGTTCTCACTTCGTGGAGTCGAACAGATCACAGCGGCGCGACTATAGAAAGCGCCGCTCGAAACATCGGTGGCGCGCCGGGCGGCGGCGGACGCATGGGCATGATCAGAGGCCGCGTGTTCGAAAAGGCCGGCGTGCATTGCTCGACAGTGTTTGGAACCCTCGCGCCGGAATTCGCCAAGCAGATTCCTGGCGCGGCGGAAGACCCCCGCTTTTTTGCCACAGGCATTTCACTCATTGCGCACCCCTGGAACCCGAATGTTCCCGCCGTGCACATGAACACGCGTTTCGTCGTGACGACGAAAGCATGGTTTGGCGGCGGCGCCGATCTTACGCCGATGCTCGACGCGCGCCGCACGCAGGACGATCCCGACACGATCGCCTTTCACGCGGCGATGCGCGGCGCCTGCGAGCGTCATAAGGTCGCCGACTACGCGCGGTTCAAGCAATGGTGCGACGAATATTTCTTCCTCGCCCACCGCAATGAGCCGCGCGGGATCGGGGGCATTTTTTATGATTATTTCAACAGCGCGGGAGACGAGAGAAATTCCGCCTGGGATGCTGATTTCGCCTTCACCCGCGATGTCGGCGAAAGCTTTCTCGACATCTATCCCGAACTTGTGCGGCGAAACTTCGCCAAGCCCTGGAGCGAGGCGCAGCGCGACGAACAGCTCGTGCGGCGCGGCCGCTATGTCGAATATAATCTGCTCTACGATCGCGGCACGATCTTCGGACTAAAGACCGGCGGCAATGTCGACTCGATCCTCTCCTCCATGCCGCCCCTGGTGAAGTGGCCATAGCGCGCACGGCGAATAACAGCGACGTCATGGCCGGGCTTGTCCCGGCTATCCACGCGATCCGGCGCTCGCAATCCTTCAATAATCACCGCGATGTCTTGGCGTGGATGCCCGCGACAAGCGCGGGCATGACGCGCGGAAAGCCGGGCATGACGTGCACAGAGCCCGTCACCCGAAGGTCCACCGCCGGTTGAGCGCAAAGGTCACGAACATCGCGAGCACGGTGGTGACGACCTGCGCCGGCAGATAAGGCGCGCCCCAGCGATCGACGAAGAGGCTCATCAACACATAAGTGACGCAGAAGCCCGCGAAAGCGACGAGCGCAAAGCGCCAGGTCGCCTCAGTGTGCGGACGGTCGCTCGCAAAGGTGTGGCGGCGGTTCAAGAGATAGGCCACGACGCCGCCGACCACATAGCCGCAAAGCGTCGCGGGGACGGCGCGCCAGCCCGCGCCTTCGACCAATACGATGAGGACGGCGTAATGCGCGAGCGTCGCGCCGACGCCGACTGAAGCATACGTCGCAAGCTGGCGCGTCGTCGACATGCTTAGCGCCGCATCGCGGCGTAGTGGCGCGCGATTTCCCGCATCTCTGCGTCGGAGAGCTGGCGACTCATGAAGCGCATCTCCTTGTGCGGCCGCGCGCCGGAGCGAAAAGCTTTAATCTGGTTGAAGAGATAAAGCTCCTGCTGTCCTGCGAGATGCGGAACGTCGGCGCTTTTCGCGATCCCATCGACGCCGTGACATGCGGCGCATTGCGCCAAAACTTCGGAGAGATCGCCGGCCTGCGCGCGCTCTACGTTAGGGAAAAGCAAAATCGACAATAGCAAGCTGGTCGCGGTTCGCATCGGAGTCATTGCGAGGTTTCTTACGGACCAAGATGGTAGCGCAATTCGGCTGGGGCGGGATTTCAGCGCATGAGCGCCGGTGGGCGCGGAACCGGATGGCCGTCCGCCGGCGCCCCGCCCCTTCACATAACCGTCAATCTCGTCTAGACAGTCGGCGACTTTCGAGCCGGGCGCGCCCGCTCGCCACCCGCATCTCCCCGAGAATGGCGGGCAAGTTCGGGACGCGTTCCGGTCCAGGGGCCGGAATCGCGGCCCTTTTTTATGCGCGCTCGCCAACAGGAGCGCCGACGGGCGAAGGTTTCCTCATGCTTCGAGACGCGCCTATCGGCGCTCCCCAGCATGAGGTCTAGGAATTCGCGCGCTCGCTCCGGGCGGCCAACAGGATCACATGCCGAAAAGAACCGACATTTCGACAATCATGATCATCGGCGCCGGCCCTATCGTCATCGGCCAGGCGTGCGAATTCGATTATTCGGGCACTCAGGCGTGCAAGGCGCTTAAGGCGGAAGGCTATCGAATCGTTCTGGTCAACTCCAATCCGGCGACGATTATGACCGATCCGGACATGGCGGACCGCACCTATATCGAGCCCATCACCCCGGATATCGTCGCCAAGATCATCGAGAAGGAACGCTATGCGGCGCCGGGCGGCTTCGCGCTGCTGCCAACAATGGGCGGACAGACCGCGCTCAATTGCGCGCTCAGCCTCGAAAAAATGGGCGTGCTGAAAAATTTCGACGTCGAGATGATCGGCGCTACGGCGCACGCGATCGACAAGGCCGAGGATCGCGAACTGTTTCGGGAAGCGATGACCAAGATCGGTCTCGAGACGCCGAGGTCGCATCACGTCAAGACGCTCGCCGCAGCGCTCGAGGCGCTCGACGACATCGGCCTGCCCGCGATTATCCGTCCGTCTTTCACGTTAGGGGGCACCGGCGGCGGCATCGCCTACAACAAGGCTGAGTTCATCGAGATCGTCGAGCGCGGCATCGACGCCTCGCCGACGAATGAAGTGCTGGTCGAAGAGAGCGTTCTCGGCTGGAAGGAATATGAGATGGAGGTCGTCCGCGATAAGGCGGACAATTGCATCATCATCTGCTCGATCGAGAACGTCGATCCGATGGGCGTGCATACCGGCGACAGCATTACCGTGGCGCCGGCGCTGACGCTCACCGACAAGGAATATCAGATCATGCGCGACGCCTCGATCGCGGTGTTGCGCGAGATCGGCGTCGAGACCGGCGGGTCAAACGTGCAATTCGCGGTCGATCCGAAAAACGGCCGCATGATCGTCATCGAGATGAATCCGCGCGTGTCGCGCTCCTCGGCGCTGGCCTCGAAAGCGACCGGCTTTCCGATCGCCAAAGTCGCAGCGCGGCTCGCGGTGGGCTACACGCTCGACGAGATCGCCAACGATATTACCGGCGGCGCGACGCCGGCCTCCTTCGAGCCGACGATCGATTATATCGTCACCAAGATTCCGCGCTTCGCCTTCGAGAAATTTCCGGGCTCAGAGCCGATTTTGACGACCGCCATGAAGTCGGTCGGCGAAGCGATGGCGATCGGCCGCAATTTCGCCGAGTCGCTGCAAAAGGCGCTGCGCTCTCTGGAGACCGGATTGTCCGGCCTCGACGAGCTCGAAATCGACGGCCTCGGCAAGGGCGACGACATGAATGTGCTGCGCGGCGCGCTCGGCACGCCGACGCCCGACCGGCTGCTCGTCGTCGGCCAGGCGCTGCGGCTCGGCATGACGACGGAAGCAATTCACGAGGCAAGCAACATCGATATGTGGTTCATCGAGCGCATCGCGGAGATCATCGCGCTCGAAAACAAAGTGAAGACATACGGCTTGCCCGAGGACGCCGAGAATTTCCGTAAGCTCAAATTCGCCGGCTTCTCCGATTGCCGCCTCGCGACGCTCGCCGGCCTCGAAGAAGAAGCCGTGCGCGACATGCGCCATCGTCTCGGCGTGCGTCCCGTCTACAAGCGCATCGATACTTGCGCGGCGGAATTCGCCTCGCCCACAGCCTATATGTATTCGACCTATGAGACGCCGTTCATCGGCGTTCCAGCGAATGAGGCGCATCCCTCGGACAGGAAGAAGATCGTCATTCTGGGCGGCGGCCCGAATCGTATCGGGCAAGGAATCGAATTCGACTATTGCTGCTGTCACGCCTGCTTCGCGCTCGCCGAAGCCGGTTTCGAGACAATCATGATCAATTGCAATCCGGAGACGGTGTCGACCGATTACGACACCTCCGACCGCCTCTATTTCGAACCGCTGACGAATGAAGACGTCGCCGAAATTCTCGATGTCGAGAAGTCTAACGGCGCGCTCGTCGGCGTCATCGTGCAGTATGGCGGGCAAACGCCGCTGAAGCTTGCGCATGGCCTCGAGCAGGCCGGCGCGCCAATTCTCGGCACGCCGGTCGATTCGATCGACCTCGCCGAGGACCGGGACCGCTTCAAGCGGCTTCTCGATAGGTTGGGATTGAAGCAGCCCAAGAATGGCATCGCCTATTCAGTGGAGCAGTCGCGCATCGTCGTGCAGGAGCTCGGGCTGCCGCTCGTCGTGCGTCCGAGCTATGTGCTTGGCGGTCGCGCCATGGCGATCATCCGCGACCAAAGCGATCTCGATGATTATCTTCTTGGCACGCTGCCAAGCCTTGTGCCGTCAGAGATCAAGGCGCGCTACCCCAACGACAAGACCGGGCAGATCAACACAGTGCTCGGCAAGAATCCGCTGCTTTTCGACCGCTATCTGACCGACGCGATCGAGGTTGACGTGGACTGTCTCGCCGACGGCGACGATGCCGTGATCGCAGGCGTCATGGAACATATCGAAGAGGCGGGCATTCATTCGGGCGATTCAGCCTGCTCGCTGCCGCCGCGTTCGCTCGCGCCCGAGACAATCTCGGCGCTCGAGGCGCAGACGACAAGCCTTGCCATGGCGCTCGGCGTGGTCGGCCTGATGAATGTGCAGTTCGCGCTCAAAGACGGCGAGATTTACGTGCTCGAAGTCAATCCCCGCGCGTCTCGCACCGTCCCTTTCGTGGCCAAGGTCATCGGCAGGCCGATCGCGAAGATCGCGGCTCAAATCATGGCCGGCGCCAAACTCACCGACTTTGATCCGCTTCAGACAAGGCCGGAGCATGTCGGGGTGAAGGAAGCCGTCTTTCCCTTTGCGCGATTCCCCGGGGTCGACACTGTCCTTGGCCCCGAAATGCGCTCGACGGGCGAAGTCATGGGACTCGACAGCTCCTTTGACGCCGCTTTCGTCAAGAGCCAGCTCGCGGGTGGCGCCAAGGCGCCCAGAGAAGGGGTCGTTTTTGTCTCCGTCAAGGACGCGGACAAGGGCCGCATCATCCCCGCCGTTCGCCTGTTGAAGGAAGTCGGCTTCTCCGTCGTCGCCACTGGCGGCACGGCGCGCTATCTCGTCGAGCGCGGAATCGCCGCCCAAAAACTGAACAAGGTCTCGGAAGGGCGGCCGCATATTGTCGATGCGATCAAGAACGGCTCGATCGCGCTTGTTTTTAATACGACTGAGGGAGCGCAGGCGCTCGCGGACTCGCGCTCCTTGCGCCGCGCCGCGCTTCTGCATAAGGTTCCCTATTATACGACCCTGGCGGGAGCGGTCGCGGCGGCCCAGGGGATACGCGCCTATGTGTCGGGGGACCTTAAGGTCCGGGCGCTGCAGGATTATTTTCCGCCGACAGCGACCAACTGAAAATTGGAGAGTTTCGCGCCGCAATCGGCGGATGCGTTAACCTTTGGCCTCGATTGGGCGGCTTAAGCTTTAATGCAGAGCGAAGATGACTTGGCGTAGCGCCGACCGATGCGCCGTGTGATTGGCGAAACTCAAGAAAAGGCAGAAAGCTACAGCAATGGTGGACAAGGTGCCCATGACCGCCAGCGGCTATGCCGCGCTCACCGAAGAACTGCGCCGCAGGCAGCAGGAAGATCGTCCGCGCATCATTCAGCAGATCGCTGAAGCGCGCGCCCACGGCGACCTTTCGGAAAACGCCGAATATCACGCCGCTAAAGAGGCGCAGTCGCTCAACGAAGGCCGCGTCGCCGAACTCGAGGACAAGCTGTCGCGCGCCGAGGTGATCGACGTGTCGAAGCTCAACGGCTCGACGATTAAATTCGGCGCGACGGTCACGGTCGTCGACGAGGACACTGAGGAGGAGAAGGCCTATCAAATCGTCGGCGAGACCGAGGCCGACGTGAAGAGCGGTCGCGTCTCGATCACGAGCCCCATCGCCCGCGCGCTGATCGGCAAGACTGTCGGCGACACCGTGGAGGTCACGACGCCCGGCGGCGGCAAGAGCTACGAGATTTTGAAGGTCGCGTTTGGTTGAGGCGCGAGCGCCCCACCCCCTTCCTGCCCCTCCCCCGCTAAAGCGAGAGAGGGAACCCTAACCACGAAGGTTACGCGGTTTGTTAGACCGGCTTGGATCGGACTCCCTCTCCCGCGAAGCGGGGGCGGGTCGGAGTGGGGGCGCTTCCACTCGGTCGGCCCTTCCCGCAGGCACGACAATCCGCGTTCTCTCCGACGGCCGCGCCGGTCATGAGGCGCAGACGCTGGGCGTCGCTGAAGCGCTGGGCCTGACGCCTGACATTCGCCACGTCGCGTCCCGCGTCCTCTATGCCGCGCTTGCGCCATTCGCGCCGCCCGATCCGTGCGACGCTTTCGCATACGCCCCGCCCTACCCTGACATCGCCATTTCGGCGGGACGCCGAACGATCCCGACCCTAAGGCGACTGAAGCGCGACTCCGGCGGGCGGACATTCACTGTCTATATGAACAAGCCGGCGAATGGGACCGGCGCCGCCGATCTGATCATCGCGCCGCGCCATGACAGGTTTCGCGGCGACAATGTCCTGTCGCCGCTGACTCCAGCGAATCGCCTAACGCCGGAGCGGCTCGCGGCGGCGCGCGCCGCGCCCGATCCACGCGTCGCCGCCCTGATCGGCCAGCGCGTGGCGGTGCTCGTCGGCGGCGACAGCCGGCATGGCGCCTATGGCGCGAAAGAGATTGCGGAGCTCGCTCATATCGCCGCGTCGCTTCTTGCGTCTGGGCGCTCGGTCATGGCGACGGCCTCCCGCCGCACCCCGGCCGCTTTGCGCGAGGCGCTGAAACAGGCGCTTTCCGCGCCGGGCGGGTTCCTGTGGGACGGCGCCGGTGAAAATCCATATCTTTCCATGCTGGCGAACGCCGACGCGATCATCGTGACCGGCGACAGCGTCAATATGGTGGGAGAAGCGGTCGCGACCGCCGCGCCGGTCTATGTCCTTCGGCCGCCTGGACGCCGAGGCAAGATCGACGCCTATCTCGCGGCGCTCAGCGACGCCGGCGCCATCCGCATCTGGAGCGGCGCGCTCGAAGACTGGCGCCGAACGCCCTTCAACGCGACGCCTGACATCGCGAAAAGCGTCGCGCAGGCCTATATGGCTTTCGCCGCGTCGCGTTCGTAATTGCGAAGACCCGCCGGTAGTGTCTCAGTTTGAATTTTTTCCTTCATGGCGCGGATCGCGCTCAGCCCAGTTGCCAAAATCACAGGGCGCGCCATTTTCGCATGGCGAGGGTGAGCGGCACACTCCCGTTATTAATCCAGGCCCGTGTCATGTCGTTTCTCCGTAACGCGCTATTATTCTTTTTTCTCGTCGCTTTGGCCCCCTCCGCAAAGGCCGACTGCTGCAATGCAGGCACGAGGGATGACGACGGCGGGAGCCACACGGGTTTGTGTGCGGACTTCACGAAGCCTACTCCGTGTTGCGGCGTGGGCGCGTGCAATGCCTTTTGCTGCAATTGTGATGGAGGGTGTCGTAAGTCGACCCCGCCTCCTCCCTGTCCAACCGAAAAAATGGAAGAGTGCCGAAAAAAGGCCGATACCTGTTTCAATATAGAATCGACGGAGTGCTACGGGGAGGAGTCCTCCCTCCCTGGTCCTGCGGTTACACAGTGCTTATTTCGCGTGAAAAGCAAATGCGACGAAGCGGTGCGTTTCTGCTGCACCAACGACTGATCGCAAGAGAGGATCGCGGACGACGGCAATCACTGGGATGATCAGCGTTGTGCTGCTGCAGGTAGCGTTCGATGGCTGCTTCGAGGCCGGCCAGGGAAGCTTACTTAGTTCGTGGGTGTGATGGGAAAACACTACCGGCGGCGGGGAATACAAGCCGTCTGTGACCACCAGACCCATTGCCGACCCGCCGTGCTGCTTGAAAAAGCCGCCGCGCGCCGATAAGAGTGGCGCGCCACGCGCCTAAGGGCATCGGGCAATCGCCGCAATAGCTCAGCTGGTAGAGCACATCATTCGTAATGATGGGGTCGGGGGTTCGAATCCCTCTTGCGGCACCAGTAAAATCAATGTGTTACATGAAATATCAAATTTAGAAAAATAGCGACCCAACGCGGACCTTCTTGAATGAAATGCCCACACTGCTTGATCGCCTTTCATGATAACTGGCGTGAAGATTACATTAAACGCCTTGGCAGCGTTCTTGAAGCTCCTTCAGGCGGGGTGTGGAAATATCAAACCGCACACTGTCCGAAGTGCGACGAGCTCATCATCGAGATTGGGAATACAGACGAACAAGGCTGGAGAACGGTCTATCCGATCGGCGCCGCGCGTGGACCGGTGCCGAAGGAAGTTCCGCCCGACTTGGCGCAGGACTATGTCGAGGCGTGCAATGTGCTTTCCATCAGTCCCAAGGCGTCTGCCGCGCTTTCGAGGCGTTGTCTGCAAAATATCCTTCACTCTCGTGGCTACAGGGACAGAGACCTCGCGCGGGAGATCGATTTACTGCTCAATGAGACCGATCCTAAGAAGGCTTTGCCTCATAAGTTGCGTGAAACGGTCGATGCGATCAGAAATTTCGGCAATTTTTCGGCTCACCCAATTGACGACAAAACTACGTTGCAGGTGATCGAGGTGGAAGATCACGAGGCCGAATGGTGCCTCGAAATGATCGAGGAGTTATTCGACCATTTCTATGTTGGTCCAGCAGCCGCAAAAGCTAAAAAAGATGCTCTTAACGCGAAACTGGCCGCGGCAGGAAAACCTCCGGCAAAATAGGCTCTGATAGCCTTGCGGTCGCTCGGGCGATGCAATGAGGGAGCTTAACCGTAGGAGCGAGTTCCTGAAGTGGCGCGGACGCCGCCATTTTGACCCATTTTTTTCGAACATAAGGCCGTCGCGATCGGCAGCTGCGCAAAGTCGTAATCAAGTCCCGCAGCCTAAACGCCAACTTCGTATCCTGCATACCGGCCTCTGAGTGGGAAACGAGACGAGGACCGTCGAAGAAAGGGGATCGAAAATGTTTTCAGCACGCCGATCTGCTGCGTCGCTGGCCATCGCCAGCGCATTTTTCGCCCTCTCCTTTCCGCCCTCCAAAGCCCACGCCCAAGTTTTCTCCGCCTGTGAAGATTCCGCTGAGATCGCCGTTCTGCCGTCGCCGGCGGCGCCCTGGACAGGCGCGCCTCTGCGCGTCCTTGTCGCCGCTGAAAAGCCGCTCCAAGGCGAGCTTTCGCTGATTGCGCCCGATGGAAGGGTCGCCGCCAGATCGCACGGACAGCGGGGCGGACCCCCCTATGTCTGGTTCGCCGAGGTCGCCTCGCCAGCGGCGGGCGCGTGGCGCGCCACCCTCGACACCGGTTCGTTCACCTGCGGCGCGATTACCAAGGAAATCGACGTAAGCGCGCGCAAGACGTCGGCGTCGCAGGCGTCAGAAGGCGGCGTCTGGCGGGTGCACAACACATGGAACCGCGCGACTGAGAATTTGTATTCGGCGTGGGTCGCCAAGCTTTTTGACGCGCCGCTCGAAGCGGAGCAGTCATGGAAGACGTGGCATGAGGTGCTGCGCAATCCGTCACGCAATGTGTTGTTCAATTATCTCGGAACGAACGAAGACAGCCTCACACTTTCGTTGAAGCCAGACTGCGCGGATTTCGTCTACTTTTTGCGCGCATATTTCGCCTTCAAGATGGGGTTGCCCTTCGCCTATTCGAATTGCTCGCGCGGGGCCGGCGGCGCGCCGCCGCGATGCAATGAGCGATACGATATTCTGCACCCCGAAGTGACCCGACCCGCGCCGCCGCCCGAGCAGGCCATAGCGTCCACCGCAGCGCTGGCCCCCACGCCCGCAGCGGCGCCTACGAATCTCTTGCAGCAACTGTTTTCACAGCCGCAGCAGGTCCAGCCTGGGGCGCCGGCTCCAGCGGTCGCTCCCGCGAAACCGCCTGCCCCGAAGCGGCCGGCGGGCGTTGCCGGATACTTCCGGGCGGTGGGCGACGTCGTTCATTCCGGTTCGGTGCGCGCGTCGGCAAACAGCGATAAGTCCGACTTTTATACCATTCCGCTGACGCAGGAGGCGCTGCGTCCCGGAACCGCCTACGCCGATCCGTATGGGCACGTCATGATGCTCGTGCAACGCGTCCCGCAGACGGCGGACGCCGCCGGCGTCTTTCTTGCCGTCGACGCCGAGCCGGATGGCACCGTCACCCGCAAGCGGTTCTGGCGCGGCAATTTCCTGTTCGCGAACGAACCGACGCTCGGCAGCCCTGGCTTCAAGCGCTTCCGGCCGCTCGTGCGCGAGAGCGGCTCGTTGCGGGCGCTCAGCAATGCGGAGATCGCCAAAAATCCCGAGTATGGCGATTTTTCACTGGAGCAATCGCAGCTCGGCATGGAGGAATTTTACGATCGCATGGATGAGGTGATGTCGCCTGAGCCGCTCGATCCGACGCGCGCGATGACGGCGGCCATCACGGCGCTCGAAGAGCAGGTGAAGACGCGCGCGGTTGCGGTCGAAAACGGTCGGAAGTTCCAGAACGGCGGGCGTGGCGAGGCATCGATGCCGGACGGTCCGGCGATCTTCGCGACATCCGGCGCATGGGAGGA
>Ga0233425_10009548_pt1 | contig 12220 bp, 2 predicted proteins | sample Watercolumn_Towu_2_FD_181712 | JGI IMG/M metagenome (GOLD analysis project Ga0233425, IMG submission 181712) | Freshwater microbial communities from Lake Towuti, South Sulawesi, Indonesia - Watercolumn_Towuti2014_140_MG | ecosystem: Environmental > Aquatic > Freshwater > Lake | place: Indonesia...
CGCTTGTGTCATGAAACTAATAAAGGTAATACTATCAGCACCGGCCGGTCCCAAGAAAGACGTTCTTATACCGATCGTGGCAGAATCGTTTGTGAAATGAATATCCAATCCGCCCAATAACCAACTGCCTGCATCAAATCTGTACGTCACTCTGTTTGCAATATTCGCCATTGTTATCTGTTGATCTTTCAATTCCTGCCAGGTGGCTTGTCCGGGCACGATCCCCATCCAGCAAGGTAGAAGACAGTTGGGGCCATTCTGCAGATATTCCTGTACCCGGGAGTTTGCTTCGGTTACAGCAAGTGAAGGAACTTCTATCGGGGTTGTCTGATTCGTCGATGAGAGTGGGATCGTCGGTGATCTTGTTGGCATATTTGTTTCCACAGGGATTTTTGAAGGAGGCAGTGGCCTGCATCCGATTTGCGCCAGGAGGGCAAGGAAAATTCCAAAATGGGCGAACCTAAAAAGTTTGTTCATTTGTTATCTCCTCACGGCGTTTATCCAATTCGAAATGGCACCACTCACTTCTGACCTGGCATCAAAGACATCAGCCAGATTTTTTGGCAGGGTATTCCACCCATTAAACGCCCATGCTGTGAACAGGTCGGCAAATAACTCACTTCCATAGTTGCTTGAGGCATGTTGCCAATCGGAAGAATTTCCAAGACATGCCCCGACATGGAAATCCAGAGCATTGCACTGCATTACAATATTTCTGTCATCATACCATCTTGACCCCAAATTATATGTTGCATAGGAACCCAGTTCGTGATCTTCTCCCGGAACCCAACCATACCATCGAGAAAAGGCATGACCGAGTTCATGTGTCACTAGAGTAGAAAAACTAATACCAGTGTACCTTTCGGTTGTGTTAAATGCGATGGTCAACTTTCCATCGAGTTCTCCCGCAAAACATCCGCCTCCAAAACTTGCGCACATGCCTGGTAAATATTTGCCATTGTATTGTAGTCCCCAGACGAAGCGGACAGGTCCAAAGGTGTTTTGAAAAGCCATGTACCATGCTCCTCCAGCCCCCGCACCTCTAGCGGCAATACCCATAATCAACACCGCCAATGCCGCATCATAGATATGTTGAGGCTGAATCATCCAACCTCGAACATTGTACAATTCCACGCCGGCTGCATTAAGGATTTCCTCAGGCGAGTATGAATTCATTATCTCGTCGACAGTTCCTCTTGCCATACTTGGAGTTATCTCACTCTCGCCGTTCTGTTGCCTTCTTCCGCTACAGTCGATCCATTCACCATCTCCACATCTGCGATGTCCGGAAGGATCGGTGTAATTGATAGGGTTGTTTTGCACATAAGTATATCGGTTCATAGATTGTGGACTCAGGGGATTAGCCACAATGTTATCAGGCTGGGTGAAGTGGGTAATATAAGGGTCATAGAACCTCGCCCGGTAATCCATCAGGCCCAGGTCATACCCCGGCTGGGCGTCCAGATTGCGCTGGAAGGTATAGCCGAAGTCGGTCTGTGTGACCGTGCCCACATCCGTACGCACCCCGCCAAAGGGCAAATAGCGCTGCTGCGAGAGCAGGCTCCCGCCGGCATCCGTCACCGCCACGACCGAGCCGAGATGGTCGGTGAGGAAGTATTTCAAACCGTTCCCGTCGTCCATGGCGACGGGCATCCCGGCGAAGGAATAGTACTTGCGCACGGCGGTCTCCGTCCCCACTTGAACCTCATAAGCGCCGCCGGCGAAGTAGTACGTGGTCAGGGTCCCGTTCGCATCGCCATAGACCTGCTTGACGCGCGTTCCGTCCCCGTCGTAGGTAAAGGTCCAGGTCGCCAGGACGTCTTCCGGCAGGGCATAGCTGTTGGCTGCCGGGCATTCGACGCCTTCCTCGAGCAGCTGCACCGCGGACATGCGGTTCTCGGCATTGTAGAGCTGGTTGTAGCGCGAGCTGTTCTCCGTGCGGCAGGTCATGTTGCCGTTGGCGTCGTAGGTGTAGCTGTCCACCGTCGCGCCGCGGTCCACGCGGGTCACGGCGTGCGGGCGCTCCGAGTCGTAGGCATAGGCCGCGTTGGAAGCGCCGGGTTCCGGGGTGGGGGTGGGCAAATCGACGCCCGGGTCCGGCAGCAGGCCAATAAAGGAATGGCGGCGCGATTCGAAATCGTCGATAGAGAGCGTGCCGCGCGTGCCGGCGTCGATCCCGGAGACCGCTCCAAGCTTGACGGCATCCACCAACCGGGTATCGTTGTCGATGCCGGTCAGGGACTGCTTCAGGGCGCCATCCAGGTACAGGCTGGCGCTGCCGTCGTTGGCGTTCGGCGCGGCGGCAGCCACGAACTGGATCTCCACGGCGTGCCAGCCGGCGGTCAGGTCGAACCAGGAAGTGGCGGGCGTGCTTCCGCCATCGGTGAATGCGACCAGGCGGATCTGCTTCGCCGAAGCGGTCTTCTGGACCTGGATCTGGAAGCCGGTGCCGGTCCCGGTCGCACCGCTGAACAGGTCGAACGCGTCCGCGGTCACCATCGACAGGCTGTCGAGATCGACGTAGAAACGGGCGCGATAGCTGTTCTCAGCTGCCGGTGTTTGATCGAGAACATACAGGTCGGTGTTGCCGGCGATGCCGATCTCCAGTCCCGAGTATCCCCAGTAGGCGGACTCCGCGGCGGTCGCCAGGTTGGGATCGGCGGGCGCGGAGGAGACGAAAGCGCCCAGCCCGGCTTCGAAATCGCTGCTGGAGAGGCTGTCCAGAATACCGGTGCTCGTGTTCAACAGGTAGCCGGGGGTGAAGTTCCCGGAGAAGGAGTTGGCGTAATAAACCGCGATCCGGCCCGGGGCGCCCGGTGCAGCCACGGAACCTCCCGCCGCGCTGACGATGTTGAGGGAGATGTCATTGCCTTCGATGCGGATGCTGCCACCCGCGCCGCCGGCATTCCGGTTGGATTCGCCATTGTCCCCCTTCGTCGCGATCGAACCGCTGAAGGCGATCGTATCCGCCAGGATGTGAATGATCCCGCCGCCGCGGCCGCCATATTCACCCACGCGGAAGTAATATCTCCCGGAAGTGCTGTACCAGCCCTGGCAGCCGGACCCGCCTCCACCGGCCCCGAGGAACAACCGGCTCAGGTCGGCAATGCCGTACGTTTCCCCGCCGGTAGCGCCAATGCCCCCCTGGCTTCCATAGGTACGGTAGCCGCCACCACCGCCAAGGTTGGACTCCCCTTCGATGGGATTAGCGCCCGGCCCTGGCCGCCCCCCTCCGATCCATTTATCGGTCGCCCAGGCATAGCCGAAGCCCCCACCCGCAGAACCCCCGTAGCCCGAACAGGCGGATCCGCCTGCATACCCGGCGCTGTTCTCCTGGATCGACCCCGACCCAGTCAACTGTCCCTGGACGCGGAATGCGATGATCCCGAAGCGGGCTCCCACCTGGGAGATGAATTCGAGCGGATTTCCGGTCAGGGTCCCGTTGACGGTCACATTGCTGTAGTTCGGGACGCGCTGCAGGACGACGAAATAATTCGTGCCTCCGGCTCCTGTGTCGTCGCTGGCTGTCGCTCCGTAGAAATTCACCTTGGGCGTCGTGAAGGAGACGATGTTGCCGTTCACGCTCCCGATACGCAGGTATTCATACCTGCCCGTGTTGACCGATCCATGCATGCCGATCAGCAGGATCTCGTCCCCCGGACCCAGGCAACCGGGGTAGGGGGTGCTGCCCAGCATCGCCGTGGTCGCTGTCAGGCCGGAGACACGGTACGTGACCGCATCGCCGCCATCCGCGCACTGGAAGGTCAGGCTCTGCGTCTGCGTATGGATGTTGAAGGTGCTGCCGGCAGGAATGGTGAGGTCTCCATCGGCGCCATTCCCATAAATCGATGGGGATGGAGATACCGGGGTGGGCGTGGGAGTGACGACCGGTTCGTTCCGGTCGTGCAGGAAAGCGGGGACGAACGAGCCGGAATAGCGCTCCGTGTAGTAAACCGCGACCCGGCCCGTCGCACCCGCGGCAGACGATTGTCCCCCGGCTGTGGAAACATGGTCGAGGGCAATGACCCGGCCTTCAAGGCGGATGCTGCCCCCGGCGCCGCCCGCATTGCGATCGTACGGGCCCGTGTTCCCGCGGGCTTCGATCGAGCCGCTGAAGGCGGTGAGGTCATCGGCGGCGATGAAGACGATGCCGCCCCCCGTACCCCCATCCTCGCCCACCGCGATGGATTCTTGTCCGTTGGTATACCAGCGGAGACAACCGCTGCCGCCCCCGCCCGCGCCCAGGAAGAGCCTGTGTAGATCGGGATCGCCGTACGCTTCCCCTCCCGGAGCGCCAACGCCGCCCTGGCCGCCACCGGTGCTGTGGCCGCCTCCGCCGCCAATCGTCGAAGCGCCGGAGAGGAAATCCACGGATGGACCTGCAACCCCGCCCCCGATCCAGCTATTTTGAACTCCATATCCGCTGCCGTTGGCGGGCGATGTGCCCCAGCGCGGGCAGCCGGATCCGCCGGTAAAACCGAGACTGTTCGCATGGATGGCGCCGGCGCCCGCCAGTTGCCCGGCAACACGGAAGGCCAGCACGCCATATTTGTATCCATTGAAGGGATTGGCGGTCAGCGTGCCATTGACCGTCAGGTTGTCATAGCTGGGCACGCGCTGGAGCATGACCCTTTGCTGGCCGGATCCGATCCCGATGTTGGTATTGTCATAGGTCCCGGCCCCGTACCACTTCAGGATGCTCGTGGTGAAGGTGATGGTATTCCCGCTCACCGAGAGCACGCGCAGGAATTCATATTTCCCTGTGTGATAGTATGCTGAAGTGCCCTGCAGGTTGATCAACAGCATCTCGTCGTTCTGAGAGAGGCAGCCTGCCGCAGGGGCTTCGCTCAGGATGGCCGTATTTCCATAGAGCTGGGTGAGACTGTAGGCGACTGCATCTGCGCACGTCCGCCCGGCTGTCAGGGCGGTCGTATTGAGATTGACCATCCCGCTAATGGTCACATTCCCGTCCATGCCGGTTCCAAATCTCGACGCGGAAGTGATTGGTGTAGGGGTGATCGTTGGCGTACTGGTAGCTTGGGGAGGCTGGTTGTTGCCAAAAACCTGCACCTCTGCCAGGGAAAGAGGATTTGTTCCGGCTAACTGGATCTTGATGTAGCGTCCGTTGATCCCGCCAGGGTAGAGAGTGATCGAAGGATTGGGAGATGCTGTCTGAAAACTGGACCAGACCTGGTTCAGGTTGGCATCCAAAACATACACATAAAAGTTGCTCAGGATATTCGAGCAGCAATCCGTTCGATTATAGATCTTGATCTGATCGAGATTGTAGGATAAACCAAGATCTACCCGCCACCATGGCTGGCTTTCGCCATTGGTATGCGTAACCGAGTTGTTCCAATAATCTCCGTTCGTATTCCCATCAACTGCCCTTTGCGAGTATCCACTATATGCTGTCGAACTCTGGCTGGTCTGTTTATTCAATGCCAGATTTGTACTGGGTGAGACCGAGGTGATCGTGAAGGTCGGTGTAGGTGTGCGGGTCGGGGTCAAGCTGGCCTGCGGTGTTGCGGTTGCAACAGTTTGCAGGTTGCCGATCTCGAATTGAGACAGCGCCCGGTTGTACAGGCGGACTTCATCCATCCGGCCCTGGAAATAACCGCTGCCCGGGCTGAGTGAGAATCTCTGGTTGGTGGCATACACAGATCCGGTCACCGTTGCGGTCGAGACCAGGTTGTTGTTGACGTACAGGCTCAATTGCTTCCCTGTGTTGTCGAACACGGCGACGACATACGACCACGTTTGGACCGGCAATTGCGGTCCGCTGATGCTGGGGGGTGTCAGCCCGGCGACAGAGAAATTCAACGTCCCATCTGGATTGAGCGAGAGGCTGTAAGAGCCGCTCACCTGAACCAGCGGCGTGCTGCTTCCGGTCGGGATCGTGGCCGGGTTGATCCAGAGGGAGACCGAAAAACTCCCGGTCGGGTTCGTCGCGCTGGTTGCACTGCCGGTGTATACGAAGTCGTTGACCCCATCAAAAGTAATTGCGTTTCCCGAGTATCCGGCTTGCGTGACCGCCGCCCCATTATTGAGAAGTCCGTTGATGCCATGCCCGGAGTCGTCCGGGATGCTGGCCCCGACATTGTTGAAACTCCAGTAAAGAACCAACCCGGAATCGAGACCAACCGTAGGTGTCTGGGTGGGGGTGCGCGTGGAAGTCGGTGTTGGAGTCAGGGTGGCCGTTGCGACGCCTGTGGGATTGGATAACTGGGACTGCGGAATGATCTGTTTTGGCTGGCTGGGGCTCGACCACAATAACTTGGCAGCCGCACCTCCGCCGTTCTCGTAGTATTCAAGTCGGAGGCTGTATTTCTGTCCAGAAACGAGCGTGATCGTCCCGGAATTCTCAGTTCCCGCATGGTCTGTCCAGTTATTAATGATTTGTTGATTGTTCACCCATAAGCGGATGCCATCGTCGGAATATGTATAAAATGTGTAGGTTTCCGAATACAGCGGCTGAACCAGGCCCGTCCAGCGGACGGAGAAAGTTTCGGCCCCAATGCTCGCATCCGGGGAGCCGGCGCCCCATTCGAAGTTGACCGTTGCGTCGGAACGGATCAGCTTGAAATTGGTCAGGTCCATGTTGTCATAGTACTCGCCGAGCAAACCGCCGAAATACGGCGTCGGGGTACTGGAAGCCGTGTGAGTCGGCAAAGGCGTATAGGTGGCTTGAGGCGTATTGGTCGAAACAGGGGAGCGCGTCCAGGTCGGAGTCGCGGTCTTCGTCGGGGTTGACGTTGCCGTGACCGTCGCGGTCTCTGTGTCTGTTGGGGTCGCAGTCGGGGTCTGCGTGGGAGTGGCAGTCGGGGTATCGCTCGACGTGGCTGTCGGGTCCTCCTCATGGCGAACGGAATTCTGTCCGCTGTCATGCACAGTTATCGGCTCGTCCGGCGAGGCCGGCGCGGCGAGGGCCTTGGAACCGAAGATCTCGGGCAGCTGCCCAACCGTGCCGATCGTGCTGACCTGCAGGAGATTGCCGATCCTGTCATAGCTGAAGCCCTGGTCATAGACCGTCTGCGTCGCCTGGAGCGCTTCCGCGCCGGTCAAGCGGTTCAGACCGTCGTACGAGTACGAGATCGTTTCCTGCAGGATGCCATCCTCGATGGAGGTACTGTTCCCATTGTCGTCATATGCATAGGCGAAATCCATCAGGTTGGTGCTGCCCTGGCTGGCGACATGGAACCGAAGCCGGAGGGTGTCAGGCGCATAGGTGTTCGAGACCACCACGCCATTCCCGAGGGAAACAATCGCGATCTGGCCCAGCAGATTGTAGGTAAGGTCGGCCAGCGGTACGGAGACGAGGTCGCTGGTCAATTGATCCGGCCTGCCCAGGCTGTCGTAGGCGTAGGTCAGGACCTCCCCATCGGGATAGGTGAGCGACAAGGCGCGGCCCAGCCAGTCTGTTTCGGTGACCATATCCTCTTCCAGCGTACCGATCTTTTTCGTCTCGGTAACCAAGCGACCGTAATCCGCGTAACCCCAGGAGGTCGAACCGCTCTGGTCGATCATGCCGATCCGCAGCCCGTACAGGCCGCCGGTATCCCCATACTCATAGGAGGCAAGCGGGGTTGAACCGTCCAGTTTCTCGAGGAGCCGGTTGAGCCTGTCATAGACAAAGCTCAGGGTCTGGCTGCGGGCGTCCGTCTGGCTGGCCAGGGTGCCGGCCGGGTTGTAGGTGTAGTTCCAGACCCCCATGTCCGGATCTTCCATGGATGTTTTCTGCCCGAGCCAGTTGTACTGGATGCGGGTGGTGTTGGACTGCGCATCGCTCACCCGTACCAGGCGGTTGGCGGCGTCATATCCATACTGCGTGGTGGCGTACAGTGTGCTGCCGGTGAATTCCTGCACTTGGAGCATCCGTCCCAGCCCGTCGCTGACCTGTCTGCGCAGGTTGCCGTTCGGGTCGGTCTGGGTGACGGTCAGGCCGTCGTAGGCGGTCGTGGAAGTGATCGAACCGGGGGCGGTGACACTGAGCTGACGCCCGAGCGGATCGAAGGTATAGGCGGTATACGGCGAGGTCCAGGTCGGGGTGACGTAGGTCCCACCGACGCCGGAGACGAAATGCGGCAGGCTCTGACGGCTGGCCTGGCCCTGGGGACCGAACTGGACTTCGGATACCAGCAATTGACCCCGTTCGGCGCTGTAGACCTGGTTCTGCAGGATGCGCCCCAGCCCGTCGTAGATGCCCCAGACGGAGCGGTAGGCCGGTCCGGTCTGATCGAAGATCTGCATCTCGATGGCATACGGCGCGGCAATGCTCCCGCTCGGGTCCAGGGCTGGATAGGAATACCAGACACCAGGCTGCCCGAGCCCGGGCGGGGTGACCGACAGCATGCGCCCCAGTCCGTCATAGCTGGTGGTCGTCTGCCAGCCGTTGGCATCCGTGGTGCGATAAGGAATGCCCAGGGAGTACAGGTATTCGGTCGTGGAGGTCTCGTTCAGGGCGTTGGTGCTGCTGACGGCGTAGGTGTTCAGGCCGGTATGATCATAGGACACGCTGGCCGCCTGATGGCTTCCGGATGGAACGGTGTTGACACTCCCGTATGACTCGTACAGGCGCGATTCGGCCAGATTGCCATATTCATCGTAGCTGGCGGTGCTGTCAACGGTCTGGCTGCCGGTCCCGGTGCGGACCTGGGTCAGGGTGACCCTGCCATGCACGGGGAGCGTGCCGATGCCGCCATCGTAGTGATAGCGGGTATCCCCGTAGATGGCATTGCCTGCGTCCACCAGCAGCAGGCGCGAGACTGTGTTCAGGATATATACGCCGGGATCCGGGTTGGTCCGGTACTCGTAATAGGTCCTGCGGGACAACGTGGTCCCGAGATAATCGGATTGCACGAGCAAGTTACCCGATGCGGGGTCGCGGTAGTAGGTGGACTTCGAGACGAGTGAAAGCGCTCCACCGAAGCGCAGGTAGTTCTCGGTCTGGGCCAGATAACGATAATTCCACACCGAAGAGGGCGCGGCGCTGTTGTCGGTCACATAGGTGTTGACCGTCTTCTGGTATACGGTGCCTCCCCAGGAGACTTCGGTCAAAGTTTCCCGCCCGGTGTCCAGGCCGTTCGTCCCGAACTGGTGCTTGACTTCCAGAATCACGGCATCCGCGCTCTGGTAATTGAGCGTTCTCTCGGTCACCGTGGCATAGCCGATCAACTCGCCCAGGTTGGGGTTCGATCCCATTCCGGTGTAGACCGGGGTGGCGTAGGCATAGCTGCGCCTGGCCGCCAGGGACAGGCCGTTCTCCACGTCCACCTTCTGGACGCGATAGTTGTACCAGGAGTCGTTGCCCCGGCCATCGGTTTCATAGGAATAGGTCAACTTCCCGCCATAGCCATTCTCAATTCTCACCAGGCGCGGGTATGTGAAGACGTCCCCTGCGCCGCTGGCGCGGTTGGGTTTGTTCTCGTAAGTGAAGCGCACCGTGGCCGCGCTCGTCTGCGGGATGGCGATGCCGTTCTCGCTGTAGCCGCCGCCGCTTATGGCCAGGCTGGTGAGCGTGATCGTGCCGTTGGTGTTGGGGGCAGCCGCCAGGCTGTAGCCCAGGTCGTAGGTGCGGACGACGATCGAACCGCTTTCAGCGCAAGCGCCGTAGCAGATCTCGATCCGGTCCAGGTACTGCTCGTCGACCAGATCCCAGACGTTGAACTGCGTGGGGACATCGCCCACCTGGGAGCGGTTTTCAAGCACGAACCGAACCTGGTAACCTGGTTCCAGATCGTTCGCGTCGTTTTCCGCATCAAAGCCAGTGTATGAAATGAGCGATAAATTGCTGGATCGATCGTGAGGGGGAACCAGGGAATTTGTCGGCGGCTGGGTCTCGGCATAGGTGTAGGCGATGTAATTGCCGTACGTGTCCGTGACCCGGTCCACCCGCCAGCGCCGGGTGACCAGATTCGTTGCCATGCCTGCATACCCCGAGGATGCGTACGCGCTGGAGGGGGACAGGCAGCGTACCCCGCCCTGGGTGCAGGCGTAGCCGTACATCAGGGCCAGCTGCTCGGAATCCTGGTTCCAGCCGAAGCGGTAGCGCAGGCCGTCCGTGGTGACGACCTCCCACCATTCTCCGCTCTCGTTTTGAGGAAGATGGCCTTCTGGATCCTCTTCATTGCGTAAAGCATAGTTGTGCAGCTCGATATACAGGAAGGAGTTCTGGCGGACGTAATAGCGGTTGGGCAGGAATTCATCACGGCTCAAGTCATACATGGCCCCGTTCAGGGCCAGGGTGAAGGAATTGGTATAGCCGTAGCCGGTGCTGCTGGTGGTGATCTTGCGCACGATCTCGGCGCTGTCGAGGTTCCAGCCCACGCCCACCCAGGGTGCCTGCACATCGCCCAGGACGCCGTTCACGGTGCCGCTGGAATAGGAGAGCGAGATGTCGGGGGACAGGCCGGCCCGGCCGGGTGGTGTCCAGACCGGGATGCTGTACTGGGCGGCCCCGGTGAACAGGGAAGTATAAGGCTGTTCGAAGAGCAACGCGCCCGTCCCGTTCTGGGGCAGGGAGGCGCCCAGCCCGGCGCCCCAGGTGGAGAAGTGGTTCGTCTGCACCAGGGCGGTGTTGCCGGCATAATCCAGGTCCAGGATCGGGACCTTGACCCAGATATCGGATTCCTCGTAGTAGGTGGCGATGTAGGCTTCCTGCCCGGCGGGGATCTCCTGCAGGCTGGCGACCTGGTCGAAGTTCACCTCCAGGAAGACCGGCGCGGAGAACGCGGCTTCGGCGGGATCACTGACGGCCAGGCGCTGCTCCTCGGCCTGCCCGTTCTCGTCCGTCCGGACCTCTCCTGTCCCGAGTAGGCTGAGCTCGAACTGGACTTCCGGATCGCCCGCTTCAGACGGCAGCTGGGTCACGACCAGCAATCCATCCTGGGCAACGGTTTCGTCCGGGAAGTACACGGCAACATTCCCAGCCGGGACCCAGCCGCCCTGTTCCTGGATGACCGCCAGGGAGGTATTTTCTTCGTTCAGGCCTGTCCCAACGGCGATGACTGCGTTGGCAGCCAGGCTGACCTCCCTGGCCGCGTCCTGCAGTGAGACCCGGTGCAACCAGACTTCGCCGTCTTGAAGGGAAGCTGCCTGCGCAGTGACCCGCAGAACGTACGAAAAGCGAATCTCGCTGCCGTCTGGAAGCGCTTCGAGCACATTGGCCACCTCGCCGCTTTCGAAGGCTGCCCCGCCGCCGGCGGAGACGAAGGCCAGGCCGCTTTCGAGGCGGTCGGTGAAGATCAGGCCGGAGAGCGTCCTGCCGGAATGGTTGCGCAGGGTGACGGTGAGCGTCACGGGATCCCCGAAGTTGACGATCGCGGGGTTGGCCTCGATGCGAAGATCGATGGGAGCTTGGTCGCGTTCCGGTGGCAGGTCCGCCGCGGAGGCGGAGATCTCCGCCGAGGTGCGTGTGGGCGGCTCGAATTGTGGAGGCTCGAAATACTCGGGTTGGGACTGGGAGAAAGCTGGGGCCTGGTTCGTATCCGGCCCGGCCTGGGTCTCGGGCGGTGCTTCCGTGCGCCGGCTCGGGCCACAGGCAGTTAACAGCAGGCAGAAGACCAGTACAAATCGTCCGACAAGTTTGAGAAGTTTTTGTGTATGCATGCGCTCCCCCTTCGCATTGATGGTTCCTGAGAAAGATCCTAAGGCGCTGGTAACAGGGACATCTAAGATATAGAATATCAAAAGAAACAGAATATTACAAGAGGCAACTCCTCAAGAGTCTGTATCATAGGCGGTTGGTGAGTTAGCGGAATTGGAGGATCAAAGCATTTCTCGCTACCGGGATGCGCTCTCAATCAGGGCTTGTCCCCGCCAGCATCAAGCCGGTCTGCATGCCCGGCCAGGTCTTGGTGCCGCGCACGGTGCGGGCGCGCATTTTCATTCGTCCGATCACCTGCTCCGTGGTGTTATTGGTCCAGGGGATGGCGGGATCGGAATAGAAAGTGCAGAAACTCGGCCAGGTTTCACTCAGCCGGATGAGCAAGTCCCGCAACGGATCGAGAGGAGTGTATTGGCCAGTACGTCTCCCCCCAGGAGCCATGGCTTGTTTCCAGAGAGCATACAGCCGTCGGTCCCCTTCCGGTGGCAGGTCGGTGATCAATCCGGGTAGTGCCGAAAGGTCCTCCCGCACCGGCTTTTTCACTCGCCTCCAACGTTGGAAGGTCTCCCCCTGGCAGTACGGGCATTCCCTGGGCCGTTCTGCCCTCTTTCTCTT
>Ga0233425_10009549_pt1 | contig 12220 bp, 10 predicted proteins | sample Watercolumn_Towu_2_FD_181712 | JGI IMG/M metagenome (GOLD analysis project Ga0233425, IMG submission 181712) | Freshwater microbial communities from Lake Towuti, South Sulawesi, Indonesia - Watercolumn_Towuti2014_140_MG | ecosystem: Environmental > Aquatic > Freshwater > Lake | place...
CATTCCAGCGGTTCGCGGGACCTCGAACAAGCGCAAGCGATGCTCAGAACAGCTCCTGTTGTCCCGAGTGTCGCGTCGAGGTCTGCAGCTGCGGATAAGCGTGGACGAGCTCCGTCGGCGCGGGCACCGCGTGGCCGCGCAGCTTCGCGATCAACTCGAGCGCGTTCACGACGGCCTTGCCGCTGAAGTGGTTGTTGGTGACGACGTAGGTCTCGTCGTGCTCGGCGGCGATGCGCTGCGATCGCTCCGCGATCTCCGCCACCTCGCTCGCGCTGTAGAGGTAGTCGTACTTCTGGTCGCGCCCGGCTCGCGAATCGAACCACGCGCTGCGATTGCGGCCGTGCAAGCGCAAGTAGCCGATCGGGCCGTCGTTGCGGAACCACGTCGGCGGATGGTTCCACGCCGCGGGCAGGTCGATGTGCGCGACCGAGTAGCCGAGGCCGCGGAGCGCGCTCAACGCCGGCGGCTCGTACCACGACGCGTGGCGCACCTCGATGACGAGGCGGAAGTCCGAGAAGAGCTGGTGCAACGCCCCGACGCGGCGAACCTCTGCCGAGCCGTGCTGGAACGAGAGCGGGAACTGCACGAGCAGCGCGTGCAACCGTTTCGACGCCACGATCGGCGCGAGCGACGCGCGGAAGGCCTGCGCCATGCGCTCCACCTCCGCTTGCGGTTGCGCGGGACCGCCGTGCGTGAAGTCGCGGTGCAACTTCGCCGTGAGCACGAACTCGGGCAGTCCCGCGAGCACGCGGTTCCAACCCTCGACGACCTCGACCGACGGCAGCGCGTAGAACGTGCTGTTGATCTCGACGCAGTCGACGAAGCGCGCGAGGTGCCGCAGCGGATGGAACGACGCGCCCTTGTGACGCGGATAGACGATGCCCTCCCAGTCGGGGTACGACCAACCGGCGGGGCCGACGCGGATCAAAAGTCGGGCTCCACGCCCAGGCGGGCAAAGCTCGCGCGCTCCAGATCGAACAACGCGCGGCGTATCTCCTCGGTCTTCGCCGCGAGCTCCTCGTCTCCCCCACCGCGCGACACTCGGATCGGCGCGCCGTAGGTCATGGCGACGCTCGCGCCGACTTTCGGAATCGTGAAGCGGTCCCAACTGCCGAGGTGCCACGCCCGATCCGCGGCGTTCCCGAACGGGATCACCGGGCGGCCGGTGGCGCGCGCCATCCACGCCAGCCCCGGGTTCATCGAGTGCATCGGTCCGCGAGGTCCGTCGGGAGTGATCACGACCACGCCGCGGCCGTCGAGCAGCGCGAGCATCTCGCGCAACGCTCGCGCACCGCCGCGGCTCGACGATCCGCGCACCACCTTGAAACCGAAGCTCTGGAGCATGCGCTCGGAGATGTCGCCGTCCTCGCTCGGACTGACGAGCACGTTCCAGCCGCAGTTTCGGAAGGCGTCGACGGGCACGATCATCCGGCCGTGCCACATCGCGATCAGACAGCCGTCGCGCGCGAGCTCCGCCTCGACGTGCTCGACGCCCGCGACGTCCTTCTTCCACGTGCCCGACAGCCACGTCAGCGTCCGCGGGCCGACCCAGCGCATCAGCGCGCCGCCCACTCGCCGGCGAGCTCGCCTGACCGCCCGACGCGTGGACACGGGCGACCTACGGCGCGACGACGTCGTCGCCCTCTCCACCGCCGTCCACTCCGTCGGCGCCGATCGACCAGAGGCGATAGGAGGCTCCGTCCGCGGCGGCGCTGTACTCGAACGCCTGCTTCCAACCGTCGATGGGCAACGGCAGGCCGTCGACGAAACCGTGCGGGTAGTTCGGTGTCGGCTGCGTGAGCTCTTCGAGCTTCGCGGGGTAGCGCGATTGGTCGAGGCGGAAGACTTCGAGCCGCGTCGAGAGCAACGTGAGCGCGGCGTGCGTCGAATCGAGCTCACTCGGGATCGTTGCGAGCTCGGCAGCGGGCTCCCCAGGCGTTTGCGAGGCGCGCTCGGCCTCCTGCATGACCGCGACGCCGAGCGCAACCGTGCCGAGCCAGGTCTCGGGACCGAACGAGGCCTCCCAATGGACGTGGAAGCCGCTCTCGATCGGCTTGCCCCAGAACATGGTCGGTTGGAAGAAGCGCGTGAACGGCTCGGCGCTCTCGGGAAGCGCGGCGGAGAGGCCGGCAACGTCGATCGGAAGCTCCGTGGCGCCGCCGACGAGGGCGAGCATGCCGCGCGCGGCCTTGTAAACGCTCGCGAACATCCCGCCCCAGTCCATGGAGCCGAGGATCGTGGCGTCGGCCGGGATCGTGGCTGCGCTCGCGACGGCGTGCCGCGTGCTCGCCTCTTCGCCGAGCGCGCGTTTGATCTCGCGGTTCGCGAACATCGTCGTCAGCGCGACGATGACGCGCTGCTTGACGATCGCAACCGTTGGCGAGACGGAAATCGGCGAAGGCGTCTCCTCGACGGGCTTGAACATCCACGTCGGCGCGCCCTTGTACTTCGAGGCTTTCACCTTGACCGACTCGCCCGCCTGCGCCTCGACCGCCGCGGTCAGGCCGCGCATTCCGTTCTCGAAGGCTGCCGGATCGCGGATCTCGAAGCTCGCCACGAGATTCGGCACGCCGATGGTCGAGATCGGCATCAGGTGGAGCGTCGCGGCGCCGGTCAAGTTCGCGAACACGTCGCGGTTCAAGTCGAAGCCGTGCTGTTCCTGCATCGCGCGCAGCTCGTCCGACGATCCGGCGATGCCGAGCCACGCGGTGAGCTGCTCGAAGAGCGCGGCCCCGTCCACGCGGGTCGCGAGGACTCCAGCGGCATCGCCGGGGACGAAGTCGAGCGACTCGCGTGGCACCGGGCCGTTCGCGAGCGCACGCATCCAACCGGTGCTCGCGCGCGACGCGGTCACGAGGTCGGTGACGAAGCGCTCACCGGCGAGCCTCATGCACCAGGCCACGTTGACGCCGCTGGAGTCGAGCATGGCGAGCGGACTCGAGGAGAGCGGCAGCGGCAGCGCGCTCGTCAGATTCGAGAGATGGCTCGTGCTCACGTAGCCGCGCATGACGACGGGAACGGCCGCAGCGGAGGTGAGCCGGTTCAGCGACTGAACTTCGGCGGCGCTCGAGAGGCTCGGTGCGCGACCTTCGGCGCGGGCGAGCACGTCGGCGGCGGCGATGTTGCCCAGGCCGAGCACGACGAGCGGGCCGCTCTGCAGCGACCAGCCCGCGCACTCCAGCGGCTCCTTGGCGCGGAACGAGCGCAGGTCGGCCGCCGCGCCCTTCCAGGTCGTCGACTTGGCCGTGGGGTCGAGCTCGCACTTCACTCCCGCGTAGGCAAGCGAAAGCGCGTCGCGCGCGGTCGTCTCGGATTCCAGCTCAGCGACGACGACGACGTTCCAGCGGCGCTTCCATTCGGCCTGCATCCAGGCGGCCTGGTCGAGCTCTGCATCGACGTCGGTCGCGGCGCCGACTCCGCCCGGCGCACCGTCGGAGCCGAGCGAGCGCAGCTTGAACTCGCTGCCCTCGCCGGGTGTGTACTCGAACGGCCTGTTCCACGCATCGCGCAGGCGCTCCTCGGGCAGCTCGAGCTCGGCCAGCGACTCGGGGACGCGCGAATTCTCGGCCTCGAAGACCTCGATCGACTCGCTCAGATCGAGGAGCGCGCGCTGCGTGCGCGAGATCTCGTCGAGCGACGCAACCAGCTCGCCGGGCACGGATTCGTGCAGGGTGACCGACACAGAGAACGCGCGTACGCGTCGCAGATGACTGACGAGCAACTCGATGCTGCGCGGCTCCGCTCCTGCCGGAACTCCGAGCTCGCCAAGCGCGGCGTCGAAGCTCGCTCCCAGGTCCGCACCGAGCACCTTCTCGAGCTTGTCCACGGTGTTCCGCACCGACTCGTCGCGGAGCATCTGCACGAGCGGCGCGCGCTCGTACGAGTCGAGCATGGCGCGAACGTCGGGGACTTCGAGGGCCAGCAGCGGCGACGCTGCGTGATACGCGAGCTGGCTGGGTTCGGTGCCTGCGGCGAGACCAAGTTGGAGGACGATCGGGAGCATCACGTGGATTCCGTGTCGGGGTAGGCGCTCGACGATCGCGAGCGGGTTCGAAGCACGAGGGTTCTCGATCCGGCGGCGGCCTGCGGCGAGAGCGCTCCGTCGTTCGCGTCTCAGCGGCTCAGATGCCCGCGTACTTGCGCAGCGCTTCCTCGTTCTTGCGGATCGCCTCTTCGAGGTTCTTCATCGGTCCCTTGATCTCCTTGCCGTTCATCAAGGCGTCCTTGAGCGCGGCGTGCTCCTTCGTGACGGCGGCGCACTTGCCGTCGACGACGAACGAGAGCAGGAGTCCCGCTTCGTTGAGGAGCTTCTGCGACTTCGGGATGTCCTCGAGCGTCAGTCCAAGCCCAAAGATCTGGTCGAGCGGATCGATGCCGCCCTTGTTCGCGATGTTCTCGATCGACCACTTGCGCATCCAGTTCGCGTCGCCGCCGGGCTTGACGAACTGATCGACCATGTAGCGCTCCGCGTAGCCGCACAGGCCGTAGCGGAACCACTGCGGAAGCTTCTTCTCCGCCCACCAGTCCTTCTGCGGATCGGCGCCCGGCTTCTGCGCCGCGAGCGCGGCGAGCGTCTTCGGGCTGGGGTCCATCGCTTCGGCGATCGACTGAGCTGCCGCGTGGCGCACGTACATCGGGCCGAAGGCGTTCTCCTTCTCGTTGCTCGCGTCCCAGAAGCAGAAGCCCGAGCTCGTCATGCCGGCTTGCAGCGGCTCCGCCCAAATCTCGGCCACGGTGGCGCCGTGGATCGAGGAGAATCCGCGCAGCTCGATTCCCTGGCTCCCGGCGAAGCCGTTGTACTGCTCGGCGGAGCGCAAGATCAGGATCGCTACGGGCGAGGTCGGGACTTTGCCCAGCACGCGGTTGCACTCGCGGTAGGCGCGATCGCATTCGTCGCGGGCCTTGAGCGCGAGTGCGCGATCGCAAGTCGAGTAGACCACGAAGTGATCGGCGGGGATCTTCCACCACTTGCCGATCTCGGAGTGGAAGGTGTTCGCTTCGGCCTCGGTCAGCCACTTGTCACCGCACTTCCACAGACCCTTGGCGATGTTCGGTGCGTCTGCCGGCGCGACCCACTCGAAGTCCTGCTTCACCCAGCCTTCGGTGACGCGCTTGTGCTCTTCGGCATCGACCCAGCGGCCGTCCTCGAGCTTCTTCATCCCCTTCTCGAGGTACGGCACGTCCGCGGGGTCGACGATCTCACCCTTGTAGACGACCTTGCCGGCCTTCTTGGCGTCCTCCTCGAGCTTCTTCGCCTTGTACTCGTCGAGCTTCTTCTGATTGGGGAACCACTTGCCGTCGAACTCGAGTTCTCCGAGCAGCTCGTGGGCCTTCTTCTGCTTGTCGTCGAGCTTGAGGATCTTGCGCAGGACCGTGCGGCCGTCCTTGTCCAGTCCGTTGGACTCGCACCACTCGTAGACGGTCCAAAGCTTCTGGACGTTGCCCTCCGCCTCGGCGAGCTTCTTCTCGAATTCCGCCTTGCGCTCGTCTTGGATCGCAAGCGACGTCGGGATCGACTCGACGAATCCGGTCGGAACGGCGAACGGCGGGACGAGGAGGAGGGCGAAGGCTCGGTGGAGCATGGCGGTCACGCGCTTCGGGGCCGATAGAGCTGCGCAGCCAGGAATTGCCGGGGCCGGGATTCCAGCCTGGCCGGCCAGGACTTGGCTTGGGGACTGCACAGGGTAGCAGCCGTCGCGCCGTGCCTGGTATCCCCTGGGTACGAGCGTGGGCGCAGCCCCGGTTGTCGCCCGTTCGGGCGGCCCTATACTGGCCGGCCCTTTGTCGCGCGGAGCGCGCGACGACCACGCTGTGCGCGGCGCGTGTCGCTTCGCGTCCGCAGCAACCCCACCTCATTACGATGGCCACGACCACGCACAAGAGCGCCACCTCGGTCACACTTGCCCCGCTGGCGGAGAAGTCACCGTTCGAGCGCTTCGTGCAGAAGTACTGGATCCTCGGTGCCGGCGTATTCCTCGCCGTTTCCGGTTGGATCATCTACGCGAACCAGCGCTCCCGTCAGCAGAAAGAAGCGCGCGACGCGAGCTGGGAGAAGGTCGGCGCCTCCACAACTCTCGAAGGGTTCCCGCGCGTGCCGAGCGCCGAGCCCGAGCAGCTCGAGGCGCTGGCGGCTGAGCTGCGCGGAACCGAGGCCGGACCCTGGGTGCTCTGGATGCGCGCCAACGCCCTCGCCAACGAGCGCAACTACTCGGGCGCCGAGTCCGCTCTCCAGCAGCTTCGAACCGACTACCCCACGCACCGGTTGGTCACCGCCGTCTGGTCGATCGATGGCAAGACCTCGACGCTGGTCGACGCTCTCTCCGCGGGACTGGCTTCCCGCGGCGCGTGGGAATCCGCAAACGCGTTTCTCTTCTCGAACCCCGCGATCGAATCCGACGCGCCGCGTGTTCGGCTCAAGACCGATCGAGGCGACATCGTGTTGGCGATCTGGACCTCCCGTGCGCCCGAACACGCGAAGTCGTTCCTCGAGCTGGTGGATGCTGGCACTTACGATGGCACTAAGTTCCACCATATTGACCCTGAATTTGGTATCGATGGTGGTGACCCCAATACCGTCACCGGAGCACCGGAAACCTGGGGCCAGGGCGGTCGCGAGCGAGTAATTGCGCGCGAATCCACGGGGCTGTTCCACTTCGCAGGCGTCGTTTCCGCGGCGGCGGGCGCGTCGAAGAACGAGAGCGCGGTCGGGCAGTTCTCCATTCTCGTCGAGCCTCGTCACGACCTCGATGGAACGCGCGATATCTTCGCCGTTGTGGAGTCTGGGCTCGACGTCGCGAAGGCCATCGCCAGCGCGGCTCAGTCCGCCAACACGCCAGGTCGTCCCGAGACTCCTGTCACGCTGATCAGCGCCGCGCGCGAGCCGTAGCGCGTCGAGTCGACGCACGGCAGTGCGTGCGTTCGACTCGTCGTCAGCGAAGTGAGCAGGTTCGCGGACGATGACCCGTCGCGCTGACGGGAACCGCGGCTCAGTGCACACTGGCGATCGGCGCCAGTCTCTCAATGAGTCGCTCGAGTTCCTTCTGCCCCGCGAATTCCACTCGGATCTGGCCATGGCAGCTTTCGTCGGCCTCGATCCGCACGCGGGTTCCGAGCTCACTCTCGAGCCGACGCTCGATCGGCCCGACCCAGGTCGGGCGGGACCCGTTCACTGGTTCGGCGCGCCCGTGCGACGGTTGGACGCGCTCGCGGACGATCCGTTCGATGTCACGCACGGACAGGTCCCGCCGAACGCACTCCTCCAGCAGGTCCTCGATTCCCTTTGGGTCGGTGAGCCCCAGCATGGCGCGGGCATGTCCCATCGAGACCAGCCCCTTGGCAACGGCGTCCTGGACCTTTGCGGGCAGGTCCAGAAGGCGGAGATGGTTCGCGACGGTTGCTCTTCGAAGTCCCACTTTCATGGCAACCGCCTCTTGAGTGATCGCCAGAGCCTCCATAAGTGACTTGAATCCCCGGGCGCGCTCCATGGGGTCCAGGTCCCGGCGCTGGACGTTCTCCACGAGCGCGAGCTCCAGCATTTCTTCATCACTGCGGACCTCGCGAATCGTCGCGGCGATGCGGTCCTTGCCGGCGAGCCTTGCTGCCCGCCAGCGTCGCTCACCGGAGATCAGCTGATATCTATCCCCTACTTTCCTCACAACGATCGGTTGAAGCAATCCGTGAGCGTGGATGCTGTCACGGAGTTCCTCAAGCCCGGACGCATCCATCGACTTGCGAGGTTGGAACGGATTGGGATCGATGTCCTCGACCGAGACCTCGGTGCTGCTGGTCGGCTCGACCGGAGTGCCCAGCAGGGTGTTCAGTCCTCTCCCCAGACGCTTCTCCATCGCCATCTCCTCTTGTTCCACGTGGAACAATTCGTTGCGGCCGAGTGCACAAGCTATCGTGCCTACAGCTATCTCCAATGCCATCGATGGTGGCACCCATGACCTGTGATCGAAATCCGTTGGCTCTCAACGACTTGCACGCTCGCACCCGGTATCCGGAATTCTCCGATTCCCTCGACGGCAAACGGCAGGGACGGCGGAGGGCGAGGTGATCGTGAACGCAGCGCGAGCCATCGGCTGGATGGTAGGGACCGTCATCGCGGTCCAGTGGGTGAGCCATGTGCTGGCCGGCGCAGTCGGGCTCGACGGGCTAGAGAGATCCCACCCGTCCCCGACGACACTCGTGATCGCCGCGTGTCTTGCGCTGCCGGACGCAAGGGGGCGAATGAACGCGCGCTTGTCGCGAAGTTCGGCCAGACCGCGTGTGGCGAAGTCGTTTGCAATCGCACTCGGATCGCTGGTCATCGCAAGCGGCGTTTGCGGGTTGCGAATGACGGTCTTGCCATTCCTGTCCATCTCGGTGGCACTCGTCTGCGCCGCGGAGCTCTGGGGGACCGCTTGGAGCGTGCGCGGGCTGCTCCTCGTGGGAACGTGGCTCGTCCCGTCCCTGTTGGGGTCAGGATGGGCTCCATCGCCCGAGGTCGCCGCCCGCAACGACTTGAGCACGCTCCTCGGCATCGTCGAGAATGAGCCCATGACGTGGTGCGCCTCCATCGCGCTGGTTGGTGCCGTCGCGGCCCTCGCGTTAGCCACCTTCCGAGGAGCGCGATGAGATACGGGATCCTCGGCGACATCCACGCGAATCTGACCGCCCTGGATACGGTCCTGGCGTGCTTGGACCGCGAGCGCGTGGATGCGTTGGTTTCCGTCGGCGACGTGGTCGGATACGGGGCCGCGCCGCGGGAGTGCATCGCACGGCTCCGTGAGGCGGGGGCCGCGGTCGTGCTCGGCAATCACGACGCCGCGGTCATCGAGCAGCTCGACACCGTTTGCTTCAACGCCTACGCGCGCGAAGCCGTGTTCTGGACCCGCGGGGCGATCACTCGCGAGGACCGCGTTTGGCTATCGCAGCTCCCGTTGGAGCTGCACCTCGAGCACTGCTCGGTTGCGCACGGCACGCTGTATCGGCCCGAGTTGTTCGACTACATCCAGACGCCGGAAGACGCGGATCCGTCGCTCGACATGATGCCGTTGCCTGTCTGCTTCGTCGGCCACAGCCATGTTCCGGTGACGCTACTACGATTGAAGGATGATCCGACCCGCACCGCGTATACCGTCCAGCCGACGATCGACCTCGACGAAGCGCACCGTGCACTCGTGAACGTGGGCAGTGTGGGTCAACCTCGGGATGAAGATCCGCGCACCGCGTTCGCCGTGTTCGACGCGCAAGCGGCTCGCGTGACGATTCACCGCGTGCCCTACGACATCGACCGCGAAGCCCACCGGATCCGGAAGGCCGGCTTGCCGCCGATGCTCGCGGACCGGCTCTACCTGGGCGTGTAGTGCTCGGCGCGCGTCCTAGTTCGGGCGCAAGTAGTGCAGCTGCGGCGGGAGGTTCTCGACGCCATCCTCTCCCAAGCTGTGCTCGAAGAGCAGGCCGATGTCGTGCAGCGGGTGGATGTCTCCTCGGAATACGTAGCTCCGAGCATCGGGATGCGACCCCACAGCCACTAGGAGCTCCAAGATCGACCCCGCGTTGCAGCGATGTCCGTCGACCTCCATGTCGACGGGCGTCCCGTAACGAGACACGATGCTGACGATGAGTGCGGCAGGTCGCGCGTGCAGGCGAAGGTTCTCCGGCAACTCGACCCGAAGCTCCTGGAGATCGATGTAGGCCGGAAGTAGTTCAGCCGCGATCCCGCGGCCCTGCTGCAGGAACGCGTTCGCCCACCAGAGCAGGTCGTTCAGGATGATGTCCTGAACGTCGGACTGGCTGACGAGGCTCGCGATCACCCGCTCGGCGGGATCGCCTCGGATCTCGAGCTCGTGGCGCTCGACGAAGTGGGTAAGGAACGTCGCCGCTTCGAGCAGATGCAAAGCTCCGGACACGTACCCGCGCAGCCGCGGAAGTCGTTCGTCCCTTCCCTCGACCACGGTGTTCTTCAGATACGTGTCGTAGGTGGACTGCAGGTTGTGAACGGACGCCTCGTAGACGCGCGCTTGAACTTCGCGGCAGCACGACTGGAGCTTCCGGCGCCGCTCCTCGGCCGAGGTGATCCGCCGCAGCCCGAGGTCTCCGAGCATCGAGCAGGCGGCCAGATACTTCGAAGCCACCTCGGCCACACGCTGGGCATCGTCGGTGAGCTCCTCCTGGCCTACATTTCGGGGAAGGCGTCGCTTCGTGAGAGCCGGCGAGAGCCCGTTCTCGGCGAGCGCGTCCGACGACCACGAGATACCCAACCTCTCGAACTCGGCGCGGATTCGTTCGATCAATCGCGCGATCCATGTCGAAAGCGCCGAGAGTACCTTGCGCTGCGACGCGGAGCTGTCCGCCAGGTCCGCGGCGCCCAACGAAACGTTCAGTCCGTAGCTCTCGAATCGGCCCTCGAGGTGCGCGACGCTGAACCCGGCCAGCGCTAGCCAGCGCGAGGATGCGACGAGCTCGCGAACAAGGCTGAACTGCCGGTTGAACTTGGCGCCGAAGTCATCGAGGAAGGACTCGACCGCGTCCGCGGCGGAGGCGAGCTGGTAGTAGTGGCGTTTCGTCCAACTCCGCGTGCCAACCGCCGCGAGCACGTTGCACAGGCGGCCGAAAGGAACGGCTTGGGAGCGCAGGAGTTCCGCGAACTGCGACTCCGGCAGGATCTCTTCGAGGGGGCGTTCGTGAGGCACGTGCGACGAGTCGAATCGGTGCCACGGTAGCAGACTTCATGCTCGGACGAGAGCCCGAGCCGGGCTGGCCCGGCGAGAACAAGCGGGTGTGATGGATTGCGGCCGTCCGCTCAAGATCCCAGGAAACGGGCGTCGATGGGGGAGCCCGCGTCGGGCCCTGCAACCCGATGCCAACCCCCTAGGAGTCCGCCATTTCCGCCGAGCGCTGTCTGGAGACGTATCTCGTCGAGATCAACGAAACTCCGCTCCTCACCGCGGAGCAGGAGTGCGAGCTCGCCCGGAGGATCCAGCGAGGCGAGGCCCAAGCCCGCGAGCACATGATCCGGGCCAACCTGCGGCTCGTCGTCTCGATCGCGAAGATGTACGCCGACCGCGGCCTCTCGCTCCAGGACCTGATCGCGGAGGGCAACGTCGGACTCGTCAAGGCCGTCGAGCGCTTCGACCCCGACGCCGGCTGCCGCTTCTCGACCTACGCGACTTGGTGGATCAAGCAGGCGATCCGTCGCGCGCTCGTGAACACGGTGAAGTCCGTGCGAGTGCCGAGCTACATGGCCGAGATGATCTCGAAGTGGCGGGTCGTCAGTCACGAGCTCACCTTCAGGCTCGGTCGCGCGCCGACGGTCGAGGAGGTCGCGCAGGAACTTGGCATCCCCGAGGAGAGCTGGCCGCTGCTGAAGCGGACGATCCACTCGTCGGGAGTTGGGTCGCAGGTCTCGTTGGACCGATTGACGGCCAATCAGGAGACCGTCGAAGACGAGCAGGGCAAGAGCCCCGAGGAGCAGTCGCTGGACCGAGACCTCCTGCGTCGGCTGAACGACTTGCTGCGGGCGATCGACGAGCGCGAGGCCACGATTCTGCGCCTGCGCTACGGCCTGGGCGAAAACGCCACGGAACCGCTCACGCTCAAGGAGATCGGCAAGGTCGTGGGACTGACGCGCGAGCGAGTGCGCCAGATCGAGCGGGACGCGCTTCGCAAGCTCTACAATGTCATGGGTGGCGACTGAGATCAGCGAAGCGGGGGAGGTACGCGCCGGCGCGCTGGAACCCGCGAGTGGCACGGCCCTGTACGTGCACCTGCCCTTCTGCGTCGCAAAGTGCCACTACTGCGACTTCTTCTCCGTGCCCGCCGAGGGCCAAGACGTACCCGGAACGCTGGAGGCGATCCTGCGCGAGCTCGAACTGCGAGCTCCGAGAGCACCGCGCACGGTGTTCATCGGAGGCGGCACTCCGAGTCTGCTCGACGCGAGCCAACTCGAGCGGCTCTTCGCGAGCCTCGAAGCTCGCACGGGGTTCCGCGCGTCGGCCAGGGAGGTCACCGTCGAGTGCAATCCCGAGAGTCTCGATCGAGCCAAAGCTGCGTTGCTGCTCGAGCTCGGAGTCACGCGCATCTCGATCGGCTTCCAGAGTCTGCGGGCAGAGACGCTCCAGCTTTTTGGAAGGGTCCACGACGCCGCGCAGAGCTTCCGAGCCTTCGAGGCGGCCCGCTCAGCGGGGGCCGAGAGCATCAACGTGGACTTGATGTACGCCGTGCCTGGGCAGGACCT
>Ga0233425_10009550_pt1 | contig 12215 bp, 11 predicted proteins | sample Watercolumn_Towu_2_FD_181712 | JGI IMG/M metagenome (GOLD analysis project Ga0233425, IMG submission 181712) | Freshwater microbial communities from Lake Towuti, South Sulawesi, Indonesia - Watercolumn_Towuti2014_140_MG | ecosystem: Environmental > Aquatic > Freshwater > Lake | place...
CCGATACAGGCGATGACTTCAAATTTAAGATTATTCGGTATCCTTTGCCCTAAAGAAAATAATCGAATTTTTTTTATAAATGGATTACAATTAGTCTAAAAAGGATGGCAAAATTCCAAAGTCTCGGATCCAAAAAAACTTTCTATTTCTTGGCCCGATATCCGGATGGTCTCTTTGAATCCTTTTCCCTGGTTCCGACCAACCCCATCATGATCCGCAAGGACAAGACGAAAGGAGAGCTTGAAATGAAATCCAGTAACTCCCCAGTGAGCCGTCGAACTTTTTTAAAAATGGGCCTGGCCGGGGCCGCTGCCACAGCCATTGGGGCCGGCGGGATCAGTGAATTGGCCGCCTCTTCCTCCCCGCAAAATTTCCAGCTAGCCTATCGCACCCTGGGCCGGACGGGGCTCAAAGTCACCACCCTCAGTTTCGGGGCCATGCTTACTCCTGAGCATGAGGTCATCCGGGCCGGATTGGATATGGGAATCAACTATGTGGATACGGCGCGAGTCTATCTGAGCGGGAGAAGTGAAGAGATCGTCGGCAAGGCCCTCAAGGGCATACGCGACAAGGTCTACGTGGCCACCAAAACCCAGCCGAAATCAAACACCAAAGAAACCATCATCAAAGACGTGGAGACGAGCCTCTTAAATCTCCAGATCGACCATATCGATGTCATCCAACTCCACAATCTGGACAGTCCCCAACGGGCTTACATTCCCGAAGTGAGGGAAGCCTATCTCAGACTCAGGGAACAGGGTAAAGTCCGTTTCTTCGGCATTACCACCCATACCAACCAGGCCGCGGTCATTAACGGCTTGGCGGATGATCCGGAAAAATTTTTCGATACCATCCAGGTGGCCTATAACTTCAAATCGGACCCCGCTGTCAAAGAGGCCATTGCCAGGGCCTCGGCGGCCGGTTTGGGGATAATCGCCATGAAAATCCAGATGGGCGGGTACAAGACCAGGGAAGAAGCCAAGGCCCTAACCCCGGAGCAGGCAGCCGCCAACTTTAAATGGGTCCTCCAGGATAAAAACGTCACCAACGCCATCCCGGGCATGAGGACCCTCGAACAAGTCAGGCAGATGATGCCGGTTATGGGAATGAAACTGACCAAAGCGGATGAGGGCATTATTCAAAGCTATGCCCGGGCGATCGACCCATACTACTGCCGGCACTGCGGACAATGTGAGGGCACCTGCCCTAAGGGGGTAGCCATCAGCACCGTTAACCGAGCACTGATGTATTACGAGGGCTATAAGGTACCGGAGTTGGCCAGAGAGACCTATCGGGAAATTCCCATGCAGGCCAGGGCTTCAGCCTGTCTGTCTTGTTCCCCCTGTACGGCTCATTGCGTTCGGGGACTCAATATTAATCGAAAAATGGCCCAAGCCCGAGCAACCTTTGCCTAGACTGAAAATGACCTCCTTTGTGAACAGGCGTCGATTCTCTCTATTGTTTTTCCTGGCCGGTCTATGCCTGATCCTAGCCCTCCCGCTCTTGGTTTTGGCCGAGGGCGGTTCTTCCCAGGGAAAGGTCTTTCCCCATCCCCCTTTCTCCCCGAAATGGGTTTTGGATGAACCGGTCAAGACCTACACCAAAGACAATTTATTTAACTATATCAACGGCGAAGCCGAACTGTATTATCCTTATGGCTTCGAACGTTTGGCCTCGGGCTTCTATGCCCAACAAGGATCGAATGGGCAGATCGGCCTGGCCGCCGACGTTTATACAATGGGCTCTCTGCTGGACGCCTTTGGGATTTATGCCCAGTACCGGAAGCCGGAAGCCGAGGTTGCCGCTCGGGGAGCTGAAGGGTTCATCAATCCGTCTCAACTGCTCTTCTATCAGGATCGGTACTTTATCCATCTCGCCGTTTCCGGAACCGCACAATTAGAACCATCCGTATTTCAGGCCTGCGCCCAGGCCCTGTCCAATATCCTGCCCGGGGGAAAGGAAAAACCAAAGGAATTGGATCTTCTGAAGATCCCCTCGCTCCTCCCCCGGACCGAACGGTATTACCCGGAAGGGGTATTGGGCTATGCCTTTTTTCGCCGGGGGATGACCGGGTTAGCCGCCCTGGGAGACAAAAAATTCCGGGTCTTTGTGCTGATGGAATCCTCACCGGAATCGGCTGCGGAGATAATTGATCAGTATACCCGTTATATTAAAGAATCAAAACTGACGCCTATCATATTCTCCGATGGGAAAGAAGTAAACCTTTTCTCCGCTGACCCGCTGCATAAAGGCATTATGCTCAGACAAAAGGGCCGATTCGTCGTCGGGGCGGCGGATTTGGAACACAAAGCACAAGGAACATATTTTGTCGACCAATTAATCAGCCGTTTACCTTCAACGTAGCTTTCAACCTCAAATTTCCAGTGGATGAAAAACAATGACTTCGAAAACTGATCCGGAATACTATGGAAAAATCCTGACCGGCTCCTATAGCCCAAAAATTAAAAAAAGGGTCTCCCAATGCCTTACCCTTTATCGCCGTTTTGAGACCACCAACAATCCGACGATGGCTTATTTGGCCGCCTGGCACGAAGGCGATCGGGTCATCTGGTATGAATTCACCAGCCGGCGGCTGAGGGAATTATTAGGATGCGCCGCCTCGGAAGTAGCCGACATTTTCCGCCAGGCCGTACTCGAACAGCGGATTTACTCCTACCAGGATCAAGAGTCCGGAGTCAAAAAGGACATCATCGATCAGAAAGAGTTGATTCGAAACCGCAAACAATTACGCCAGAAGGTTACCATTAGTGGTGTCATCGAAGCGATATACAAGATCGGCCTGCCCAATGGCCGCCACGTTTGGCTGAAAGACCAGGCCAAGGTCGAAATGTATCCGGAAGACCGAACCTGCCTTTCCAACGGGTGTTTGACCCTGATCTCCAAAGAAATGGAGGCCGAAGAAGAACGGGAAAAATTGTATAACGAACTTCAGGAAGTTTTATCCAACGTCAAACAACTGAGCGGTCTGCTGCCCATTTGCGCCTCCTGTAAAAAAATTCGGGATGACCAGGGCTATTGGAATCAGATCGAGGAGTATATCCGTAAACACACCGAGGCCGTTTTCACTCACGGTCTTTGCCCGCCCTGCGCCGAAAAATTGTACCCTGAATTCTATAAAAAAGATGGTTAGGGCCGCCTTCCAGATCCTGGCGGAGGATGGCCGCGCTCGAAGCGGTCATATCTTAACTCCCCACGGAATCATTGAGACTCCTGCCTATATTCCCGTGGCCACACGGGGGGCTATAAATACGTTATCCCATTCCGATCTCCGGACCCTCTCTGTTCAGGCCCTCATTACCAACGCCTATCATTTGCATCTCCAACCGGGGATAGAGCTTATCCGAGAAATGGGAGGCCTGCATCGTTTCATGGGTTGGGGAACCCCTCTGCTGCTCGATTCCGGCGGGTTTCAAGTATTAAGTCTGGGAATCGCCAAGGAGAAGGGCGGCGGCAAGGTCTCGGCCTTAAATTCCGAAAGCAGAAAGACCTTAGGATCACCTTCTCCCAAAACAGGGAAAAATCAAGTTGTCATTACAGAGGATGGGGTCGAATTCATTTCCTACCGTGACGGAACCCGGCACTTTTTTTCTCCGGAAAAGGTAGTCCAGACAGGACTGGACCTAGGTGCGGACATCATCATGGTTTTGGATGAATGCACCTCGCCCTTCCATGATTTCCAGGCCACACGGGAGGCCATGGAACGGACCCATCGGTGGGCACTCACCTCTCTAAACTCATTTCATAATACCTCTTCCAACGGACAGGTCCTTTTCGGCATTGTCCAAGGCGGGGCTTTTCGGGAACTCCGGGAAGAGAGCGCCCGTTTTCTCGGACGCCAACCATTCAGCGGCTTTGCCATCGGGGGATTTTTAGGCGGTTCAAAGCAAGAGATGCTCGAGGTCCTTACCTGGACCATTCCCCACCTGCCTCGCGACAAACCGCGCCATTTCTTGGGCATCGGCCTGGTGGAGGACATTTTCGAAATGGTCGCACAAGGGATCGATCTCTTTGATTGCGTGGCCCCGACCCGACTGGCTGCTACCGGAACCTTTCTTTGTAAGGGGACTCCGCGCTTCAGAATGCGCATCCTCAATGAAGCCTATAAAAACGATCCCCGACCGATTGAAGAACATTGCACCTGCCTGACCTGCCGCAGCCACTCCCGGGCCTTTTTACGCCATCTGTTCCGAGCCAAGGAACCCCTGGCCGGTTACCTGGCCGCTTATCACAACCTCCATTTTATGGAGACTCTGATGCATCAAATCCGCCGGGCCATTCAGGAGAAAAACTTTGCAGTCTTTAAAAAATCCTGGATGGGGGCGCAAGGATAACCCCGGCATATCTCTCCAGGTTTCTACTTCCTTCCGCTGATTAAAAAATATTCTCTTCTATTACTTCGGCAATTAAATACTTAAAGATAGAGTCAGGGGGGCTTGTTTTTGCCGTTGTCCAAAGGTTACCCGATGGGAAACCGGGAACCGCTCCGAAGGAGTGGGCCTGAGCAGTTCTTCTTGCGAAGAGAATCCGGCCCCAATCGCTAAGTTGATTCGGAGCAGGGCATTGAAGCTCCCGGCCAAGGCCGGGGCTTCCCGGCAAGGAATACTTTCAGTTATTGAAGTTTGCTTCCCTATCCCCCTAACAGAAGGGGGCAAGGGAAGCATCCCGGTCACCTGAACTAGTTTCCAGCTTGGGTGTAGGCCTGCTTTTGAAACAAGGCATAATATTGGCCCGGCAAAGAAGCTCCGGAGTAAAGGTGGACAACTTAAAAAACAAGACCCCCTGACTCCTAACGTTAGACCTTAATGTATTTTAGATATTTAATTGCCGGAGTAATATAACGGCAGGTTGAGCTCTGTTGACGAATCATCCAAAGAAGTCTACATAATCCCCTATCCTCACTGCCTCTGGCAAAGCAGTCCGGGGCATGGCCCAGGCCGTCCCACCCGATATCCCCACCTTGGTCCAGTTCATGGAGGAACGCCGGAAAAATCGTCTTCCTGGAAATCAAGAAACCGAATAGAAAAGAAGCTGCTAGGCGGCCTTTTCAAAAATCTTATTTTTGGCTTGCATCGAAAGCCGGACTGGTGCAAAAAAACTGGAAGGGTAGAGATAGTCTTCTCCGGACTCGTCTATTATCCTTACTTGGCTGTGACGCTCGGCTTCCTTGTCCGGAAGCATCTCGTATAACTTTCGGAATTCGAGAGATGCTTCGTACCCCTCGTTTTCAATACAAAGGAGGAATCTAGGTTTCATGGTCTTTACTCCAAATACTTCTTAATCTTTATTTCTTTTCTGCCTTTACCATGGCCCTCATACCCGGCGGCAATCAATTTAAAAATCTGAAAACCCGTCTTTATCCGATACGATGAATCGGGCGAGGCCTTGGTGGTGAAATTCAATGCGGCTGTAGTCAGGTTACTGATAGTTAGAGCCTACCGCTTGGCACCGGGGGTCTGGCAAAAAAAACCGCCGCCATGGCCAATAAGCCGGCAACGGAAAATATGGAAAAGGCCGCCCCATAATCCCGTGTGGAATCGAAGATCAATCCGGCGATCGTCGGACCGATGGAAGCGCCGGAAACCGAAAAGACCCCCGATAATCCCGAGATTGTTCCGAAGGAAACCATCCCAAAGCACTCTCCGATCAACAGGGACTGGAGCATAACGATTCCCCCCATGGTCAGACCGAAGGCCAAGGTCCCCAGGTAAAGAACTACGGGCTGACGATTGTAAGCCATGGCCATTACAGCTGCGCTCTGGATAAAAAAACAGAACATGGCCAGATAACGCTTGTCGGAGCGGTCGGCCAGGGATCCCAGAAACAAGCGACCGATGATGCTGGCCCCGGCCGTGATGCTGACCGCCGTAGCCGCACCCTTGGCCCCAAGGGTTTCACTAAGGAAAGACACCTGGTGAACCAGAAAGGCAATCTGCCCGCTGAGTGCCAAAAAAAAGGCCCCTACAATGGCCCAGAAAGCGGTTGTTTTCAGGGCCTCAGCCCGGGTCCAGACCTGCAGTTGAGAGTCATAGGACAGCCGACTGCTGGTAATCTTTTCCGAAATGGATAAAGGACCTTCCCCATCCGGAAATTGTCCCAGATCAGAAGGACGTTGCCTGATAATAAATATCGTTGTCGGAATAACCACAATCCAAAAAACAATACCTAAAACCGGCAGGGTTATCTGCAGCCCCCAACGATTGGTCAGGAAAATCGAAAAAGGAACCAGTACCATTCCGCCCAGGCTTAATCCGGTCATGGTCAAACTCATGGCCAACCCTCGGCGCCGGATAAACCAGTTGGAAATCAGCGTACTAACCGTGATGAGAGAGGCGCCGCTCCATCCCACGGAAATAAGGAAATAAACCAGGAAAAACTGCCAGAGTTCAGTCACCCGGCTAAGCAGCATAAAACCGGATCCCATGGTCGCCGCTCCGATGATCAACATCGGCCTTGACCCATAGCGATCAATCAGGCGTCCGACGACTAATCCCATAGCCCCGGCCACTGCAAAATACATAGTCACGGCTGCGGAAATAGTCCCCTTGGACCAGCCGTATTGGGCCCGTAAGGGATCCAAGATGGCGCTATGGCCGTAAAACCCGATTCCCGAGGAAACGAAGAGGATGGCCGTACCGCCGACCACAATCCACCAGCCATAAAATCCCCCGGGAGCCGTATTGGAGGGTGGAGAAGAAATTGGAACAGATGAATGAAATGGATTGGTCATCATAGACGCTGTGGAGGTAACTTCCTAAAAATGGATATAATCGGTTGAGGGCGCGATAGATCTTCGCCTACACTAACGGCAGGCCCCCGTCTTTTTTAAGACTATTTTATTTTGTCCCGAAAAGCAAGCTTCCTCTAATCCACCTAGGTCAAACTTGACATATAACCGTCGATCCTGTAAAAAGAAAACATTCTCAGGGGCCCGGGTTAGGACATGGATTCGATCTTCAACGGCTTTCAGGCCGCTATTAATCTCATCATCGGTTTAAACAGGGAATTACTTGGGATTATCTTTTTATCCCTAAAGGTCTCCGGACTGGCCTTAATGATTTCCACCGTCATCGGACTTCCCTTGGCCGCCCTTTTGGGATTAAAACGATTTCCCGGTCAGGGTCTGCTGATCACTTTCCTGAATACCTTGATGGGTCTTCCCCCGGTGGTGGTCGGGTTATTTGTCTATCTGCTCCTTTCGCGCAGCGGCCCGCTCGGCTTTTTAGGATTGTTGTATACCCCGTCGGCCATGATCATCGCCCAAACCATTTTGGCCTTTCCGATTGTCTGCTCTTTGTGCCATTCGGCCTTGGTCAATGTCAACCCGATTATTCATCAGGCTTCCGTCAGTCTGGGAGCCTCCCCTTTTCAGGGTGCCATGACCGTTATCCGAGAAGCCCGCTATGGGATTATGTCCGGCATTATTGCCGGCTTTGGCAGGGTCATGGCCGAAGTGGGAGCCATTTTAATTGTGGGAGGAAATATCGCCGGACTGACCCGGGTCATGACGACGACCATCGCTCTGGAAACCGACAAGGGCAATTTCGAACTGGCCTTGGCCTTAGGGATTATTCTTTTGGGAATTTCCCTGTTGATAAACTTTTTATTGCATTGGTTTCAAAAAAAGAAAGCCTGACAGGATACTTAAAAAGACCCATCTACTTCGTTCCCCTCACCCCTCGTCATTGCGGCGTATTTCCATATTCGCCTCATTTCTTGGGGCTTCGGGAGGCCTTGTATCTGAGCCTTTTTAAGCATCCTGTAAAATGGAGTTTTCAACATTTTGATATAACCTTATTATGACCTTACGATTAGAAATCAACCAAATCCGGAAAAGTTACCTCGGGCAGGAGGTGCTTCGCGACTGTACTTTTTCCTTTGAGGCCAATGGAATTTATACCCTCATCGGGCCCAATGGCTGCGGCAAGTCCACCTTACTCCGGATCTGTAGCCTTTTGGAAGAGGCGGATCAGGGAGAAGTCGCCTTTTATTCAGAAAATCAAAAGGAGGCGATCGATTTACAATTAAAACGCCGCATCACCCTGGTCCTGCCGAAAGTCGGGACCTTTAATACAACCGTCTTCAAAAATGTCGCTTATGGCTTACAACTCAGGGGTAGGAGCCGAGAGGAAATCAAAAGCCGGGTGGACCAAGCCCTCCAGTTTGTGGGCTTATATCATAAAAAGAAACAGAATGCCCGGACCCTCTCCAGCGGGGAGACCCAGAGGTTGGGGCTGGCCCGGGCCTTGGTGATTGAACCGGAAATACTTTTTTTAGATGAACCGACAGCCTCGGTGGATCAGAAAAATACGGAGATCATCGAGAATATCCTTCTGGAAATAAAAAATGAAAGACGTTCGACGATCATCATGTCCACCCACGATCCGGATCAGACCCGGCGTCTGGCCGATCATGTTTTGAAAATTAATAAGGGTGAATTGCATCTCCTCTCTTAAAAAAGATTACTTATGCGGATAAAAAAGAAATCTGGCAATTTTCCATGAATCATCCGGTTGTTTTTTGAGAAGCCAAAAATAATTACTTGATTCCTCCACCCGTTTGATCCCCTCTTTTTTGGGTTCCCAAACCATCGCAAATTTAGCGCATAATTCCGCCCAGTCCCCATTGACTTGAATGGTCTGCACCTTTATGGATCCTTCTTCCGTTTTATAACCATCCAGGATTCTGGTCAAAAGGTCACGCACAGCTTTAGGTCCGGCATAAAGCTCATTGCTTCCCGGTCCGGCAATGACAATATCTTCCGTAAAGAAGGACAGATTCCGTTCAACGTCTCCGGAACGCAGGGCCGGGACCCATTTGGTGACGATCTGCATAATACCGGCCCGGTCTTTATCTTTGCGGGGTTCACTATTTTTTTTCCCCGCCCAAAGAGGATAGACATTTAAGGCGCATTGGATTATCAAGACGAAAATTGCTAACGTTGCCGAACGAGCGGCCTTGGCCATAAAATCCTCCTTATTCACTGCCCAATTTTTTGGAGGCATCTTAGCCTTTTCCGGTCCTCCGGTAAAGAAGAAAAATTTCCATTATTTTCTTGACAAAATTTCAATCAAACTACATTTTCATACCTAAATACCTAATAATGAAACTCTCCACCTCAATCTATCATCCGAGATATGGAGCCGGCGGGTTTCCAGAATGGAAAGGAGTCTTCTATGGGAATAAATTATTTTCGGCGCGATGATCGGGATGCCAAATTTGTGCTCTTTGAATATCTGGATCTGGAACGTCTGCTCAAATACGAGGCCTTTAAAGAATTCGGTTTGGAAGATTTTCAGATGATACTTGAAGAAGGCTTTAAGGTGGCCAAAGAAGTTATAGGGCCTACGTTGCAGGACGGCGATCAGCAGGGACTGATTTATGATAACGGCGTGGTCAAAGTCCCGGCTTCCTTTCATGACTGCTGGAAGGTGCTCCGGGATAACGGCTGGATCAGTCTGGCCGTTTCCCCGGAATTCGGAGGGCAGGGTCTTCCTCTATCGATTTACGGCCAGGTCGCCGAATATTTTATCAGTGCCAACTCGGCTATGAAGATCTATTCCGGTCTGGCCGTCGGAGCCGCCCACTTGATCCAGGTTTTCGGCCGGGAAGTAGATAAAACCCTTTTCTGTCAGAACATGTACACCGGCCACTGGGGCGGGACCATGTGTCTCACTGAACCGGAGGCCGGAAGTGATGTGGGGCATATCCGGACGAAGGCGACTCCTGACCCTTCGGCCGGGGATCCGCGCATCTACAAGATCGAAGGGACTAAACGCTTCATCAGCAGCGGGGAACATGACCTGACCGACAATATCATTCATCTGGTCTTGGCCCGGATTGAAGGCGCACCGGCGGGAACCAAAGGCATCAGTCTCTTTATCGTCCCTAAAATATGGGTTAACCCCGACGGGTCCTTAGGAGAACCTAATGATGTTTTTTGCACCAACATCGAGCACAAGATGGGTCTTCACGGATCTGCCACCTGCGGACTGAGCTTCGGAGAGAAAGGCGGATGCCGGGGAATTCTTCTCGGTGAGCCGCAAAGCGGTCTGGCCCAGATGTTTCAGATGATGAACGAGGCCCGTATCGGTACCGGTCTCTTAGCCTTAGGGGTCGCCGCCAGTGCCTATGATGCCGCCCGGATCTATGCCAAAGAACGGGTTCAGGGACCATTATTTACCGCCCGGTCCGCCCCACCGGTCCGGATTATCGAACATGAAGATATCCGCCGAATGCTTATGACCCTGAAAGCCGGGACAGAGGCCATGCGGGCCTTTATTATGAAGCTTTTTTATTGGACCGATGTGGCTAGGTATGATCCGGATGAACAGGTTCGCAAGGAAACGGGGCAATTGGTCGATTTGCTCACCCCGCTGGTCAAGGCCTATTGCTCCGACTTCGCCTTTCTGCTTTGCCGAGAGGCGATTCAGGTCCTCGGTGGTGTCGGCTACTGTCGGGAATTTCCGGTGGAACAATATGCCCGGGATATTAAGAGCGCCTCGATTTATGAAGGGACAACCTATATCCAGGCCCTGGATCTGATCGGCCGTAAACTGATGATGGCCGGCGGTGCGGTTTATCAGGGCTGGCTCTCCAAAGTGATGGACTTTACCTCCGCTAACCAAACCGATCCGGATTTTGCCGAGGACTTTGATCTGCTCCAAAAAGCCGGCGGAGTTCTGGCCGATTATACCGGACGGTTGATGAATTACTTCCAGGACGGCCGCTTAAAATTGATCCCCTTATCGGCCACCCGCTTTCTGGAATGTATGTCCGAAACCATAATGGCCCAGTTGATGCTCGAACAGGGCTTGATCGCCCGAGACAAATTAAAGACCCTTGATCCGGCTTCAAGCAGCGGCATTTTCTATCGGGGCAAGATCGAGACGGTCCACTTTTTCTGCCGCAATATCCTGATCAATATTTTTTCCCGTCAGGCCGCCCTGCAGCAGGAGGATTTGTCGGCGGTGAATATTCCGGAAGAGGCTTTTTAGCAAGTTGCTGAAAATGGTCCATTTACTGCGTTCCCCTCGTCTCTCGTCATTGCGACGTATTTCTATATACGCCTCACTCCTCGGGACTTCGGGCGCCTTGTATCTGGACCCTTTTGAGCAACTTGCATGAAGGGATTTTTTCAAACCCTAAGAATAAGGCAAAGAAAATGGAATGTGCGAAATGCCAAGAGCGGATTGATCCTGGAGAAGAGAGGGAGATCCATGGCCGGATCCTCTGCGAAGATTGTTACATGGATGCCCTCTCACCGGCCCGGACCTGTGATCCCTGGGCCGTCCATTCCGCCAAGTCCTTTCAAAAAGAAGCCGGTGCCCAGCTCAATCCTCAGCAGATAAGAATTCTGGAATATTTGAAAGAATCCGGCGGGGCGCCAATCCCCTGGATCGTTGAACGGCTGCAAATCAAACCCACTGATCTGGAAAGAGAGCTGGCCGCCTTGCGGCACATGGAAAAGATCCGGGCGGAACTGCGGGAAGGGAAAAAAGTTATCCGCCTTTGGTAGATTCAGGCTGATCTCAAAAAACATTCAGACGAATTGTTTTACCTTCCTGAGTCCTGATATGAGAGAGTCGGGACCAGAAGTCAAAAAAGAGTTTTTCCTGAAATCGAGGCAGAACTTTAAAGCCTATTTTGGTAGCTGCATAAAGACGTTTTTCCTTAAAAAGGGCTTCAAATATTTCCGCACCCAGAGCCGATCGTTTCCCCTCTTCCCGGGCCAGGCGTAAGGCTTCCTCCATACTCATCGAATCTTCTTTAAAGCGGAGCCCTTTAAAAAAATTGATGATCCGGGTGGTCACAAATAAGGTGTACAGATCTTCCCGTTTAAAATGATCGGTTTCCAGGGCCATAGCCGTGAGTCTGGCTTTAAACATGTCCTCGCCGGTCCGATAAGGGAACTTCTTGGCAATAGGGGTCCCCGGCGTCAAATAAAAAGGCGAGGCCCCGAGCAACACCTGGAGTTGGGCGTTCAAACGCAAGGTCTCCAGCATGGACTCCAAAGGCTCCTCCGGCAGGCCCAAGATCTGATAGGAAACGATCTTGAACCCCAATCGAGCAGCCTCTTCCACGACCTGCAGATAATGATCCAGATCCTGAAAGCGGGCCGTCCGATTGCGGGTTAAAGGATCGGCACTGACCAAAGAGAGATTCAAATGACTAAAGCCGGCTGACTTCATCCACCT
>Ga0233425_10009551_pt1 | contig 12214 bp, 13 predicted proteins | sample Watercolumn_Towu_2_FD_181712 | JGI IMG/M metagenome (GOLD analysis project Ga0233425, IMG submission 181712) | Freshwater microbial communities from Lake Towuti, South Sulawesi, Indonesia - Watercolumn_Towuti2014_140_MG | ecosystem: Environmental > Aquatic > Freshwater > Lake | place...
TGACCTCCACAGATCGCAGATCGAGAAGCTGTTGTGCCGATAAGTGCGTCACACCGTAACAGAAAAAGCACCGGAGGGTCAATAGGAAAATCGAGGGGCGGATCCTCAAGAGTGTAGCGAACCGAGCCAAACTCAATTACAATGGCCGCACAGGAGACGAACGAATGCCCCCGACGCGCGTGATTATCGACACCGACCCCGGCATCGACGATGCATTGGCGTTGATCCTCGCCTTCGCCTCTCCGGAGTTATCGGTTGAGGCGATCACGACCGTGGCGGGCAATGTCACGGTCGCACAAGCGACGCGGAATGCCTGTCTGCTGTTTGAGCTGGTGAATCCGCACCCACACCCCCCGATCGCGATAGGCGCAATACGTCCCATGATGCGGCCGCTGCGCACCGGCCATGGTTACCATGGCGAAGACGGCCTGGGAGAACTCTCCCGGTTTACGACGGAAAAGGGGGCGCCCCGATATCCTGAACCGCAACAACTCCTCGCACCTCAATCCGCCCCGGCCCTTATGGCCGAACTGATCAGTGCCACTCCAGGAGAGATCGTCCTGATCTGCATCGGACCGCTGACCAACCTGGCGACGGCAATCCAGGCGGCACCGATGGAGATGGCGAAGGTCAAAGAGATCGTTGTCATGGGCGGAGCGATCCGGGCGCCGGGCAACATCACACCAGGAGCGGAGTTTAATCTCTATACCGACCCCGAGGCCGCAAAGCTGGTGTTCACCTCCGGTTTACCGATAACCCTGGTTCCCCTGGATGTCACACAGCGAGTCTTGCTTAGAGCAGAGTTGATCGAGGCTGTCGTCCGACATATCGGTAGTCGCGTCACCCAGTTCGTCCGCGATACTACTGAGCGACTATTTGGCATTGAACACGAGCAGACCGGATATGCCGCGATCCCGCTCCATGATCCGCTTGCCGTCGGCGTCGTGATCGATCCGTCACTGGTGACACGCCGGCCATTCCATGTCGAGATGGAGACGGGCGAAGGTCCGGCCCAGGGGATGACGATCGCCGATAGGCGTCAGATCAAGGATAAATGGAAACAGCCGGCGAACCTTCAGGTATGTACGGAGGTGGATGCCGGGCGGTTCATGGCCCTTTTCTTGGAGCGGATATGCCGACCGCCCGCCTGAGCGGCCAGGTTGTCGTGATCGGCAGCGCCAACCTTGATCTGACCGTCATCGCATCCAGACTGCCGCGAGCGGGAGAGACGGTCCTTGGCGGGGAACTCCGTCTCTCGAGCGGCGGTAAAGGGGCAAATCAAGCCGTCGCAGCGCTCAGAGCCGGAGCCGAGGTCCGGTTGCTCACGAAGATCGGATGCGACCCTTTCGGCGATCGAATCTATCAAGACCTCGTTGCAGCAGGGTTGCCGGCCGATGGTCTGCTTCGGGATGAATCGGCTCCGACGGGCGTCGCCCTGATTGTGATTGATCGACAAGGACGGAATCAGATCGCCGTAGCGCCCGGCAGCAATCGGCTGCTCCTGCCGGAGGTGATTGCGCAATACGAACCTTTCCTCACCCATGGAACCGTCATACTCGTACAACTCGAGATCCCGACCGTCACCGTCGAGCGGGCGCTGCGGTTCGCCAAGGCCCACAGGATGACAACCATCCTGAACCCGGCGCCCGCCTGCCCGTTATCGGACGATATGCTCCGTCATATCGACCTCCTGACGCCGAACGAAACCGAGGCCGAGGTGTTGACCGGGATGGCTGTCTCGGATCTGCCGAGCGCTGAGGCGGCGGCCAAGGCACTCCTGCTACGCGGCCCTCAAGCCATCATTGTAACGCTTGGAGCCCGGGGAGCGCTGCTGTGCACCGGCTCTGTCGCACGACATCTGCCGGCCATCCCGGTCGAGGCGGTCGATACGACCGCCGCCGGCGACGCATTCAACGGCGCGCTGGCTGCGGCCATGGCTGCGAAGCCTCAGACCGAGCCGCTTGACCCGGACGCATTGTCGGTATTAGAGGACGCCGTCCGTTTTGCAAACGCAGCCGGCGCTCTTGCGACAACCAAGCGCGGCGCGCAAGAATCGCTGCCCACCAGGGATGAGATTGAGCGACTGCTGACAGGAATCTCCGTACCGTAAGGGTTTCAGAGAAACCGGGCAGATAACACACGGGTTGGCTCACGCGTGTACAAACGAAGGTCAAGGAACAGGGGCTACGGTTGGGGGAAGGCGATAATGATCGAATCCAGCGAGAGGATGCGATACTCTTCGTTGTTCCGGTAGAAATAGTGTCCCTCTACGCCTTCAGAGGCCTCCTCGAAGGCGACAATCGCCTCAAGTGGGGGCATCTCCCGGAAAGAATTGGAGCCCTCGTCGAAACCGTCTCCGGCCATGACGACCTGGCCATATCGGATAGACGCGCCACGCGGGCAGTGAACCGTCAGGCTATCCGGCGGTTCCCGAAGCATCCTGACCACCAGATTGATGCCGTACACCTTGAACGGTGGGCATGAGGCCGACCTGTTATTCATGTGTTATTATATAGCATAGTGGGTGCTCCGAGGGAAGCGGAAAATGGCCGCATAATTTCACGCCACCGAGCTTGGTCACAAAGCATGCGGATTCAGCGAGCTTGAGATAATATGCCACGCGAGATATCGGCAGGGGTCATCCTGTTTCGGCGGACGCCGGAACCGTACTACCTGCTTCTCCATTACGAATCAGGCCACTGGGACTTTCCCAAGGGCCATATCGAACCCGGCGAAGATGCGCAACAAACGGCCACGCGCGAGCTGAAAGAGGAGACCGGAATCTTCGATCTCAGCTTTGTAGACGGCTACAAACAGACACTCCGATATTTTTTCCGTCAAAAAGGGATCGGGATCTTCAAGATCGTCATTTACTATCTCGCCGAAACGAATCAGTCTGAGGTCAGCCTTTCCCATGAACATATCGGTTTTGACTGGCTCCCCTATGACCTCGCCATGAGCCGGTTGACCTTCAAGAACTCCCAAGATCTCCTGGCACAGGCCCATGCGCACCTGCATACAGCCCGGCCGGCGATATAGCGCGATCAGCGATCACACCTTGCGACCCCGTCTCAATTCCTCCACAAGTCCTGAAAGTCGAATCGGTACAGACCCTGCTTACGGGCGATCCGGACGGCTTCTTCATACTCTACCGGCGTCACCATCCGGTTGATCTCTGAGTACGACTCGGCACTGACCTTGTTGGCAGGATAGTACTGGGCCATAATGTTCACATAGGTATCGGGCGACAGCTCAGTGGCCAGAAAATGCATGATCTCCCCAGTCCCGGCGATCCCGCCCGGCATGACAAGGTGGCGCACCAGGACGCCCCGTTTTGCCAGGCCGTGGCAATCAAAGCGAAGCGCGCCAACCTGCCGATGCATCTCCTTGAGCGCGGTTCTGGCCGCCTCCGGGTAACCCTTGGCCTTGACGTAGCGCTTGGCCATCGCAGGATCCCAGAACTTGAAGTCGGGCATGTAGATATCGACAATCCCGTCCATCTGGCGCAGGCTTTCCAGGGAATCGTAGGCGCTGGTGTTATACACAATCGGCAGGCGCAGCCCGCCTTGTATGGCTATCGGCAACGCTTCCAGGACTTGAGGGACCACATGCTCAGGAGTCACGAGGTTGATGTTGTGGCACCCCTTCGCCTGAAGCGCCAGCATCATCCGCGCCAGCTCATCCGGTCTGACCTCTCGCCCGGCACCCTGCTGGCTGAGCTCGAAGTTCTGGCAGAAGACGCAGCGGAGGTTGCACCAGGCGAAGAAGATGGTGCCGCTTCCGTTCCACCCTCGAAGGCAGCCTTCTTCGCCAAAATGGGGGAAATAGCTCCCCACGCGCGCGTAGCGTCCGGTTCTGCAGACTTTCGTCTGGTCTGCGAGACGATCGATCTCGCAGTTCCATGGACAGACTCGACACTTGCGCAGAGACGCAACAGCCTCTTCGACCTTCCGCAAGAGTTCCCCTGACTCAAAGCTCTTCAAGTAGGCCGGCTCAAACGGCTCCGCCGCTCGAAATGTCTCCGCGATGTTTCCTTGCAGCTTCATTGTTCAAATCCCGCCACGTTGGGTGCCTAAGCTAGGGTCGCGCCGCCGACGAGAGGGGGGAACAGGGCAAGCAGGTCTTTCTCTTTGAGCGAGGTGTCTGCGCCGGCTTGGAGGCCATTGACGAGGATCATCGTAGGACACGGCTTGGGGATGCCGAGCTGGTCGATCACCTCCTCGACCGTAACCCCATCAGAACAGTCGATGAGGGCCGTGCCGCCCTGGGTTCCTTCCGGTAGGTATTGGGCCAGCGTCCCGTACAGCGACACCTCGATCTTCATGGACATAGAGCGCGCGTCAGACGCGGCCGGCTTTGTGGATAGCTCGCAGCACCGTGCCCCATCGGATGGTAGCCGGCGCCAGTTGGTCTGGTTTCAAGGTAAATGTTGTCCGGGTCCGGATCATGTTGTGGAGAATCCCAGCATCCTCGAAGGTTCCCACCAGCATCGCGCCGACGAGCTGATCCCCGTCGAAGACCAGCTTGCGGGAGGTCAGCCTGTGGTCATCGCAGACCTCCCGAATCTGATGACCATCACCGATCTTCGGATTCCATAGACCGATTGAGGCGACGGGGGCGCCAATCACTGTCGTTACGTTCATGGCCATCGACCCCTCGTAGGGTGTAGCGACCCCGGCCATATTCAGCCCGGCAACCCTCCCTTGGTTCAGCGCTTCAGGCCAGATGGCGTTGACCACTCGCTCGCCGCTGAACATATCCACCGTCTCAGCGACGTCGCCGGCCGCATAGATCCCGTCCAGACTGGTTCGCTGGCAGGCATCCACCACCAACCCGCGATTCATCTTCACGCCAGTCCCGCCAAGAAAGTCGAGGTTGGGCGCGACGCCCGCCGCCATCACCAGGAGCTGGCACGGAAACGTCTCGCCACCTTCAACCTTGACGCCGGTGACGTGACCATCCTTGCCCAGCAACTCGGTCGCCCTGACACCGCACCTCACCGTCACCCCCGCTTTTCGAAGCGCCTCCTCCGCCATTGCAGCCGAAACCCCATCAGCCATGGCAGGCATCACGTGCGGCATCTGTTCGATGACGGTCGTCTTCAGGCCGCGACGGGCAAACGCATCCACCACCTGGATCCCGATCAGGCCGGCGCCGATGACGACAGCCTCTTGCACGCTGGGAATCGCCGCGTCGATATGTGTGGCATCATGGTTGGTGATGCAGGTATGGACCCCCTGCAGATGCGTCCCCGGAATCGGTGGCATGACGGCGTGAGAGCCCGATGCTACCAGCAGGTTGTCGTAGGCCAGATTCTCGCCGTTGCTGAGCCTCACTCGGCGCGCCGCAGGATCGACAGTAACGGCAGCGACCCCCATCACGCCTCGCACCTTCATCCGATCGAAGTAGCCCTCGTCCCGCATCCGCATCCCATCATAGCCGACCTCGCGGGAGATGAAATGGGTGAGACCAACCCGCGAATAGAGCGGCGGAGGTTCTTTGGAAACGACCGTAATCAGACAGTCCTGATCCACCCGCCGGATCGCCTCAACGGCAGCCAGTCCTGCCGCGCTCGCTCCGATGATTACCTGATGAAGTTTACCCATATTGGGATCTCAGGGCAAAAGGCGATAAACCATTCGTCATCGCGTTCAACACCACCGTAAACTTGTTAGCAGTCATAAATACCGGATTGCATCCCTGAGCTCGAGGACTTCGACAGGGCAATTGTCCCAGTCACGAATCCAGCACACCACAACGTCACATTGGTCGGGGTTGTGCCCATGGTCCTTGAAATGGGAACTCTTGTATTCGAACTCAATGGTGACGTGCTCCCATTGATTATTCTGTTTATCGAAACAACGCTTTCCTTCGCAGTCGGGGAAGGACGTCCGGACTGATTCAATCAAATAGCCCAGCTCGTGACCAATCATCCCAAACAGGTACACTACGCCTTGCTCATTGACAGGAGCAAAACGGAGACCCCGAAAGTCTATAGGTTCTCCAAAGATCGTGCGCTTCTTCTTTGGGCCATCGGGCTTAATCGTTTGGGGAACGACTCGGATTGCCTTCGCATCGGTTGTTGACTGAGTGGTTACAGGCTGTTGCTCTGAGGCTGAGGGCGCAGGAGGATCGCCTGGAAACCTTTTCTTTGCGATCTCGAATGCCTTTATGTGATTCCCCCAGCGTGATTTGTAGCTTGGCAGGCTGAACCTTCCCTTTGCATTGATGATCGACCCCGTCGGAGGCTTGCCATACTCTCTATACAATCGCATCAGATCCCGCAGCAGTTCTTAGTCATCGATTCGCCTTGGTTCGCTTTGAGGCCCCGGTGCTATCGGAACGAGACCCGCGGCTTCGACGGCGGCATTCCATGAACCAAAACGATCCGATACTGTCCCCAGGGAGATTTTCGAATGTCTCCGGAACTCGGATGAAGGAACTGATTTGCAGTCGAGCTTTGCGGCGACCCTTCTTAACTCTTGTAGGATGTCGTCATCGGTATACATATGTCACCTAGTCTGCAAAGTAGTGAGCATACCGGTCAGCACAGTCCGATCAGAGCCGCGTCGAACGGGCGCCAAGGTGAATACGAATGCCTTGATGACATCGCCGAGTTCTTCGCGAATTGGACGACTAAAAGCTAGGACTTTGCGCAAAGCACCCTCCCCCTCTTTGACGACGCCTTGTTCAGGAAGCCTTGAGGAGCGAAGCCTGGACTGTCTTGGGAACCTCAACCGCTACGAACCAGTCTGCAGGGTAGAGGTAGTCCTCACCGTCCTCGTCGATCACACGCAACTGACCTTCCGCCTCGGCCTCAAGATCAGGAATGGTCACATAGATCTTGTGACGCTCAAGCGAGGCTTCGTAGCCCTCGTTCTTGACGCAGATAGCGAACCGTGGCGACGCCTTCCTCTTGACACTCATAAACTCACTCCAAATACCGCTTGATTTTCATGTCCCTCTGGCCGACCCCATGTGCTTCGTACCAGTGGACTTCGGCACGTCGTACTCGACCAGAGGCCAGGTGAACAAGCGCTTCGCCTTTCATTTTGCGCCACCGGCCCTTCCCGTGCAACCTCCTCAGCCGCTCCAACTGGTGGATACGACGACCGACGGCAATGATCTGGACATTGCTGATCTCACCGACGATCTCGAAATGCACGCCGTCACCCTATAGAGACTGTGAGATTGCTTCGGCCGCTCCGCTCCCTCGCAATGACCCCGAAGAAGACTTTCAAAGCAATGACGGCTGCGCAATCAATGTACGTAAGCGTTGCGTACGCTACATTAGCACACAGTAGCTGAATAGGGTACGAGTTCCACCGGATCGCCGGTGGCGACACGGCCCCCCTCGACGACCGATGCGTACACCCCCAGGCACTGATTCGCTTCGCGGACAATCGTCCGCAGTACCGATGGATCGCGCGGCAAATCTGCCTGGGCGTGCACCGGCATCGCGCAACGGATCGTGGGAAGTTCCCCTTTGACGACGACATCGCCGATGCGCATCATCCGGCCAATCCAGTCGTTCTCTATGGTCCCGGTCGCGGACTCGGTGTCCACCAGCACGTTGGGTCTGAATCGCCTGACGTCCCAATCGGCGGCAGGATTGAACTGCGCCATCAACCGCAACGTGGACGTGGCCAGTACCTGAATCGGGAAGAGATCGAAATACGTACCCGGAGGCGTGTGGAACTCCCACGCAACCGGAGGTACGCCGGATAAATCAGGCAATGGCTCCTCCGGTTCGCGCCCCAACACCGCCCGCAACTCTCTTGCAACCGGTCCGCGGAGGATAAGCGTTTGCAACAGGCGGCGAGCCGGCCGATACGCCCACAGCCTTCCGAGTAAGACGGCGCCCGGTTCGCGTCTGCGGTAATATGCCGTGTCCGCAGCCGGCTGTACAGGGCGGAGGGTCACATGTCGATCGATAAGTTCCGACAAGCTCCGCGAGGCGGTCGGCGAGTCACTGGAAACGGTCGCGCCGTCGGGCAGGGTGATAACAACATGCGGAATCTGATCGGTACGCGGCTCTGCGCGGTACACCGCCGAGCACTGCATCAGGATAGGGTGGCGCTTGGCGTTATGAATCTCCCCGGTCTTCTCGTCTCGAATCGCCCAGCCCCGGTCGCCCCATAATCCCCGAGTCCCCACGTGACCGCGATCCAGCCGCTCGCCGATCATCGACTTGACGGGATACCGCCAGATCTCGCGAACGCGCCCAACCTCCATGCTGACCTCCCCGTTTACACGTCAGGATATGGAGGCGACAGATACACAATGTCCGGCAGGCGATCCATACTAACCGCCCGACAATCCGCGGGCGCTGTTGACGCGCAGCGTGACCTGGTCGAAGGCGCCAAGGGCGGTCTTGAGCCCGTCGAGATCGGTGATATTCCGGTCGTTGACCAAGACCTCGACATCCTGCCGAAGCCTGTCTTCTTCAAACAGGAACTCCCGGAACGCGGGACCCGTGACTCGCCTCAGTGCCTCCAGGAGTTGCTCTACCGTGCCGGCCTCCACCCCGAACGATGACTTTCCGGCGACTCTCCGGATCGCGCCAATGAAGCGTACTTCAGCCATTTAAGGGCAGGGTAAAGGGTTTAGGGTGTAGGGTACAGGGCCAGATCCTTCAGCTTTTCCGGCGTCGGGACGCCTTCCGGCGTCCAGCCGCGAAGGCGATAGTACTCGGGGAGCATTTCCCCGAGTCGGGCCACCTTCCCCTTGGCTGGTCCTGCCGGGATCGGCTCCTCCAGGATGCGATGGGGCAATGTATCGTCTTTGGCGCTGAAGCCGGCTTTGAGGTTAAAGAGCCGCTCGAGGTTCCAGATCCGTTCGCCGATCTTGAGGACTTCCTCCACCGTATAGCCGGCGTCTGTCGCCAACTCCAGCATGGCATGCAGATCGGCGGGTCCAAGGGCGAAGGTAGTGAATACGCAGGTCCCGGTCGAATCGACAAAAGCGGTGGCGTCCTGGGACGCCTTGGCCAACGCTGCCTTTCCGTCAGTTGCGAACGGATCGACTTTCCGCGGCACACCAAACACCTCGGCCGCAATGGTGTAGCCACGCAGGTGACAGGCGCCCCGGTTAGAGGTCGCATAGCCAAGGCCGATCCCTTGCGCCCCCCGCCCGTCATAGGCGGGGAAGGCTTGCCGCTTCACCCCCATGAACAGCTCGGGGTGGCCATACCGCTCGGCGAGCCGCGCGCCACCCAACGCCAGAATGGCACCGAACCCCTCCCCCCTCCCCAACTTCTCCGTCATCTCCACCAACGCGTCCGCATCGCCGAAACGAAGCGGGTGGCCGATCTCGCGCTCCGGGATATCGCCGCTCTCAAACAGCTCCATAGCGGTGGCGATGGTCACCCCTGCCTCGATAGTATCCATCCCCAGCTCGTTGCACAAATAGCCGGCCTTCGTGACCGCCGCCAGATCGCCGACACCGGTCATCGCGCCAAGCGCCCAGACGGTTTCATACTCCGGCCCCTCGCCCGACCCCTTGAACTTTCCAGCCTTGACCTCGGTGACTCGCGCGCAGGCGATGGTGCAGGCGAAGCAGCCCTTGTTCCGAATCAGGATCTGGTCATGGATGGTCTCGCCACTGATCCGGTCGGCGTCAACGAACTGGCCGAACCGGAAATTATTGGTCGGCATGAAGCCATGGGCGTTAATGACGTTCACGATCCCAGGCGTCCCGTACATCGGCAGGCCCTCTCCCGAACCGTGATCTGCCTTGAGCTTCGCCACGGCCGTCGAACAGGCCTGCATGAACGCCTGAGGGTGCGCGACCTTGACCGACCGGGTCCCCCGGAAGACGACAGCCTTCAGGTTTTTCGAGCCCATCACCGCGCCCACCCCGGAGCGCCCTGCAGCCCGATGTTTGTCGTTGATGATGCAGGCGGTGAGGCTCAGCGTCTCGCCTGCCGGCCCGATACTCAAGATTTTGGCCTCGGCGCTGGTGGCCGCTCGGAGGGCGTCCTCGGTCTCGTGCGTGGACCTCCCCCAGACTATGGCGGCATCCCGAATCTCCACCCGGTCGTTGTTGACCCAGAGGTAGACCGGATGCGGCGCCTTCCCCTCCACAATCACCAGGTCGTACCCGGCGTACCTCATCTCCGCCCCGACATATCCGCCGGAATTGGAGCAGGCGATCGCGCCGGTGAGGGGCGACTTGGTCACCGCCATGTACCGGCCGCCTGTGGGGGCGTTCGTGCCGGTGAGCGGGCCGGTGACGAGGATCAGCTTGTTGGCGGGTCCGAGCGGATCGAGCCTTGGGTCAATCTCATCGTACAGGATCTTCGTCGCCAGACCGCGACCGCCGATGTACGTCCTGGCGAGTTTCAGGTCCAGCGGCTCCTTCGTGATGTTGCCGTTGCTCAGATTGACCCTGAGGATCGTCCCGCTCCAGCTCATCAGCCTGCCACCTCCTTGTAGACTTCCTTCATCCGAAGTGCGACGGCGCTCTGCTTCGCCTTGGGGTCTGCGTCCTCATCGGTGAAGAGCAATGCCTTCGGCGTACAGAACTTCACGCACTCCGGATCGCCGTCGATGGAGAGGCAGAGATCACACTTCTCGGCCTTACCGTGGTCGGCATACAGCTCGATGGCCCCGAACGGGCAGGCCAGGACGCACATCTTGCAACCGACGCATTTGTCGTCGACCACGTAATACGCCATGTAGTCGTCGTTGCGAAGGATAGCGGTGGTAGGGCAGATTTTTGCGCACCAGGCTTCGGTACACTGCGTACAGGCGGTGGGGATATAGACCGCCTCTTCAAGAAAGATGCTGACCTTGATGCGCGATCGGCTGGGGTTAAACTCGCCGTAATGCTTCACCGAGCAGGCCAGCTCACAGGCCCGGCAGGCGGTGCACTTTTCGGGAATGATACTAAGGACTTTAGGCATGACGACCTCCGTCTACTCGGAACGGATTGGACTCCCTTCATCTAACTCCACGTCGTCACCCCTGTCAAGGGGATTCGGGACGGTGTACGGGCCTTGCTGCTTTCGGCGCTACAGAAACTCTTTGCCGGCAACCTCACTTTCGGTTAGATTACTGGCATGATGCGGTATGATGAACTCTGGCAACTCCGTGAAGCCGGCATGTGATGATCGGTCATGACCGGGATTACGCAAAGCGTGCTATAGTCCCGTTCCTCGCCTTGCTGGGGCTGCTCGTCACCGCGCCCGCCACGGCGGCGATCGAGCTGATCCCCATTGCCAGCGGGTTGAGCGCGCCCGTGTATGTCACCCACTCGCGCGACGGAACCGGGCGGCTCTTCATCCTCGAGCAAGCGGGACAGGTCAAAGTTCTCCAACCGGGCGCCACCACACCAACGGTGTTTCTCGACATCAGAGGGCGGGTTCGCTCTTCCAGTGACGAACAGGGCTTGCTCGGCCTCGCCTTCCATCCGCAGTTTGTTACCAATCGCCGGTTCTTCGTCAACTACACGCGCCAGACGGATGGCGCGACCGTAATCGCCGAATACCTGGCCTCTGCTACGAACTCGAACCTCGCCGAGGCGGATGGGACTGTGCTCCTGGTTGTGCCGCAGCCTTTCAGCAACCACAATGGGGGCATGATTGAGTTCGGCCCTGTTGATGGCTTTCTGTACATTGGGATGGGGGACGGGGGCTCCGGAAACGATCCGGGCAATCGGGCGCAGGATCTCAATGAGTGGCTCGGCAAGATCCTGCGGATCGACGTCGACCATCCGAACGGACTGATACCCTATTCGTCGCCGCCGGGCAACCCCTTCTTCGGTGCCGTGCCCGGCCGGGATGAGATCTATGCGCTAGGCTTGCGCAACCCGTGGCGCTTTTCTTTTGATCGGGCTACGAACGAGCTGTACGCCGCCGATGTGGGGCAGGATGCGTTCGAAGAGATCGATCTGGTTGTCCGTGGTGGCAACTATGGCTGGCGGGTGTTTGAGGGCGAGCACTGCACGAACAACGATCCGGCCCGCTGCAGCGAGGACGGCTTTGAGCCACCAATCGCCGAGTATCCAAACGCCGAACCACGCTGCGCCATCACCGGCGGCTACGTCTACCGGGGCAACGCGTCCACGCTCCCGGTCGGTGGGTATGTGTTTGGCGACTACTGCAGTGGGGAAATCCTCTTGCTGAGCGGGGGCGTCCAGACCGTCTTACTCGACACTACCCTGCTGATCGCGTCCTTCGGCGAGGACGAAGGTGGGGAGCTCTATGTGGTGG
>Ga0233425_10009552_pt1 | contig 12212 bp, 9 predicted proteins | sample Watercolumn_Towu_2_FD_181712 | JGI IMG/M metagenome (GOLD analysis project Ga0233425, IMG submission 181712) | Freshwater microbial communities from Lake Towuti, South Sulawesi, Indonesia - Watercolumn_Towuti2014_140_MG | ecosystem: Environmental > Aquatic > Freshwater > Lake | place: Indonesia...
GCACAGCCCAGCAGACATCGCCGCCGCCGCGCCGCCGCTCGATCCGCCAGGGACGCGAGTCAAATCCCACGGGTTGCGGGTGTTGAAGAGGGCAGAATTCTCGCAGGATGACCCCATGCCAAACTCGTCCATGTTGGTCTTGCCCATTAGCACCGCGCCCGCGTCCGCGAGTTTTTGGGTGACGGTGGCGTTGTACTGCGGGACGTAGTTTTCCAGAATTTTGGAAGAGCAAGTCGTCCGCACGCCGCGAGTTGAGATGGCGTCCTTCATCGCGAAGGGAATGCCCGTCAGCTGGGTGACGTCGCCTTTGGCGATGCGTTCGTCGGCTTGCTTTGCCTGCTCCAGCGCCACATCGTCCGCAATGGTGACGTAGGACTGAATCTGCGAGTCAACTTCATGGGCGCGTTGAATCATCGCCTGAGTCAACTCAACGGATGAGATTTGTTTGGTAATTAGTAATTGGTGAAGTTCGCGGAGGGTGAGGGTGTGTAGGTTCATAATTTTTTACCACGAAATATCACAAAGGTACACGAAGGAAAACCTTCTTAAAAACCTTTGTGCCCCTTCGTGACCCTTTGTGGTGAAATCTTTTTACTCTTCGCCCAACACCGTCGGCACTTTGACGTAGCCGCGCTCGGAGTTCGGGGCGTTTTTGATAAATTCTGCATGACTCATCGAAGGCTTGACCACATCCTCGCGCAGCACATTTTCGGCGTTGGCAATGTCCGAAGCAGGCGGGACGTTTTCCGTGTCCACTTCGTTAAGCATGTTGAAGTAGTCAATGATGGAGGAGAATTGTCCGCTGAACTTTTGGGCTTCCTCTTCCGTGATGCCGAGCCGCACCAGGTTGGCAACGTGCTTGACGGTTTTGGTGTCGATGGTTTGGGTCATATTTTTCCTACTCTGTTGGTCGAGTAGCCTGAGACGATGGTCGAAGGCGTATCGAGACCAACTTTTGACATGGCTACTTTTACTTTTATAGGTGGTCTCGATATGAGCGGAAAATCATCCGCTCTACTCGACCACCTGTGTTTGTTGTTAATGATGCTCGGTCATCTTTTCCAAAAACTGTATACCAGCCAACACTTGATGAATCCGTGTTTCGCTCAGCGTCCCGATATATTCGCCTAATTGGTTTTTCTCCACCGTGGACAGTTGCGAAACGACCACAACGCTTTGCCTGGGTAAATTCGCTTCACCTTCTTCGAGCAACACATTGCCAGGCGCTTTTGCCCGTTTCAGGTTCGTCGTCAACGCGCAGACGAGGAGCGCATTTGGCGAGTCGTTCTGGACGACGACATGCGGATGGGTGTGGTCAGATGCTATCTTGTTCACCTCGTTTGGCGAAATCCAGAATATGTCACCTTGCCTGACTTCCATCTTTCAGGTCTCTCGCGTAATAGGGGTGGGGAATGCGTCAAAAACCTTTGAACCACGGAGACACAAAGCCACGGGGTTTTTTATTGGTTTTCTCTGCGTCTCCATGTCTCAGTGGTTAGGCTTGGGCTGCGCAAGAGCTATTTCGTCGCCTGTGGACGTCTTTGGGACTCGTTCTCTTCCAGTTGTTTTCGTATCCAGCGCATCAGGTTGATCGCCTTGTGCTCAGGCATAAAGCACGCGCCGACCGTCTCCGAAAACGGGACGGGAAAGCGAAAACCGTCAACCTCGTACCACAGCGCACCGTCAGTGCAATAGGCGAATTTGGCTGTTTTGTTTACGACGAGGTCTTTTATATTCATTCTATACCTTTCTGTTGAGAGCAGAAGGCTGGTCGAGTAGGGCGAGTGATTTTCTCGCCCGTACCGAGACCCAGCCCCTCGCTGATTTTAATTAAATTTGATATGCAACTCTTTCAACTGCTTCGGCTCGACTTCCGACGGGGCATCTGCCATCACATCGCGTCCAGCCTGATTCTTGGGGAAGGCTATGACTTCGCGGATATTGGGTTCGTCCGCGAGGAGCATGACGAGGCGGTCAATGCCAGGCGCCATGCCGCCGTGCGGGGGAGCGCCGTACTCGAAGGCTTCGAGCATGTGACCAAACTTGGCTTGGATTTCCTCGTCGGTCAGACCGAGCATCTGGAACATCTTCATTTGGATGTCGCGGCGGTGGATACGGATGGAACCTGAAGCCATTTCATAGCCGTTGCAGACCATGTCATAGGCGTCGGACATCACCGCACCGGGGTCGGTGTCGAACTTGTCGAGGTCTTCCATCTTGGGCATGGTGAAGGGATGATGTTCCGATTCCCAGGCCTGGTTTTCTTCGTTCCAGGCAAAGAAGGGGAAGTCCACAACCCAGGCGAAGGCCATCATGCTTTTGTCGGCGAGGTCGAGTTTGTCGCGGAACCAGAGCCGCAGTCCGCCGAGGGTTTTGTTGACCACGGCACGGGCGTCTGTCGCGAAGACAACCAAATCGCCTTCCTTCGCGCCCGTCTTCGACTTCAATGCTTCCACTTCTTCGGGCGTGACAAATTTCGAAATGCTGCCCTTCACGCCTTCGGCAGTGATTCCGAGCGTGGGCATGCCCTTCGCGCCGAAGGTCTTGGCGACTTCGGTCAGCGCATCCATTTCCTTGCGGGACATGTCCGCGCTGCGGGGTGCGACGATGCACTTGATGACGCCACCCGCTTCGAGCGCAGATTTGAAGACCTTGAACTCGCTCTTCGCGAAGACTTCGCTCACGTCCACCAATTCCATCCCGAAGCGCAGGTCTGGCTTGTCGGAGCCGTAGAGTTCCACCACCTCGCGGTAGGAGAATTTCCGCCACGGGGTCGAGAGCAATTTCTTGTGCGGCGCGACAGCGGGAATCATCTTGGTGAATAAATCCTCCACCAAAGCCAAAACGTCATCGCGTTGGACGAAGGACATCTCCAGGTCGAGCTGGGTGAACTCAGGCTGACGGTCGCCGCGCAGGTCTTCGTCGCGGAAGCAGCGCGCGATCTGGAAGTACTTGTCCATGCCTGCCACCATCAGCAATTGCTTCAACTGCTGGGGAGACTGCGGCAGGGCGTAGAACTGTCCAGGGTAGATGCGGGAGGGGACGAGGTAATCGCGCGCGCCTTCGGGCGTGGCTTTGAACATGATCGGCGTTTCGATTTCGATGAAGCCCTGTTCGTCGAGATAGTCGCGCATGAACTTGATGACCTTGTGACGCAGGACCATGTTGCGGGTCATCCGTTCGCGGCGCAGGTCGAGGTAGCGGTATTTGAGGCGCGCATTTTCGTCTGCAAGGTCGGTATCCGAACTGACCATGAAGGGCAGGGTCTTGGCGGGATTCAAAACGGTGACGTTTTTGGCGATGATTTCGATCTCGCCCGTCTCCATGTTGGGATTCTCGTTCCCAGCGGGTCGCTTGTGGACCAGTCCTTCGATTTGCAGCACCCACTCGAAGCGGACACTGGCGACGAGTTCGAGCGCCTCTTTGGGCAGGTCGGGATTGATGGTGATCTGGACGATTCCCGCGCGGTCACGCAGGTCGAAAAAGACCACCCCGCCGTGATCGCGGCGACGGTTGACCCAGCCCGAAACGGTGACGGACTGTCCCGCATGACTGGCACGTAATTCTCCACAAGTATGAGTTCTGTACATAAGCGCCTCCGAAGATTTTCCTCGTCATTGCGAGCCGCCGCTCTTGTACTTTGGCGGCGAAGCAATCTCCTCATTAATTAGGGGATTGCTTCGGGCTGGGTCTCGGTACGGGCGAGAAAAGCACTCGCCCTACTCGACCAGCAGCCCTCGCAATGACATGGAATATATATAAAATAAATCGCCCTTCGCGTTTGCGTCGGGCGATTGGTTTTGACCTGGATTTTCGTCAACTAGCCGTGCTTCGCCCAACGACTCGAAGGTCGTCGTTATCGTTCTTATTATTATTGGCGAAGTGGTTGCTCCTAAACATCGTGGCGGCATTATAGCACAAAGTCGTTTGTTTGGAGATTTTACTTTTCCCACGCATGTCGCAGAGATTATCAGGGCTTTTGGGGATTGGCTGCCTTACGCCAAGCATCCTTCTGAAAACCTGGGCCCATCAAAACAGGCGGGTTTCCCCGCCCGTTTTTCAGCTGAATCCCTTCAACCCTGCTAGCACTCACTAAACCCGCAAGCGTAGCATTTGCGACAACCTTCTTCATTCACCACTGCCGCCTCTCCGCATTCGGGACAGATGTCGCCGATCTTCATTTTGTGGGGAGCGGCTTCCTCGTGCGCGTGACCGTTGCCACCGAAGGTACCCGAACGTATTTCGTCTGTGTCGATGCCGTTCTTCTCGTTCAGGTACTGGTCCAAAATCTGACCGATGCCATCGGGCAGGGAACGCACGCGGTTGGGGCCGAATCCCAGCGAACGTCCGCCGCCGATGCCGATGAGTTGGACGACGATCTCGCGCATCCTATCCAGCGGGGCAACGGGCGAAGCCATGCGCAAAGTGTACGAAATTAAACGTCCAATCGCTTCGGAGACAGCGGCAATTTCAGAGCCAGCCTTGGCGGTGTTGATGAAGGCCTCGAAGGGCTGGGTCCCTCCGTTTTCGTTGATGGTGATAAACGCCTTGCCGACGGGGGTCTCGATGTTATAGGTCTTGCCGGGCAGCGCCTTGGGGCGCGGCTTCTTCGTCCCATGCCAGAGCATTGCCGCAGGCTCCACAGGGAGAATGGAGTGCGCAGGCTCAGGTGCTGGTTGAGTAGAGCGAGTGCTCTTCTCGCTCGTATCGAAACCAGGCGCTTTCTTCTCGGCGGTGGCTTTGGTCTCCAACACCACCTTATCGCGCGACCCAGTCACATAGACCGTGATGCCCTTGCAGCCGAGTTCCCAAGCCAGTTGATAAGCAATCGCCACATCCGCTTCGGTTGCGCCCTCAGAGAAGTTGACCGTCTTCGAGAGCGAGTTGTCCACGAAGGCTTGCAGGGCGGCTTGCATCCGCACATGTTCCTCGGCGGTCACATCGGACGAGACCACGAACGTATCGCGGATGTTCTGCGGCAACTCAGCAATGTGCTGACAAGTCCCCTGGCTCATCACCTGCTCGACAATCTCCTGCCGCTTCTCTTCTCCCAAGCCGAGTTTCTTCAACGCCTCATCGAAGCGCGGGCTGGCATAGGTGAGTTGCAAATCCTTGCCGTTGTCATTGACGTGGCGGATGTACGCCAGCGCGAAAACGGGTTCACAGCCGTAGCCTTCGCAACCTGCAACGGTGGCAATCGTCCCAGTGGGAGCGACGGTGGTCTGCGCGGCGTTGCGGATGCCGTGTTCTTTGATTCCGCTCACGATTTCTTCCCAACCGACCTCGGGCCTGTTCCAGTGATTCTGATACTTGGTCAGCGCGTGGGGCGGAGTCCAGCGCATGTCATCCATGTCGTAGATCGAGCCTTGAATCGACGGGAAGGGTCCGCGCTCGATGGCAAGTTCCACGCTGGTCTTCATCGCATGGAAGCGGACAAACTCCATCACCTGCGCGCCAAACTCCTGACCTTCCTTCGAACCGTAACGCACACCCACGTGGTACATCAAATCCGCAAGACCCATGATGCCAAGTCCGATGCGGCGGGCACGGTGCGCGGCTTCCTTCAACTGCGGAACCGAAGGCACGTAGCCGTTCGCCTCCACCACGTCATCGAGGAAACGGGTGGCGGTCACAACGGATTGGCGCAGGGTATCCCAGTCCACCGTGTTGTTAGCTCCGCAGTGCTCATTGAGGTTGACCGAGCCAAGACAGCAATTCTCGTAAGGTCCAAGCCATTGTTCTCCGCATTGGTGCGCCACCACGCCATTGGCAATGACGCTGTGCGTCTGCATCTCAGTAAGGTCATACACATCTGCATAGCCAGCTTCTTCAATCGAAACGATGGAAGTCTCAAATGTCTCTGAATTGGAAAGGCGGGATTTGCCCTCGATGAATTGACTTACCTTGTTTTGTTTTGCCGAATCGAGGAAACCGATTTCCTCGAGGAATTTGTCCCGATTAACCTTATCAATCAGCAATTCATAATCGGCATGAGTGAAATATTCCTTCAATCCGCCTTTGCCGTCTGGTAAATTGCGGAATCCATTTTCGCGGCGCTTGTGAATGCGACTGACAATGCCGAAGTTCGACAATAGTATCTGCACTTCCTGCAAAAGTTCAAGCGAAGCGCTCGCGAGTCTAATCGAGCAGGACTTCTTGAACTCAGAAATATTTACAGTGCCGTCTGTCGTAAACAACCCTTGCAGGAAGCCAACTACTGCCTCGCGCGGCGCGTTCCAGATGGAGGCAGGAACATGCTTTTCGTGTGCGCGGGCATGCAAGACGCCCAATGATTCAAAGAAAGCGTAGGGCAACCTGCCATACGTCAACTGGCGTACAGAACCGCGCTCATGCAGATGTCCCGCGCCGAAATGGTTTTTCATGGTCTCGTGGACAATGTTCAACAATTCGTCACTTTCATAATTGAAGACCATGCCTACAGGCGCGTTGCTGGCGGGGCTAAGCCAACCGTCGCCGACCAGAGTACCAACCACAACACCCAATTCATGCGACCATTTCTGCGGCAGGTTGGAATATTGCTCGGCAAAATCCCTGCGTGTGTTTGTGTGTCCAGAGGCGTGGTCGCCGCCACGTGCCATGACCGTCATTTTCTCCCGCATCATTTCAATGTTCGGCAATTCATAATTTCGGCTCCAGACACCTTCGCCAGATTGCAGGAGTAAAGCATCACCTTCTTTGAGACTGCCCAGTTCAACATACCCACGGTCAGAAGTGAGGAATTTGTGATCGGGTGTTGCTGTCACTGAATAACCATGCTTGGTGGTCATCTTCAACACGCGGGTATTATCTCGCGTCTTCCAGGCAGGGGATGAAACACGATACGCAACGCCAAAATTTTCACTTGCCAAGCCTTGCCCGCCCTGTGGCGCGCGCAAGTCCGTTGCAACCATGAAATTCGCGCCAGTTTCAGCAAGTTCCTGGATTGTCAGCAACCCAAGGTCAGTTGCAACGCGGGTCGAACCAACAAAGCACGGGTTCGTTGATTCCAGCGGGTACAAGTGCGGGACGGGGTTTTCGCGATTCGCCGCGTCCAAAAAGAGCACGCCCGGCTCGCCGTTGTGGTGCGCCTGCTTGACGATCTTGTTGAACAGGTCACGCGCGCGGACGGTCTTGTAAGTCTGAATCTTGATGCCTTCGGCTTCGGCTTGTTCCAGCGTGCCGTCGAAATTCCGCGCCTTCATTTCAGCCAGGTCAGGGAAGCGCAATTCCCAATCCCCGTCGCTTTCCACGGCGCGCATGAAAGCATCGGTAATGCCGACCGAGATGTTGAAGTTCGTGATATGGTTCTCGTTGGTCTTGCACTCGATGAACTCTTCCACGTCGGGATGGTCCACCCGCAAAACGCCCATATTCGCGCCGCGCCGTGAACCGCCCTGCGCCACTTCCCCGAAGGCATGGTCATAGACCCGCAAAAATCCCACCGGTCCCGTGGCGCGTCCCGCCGAGGTGTTGACGAGGGAATCCTTCGGGCGCAGGCGCGAGAAGGAGAATCCGTTCCCGCCGCCCGTCTGCTGGATCAACGCCGCGTCACGCAGGGTCTGAAAAATACCCGAACTCTTGCGTCCCATGTCATCGGAGATCGGGAGGACAAAACAAGCTGCAAGCTGTCCCAGCGGAGTTCCCGCGCCGGTAAAGGTGGGAGAGTTCGGGAAAAACTTCTTGCTGGAAAGCAGGCGATAATATTCGACGGTGCGTTCAGCGACATCGGCGCCCCATTCTTCTTCGACCTTCGCCACATGATACGCCACGCGCCAGAACATCTCCTCCACGTTTTCGACGGGTTTGCCGTCTTCGCCGCGTCGGACATAACGCTTGGTCAGCACCTGGCGGGCGTTATCGGTTAGTTGCGCCTTGGGAAGTCCCTTCGGCATGGGAAGGGTGGGCAACAAACCATTTTTTGTCTTGGTGTCGGCAGATTTTGCAACCATCTTTTACTCTCCTGTAAAAAATTCTGGTTTCGCTCCATCGGGCGCTAAGCCCCCGACAGAGCGATAAGGTTGGAAACAAAACGGCAGAGACACTTCGCCCCTTTTGGGGCGCGTCCCTGCCGTACATGAACTAGTCTTCGAGCAGTTGGTCTATCTCGGTGCGGATGGACTGCAAATCGTCCAGTCCCAAATAAACAATGGCATAGCGAATATAGGCAATCTGGTCAACTTCTTTGAGGGTTGCCATGACCAAATCCCCGACCACGCGAGAGGAGACTTCCGCCTTGCCAACCTTCTGCAACTGGGCTTCCACCTGCCCAATCATGCGCTCAATATCCGCCGCCGAGACGGGGCGTTTGGCGCAGGAAATGCGAATCCCCCGCGCCATCTTCTCGCGGTCAAACTCCTCACGGGTACCATCCTGTTTGACAATGAGCGGAACAGCCAGGATCTGGCGCTCATAACTGCTGAAACGCTGGCGGCATTTCAGGCATTCGCGGCGGCGGCGAATCCCACCGTGACTATCGTGGGAGGTATCCAGCACCTTCGAATCATGGTGTTTGCAATAGGGACAACGCATTTGAATTACTCCGAAACTAGAACAAATGTTAGAGCCAGATATGGGCGTTCGGGCGCTGCATCCCCGTATATCTGGCTAAAGTGTTCGGCATTTTAGCATCATCGTCTGGCGCTGACAAGAGGGACTTTTGGACGTGCCTTTCTTAAAATATCCCCACTTCGATTTTTTAAGTTTACAGGCTTCTCAAAAATTTCATCACATGCGGATTTAGTTGTTCGGGGTGGCATTGGTGCGGCACATGTCCGCAAATGGGGAAATGGTGCGACGCCACGATGTTTGGCAGCAAATCCCTGATTTTTGGAAATGACTGTGGATCAAGGCTTTGGTCATGTCCGCCCCACAGCAGCAGGGTCGGCTGGTGGACGCGGGGCAGGTCAGCGGTCAAATCGGGCAGCGTGCGCGGAATGTTGTAGATTCCCGAAGAGGCGCGGGTGTAATCCAGCGCGGTCTGGTAGCGGATATGCTCAGGCAGGATGTGGGTCTCGCGGCTTGCCACGTGAAAACTGACGCTGGACATGTCCACAAAAAATCGGAACAGGCGATAGGGCGTGCGCTCGATCAATGTGGTGTTAATCAACTGGCGACGAAACGCGAGTTGCAAAATGGGTGGTAATTGATGAATGCTATAAAACGGATTGACCAAAACCAAGGCGCGCACGCGTTCAGGGTAACGCAGTGCGTATTGCAGGGACAGCCCGCCGCCAAGGGAGTGACCGATGAGAATCAGCGAGTCGGAGCGATTCAGCGAATCAGCGAGAGTCAGCGAGTCAATCCAATTGGAGAAATGGTTAAAGACCGACTCGAAGGTGTATTCGCGGGCATGAGCGAGTTTGAAGCTGTCACCGTGACCGAGCAGGTCGAGGGCGTAGCCTGCATACCCCGAATCAGCCAATTGAGGTAAAAGGTCATCCCAGTCGTGAAGCGAGGCGGCAAGTCCATGCGTGAGAATAATAGGACTTCCAACACCCTGCTGAACAAAATTCACGTACTTTGGGTTGCCAGTTTCGAGAATCCCACTCATCTCATTCGTCATCGGTGTATTCATGTGCCCCTGTTCAGGCATGTACAATGATATGGCTTCGGCTTAACTCGATGAAGCGATTGCTGGAGAGGTCGGCAATGATTTGGTCAAAATTTGCCACAAGCAGCGCTTCCAATTCCCTGTTGCTGATATTTCCAGTCGAGATCAAAAGCAATTTATTTGGGTGGTCTTGGAGCCAAAACGACGCCGTAAAATCGGAATCCTTCGTTGTAATCACACAATCATTTTCATCGGCATATTGCAGAATCGCAGCATCCGCCGTGGCGTTGCCTTCGGGAAGATCGAGCGTGTGACTTGCATGGTATCCGCGATCACGGAAAATATAAACCAGGCGGCGCGGCAGATTGGCGTCAATCAGAAAATTCATACCAGAACCACATTCATTCTCTTGACCTGACTCAGGCGCGCGGCATAAAGCAGAACCGCTTGAATATCAGCGCGTTCAAGGTCTTCATAGTCGGCAAGTATCTCTTCAATGGACATCCCTGAACTGAGGGTTTCCAGCAGCCATTCCACAGAATAACGCAAGCCGCGAATCGTTGGCTTGCCAAACGCCATTTCGGGATTTACGGTAATTCGAGTGAGGAGTTCTTGATTGGTCATGGTTAATCTCCTGTCCCAATCATACACGATTTTATCCTGCAAGTTGGGAGACAAGTTTGCTTCTGCATATTATTCCCCTGCAATCTGCTTTCCATAGCGTTTTGCCAGCTCGCGCCGCAGCACCTTGCCGATGAATGTGCGCGGGAAATCATCCATGAAGATCACGAAGCGCGGAATCAACTGCGGCGGGAGTCTGCGCTTGCAGTAGGCAATGACCGCCTCGGCGGTGGGACGTTCGCGCCCCGCGATGACAAAAGCAAAGGGATGTCCCGCCACCGCAACCACAACCGCTTCCTTGATTTGCGGAATTTCGTAAATGACCTCCTCCACGTCACGTGGGAAGGCGGGCTTGCCGGGCTTTTCGGGATACCACATGTCCGCTTTGCGGGCGATGATGCGGAAATAGCCGTCCTCATCCATTTGAGCTACGTCGCCAGTCAACAGCCAGCCGTCGTCCATGAGCACGGCGCGGGTGGACTCTTCATCCTTCCAGTAGCCCATCATCACTTGCGGACCACGGATTGCCAGCTCGCCGATCTGCCCAGGCTCCACTTCCCTGCGGGCGCGGGCAAGGTCAACGATAACTGCCTGAGTGGACGGCAAGGGAATGCCAATTGAGCCGACCTTGCGATTTCCGCCGAGTGGGTTGGCATGAGTCACAGGCGAAGCTTCGGTCAACCCGTAGCCTTCAACGAGTTTGCCTTTGGTGAGCTTCTCGAACGACTCCTGTACTTCCACATGCAAAGGCGCGGAGCCGCTGATGCAGGCTTTGATGGATTTGATGCCGTACCTTCTCACACCGCGAAAATTGCTGATGGCGTTGTACATGCTCGGCACGCCCGTGAAGATGGTCGGCTTGTATTTTTTGACCGTCTTGAGAATATCCTTGATCTGGAACTGCGGCTTCAAAATCAGCGACGCGCCCAGCGAGATGGGCACATTCAAAGAGGTGGTCAAGCCGTAACTATGCGAGAACGGAACCGCGCAAAGAAATCTCTCCCTGCCTTCCTCCGCCTTCGGCATCCAGTGACGGGTCTGCAAGGCGTTCGCCACGAGATTGCGATGGGAAAGCATCACGCCTTTGGCGTTGGCGGTCGTGCCGCCCGTGAATTGAATCACCGCCAGGTCTTCGGGAGCAACTTCCACCGTCGGCGATTGGTCGCTTTGTCCCGAAATCCAGCGGCGAAAACGCATTGCGCCTGCCACGTTCAAGCCGCGATTGCGCCAGCGCGAGATCAGCCGCTTGGGAAGCGAAAGATATTCGCCCGCGTCGGTCAACACCAGCAGGGGCAATCCAGTATTTTGCTGGACTTGCGCCGCCATGCCCGCCCACAAATTCAACGTGACCAGCGCCCGCGCCTCGACCAGTTTCACCTGCCGCGTCAATTCTTCCGCGTCGGTCATCGGCGGAGCAAAGACCGCCACCGCGCCAGCCTTGATGACCCCATAAAAAGCAATTACCGCCTGTGGGATGTTGGGCAGATATAAAACCACGCGCGCGCCTTTGCCGATGCCCAGAGCGGTCAGGGCATTGGCAAAACGATTGGCTTCGTGGTTCAATTTTCGATATGAAATTTTCGCGCCTTCAAAATAGAGCGCCGTCCGCGTTGGAAATCTCCGCACTGCCGAACGCAGCAGATGATGGACGGGAATGCGCGGAATGCCAACCGTGTACGGCACGCCCTCCTCGTAATGTCTCAGCCAGGGTCGTTCCGCCGCGAGTTCGTCGCGCTCGGTTTTGATTGGAACGGATTCATCGCGCCACGATTTTTTGACCCCGCCTTCGAGGAAGCGCGAGACCGCGCGATTGACCGCTTCGCGCCGCTCGAGCATGACCATGTGACCCGAGACTCCGATGTCCTCCTCCTCCGCCCCGACGATGGATCCTGCCACCTTCTCGAAAAGCGGTCGCTCGAAGACGGCGTCGCGATGCCCGCGGATGACGAGGGTTGGCACGGCTAACCTTGCAAACTTGTCCCAGCCCACCCATTGTGACAGGTTATCAAGATAGAACGGTTTCAGCGCGTGCGGCGGACCC
>Ga0233425_10009553_pt1 | contig 12212 bp, 8 predicted proteins | sample Watercolumn_Towu_2_FD_181712 | JGI IMG/M metagenome (GOLD analysis project Ga0233425, IMG submission 181712) | Freshwater microbial communities from Lake Towuti, South Sulawesi, Indonesia - Watercolumn_Towuti2014_140_MG | ecosystem: Environmental > Aquatic > Freshwater > Lake | place: Indonesia...
CAGAAATCCAGGGCGGGGGAGCGTCTGCCCAGGGCGACAACGCCATCGCCGCGGGCGAATCTGCGACGGTGATGGCGGGGAACGCTGGCACGGTAGTCATCGCCAGCGACGGGGCGCGGGTGGTGATTGGCGACCAGCCCATCGAGATGAAGCCCGAGCTGCGCAACAAAGCCCTGGGGCGTTACCTCGAACACATCATCGCGCACAACCGTTACCTGCAATTGCAGGGGATTCGCTCGGGCGGGAAACTGGTCAACATCGAGTTGGAGCATATCTACATCACCCTGCGCACGACCCAGCAGAGAACCGTTCAAGCCGAAGAGGAATGGCTGAGGCGTGAAGCCGGGTTTGCCCCCGGCGAACTGCGCAATCGCATGGAACGCCTCGCCACTGAGACGGTCAACGTGAAAGTGGAGCAGGCGCTCGCCGCGCACAAACACATCGTCGTGCTGGGCGACCCAGGCTCGGGCAAGACCACCCTCCTGCGTTATCTCGCCCTATTGTATGGACGCGACCTGGCGCAGGGCTGGACATCGGTCAAAGACAAACTGGCGCTCGATGAGGCGGGACACCTCCCATCCTTTTGCAGCTGCGGCAGATTGGCGCCTTTCTCAAAGCGCACCGCCCAAAGGATGACGGCACCGAAGGCTGTGGACTCCTGCTGGACTTCCTCTTTCAATCGCTCAAGAATCATAGGCTGAACCTGCCCGCTGATTTCTTCAATGAATATCTCGAAAGCGGCAGGGCAATCATTTTGCTCGACGGGATGGACGAAGTGGCAGACCCCGACCTGCGCGCGCGGGTCTCGCGGCTGGTGGAGTCGTTCACGCTGGCTTATCCCAAGTGTCGCTTTGTCGTCACCAGCCGCGTGGTGGGCTACACGGGAGCCTCGCGCCTGCAAGCAGACTTCGCCACCACCACCGTCAGCGATTTCAGCCTCGAAGACGTGCGCCAGTTTCTTTCGCACTGGCACAGGCTGGTCGCCATCGGACAGATGGGCGCAGGCGAAGACGCGGAGAATTATGCCAGGAACCAGACCGCGCAACTGCTGAATGCCATCCAGAACAATGAACGCGTGCGCGACCTGGCAATCAACCCGCTGATGTTGACCGTCATCGCGCTGGTCCACCGTGACCGCGTGAAACTGCCCGACCGCCGCGCCGAGTTGTACGCCGAAGCGGTGGACGTGCTGCTCGGCAAATGGGACGAAGCGCGCGGCGTGGACGAGATCCGCATTCTCGACGACCGCCCCTTCGACGCGGGCGACCGCAGGCTGCTGCTGCAAAACATCGCCCTGCACATGCACGAACACGAGAAGAAGGAACTTGAAGCGGCGGAACTGCGCGGATTACTGCAAGCCGCCTTCAAGGGCATGACCAAAGACGAAGCCGAAGCCCGCCGCGCCTCGGAGCGCTTCCTGACCGTCATCGAAGAACGCACGGGCTTGCTGACCGCGCGGGGCGAAGGGGTGTATGCCTTCTCGCACCTGACCTTTCAGGAATACCTGACTGCGCTGGCGGTTGCCGCCCGCGATGATTACGTGGATTACATCTTGAAGAACAGCGCCGAAGCCTGGTGGCGCGAGGTGATTCTGCTCACGGCGGGATACCTCAGCACCCAAAGCAAGGAACGCACGACTAGGCTTATAGATGCCATTTACACTTCTAAAACTGAGCCTGAATTATTTCATAACCTTGTATTGGCAGCAGAGTGTCTGCGTGATGTAGGCAGTAATCGAGTAACAGGAAATATAGAATCGATCCTGCAAAATACGTTGAAAAAAGAACTCAGCAGGGAAACGCCGAGAGTTTTTGATCTTAAAAATGCGGGAGTGTTTGAAAGATGGACTGGCAAGGCGGAAAAGAAAAAAGCCGATTCAGAAGCGATACGACATATGGTCATTCAACATCGCAATGCAGCCGCCAATGCTTTAGCAAGAATTGGCGGGCAACAATTTTGGACGCAGCCTTACGGCGAACCTGAATGGATACCCATTCCCGCAGGCAAGTTTTGGATGGGGGAAGGCAGCCAAGCGCGCCAAATTGATCTGCCCGACTTTCAAATCTCGCGCGTGCCAATCACCAACGCACAGTACGCCCTCTTTGTGAAAACAACGGAGCGCGAAGCCCCTGAACATTGGCAGGATGGACGTATTCCCAAAGGGCTGGAAAGTCATCCCGTTGTAAATATGAAATGGTATGACGCCATTGCCTACAGCGAATGGTTGAGCGACGTCACGGGCAAGCACATCACCGTGCCGAGCGAAGCCGAATGGGAGAAAGCCGCCAAAGGCGATAAGTATAAAAGAGCATATCCATGGGGAGAAGAGTTTGACTCTTCCAAATGCAACTCACGCGAACTTGACTTGGACACAACCACACCTGTGGGTATTTTCCTCGAAGGCGCCAGCCCCTACGGCGTGTTGGACATGAGCGGGAATGTCTGGGAGTGGACGCGGACAAATTATGAGACAAAAAAGGACGACCTCGAATCCACTGATACTCGCGTCCTTCGCGGCGGTTCCTTCTTCAATGGAGCCGGGGATGTGCGTTGTGCGTTTCGCAACAGGGGCTATCCCAACTTCAGGAACTGGGTCAACGGTTTTCGTATTGTCGTCGTCTCCCCGCTTCTCTCTTGACCTCAGTCCTCTGGTCACTCTGGGCTCTGGGGCTCTGAGCGTCTGGTCTCTCCCCATACGGGGACGATGTGGTGAATGCAAGACTCGCCAATTCTTTAGAAGACAACCTGCCCGCGTAACTATAGCCCCCGAAGCAAAGCGAGTGGGGGCGGGTCCGCGATAATTTTTTTACCACGCTCGGTGCAAATTGCTCTGTTTTAGACGATGGGCAATCTTTTCAGTTGTTCCTGCCCTGCGAGGTATCCGGCCTCGATGATTTCGGCGTACCTGTCGAAATCCAGCAACCCATACGCCTGGACGGGGACTTTGACCAACAAATCGGCAGATCGCCATACTTCATTCAAACGGTAATGGCAGACGCCTTCCACAAGCCCTGCAATGATACTGAATAAATGGGGGGCTTTCACTTTTGCCGTAAGAGGTGATATGCCGCCCGCCAAAGCCTTCCAGCCGGAGAGACTGTCGCCGAAATTATATTTCCCGCTGACTGAACTGCCCGTGATCAAATCCACTCCAATGACTGTGCCAGTAGGGCACATCTCGCGCATACGGTCGACAGGCAGGTTATTTGCCGCCCCCCCATCCAGAAGCACATCGCCATTTTCATCCATGACCGGGGCGAAGATGCCTGGGAAAGCCATGCTTGCGCGTACCGCTTTCCACAACGGCCCACTGGTATGCATGATCTCCTTGATCTGGGTCAAATTGGCAGAGATACAGAAGAAAGGCTTCCAGGTATCTTCGATATTACCTTCATATAATTCCTTGAGCAGGTTGGTAATATGCCGTGTGGATGTAAATGCCGCATAAGGAAAAGTATAGTCGAGAAGTTTTTTAGACTTGGAGAATCTGGCGGCAAGATCAGACAATTGCGCGCTTGACCAGCCGAGCGCACATCCAGCCGCGACAATGGATCCCATGCTCGCGCCTGCCACCCAATCGAATTCGTAATCCATTTCCTCAATGGCGCGAAGAACGCCCAGGTGCGCCCAGCCGCGCGCGCTTCCTCCTGCAAATACCAGTCCGACCGGCTTGCCAATCATGCGCCGCGCCAGCCGCCGAAAGTCAGGTTGGTTTTCCATGCGGACATGGTGATATGCGCGGACAGGGAACGCGCTTGAATTGCGCTGCGCAAGCCATTCAGCCGTGCCAGTTGGACGCTTGCAATCCGAGCTATGCAACAACACCAATTCCATGCGCGCACAAGTCCGGGTGGATGGCAGGGTCTGCTCGATCACAGATGGCAGCGAATTCCCTTCCGCCTCACCGACCAACAGAATGAGGTCTGCATCTTCCACACAGCGCTGTGCCCAGGAAGTCCATCCCCCAGATTGACCCAACACAGAAGCAACTTCATAAACGGTAAACTGATGTTCGCGCTCGCGTTCATCCAGCCAGGCGTTGATCACCGCGCTGAGCGGATGGTCGAGCGGCGTTTCGGATGCGCCTTTCTTTCCATAGAGTTGATCAAAGCGTGAAGCGTCGAGCGATAACGTCTTGCCAAGCGTGGATAGCGCAATCGTGAGTTGTTTGGCGAACCGATCGAGCGGCTGACCAACCTGCGCGGGGAGCAGGGTAATGACCATGTTGTTTTTCGATGCGGCATCGGGCTTGCTGATGGATACCGCGCGCCGCACGATCTTGCGCGTCAGATTGAACAATGCCTGTGGAAATTGCTCCAGTAAATTTTCGAAGATGGGACGGGCGATGACGACCATGTCAGTCATGCGGGTTGCGTAGACAGTTGCTGTCCGCAGGCTTTCAGGTGTGCCGTTTTCCGCCAATAGCGCAAATTCACCGACACATTCCCCTGCGCCTGATTCGTAGAGGACACGCTCCGAGCCATCGGCTTCTTTAATCACCGTGCGCAACCGCCCTTGGATGATGATATACATCTCATTGCCGTGGTCGCCCTGGCTGAAAAGAGTCTGTCCACTGAAACAGCGCTGGCAATCCAGGTTCTTCAATAGCTCGCGCAGCAACGCATCATCGATATCCCCGAAAAAGTTTTTCAGCGCAATGCGGGTTTGATCTTGCAGGAAGCGCGGCAGCAGTAGATCTGCCAATCCGGTAAGCAAGGCAGGGTATTCTTCGGCAAGGCGGTCAAAGTGAGATTTGGTCAGGCATAACAGTTCGCTGTCTTTCAATGCAGTGACAGTTCCCGTGCGCGGTTGTCCGGTCAGCAGGGATATCTCCCCGACACATTCGCCCGCCTCCAGCCTGTTGACGAAAACTCCGATTTCATCATCTGCGCCTATGCTGACTTGAAGCGCTCCCGAAGTGAGGATGTAAAACGCTTCGCCCGGGTCGCCATGCTGAAACAGGACTTCCCCTGCCGCCAAATGTCTCCATGACAAATCTGCTGCTACCGCGCAGATGGCATTTGTATCCAATTGCTGAAAGATTTTTAGCGGGGTCAGGAAATGAATGACTCTTTCAATATTGTGATCTTTCTCACCGTTCATTACAAGGCATCCTTGTTGTATATGATCTTATTCTTCAATGTCCATGTACTGCGGTGGACTTTACCCGATGCGGTTGGTGACTTCGGTAATTTGCAAACTTTCGAAGTGGATCTTTCTGACGATTTCGCTCATTCTAATACTCACCGGCAAACTTCTCGTGGACCCAGAGGAACTCCTGGCGTTTGTTCATTACGCGGACGAGATTGCCGCCCCCTCTCGGTCCGCTTGCGCGCCAAATACGACACGAAGTTCGCGCAGAATGATTCAGACTTTGAATCGTCGTATTTGGGGGAGATGTCCGCAGGACAGAGGGGGTGGAATGGGCGGAAATTCATGTTTGCAAACATATCGAAATTGTATCACTGCGCTCAAATCTCCGAATGGTATAATCGTTTTAGAGAAGAAAGTAGGCAATATGGTTACTGTTGATATCAAACTATCCTTACCCGAAACGCTCCTCAAAGACGCGCAATCCGCTGGTTTACTCAGCCCGATGGCGCTCGAACGTCTTTTGCAAGAGGAAATCCGCCGCCGCCGAGTGGACAATCTCTTTGCAGCGATGGATCGCCTTGCGGCTGTGGATTTGCCGCCTTTGTCCGATAAAGAGATTGCGGAAGAAATTCGTTTAGCGCGTAAGTCTCGCCGATGAAACTTGTTCTCGATACAAACACGGTAATCTCAGGATTACTTTGGCATGGCGCGCCTCGTCAAGTTCTTGACTTGGCGCGTTCTGGTTCCATTTCCCTGTTCACCAGCCCCGAATTGCTGGCGGAGTTGGAAGACGTGCTTGGACGTAAAAAGTTCGCGGCGCGGTTACGCATGGCACAGGTGACGGTGGATGAATTGGTGTATGGTTATGCCGCGCTTGCGACAACGATACACGCTGCGAAGATTGACCCAGTCATCAAGGCTGACCCTGATGACGATGTTATCCTTGCTTGTGCCGTTGCCGCCAAAGCGGAAGTCATTGCTTCGGGGGATAGTCACTTGCTGGATTTGAAAGAGTACGAAGGCATTCGTATCTTGACTGTCAATAAAGTTTTGGAAGAAGTATAGCCTTCAAAAAAATTCCACGTCATTGCGAGCCGAGCAGCGGCGAAGCAATCTCCATGTGACAGGAGACTGCTTTGTCATCGCTTCGCTCCTCCTCGCAGTGACATTAGTATTCATCCGCAAACTTCTCGTGTCCCCACAGAAATTCCTGGCGTTTGTTCATCACGCGGACGAGACCGCCGTAGTCAGTGCCTTTGGATTTGAGCAGGGCGTGGAATTTACATATTTCAAGCATTATCTTTCACGTACATTTCTGGAAAGTGTTCCATCAACAGGTGGTGGATGAAGATCGGGTAGCCCCGACAGGTTTTTACGGCAAATCCAACATAGCCAATACTTTTTCACTTTGTCCAAAAAACTCGCTGATTTCCACAGGTCTTTGTCCTTCTTTGCTGATGGCTATCCCCTTGGATTGTCGCTTAGTTCGCAACATAACCGTACCCAACCATTGAAAATTCGGGTATAAGTGGGGCAGAGAGGGAAACCTTTCCACCACATGTCGAAATCAACGGGAGAAACCAGCATGTCAGACCAGAAACAACTGCTCGTTTTTATCAGCCACGCCAGCGAGGATAATGCCGCGGTGAAACAATTGACCAGGCGTTTGCAAGAGGACGGTTTCGACCCCTGGTTCGATGTGGATCGCCTGCTGCCCGGGCAGGATTGGAACTTCGAAATCGAAAAAGCCCTGCAAGCCAGCGGAGCGATCCTCTTGTGTTTTTCATCGGTGTCGGTGGCGAAAGAGGGATACATTCAGCGCGAGTACAAGCGGGCGATGAGATACCGCGAGGAAAAACCCGAGGGGACGATTTTCGTCATCCCCGTGCGGTTGGACGAATGCGAACTGCCCTTCTTCATTCGTGAAATTCAATGGGTGAACTATCCCGACGACTACGAAAAACTGGTCGCGGCTCTCCACATTCGGGCGGGCGGAACTCCTGCCGGGGCGCAGCCCAAAGCCAAAAAGGAACCCGCTCCGAGGAAGTCCACAGCGCCGAAACAAACGGGCGGAAACATCTTCAACATCCAGGGCGGAATCCATGTGGGCAGGGACTTCATCGGCGGCGACCAGGTCAACTACGTCAATAACAATATCTCCACGCCCGCGGAATTCATCGCCGAGTTGCAAAAACTCAGGGCGGAGATCGCCGCTCTCAAAGCCCAGCCCAATTTGGAGCAAGCGCTTGCCCGCCGATTGAACACGGTGGAAGGCGACATCGAGGAGGTCATTGCCGAAGCGCAGGGCGGCAAGCCTGTTGCGGGGAAAATCCAATCCACATTGGACGGGGCAAAGGAAACGATGGACAGGATCGAGAGCAGTCTTGGGTCCGCCATGCGGTTTGGAACCGCGCTGGGACAGTTGGGCATGATGGCTTGGCAAATCTTCGGAGGCTGAGATGACACAATACGACATTCAAGGCGGCGTGCATTGCGCGGACTTCATCGGCGGCGACAAGAACATCACCTACGGCTTCAGCGCCGAGGACGTGGAGCGCCTGATCGAAAAAGTTCTGGAGATGATGGGCGCGGGCGGGGTGTTCCTGCCGGACCAACGCCAGCCGGATGTCTTGCAGATCGAACACAACGGCGAGACACTGCGCTTTCGTCCTGGCGCGGCAAGACAGCTCGCCAATCAGGGACAGGAGAGTTCCTACCTGCTTTCGCTAACCGTGGATCAGGAATACCAGCGCTGGGCAACGCGCTTCGTACCGCTGGCAGGAAAAATGGATGTGCGTCAGGTGATCGAAGGATTGCCGATCTCGTTCACAGAATTCATCATCCCAACCGGTGAGGCGGGCATGGGCGCGCAGCCCACCCAGCGACCGTTGAAAGACATCACCGAGGCAATGAACAATCACGGCGCGTTCGTGATCCTGGGCGAGCCGGGCGCGGGCAAAACCACCACCATGCAGAAGATCGCCTTTGAGATGGCTCGTGGTTTGTTGGGCAGGGAAAGAAGGCGAACCCCGCTCTTTGTGCGTCTCAGCCAGCAGGGCGAACGTGAGCCGTACGCCTTCCTGCAGGTGGAATGGGAGCGGCGCACGGGCAAGCCCTTTGCGCAGGCGCTTCGTGAAGGACGCATCCTGATCCTTGCCGATGGCATCAACGAGATTCCGCGCGACAAACGCAGTGATAGGCTGAATGCCTGGATGTTGTTCGAGACGCAATATCGCGGCGCAAATCAACTGGTTTTCAGCGGGCGCGACAAGGATTACGACAATCAACTCAACCTGCCGCGCGTGCTGGTGGAACCGCTGGACGAAGAACGCGTGCGGGAATTCCTGCAAAAGCACAAAGCCGAAGGGCTGGCAGAATTACTGAATGACCCCGCCTCGAAACTGGACGAGATGGCGCGCAACCCGCTCAATCTTTTTGTGCTGGTGATGGTGTACCTGCGCGGCGGGAGCAACCTGCAAGTGCTTGCCAACCGCGGACGGTTGTTCCAATCATTCACCCAGGAGTTGATCGCGCATGAGCAGCTCTGGCACCCGGATCCGACCCTGAGCGTGGAAGCCAAAGCCGAGCTCTTTGCGCGGTTGGCGTATGAAATGCAAAAGCAGGGCAGCGGCACAACCTTTGCCATTGATCTGGCAAAAGGCGCATTGCCCAAACAAACCCAGACCGCCTTTGGCGAACAGGTGAACGTGGATCATGACACCCTGCTGCGTTTCGGGCGCGGCGCCTCGATCTTTGACCCTGCCACACTGCCAGACATTCGCTTCTATCACCATCTCTTGCAGGAATACTTCGCGGCGCGGGAGTTATTGCGAAGGTTCAACGCGGGCGAAGACCTCTCTGCCTTTTGGAAGGCGCCGCGTACCCAGGAGGAAATGCCCGACGGAGACGTGGGCGAATGGGACCCACTGCCCGAACCGCCCACCACAGGCTGGGAAGTGACCACCATTCTCGCCTGCGGGTTGAGCAATGCCCCCGCCAAACTGATCGAAGCCGCGCGTTTGATAAACCCCGCCCTGGCTGGACGCTGTTTGGATGAAGCGGGGATCAGCGGGTCGAGTAGCCCCGCGCCCCTCAGCGGGGCGTATCGAGACCCAGTGAGGTCACAAGTTCAACAAGACCTGCTCTCCGACCTCTACAACCCTGCCCTGCACCTGCGCACCCGCTTGCAGGCTGGCTTTATTTTGGGGCGCATCGGCGACCCGCGCTTTGAAGCAAAAGAAGTAAATGGCGTAAAAGTTGTTTTACCGCAAATGGTGGATGTGCCAGCGGGAACCTACCTGATTGGCAGCCAGCAAGGCGAAGAAGATTCTTTCGACGGCGAATACCCCCAACACCCCGTTGAACTCAAAGCCTTCTCGATTGGCAAGTGGAGCGTGACCAACGCCGAGTTCAAATGCTTCATGGACGCGGGCGGCTACGAGAACGAGAAATACTGGGAAGGCGATTTGGCAAAACGCTGGTTGAAGGGCGAGGAGGTCAGCGGCGGGCAACTTAAGTCCTACATTGATGTATGGAAAGTCCTGCAAAAAATGGATAATGTGCGAGAAACTCTGGAACAGAGTAAAAGCTTTACGCCTGATAATATTGATTTTTACGAAAGAATTGCGAAAATGAGCGAGGAAGAATTGAAAGAGTATCTCGGAAAAGGACTCTCGCAGAAATCTCGCTCCCATCCTCAATACTGGAATGACCGCGAAAGGAACAACCCCTCCCAGCCTGTGGTGGGCATCACCTGGTTTGAAGCCCGCGCCTACTGCGCCTGGCTCTCGGAAGTAACCGGCAAACCCTATCGCCTGCCCAGCGAAGTCGAATGGGAAGCCGCCGCGCGCGGCGGAGGCTCCCCTCTCCTTTTAGGAGAGGGGCGGGGGGGTGAGGTCAGAAAATACCCCTGGGGCGATGACTGGGACAAGGAAAAAACCAACAGCATCGAAGGGCGGGTGATGAAGCCTTCGCCCGTGGGCGCGTATGCCGCCGCAGGCGCGGCAGGTCCCTTCGGCGCAGAGGATCAGGCAGGCAATGTTTGGGATTGGACGAGCAGTTTATACCTTCCCTACCCGTATGAAGCGCAGAAAGCAGAGGACGTTGAATCTGACGGGGAACGCACCCTTCGCTGCGGCTCCTGGTTCAACAATCGATGGCTTGTCCGCTGTGCGTATCGCTACTGGAACGTTCCTGATAACTTCGACGACAGTATCGGGTTTCGTTTAGTTTCCCCTGGCTCTGATGGATAGTTCTGCATCCTGCCTGCTGAATTCTGCCTGCTGGAAATTGGATTCTGAGGAGGGGGTGCAGGGGGAACGACGTTCCCCCGCATGTTAAGAAAATTTTTTTGGCAATACAGACCCTAAAGGTTTCTTCATCAAACAGTGTTTTGAACGGCGGAAAAACCTTTAGGGTCTTTGATAACAGGAGAATATGAAAACATTCAAACATCTCTACCCGCAAATCACATCTTTTGAAAACCTGTTCCTCGCCTTCAAAGCGGCGCGCAAGGGAAAACGCGCCCGCCCCGATATTGCCGAATTCGAGTTCAACCTCGAAGAAAACCTGCTGGACCTGCAAAAGGAATTACAGGAGGAAACCTACCAGCCTGGAAAATACAAAAACTTCCGCATCAACGACCCCAAGCCGCGCCTGATTTCCGCCGCGCCCTTCCGCGACCGCGTGACGCACCATGCCCTGTGCCGCGTCATCGAGCCGCTCTTCGACCGGCGCTTCATCCCCGATAGTTACGCCTGCCGCAAGGGAAAAGGCACGCACGCCGCCATCACCCGCGCGCAGGAATTCAGCGGGGAATATCGCTACGTTTTGAAGTGCGACATCGAGCATTTCTTCCCGCGCATGGATAATCAAATTTTGTACGACCTGCTCACCCGCTGGATTGCGGACAAACAGACCCGCCGCCTGTGCAAATTGATTCTCGACGGCGGCGCGGGCATTCACGATGAAATTTCCCCCGCCTACTTCGCTGGCGACGATTTATTCTCCGCCCTGCGCCCGCGCGGACTGCCCATCGGCAATCTCACCAGCCAGTTCTGGGCAAACGTCTATCTCAACCCGCTCGACCACTTCATCAAGCGCGATTTGAAATGTCCCGCCTACGCCCGCTATGTGGATGACTTCCTGCTCTTCTCGAACGACAAAAGCGACCTGCATCGCTGGCGGCTGGCAGTGATTGATTTTCTCGCCGCGCAGCGCCTGACCCTGCACGAAGCCGAAGCGCAGGTCTTTCCATCCGCAACGGGCATTCCCTTCTTGGGCTGGCGCGTGTATCCCGACCACCTGCGTCTCAGGCGGCGTAACGGCGTCGCTTTCCAACGGCGCTTTGCCCTGTCGCTCGACCAAATGCGGCGCGGAAAACTCTCCCGCGCCAAAGTCATGGACAGCGTCAGCGGCTGGATCGCCCATGTTCAGTTTGGGCAAACCTGGGGCTTGCGCCGCGCGTTGGTGAGTTCCGTGATCCTCCCCCCAATTCCCGCTTTTGGAAATGGGGGGAGGGCAGGGAGGGGGGCATGAAACAATCCCCCATCTTTTCCCGCACCTATGATTTTGTCGCCTGGCTAATTCCGCTCACGGTCAAATTTCCGCGCAGCCAGCGCTTTGTGATGGCGGCGGCGTTGCAGCAAGAATCGCTCCGCTTTCAAACCCTGCTCATCGAAGCCGCCCACCACGAGAAAAAGCGCGACCTGCTGATTTCGGCAGACGCCGAACTGGACAAAGTCCGCACCCACCTGCGCCTGTCGCTGGAAATGGGATTTTTACAGCCTGGTCAATACGAACACGCCGCCCGCATGATGACCGAAATCGGCAAACTGCTGGGCGGCTGGATGAAAACGACTCAGGCGTAACCGCCTGTTTCGTCGGGGCGCGATGGAATCGCGGCGGCTCCTGGAACAACAATCGAAGGAATGTCCGCTGTGCGAATCGCAACAGGAACGTACCTGATAACTTCAACAACAATATCGGGTTTCGTTTAGTGGCTCTTTGGGATTAAGTGGGGTTGGGAGCACATTCGACTAGAATACGCAAACGGAAGTGGTCGAAATTGGTGAACCCGAAAGCGCGCCGCTTAATCAGTTTGATTTTGTTGTTGACGC
>Ga0233425_10009554_pt1 | contig 12211 bp, 11 predicted proteins | sample Watercolumn_Towu_2_FD_181712 | JGI IMG/M metagenome (GOLD analysis project Ga0233425, IMG submission 181712) | Freshwater microbial communities from Lake Towuti, South Sulawesi, Indonesia - Watercolumn_Towuti2014_140_MG | ecosystem: Environmental > Aquatic > Freshwater > Lake | place...
GGCTTTGATCCGCTCCGCCACGATGCCGCCCAGCGCCGCATTGGCGGCGGCGAGATTGCTTTCGGCGATTGATGTCTTGTCAGTGGTCGCGACGATCTGCTCCTTCTCGGCGAAAGCGAGTTGCGCTTTCTCGGCCTCTTCCAGGCGAAGCTTCAAATGCTGCAGCTGATCTTCAAGAAACGACTTGGCGTAGGCGTTGGCTTGAAACCGCTTCTCGAGATTGGCGGCGACGAAGGCTTCGCCAAAGGCGTTGGCGACCCTTTGGGCGCGCTCTGGATCCGTATCGGAGAAGCTTACATCCACCAGTCGCGATCCCGTTACCGGTTTGACCGTTCGACCAGCAAGTATGGCGCCCACGGCGGCGCTTAGGCGCTCGGCTTGTTCCCGCTTGACGCGCCCAGAAGAACGATCGGCGTTCGAGGCGCTCGGTTCCAGATCGGGCGAATAATGGCTGAGCGTCGCCACGCGCTCCGCAAGGCTTCTGCTTTGAAGAAGTTGATATTGAGTCTGGTAGAATTCAATGTCGAAAACGCCTTCGAGCGGCATGACATTGCCGCTTTCGACGATTTTGGTGGCGTCACGGTCGATCTGCAGTCGAAGCGTCGCCGTATAGAATTTCTTGGCCGTCAGGACCTGCAGAAGCCCGAGCGTCCAGAACGCGGCTGTCACCGCGCCGATGAGCCATCTGTGCTTAAGGAGAACCCGCAGAGAATCGCGCAGATCAAAATCTGTTTCGGCGAACGGCTCGCCATAATAATATCCGTCGTCTTCGCGTGACGGAGCAAGCTCACTCCTTGAGTTCGCGCTGTAATCCGTGATTGCGCCGCGCGTTTGCGCAGCGCCCTCGGAACGGATTTCGTCTGGGCGACCTTCGGTCATGTTTGCCTGTCGAATCCTGAATGAACGCGCGTCACGGCCGCCTCAGAAAAAGTAATAGGCGGGCGTTGCAAGCGGCGTGAGCTTCAGCAGGAACGACAATCCCTGCTTCGCCGCGGAATCCCCCACGACGACGATGTCTCCCGCCAGCACCTGGGGGTCCGCCGCCGCGCCACTGCGAATCGTGTCAAAATCGTAGCGCGCGAGGGCGCTCGAACCGTCGACCGTACGAAAGATCACGATGTCGTTCGACGACACCTCTCTGTCGAGCCCGCCGCTCTTGGCGATGACCTGCATGAGGGTTTCATTCCCGCGCAAGGGAAACACGCCGGGGCTTTTCACCGCGCCTGAGACGGTGACCCGCTGGCTGTTATATTCCTTAACGAAAACCGAGACCTGAGGAGACTTTATGTAGCGCGCATTGAGCCGCGACGCGATCTCGCGCTCCAGCGCGGCCGTGCTCTTGCCGGCGGCCGTCATCTGCCCGATCAGCGGGAAATTAATGGTCCCGTCCTCGGCGACCTGCAAATTCTTGGACAGGTCCGGCGCCTTGAAGACGGTAATGTCCAACACGTCCTGCGGGCCGATCAGATAGCCTTTGGCTCCTGGGGCCGAGACCGCGAAATATGGGCTCGCGGCCCGCTCGATTTGCGCCGGGTCGCTTGCTCGGCGCGACATCGCTTCGCGCTCGCTCGGCACGCCTGTGCAGGCGGCGAGGAGAACGGTAGAGGCGAAGCCGACGATCGCCGCGGCAAACGCGTGCGCGCAACGCGCCCTTGCATGCTTTGTTACCCGCATTGCTCCCCTGCTTTTTCAAGAACTTGAGCGTAACAACGGTGATGTACCGCCTCGTCATGGCTTCCGGCTCGATTTGTTGACCGCTAACTCCGCGCCGTCGGAGTCACTCGGGGCGAATAACACAATTGATGTTCATAGAATTCGTGCTTTTCACGCAAAAAGCAGCGAGCTCTACGCCCTTAAGCTGAGCGCTTTCGTTGGGCGTCGGGCAGTCTGTGATAACCCGTTTGAACTCTATACGAAAGACGATCGGGCGGCTCAATACGAAAAGGGGCGAATAAAATGTCAACATCGAGCTCGATAGATTGATCGTCCGTGACGCTGGACAAATTCTGGATGTTCCCGCCAATCGCAAAGTGCTTTCCAAGTGGTGGTGGAATCTTCAGTTTTTCTTTTAATCGGGCCGCCGGCCAACACCTTGATCTCCACAATAATCTCCGCGACCCGCACCGGCAGATTCGGTTGACTTGCGCTAGGCGGGAACTTAAAAGCCCTGGCACATCTCGAAAGAGAGACCGATTTCAGCCGAGCCGCCCGAGAGGCGGCAGGTCAACGCCCGGCAGCGCGATGCGCCCCCGGGCGCGATAGGTTTTGGAGAGTGAGTAGTGAGATAGCGAATAGTGAGTGGATGGGTCGTCCCCTACTCACCATCACACTACTCACTTCTCCCCAGGAGACGCCCAATCATGTTCGAGAGCCTTTCCGACAAGCTCTCCGGCATTTTCGACAAGCTGACGCGGCGCGGCGCTCTTTCCGAAGCCGACGTCAACGAGGCGCTGCGCGAAATCCGCCGCGCGCTGCTCGAGGCCGACGTCGCGCTCGACGTCGTGCGCTCGTTTGCCGACAAGGTCCGCGACCGGGCAGTCGGCGCCGGCGTCATTAAATCGGTGACGCCCGGCCAGATGGTGGTCAAAATCGTCAATGACGTGCTGATCGAGACGCTCGGCCAGGACGCTCAGCCGATTGATCTCGCCGCCACGCCGCCTGTCGCGATCATGATGATCGGCCTGCAGGGCGCTGGCAAAACCACGACCACCGCCAAAATCGCCAAGCGCTTGAAGGAGCGCTACGGCAAGCGCGCGCTGATGGCCTCGCTCGACGTGAAGCGCCCCGCCGCGCAGGAACAGCTCGCGGTGCTTGGTCGCCAGGTCGAAGTCGACACATTGCCGATCGTCGCCGGACAGACGCCGGTGCAGATCGCCAAGCGCGCGATGGAGGCTGCGCGGCTGCAGGGCTTCGACGTGGTGCTGCTCGACACCGCCGGACGCACCCATATCGACGAGCCGCTGATGGCCGAGATGGCGGAGATCAAGACCTCCGCCAAGCCGCATGAAATTTTGCTCGTCGCCGACGCGCTGACTGGCCAGGACGCGGTCAATCTCGCCAGGAACTTTGACGAGCGGGTCGGCCTGACCGGCATTGTATTGACGCGTATGGACGGCGACGGCCGCGGCGGCGCGGCGCTTTCGATGCGCTATGTCACCGGAAAGCCGATCAAGCTTATCGGCGTCGGCGAGAAGATGGACGCGCTCGACGAATTCTCGCCGACGCGCATCGCCAACCGCATTCTCGGCATGGGCGACATCGTCGCGCTGGTCGAAAAGGCCGCCGCCGCGATCGACGCCGAACAGGCCCGCAAGGCCGCCGAGCGGATGGCCAAGGGCAAGTTCGATCTGCAGGACCTCTGCGATCAGCTCGCCCAGGTGGAGAAGATCGGCGGCTTGGGCGGCATCATGGGCCTCCTGCCCGGCGTCGCCAAGATGAAGGACCAGATCGCCGCGTCCGGCTTCGACGACAGGACGGTGAAGCGCCAGCGCGCCATCATTCTCTCGATGACGCCCAAGGAACGGCGCAATCCCGACCTGCTGAAGGCGTCCCGCAAGAAGCGCATCGCCGCCGGCTCCGGCGCCAAGGTCGAAGAGGTCAACAAGCTCCTCAAGCAGCATCGGCAGATGGCCGATCTGATGAAATCCTTCGGCGCGGGAAAACGCGGCGGGATGATGGGCAAGGCGGCGCAGATGATGGGGCTCGGCCCCGGCATGCAGATGCCGTCCCAGGAAGAGCTGCAGAAGCTGCAGGAGAAACTCGGCGTCCAGCAGCCGAAGGGCGCCCCCGGCGGCCTACCGGCCGCGCCGCCGCCCGATCTTTTAAGCAAGCCGAGCCTGCCGGGACTCGGCGGCGGACTGCTGAGCGGGCTCAACCCGTTCGGAAAGAAGAAATGACGGCAGTCGGGCTTCGGCAATCGGCAGTAGGAAATTATGCGACTGCCGACTGGCGAAGCCCGACTGCCTCGATACGAGAAACCAAACAGGCAAACCAAACAGGATAAAGAACATGTCCCTCAAAATTCGTCTGGCCCGCGGCGGCGCCAAGAAACGTCCCTTCTACCGCGTCGTCATCGCCGACTCCCGCTCGCCGCGCGACGGCCGCTACATCGAGAAGATCGGCTATTTCGATCCCCTGAAGGAGAAGGACGCCGCTGACCGTCTGGTGTTCGATGCCGAAAAGGCGAAGGCCTGGCTCGTTAAGGGCGCCCAGCCGACGGATCGCGTCGCGCGCCTCCTCGACGGTCTTGGCCTGATGAAGCGCGAGACGCGCAACAATCCGCAGAAGGCGCAGCCCAAGAAGAAGGCCCAGGAGCGCGCCGCCGCCGCGGCCGAAGCGGCCGGCAAGGCCGCGGAAACGCCGGCGGCGTAGTGGCAATACGAGATGAGTCGATCAGTTCGGCGATCCTCTCCCCTAGATCACGCTGCATTTGAGCGGAATCGCCCAAAAGCGGATAACGTGATCGATTCCAAAAGTTTAGAGCGCGCTGTACGCGAAAAGCCGGTTCCCACTTTTTCGCAGCGCGCTCTAGTCGGCGCCGCAATTTAGATGCGCCAACGCCGCCTTGGGGGGAGCTATGCGAAGCTGGAGACTCGCGTGGCGCATCCTGGACCGCGAGCCTCCAGGCGCGCCATAGCGCTGGCGACTGGTTCAGTTAATTCATGGCGTCGCCTTAGGGAGAGGGTTCGCGCGCGGTGACCCGCCTCGTCCTGCTCGGCCGCTTCGGCGCGCCGCATGGCGTGCGCGGCGAAATCCGGCTGCAGAGCTACACGGGAGATCCGCTGGCGATCGCGAGCTATCACGGCCTCACCGACAAAATCGGCGCGCGCAAGTTCAAGCTGCTCTCCGTACGCCCGCAGGGCAAGAACATGCTGGTCGCCAAGCTCGCGGGCGTTGACGACCGCGCGGGCGCGGAGCGGCTGACCGGCGTCGAGCTCTATATCGCCCGCGAACAGCTTCCCGCGCCTGAAGACGAAGACGAATTCTACTTAACCGACCTCGTCGGCCTGCGGGCGGAGACGCGCGAGGGGGTCGAGATCGGCGTGGTGATCGCCGTACGCAACTTCGGCGCGGGGGATATTTTGGAGGTCGCGCCGGTCCGGGGCGGGGAGACCCTAATGTTCCCCTTCACCAGGGCGGTCGTTCCAGTGGTGAGCGTAAGCGGAGGGCGCGTCGTCATCGAGCCGCCGGAAGAGGCCGATGCGATCGAGGAGGGTTGACGCGCGCCAATCATCGCCCGCGGTCACGAACCCTCGACGTTTTCCTCGGCCCGACCTGGCGGTTCGAGGCTCTGTCTCAACTGCGCGATGATTGCGTCCTTCGCGGCGATTTCGGCCAGATGGCTGGCCTGAAGGGTCGCGGCCGCCGTCTGCGCGCGCGACGTCTCTTCCGCAAGCGCGGCCGCGAGGGCGGCGTTCTCTTGCTTGAGCTTAGCGATCAGGATCATGTCCTCGCTCTCGACGCGAAACCTGTCGACCTCCTCGACCCCCAGTCGGATGACATTGCTGCAAGCCACGCAATCGCTCAGGAATTTGGGCGCGGTTACGCCAGCTTCGTCGGCTTTCGCATAAATCGCGACGAAATCGTTCCACACGTCGCTCTTGCGCTCGGCGAGAAAGCATTCGACCAAAGTGAAGGGGTAGCCGCGCGTTCGCGCCAGCGCTTCGAGCGCCTTGCCGCTGTCTGGGTAAAAGCGCCAGCAATCCGAGGGGTAGCGATGAAAATAGCCGTTCGACGGAACGTTAAGGTAAAGTATTCCGCCGGGCTTCAGAACTCGCACCATCTCCAAGAATGAGTCCCAGAAGAAGCGATCGTGCTCCAGGACCGAGCTCGAGACGACGATGTCGGCGAATTCGTCTCGCAAGGGGATAGGTTTTCCCTCGTCGAGAAAAATATCGACGCTGGGGCCCTTGCCGATGTCGAGGCCAAGATAGGCCGCGCCCTCAGGGCAGAAGTCGCGCAAGCTGCCGTTGACGTTGCAGGACCCATATTCAACAATTAGCTGATCGGATCGACCGTAAGTCTCGAAAAACAGCCTTCCAATCTCATAGGCGCTATCGTGCATGGGTTTTTGGCCTCAGGAGTTCAGCTCCCCACCGTCCAAGAAATGAGGCGATGCGAACCATGAATGGCGGCGGAGGTCAAGGAATACGCTCTCCCGAGAGCATGCGTCGGCGGCGGTGACGCGCGGGTATCTTCATGCGATAAGCGCGGATGTTTCGCGCATCGATCCTTACCCTATTCCCTGAAATGTTTCCGGGTCCGCTTGGGCTGTCGCTCGCGGGCGACGCGCTTTCGCGCGGCGTTTGGGCGCTCGATACCAAACAGATTCGCGAGCATGGGCTCGGGCGTCACCGCGCCGTCGACGACACGCCGGCCGGCGGCGGTCCAGGCATGGTGATGCGCGCCGACGTGCTGGCGGCGGCGATCGACGCGGCGGCGCCTTCCGACGATCCGCGTCCGCGCCTGCTGATGAGCCCGCGCGGCAAGCCGCTGACGCAAGCGCGCGCCCGCGAACTCGCGCAGGGGCCCGGCGCGATCATTCTGTGCGCGCGGTTCGAAGGCGTCGACGAACGCATCATCGAGGCGCGGGCCCTGGAGGAAATCTCGATCGGCGATTTCGTGCTGTCGGGCGGCGAGGTCGCCGCGCTGGCGCTTATCGACGCCTGCGTGCGGCTGATTCCCGGCGTGATGGGCGAGGAAGCCTCCGGCGTCGAAGAGAGCTTCGAATCCGGACTGCTCGAATATCCGCATTATACGCGCCCACGCGACTTCGAGGGGCGCGACATCCCCGATGCGCTGCTCTCCGGCGATCACGCCAGGATCGCCGAATGGCGTCATGAGCAGGCCCTGGCGCTCACCCGCGCGCGCCGCCCGGACCTGCTTGCGCGACAGGCCGACGGCGCTCCTCGCCATCGCTGAATCTCTCCGCCTTGCTCTATTTTTCATCTGGTCCGCCAAGGCGCGCGATCTAGCTAAGGAACGGCTCCCCCAGCTTCACCCTGATGCCAGGGCGCAAGGAGGCCCGCACATGCAGAAAGCAAAGACGCAAATCCGCCGCGACACAGATCCTTCGGCGCTCCATACGCCGACCGATCTCGAAAAGCAGTCAACGATGAAGATCGCGGCCGAAATCAACAGGCTCGTCGCCGACGCCCTGGCGCTTTATCTCAAGACGAAAAATTTCCACTGGCATATGAGCGGGCCGCATTTTCGCGACTACCATCTGCTGCTCGACGAGCAGGCGAGCCAGATTTACGCCACCGTCGACCCCCTGGCCGAGCGCGTCCGCAAGCTTGGCCAACCGACGCTGCGCTCGATTGGCCACATCGGCAAGCTGTCGCGCATCAGGGACAATAATGAGGACTTCGTTTCGCCCTACGACATGCTATCCGAATTGCTGGAAGATAATAAGGCGATGGCCGAGTCGATGCGCAACGCGCATAAGCTGTGCGACGACAATGACGATATCGCCACCGCCAGTCTGCTAGAAGTCTATGTCGACGAGACCGAAAAGCGGACCTGGTTCCTGTTCGAGGCGGCGCGCGGCGCGGGCCAGGCCGGCCATTGACGGCGCAGCCGCGTCGACGTTGGGCGACGCCATGACATCAGCGAATCGGCGGAGCCTTGGCGAGCCAGGAGGCTCGCGTTCCAAGGCGGCGCATCCGGACCGCGAGCCTCCCGGCTCGCATGATTGCAAACCAGCCGGAATTGGCGCGTTTAATCGCAGTGCTTAACGCGTCGGGACCGGCGTGCCGCTGCGATAATCATAAAAGCCGCGCTGGGTCTTTTTGCCGAGCCAGCCGGCTTCGACATATTTCACCAGCAGCGGACAGGGGCGGTATTTCGAATCCGCCAGGCCCTCATGCAACACCTGCATGACCGACAGACAGGTGTCGAGGCCGATGAAATCGGCGAGCTGCAGCGGCCCCATCGGATGATTGGCGCCGAGCTTCATCGCCGTGTCGATCGCCTCCACCGAGCCGACGCCTTCATAAAGCGTATAGACCGCCTCATTGATCATCGGCAGCAGGATGCGGTTGACGATGAAGGCGGGGAAGTCCTCGGAAACCGATGCCGTCTTGCCGAGCTTGGCGATGAACGCCTTGGCGTCCTCGAATGTCGCGTCATCCGTGGCGATGCCGCGAATAAGTTCGACGAGTTGCATGCGCGGCACCGGATTCATGAAATGAATGCCGATGAAGCGCTCGGGCCGGCCGGTCACCGACGCCAGGCGGGTGATCGAAATCGACGACGTGTTGGAGGCGATGATCGCGTCCGATTTCGTGATCTTGGCGAGATCGGCGAGGATTTTTCGCTTGACCTCCTCGACTTCGGTCGCCGCCTCGATGACGATGTCGGAATCGGCGAAATCGGCGATTTTCGGCGCGCCGCTTATCCGCGCGAGCGCCGGCTCGATCTTGGCGGCGTCGAGCTGCCCGCGCTCGGCGGCGCGGCGCATCTGGGCGGCGACGTCGGCGACGCCGGCGTCGATGCGCTCCTGCGAAATGTCGTTCAGCACAACGTCATAGCCGGAGAGGGCGCAAACATGCGCGATCCCCTTCCCCATCTGGCCCGCGCCGATGACGCCGATCTTGCGAATCTCGAAGCCCATGTTTTGACCACCGTCAGCCAAGCCAGCGCCGGACGCAAGCGACGCGCCGCGCTGAGGCGTGCCGCAGTGCAATATAACTTGCGTTTCTCTGCAAGGAAAACAACAAAAAGCAACTGCGGAGGGATAGATCACGCCGCCTTTGGGCGCAATCGCCCAAATGCAGACAACGTTATCGATCTCAAAAGTTTGTACCCGGTTCACACGAAAAGCCGGGTTCCGTTTTTTTTCGCGAGCCGGGCTTTGGAAGCGGCGCGCGCCGCCAATTTCGCGCCCGCCACGCCGGCAATTGCAGCCGGTGCGGCCGGCGCTTTTTCGCTCAGCGGCCGAGTTTTGCAAGCTCCGCGTCGAGTTCAGGCAAAGCGGTGAAAAGATCGGCGACAAGGCCGTAGTCGGCGACCTGGAAGATCGGCGCCTCCTCGTCCTTGTTGATCGCGACGATCACTTTCGAATCCTTCATGCCCGCGAGATGCTGGATCGCGCCGGAAATGCCGGCGGCGATATAGAGATCGGGCGCGACCGCCTTTCCGGTCTGGCCGACCTGCAGATCATTGGGCGCATAGCCGGCGTCGACGGCGGCGCGCGAGGCGCCGATCGCGGCGTTGAGCCGCGTCGCGACGGGATCGAGCACTTTCTGGAAATTCTCGGCCGAGCCGAGCGCGCGGCCGCCGGAGAGAATGACCCGCGCCGAGGTGAGTTCGGGACGCTCGGATTTCGCCAGCTCCTCGCGCTTGAAGGCGGAAACGCCGGGATCGGCCGATGCGACGATCGTCTCGACTGGCGCCGAGCCGCCTTCGGGCGCCGCCGCGAAAGCCGTGGTGCGCACGGTGATCACCTTCTTAGCGTCTTTCGCCCGAACCGTTTGGATGGCGTTGCCCGCATAGATCGGCCGCTCGAACGTATCGGCGGATACGACTTTGATAATGTCCGAGACCTGCATCACGTCGAGCAGCGCCGCGACCCGCGGCAGCACGTTTTTCGTCGCCGAGGTCGACGGCGCGATGATGACGTCATAAGCGCCAGCGAGCGAAACGATCAGCGCGGCGACCGTTTCGGCCAGAACGTGATCGAGCGAAGCGTCTTCGGCGTAGAGAACTTTCTCGACGCCGGCGAGCTTCGCCGCCTGCTCGGCGGCCCCCTTCAGCCCGGGCCCGGCGACGAGAATGTGAGTGGGGCCGCCGATCTCTTTCGCGGCGGTGAGCGCCTTGGCGGTTGCCGGCGCAAGCGCGCCATTGGCGGTTTCGGCGAGGAGCAGAATCGTCATTCTTAAATCACTCCCGCTTCCTTGAGCTTGCCGACGAGTTCGACGACCGAGCCGACCTTGACGCCGGCCTTGCGCTTCGCCGGCTCCGACGTCTTCACCACTTCGAGACGCGGCGAAATATCGACGCCGTAATCGGCGGGCGACTTCACCGCGACCTCCTTCTTCTTCGCCTTGATGATGTTGGGCAGCGAGGCGTAGCGCGGCTCATTCAGGCGCAAATCGGTCGTGACGACCGCCGGCAGCTTTAGGCTGACGGTCTGCAGCCCGCCGTCGATCTCGCGGGTCACGTCGACGGCGCCGCCCGTTATCTCGACCTTCGAGGCGAACGTGCCCTGGCCCCAGCCGAGCAGCGCGGCGAGCATCTGGCCGGTCTGATTGCAGTCGTCGTCGATCGCCTGCTTGCCCATGATCACGAGCTGCGGCTGTTCCTCGGCGACGATCTTGGCGAGGATTTTGGCGACGGCGAGCGGCTCGACGAAATCATCGGTTTTGACCAGAATGCCGCGGTCGGCGCCCATGGCGAGGCCGGTGCGCAACGTCTCGTCGCCCTTGGCGGGGCCGATGGTGACGACGACCACTTCCGTCGCCTTGCCCGCTTCCTTCAGGCGCAGCGCCTCTTCGACGGCGATTTCGTCGAAGGGGTTCATCGACATTTTGACATTGGCGAGATCGACGCCGGAACCGTCCGCCTTGACCCTGATCTTGACGTTGTAATCGACGACCCGTTTGACGGGCACGAGAATCTTCATCGCGCGACCCCTTGGTCTCCCTTGACCCTTTGGCGAGACGGTGTGGGAGCGCCGCCTGGGCGCGCTCCACGTCGGCTAAAGCCGTTGCGCGGTCTGGTAGCGGGGGCGCGCGCGCGAGTCAAACCAAGGGGCCGGCGATCGCGTCTCCCGTTTGAACTTTGCGAAGAGTCGCGCCAAATGACCCCAATTTTCCCATCTCGAGAAAGGACGAGAGACTGGGATGAGCCATTCCCATTTACAACATCCAGCCACTGATGCGTCGCCATGGTCGCTTCGATGCGGTTCAATCGGCGCCGCCGCGGCGGTTTCCATGAGTTTGCCCGTCCGCGGAAGCGCTGATAAGCAGCGGTTGGCAGAAGTTGCTTGACGAGCGGTCGCCAATTACGGAGTGGCGCATTGTCGCGGATCGCAGGAAACCTACTGATTGCTTTGACTTCCACGCTCCTCACTTTGGCGGCCTTGGAAGGCGCGTTTCGCCTCCTTGGCGATCCTCCCCCTGCGAGCGGCTGGCGCTCGTTTTGCCCTACGGCGCAGATGAATGAATTCGGCTACCGCGGGCGGCGGGTGAGCTATTCCGACGATGATTATGTGATCGTCCTGCTCGGCGACTCGCAGCTCGAAACCTGCGGCCTCCCGGACGATCAGATGCCCGAGATCCTGCTGGAAAAGGGCCTCGGCGCCTTGGGGAAAAAAACTAGAGTCATAGCATTGGGCGCGAGCGGCTATGGGCAGGATCAGCAATTATTGGCGCTCGAAGAATACTTTCAAAAGTATCGCGCCGATCTCGTCGTCGTATGGCTGACGCCCGCCAACGACATTTGGAACAATACCTTCCGCACCCATACCGTCTCTCGAACCGACGGGCCGCCCAAACCCACGTTCTGGCTCGAAAATCACGTGTTGAAGGGTCCGACCGAACGGATCGGGGAGCGAACGTCCAGCCTCTACCTTTTGCAGTTGCTCCGGAACGCGTTCGGCGGGTTCGAGGCCGCCTGGTCGCGACGGCTGCCGCCTGTGGACAAAGGCATGGCCGCCATTCCCCCGGAGTTGGCCGCGACCACGGCGACCACCCAAGAAGCCATTGAAATTCAGCACAGCCATTGGAGCATGTTTCTCACGCCGACGCCGCCCAGGGTCCAATACGGCATCGAACTAACCCGGGCGCTCCTAACGAGGATCCAAGATACGGCGGCGCGTCACGGCGCCCGGTTTGCGACGATGATCGAAGACAGGACGACGACGACGGCGCAAGCCGCTTGGACGGGGGGCGCGAACCCGTACATAGAACCGCCCCAGCCCAAAGCGGTCGAGCATGAACGCCGCTATTGGATTGCGGATTTAGAAGCTTATATCAAAAATATAAGCGAGACGACGAACGGGTTTCCGTTTTTTCTCGTTCCCATCACAATAATCGACCACCATAAAGAGGGCGACGCTCACCTGAACGTCGCCGGGAATACTCAGATCATGACCGATTTCGCGGCTCGACTGGTCGAAAGCGGCTTTGTCGACCGACAAACAGGTGGTTAGATCCATCCGATGATGCTGGACGTCACAGCCAGAGCGATGCAAACTCAACCCGCTCCA
>Ga0233425_10009555_pt1 | contig 12211 bp, 10 predicted proteins | sample Watercolumn_Towu_2_FD_181712 | JGI IMG/M metagenome (GOLD analysis project Ga0233425, IMG submission 181712) | Freshwater microbial communities from Lake Towuti, South Sulawesi, Indonesia - Watercolumn_Towuti2014_140_MG | ecosystem: Environmental > Aquatic > Freshwater > Lake | place...
AGAGGTAGTTTCCACGTTTTCCTATAAAAACAGAAAGGAAAACCTGCTGTTGTTCCTCGAACTGGAGAAAGAAAATCTTGGTTCGAAATGGGTTCTGACCAACATTTATTATAACCGTTTCCTGAAACTATTTTACAAAGGCGATGAGGATCAAATAGAGACTTCATTTCTTCATCCGATGAGCCATGAGCTCGACTTTATGAATATCCACAAGGCTTTCAGAGATGGAAGCTATGTTGAGTACTATGCTTCCGAAGAATATAAACCCGATTATCTCAGCCTGCTTTTCTACGAAATAAAGACCGGGGAAATGAGCTTCGAGAGTGTCGGACAGGTTAAGTTTCATTTTTTCCAGATTGACGGATGGTATTTTGAATTGGCGTTTTTTAACCGACCCGGTAATAACTCAGGATGGCTGATCTCGAAGCTATTTAAGATCACCGATGCTGAAAAAGAAGAACTGATTAAATTTTACCTGCCTTGAGAAAATTTTTACCTTGGTGTTTCGTGTTGCTGTTTGTATTGCCTGAAGCTAAAACCATAGCCCAGGTCAATGATGCCCTCACAAAGGAAGAACTCGAAAAGTATAAAAAGCAAGTGACCGAACTGGTAAAATATTTTGAAGAAACACTGAATTTTCTTGGTGACCCAGTCTCCGTGGCAAAGGAAAAGGAGATCGTGGTGAATGACAGTTACCTTAAAATGTTCGTTAACGACAAGGTTCAAATCGAAGATGATCTGGATGAGAACAGGAATGTACCGCTTCACAAGGATGTAAGGGCATATCTGAAGGACATTGGGTTTTTCTTCCGGAAGGCAAAATTTGAGTTTGTCATTTCCGAAATCAATCATTATCTTACAGGCGACAATCTGAACTATTTCAAGGTTTCGCTGAACCGAATCCTCGATGCCGTTACAGTAACAGGAGATACGGTGCATTCACGGCAAGCAAGGTTCATCGAGGTGAACCTGAATATTCCTGCCAATACACTGAAAATCGCCAGCGTTTACACTACCAAACTGGATGAAAGAGAAGAAAGCAGGGTGTGGTGGAATAACCTTTCCCTGGCATGGCGGGATATTCTGGGAAAAGGAGTATTTGTCTTCGATACCATTGAAATGAGCAGGATTTCATATTTCGAGGACAGCCTTATAAGTATCATCAGCGAAATGAAATTTTCTGAACCGAACCATGATTCAACCGGCAATTTCAAATTTGAAATTCCTGATGAAAGAGACATTTTCCCCGAAAGGCAAAAAATTACCGATACCCTGAAGATGGATGCTGGGGAGATTTTTGCGCATACGGCAGTAATCCTGAAACTTCAGAAATTAGATGTTACGGGAAATAATGCAATCAGAGACCTCGGACCTTTGAGCGAGCTCACCGAATTAAGGGAGATACGTTGCTCAAATACCCTCATCACCAGCCTTGTCCCGATCCGTAATTTGAATCACCTCGAAATACTCGACTTTTCAGAAACTCCTGTCGATGACTTTTCGCCGATGCATTATTCTGCAACGATCAGGGAATTGAACTGTGGCTATACGTTGATCAGCGACCTTTCTCCGCTGTCTGGATTCCATAATCTGGAGACACTGAAATGCGACGGTTTGAAACTTACCGACCTTAATTTTGTAACGGAATTGTTCAACCTGAAAACCCTCAGTTGCGGAGGGACCAGGATTTATGATCTGAGTGCACTTAAAAATCTGAAAAACCTATCAGGTCTTGACATTTCGGGAACCGGTGTATTCAGCCTCGACTCAATTGCCGGATTGACGAGCCTCACCTATCTGAACTGCGAGAATACATCCGTATCCTCAATTGATCCTGTTTCAGGCTTGCGCAACCTCGGGATCCTGCGGATAAGCAATACTCCTGTAAGAAGTCTTGAGCCTCTCAGGGACATTGAACCTTTAAGGAAAATATATTGCGATCATACCGGGGTTGCCAGGGACGAAGCCATCCGGTTTATGAGGGATCATCCGTCGTGCCTGGTCATGTTTGAGTCGGATGATTTGATCGCCGGATGGAGGGAGCTTGAGAACGGGTGGAAAAAAATCCTGAGGAAATATGCCACAATAAGCGAGTTTCCTACGCAGGAAGAGCTGCACACACTGCTGACCATCAAAAAAATGGATATTTCCGGGAACCAGGAGATCACCACGGTAAATCCGCTGAAGTGGTTCTTTAATCTTACAAGCCTGGACGCTTCATCAACGAATGTTACTGATTTCACACCGGTTTCGCAGGTTATTGAACTGGAAGATCTCAACATTTCGGGCAATAATATTGCTCACATTGATTTTCTTTCAAACCTGAGCAGGCTTCATGTCGTTAACCTTGAAAACACAAATGTATCGTCGCTCCGCCCCCTTGAAAATAAACACAGCCTAAGGATAATTTATGCTGACAATTCGCAAATAAAGGATGAGGCTGCTTTTAATTTCAGATCGCTGAACAGGGAAACCACTGTCATATTCAAAACCAAAGAACTGGAATTGTGGTGGGATAATTTACCTGCAGCATGGAAGGCGTTTTTCACCGACCTTGTTGACAGTGACAATAAACCTTCAAAAGAACAACTTCACAGGATTATTTTTCAGGATTCGCTTAGCATCCGGAATAACAGCGGGATTTCTAACCTTTCCCCCATCACGATGATCCGTGCCTTGAAAAAACTGGAATTGACAGGAACTTCGGTCAGCAACCTGTATCCTCTGGCTCAAATGCGCGATATCGAAGAAATCCTATGCAATCAGAGTCCCGTTAGTGATTTGTCGGCGCTGTCAGGATTGCCGAAGCTGAAGATTCTAAACGTCGAAAACACACCCTTAACCGACCTTGAGCCGATCACCGGATTATCTCAGCTTGAGTCGCTTAATTGTTCAGGAACTCAAATAAAGTCGCTGAGTCCGGTAGAATCTTTATATAACCTCAAAGAAATCAAGATTAATAACACTTCGATTAAAAGCCTCAAGTCCTTGCTTAAGCTCCCCGGATTGATGAAACTGGAATGCTTTAATACCGGGATTTCTTCAAAGAGCGTTGATAAATTCAAAGCGCTTAAGCCGGGCTGCACGGTAGTTTATTATTGAGAGTGACTTGATAACCGGGACATCAGGACCTGAAACTTTAAGTTGATTAGCCTGGATAAAAGATTTCAAACCGATTAGAAATGAAATTAGCCTAATTTCATTTCATCGGGTATTACAGACACGATAATTGCTGAAAAGAAGGACGCCCGTCAACCGAGCGCCCTGAATTGGTCATCTGTGAAGAGTCTGTGTGGTTCTATCAAAATCAGCCATGGAATTGGTGTCGTAGTTCTTATGTCCGGAAGTCAGGATGATCATCGAATCGAATGGTTATCTTTTCATTGGAATCATCAAGTCAGTTAAGCAATCAAAGTGAACAAAAGCCAAGCGAAATAAATTGCCGCGATCAGCGATTGCCCGGCTGGGCTCGATAGACCGTCTTTATAGCCTGAGTTGGATTTCATCTCTGTAGCCAAAACTTCTTTACCTTGCCGGTTTAGTTTTCTTGATGTTTCAGGTATTCCATCATCTTTTTCCTGGTAAAAAAAATCCTGCTTTTTACTGTCCCGATCGACAGGTTCAGGGCATCGGCAATTTCCATGTATTTGTATCCTTCGAAGTGCATCTGGAATGGAATTCTTTGTTCTTCTTTCATATTGCGCATCACTTTATTAATTTCATTATAATTATATTGCGACTCTGGTCCGGCTGTTTCCGAGCGGGAGGAATTATTGAGGTAAAACAACTCCCGTGTTGTATCAACAAAAGTTTTTTGTTTCAATTCTTTGCGGTACTTGTTGATAAATGTATTTTTCATGATCGTGAAGACCCAGGCACGCAGGTTTGAGGTTGGGTCGAATTTGTTTTCATGAACAAGCGCCTTCAAAAAAGTATCCTGAACCAGATCCTCGGCATCTTCGTAGCTGGAGGTCATTGAATAAGCATAAGCGTGCAGGCTTTCGCGAAGCCCGAATAATTTGCGGTAGTTAATTTTCTCAAATGTTTTCATCGGATTTTATTTTTCGTTTTACGCAATGATTATGTATCCACAATGTATGTTTCAGTTTATTATTTCCATCAGTTTCTTAAGGCTGGATTTGTCAAGAAAAAAATCAGCCCCGTAGGAAAAGCAGAATTGTTTAAAATCAGCAGTGGGATAATTGGTGAACATGATGATTCTGACCAGGGGATTTTCTTGTTTAAATTGCCTTAGAAGCTTAATCCAGCTGCCATCCGGCAAGGCAATATCGAGAACCACTGTGTCGGGAGCCTCGGAAACAAAAAGCCTTACTGCTTCTTTATAATTCAATGCCTGAATAATTTTAATATCTTTTTTGTTTTCAGAAATAGCCTTGCTTATTCTTTCCTGCAGCAACGGTTCATCATCTACGATCATTACCTTCATACCAACGGGTTGAAAAATACAGAATGAATTTAACAGAACAAAGTTATCACTGCCGGATAGCCCAAATCAATAGTCTAAAATGCATTTTTATTACCGGATTGACATCACCTGCAGCATAGGATTTTGTTACCCCCGGCATAGGTGTTTGTCCTATAGGGTGTCCATGAAAGAGTATTATTTCAGTTGAGCCGGGATCAATATATAATCTTCATGCACGGTCGCGTCCCTTATGGTTTTGTGTTCGTTTACGTGTGTCTTTAGTATGATAATTATTACTTTTCTCGCTTAAGATCGCCAACGTGCATACTTGCGCAAATGAGTGTTAACCCGATCCTTAATTTCATTATCTCTCGCGAAAATTTTATAATAATTATCCACCTGTTTGAACCAACATGTTAAATCTGTGTTAATAAACCCGTAATTGAAAATGCAATTTATTTTTCTTCATCATGAAAACGGGATTGGTTGTTAATAACATCGAATATCTAAGAGAGTGCCTGTTTACCTTGCTGATACCGATATTGGTTTTTATGGCAGTGTCGGGAGCCACTGAAAACAAACCGCCTGAAATCGGTATTTATGAACACCTTGATAAATACCTGCCAGATGATCTGACCTTTGTGGATGAGAACCATCAAATAGTGAACATGAAATCATCCATCGATAAACCTACCGTTTTTGCCCTGGTTTACTACGAATGCCCCGGTTTATGCAGTCCTCTTCTCGAAGGAGTTGCCGATGTGATTTCAAAAGCCAAACTTGACCTGGGGTCAGATTACCAGGTTTACACCGTCAGTTTTGATCCTGAAGAAAAGCCTGTACTAGCCCGGGATAAAAAATCCAACTATGCCAGGCTGGTTAAGAACCGTGATGTTGAAAACGGCTGGCGGTGGTTTACAGGCGACAGTGCAAGTATTGCCCGTTTGCTTGACAGCTTTGGATTCAAAATCAAAAAAGAGGGTCAGGAGTTCGTTCATCCCGCGTCGCTGATCGTAGTAAGCCCGAAAGGAAAAATAACCCGCTATCTGTATGGAACTTATTTCCTTCCGTTTGATCTGAAAATGGCTGTTGTCGAAGCCAGTGAAGGAAAGTCGTCAGCTACTATAAATAAAGTGCTTAAATATTGCTTCAGCTATGACCCGGAGGGCAGAAAATATGTCCTGAATTTCACAAGGATTTCAGGTTCGCTTATCCTTTTTATAGCTGTCTCACTGTTAGCCGGACTTCTCATCAAGAGTAAAAGAAAAAATAAAAACCTGGAAAATTCAATCTGATATGTCAATTTCTGTTGCCGAACCCATAAGTTTTAATGAAACCAAAAAAGGCTTTTTTAGCTGGATTTTTTCAACCGATCACAAAAGAATAGGTCTGCTGTATTTCTATTCCATTGCAGTGTTTTTTCTTGTCGCTGTGGGTCTTGGAGTCCTTATGCGCCTTGAGTTGATAGCACCCGGTAAGACCATTATGGATGCCAAAACCTATAACCAGGTATTTACGCTTCACGGTGTGATCATGATCTTTCTATTCCTGATCCCGAGCGTACCTGCCGTGTTCGGTAATTTCTTTTTGCCCATCATGATCGGAACGGATGATGTGGCGTTTCCAAAGGTAAATCTCATGTCGTGGTGGCTTTATGTAATGGGAGGATTATTTGCTTTGTCAACCCTGGTTGTGGGTCACGGACCTGCCGATACAGGCTGGACATTTTATGCACCCTACAGCGTCCGGACCGGTACTAATGTCACTCTTGCAGTTCTCGCGGCATTTATTCTGGGATTTTCATCTATCCTCACCGGGCTTAATTTTATCGTGACCATTCACAGGCTTCGATCACCCAAAATGAAATTCTTTCAGATGCCTTTGTTTTCGTGGGCATTGTACGCAACTGCATGGATCCAACTCCTTGCCACACCGATAATCGGCATCACGCTGCTGATGATCGTTGTGGAACGCGTATTCGGACTGGGCTTGTTCGATCCTTCTCTTGGAGGTGATCCGATTCTTTATCAGCATTTATTCTGGATTTATTCTCATCCGGCTGTTTACATCATGGTTTTGCCGGCTATGGGCTTGATATCTGAAATGCTTCCGACTTTCGCCCGGAGAACGATTTTCGGATATAAAGCGATTGCTTTTTCAAGCCTGGCAATCGCTTTTATCGGTTACCTGGTTTGGGGTCATCACATGTTCACTTCCGGAATGAGCAACCCTTCGCGGGTTGTATTTTCCCTGTTAACATTTTTGGTTGCCGTGCCTTCAGCAATTAAGGTTTTCAATTGGGTCGCCACGTTGTATAAAGGCTCGATCCTCATCAAAACGCCATTGCTGTTTTCTCTGGCTTTCATTTTTCAGTTCCTGCTCGGCGGTCTTACGGGACTTGTCATCGGAGCCCTTGCAACCGATGTCCATTTGCATGATACATACTTTATCGTTGGTCATTTTCATTATGTGATGTTTGGAGGCGCAGGATTCGCATTTTTCGGCGCACTGCATTACTGGTTCCCGAAGATGTTTGGGAAAATGTACCGGGAGAAAATTGCTCAAACGGCATTCGCTTTTATGTTCGTTGGTTTCAATATGCTTTATTTCCCAATGCTGATCCTCGGGATCATGGGTATGCCCAGGCGGTATTACGATTACCTGCCCGAGTTCACCACATTGCATGTTGTCTCGACTGTGGGATCATGGATCCTGGTCACAGGAATTATCATCATGGTGGTTAACCTGATTCAGTCGGCACGAAAAGGTGAAAAAGCAGCGGTCAATCCATGGGGAGGAACCACCCTCGAATGGCAAACGGCTTCACCGCCATCTCCGCATAATTTCGACAGGGAACCTGTCGTATCTCCCAATGGTCCTTACGATCACAGTAATTCAGCTTTAAATCAATAATCTATGTCGGAATTCATTTTGGTAAATTCGGGTCATAACCGCGATGACGAAGCCTCGAAGCTCGGAATGTGGTTGTTTCTTTTCACTGAACTCTTGTTATTCGGCGGTTTATTCCTGGTTTATACCATCTACCGCTACCTGAACGCAGATGCCTTCCTGCATGCTTCCTACAACCTGAATGTGATTCTTGGAACCGTGAATACCATCGTACTGCTTACCAGCAGCTGGACAATAGCAATGTCGGTAACAGCCATGCAGAAAGGCAATACAGTACTTTCGGTTAGGCTGATCTATACCACTATTTTATTTGCCCTAACATTTCTTGTGATCAAATTTTTCGAATGGTCGGCAAAGATTGATCACGGCTTGTTTCCAGGCATGGAACACTTGAATTCGCTGGCTCCGGGATCAAAGCTTTTTTTCTTCCTTTATTATTTCATGACCGGTTTGCATGCCCTGCACGTAATTGTTGGCGGGATCATCCTGGGATTTGTCCTCAGAGCCGTTCGCCTGAAAAACACTCATCCAGGCAAATACATGTTCCTCGAAAACGCAGCCCTTTACTGGCATCTCGTGGATGTAATCTGGATTTTCCTGTTCCCACTGTTTTACTTAATCCACTGATGTTAAATAGAAATTCTATCCGGCTAACCTTAAATTTTGAATCTGCTTTCAGCAGGCGGGTCTTAAACCATGAACAATACTATGACAGAAGATAAAAAAAGCAGGCATTTACCCGGTGATCCGGTTGAACACCATGTCGTATCCTACCGGTTCCTTTCAGGAGTGTGGCTTGGGCTCATTATTCTGACAGTAATGACAGTACTGATTTCAGTACTGGGAACCAACCTGGTTGCATTTTCAGTTGTAACGGCGCTGGTAATTGCCTCGGCGAAGGTGACTGTGGTAGCAAACTATTTCATGCACCTCAAGTATGAAAGTAAGATCCTCGCCATTTTGGTAAGTATAACTCTTTTACTGTTTATTATATTTATCACCATTACTGCATTTGATTATTTAACCCGATAAATTGGAAGTATGTTTTCGAACGCATCGAATTTTGTACAGGGAGTCGACCTGACTTTTGCCGTCATCCTCGGATCATCAGTGGTATTACTCATTGCCATTACAGCAGCCATGATCTGGTTTGTGATCCGCTATAACAGAAAAAGGAGTCCTGTTGCTTCGCATCTTCACGGTGATAACAGGATCGAGATCATCTGGACGGTAATTCCAACACTGCTCGTACTTGTGATGTTCTGGTTCGGATGGGCAGGATTCAAACCCATGCGCGATATCCCCGACGATGCACTGCCGGTTAAAGCTTTTGCACAGATGTGGCAATGGAATTTTGAGTACGAAACCGGAAAGACTGCCGATTCGCTCGTCGTACCTGTCGGCAAGGCTGTTAAAATTGACCTCAACTCGAGAGATGTTGTTCACAGCCTGTACATTCCGGCTTTCAGGATCAAGGAGGATGTTGTTCCCGGACGAACGAACCAGATGTGGTTCATTGCAAATGAAGTGGATAATTATCATATTTTCTGTGCCGAGTATTGCGGCGACCGCCACTCGAATATGCTCAGTAAGGTAGTGGTGCTGCCGGAAGACGAGTTTACAAAGTGGGTAAATGATACTGCCAGCCTGGTATCCATGCATCCCGGTCTGGCTCTGATTAAGAAAAACGCCTGTATCTCCTGCCATTCGCTTGAGGGGATTAAAATTGTTGGACCTTCGTTTAAAGGAATTTTCGGCAAAACGGAAACCGTCATTACCGATAATAAGGAAAGGGAAGTTGTTGTGGACGATTCCTATATCATCCATTCGCTTATTGAACCCAATGCAGATGTGGTAAAAGGCTTCAACAAGGGTTTGATGATCTCTTATAAGGACATTCTGAGTGATCAGGATATGAAGGCAATTGTCGAATACATCAAGACTCTGAAATGATGATGCCGCATAACCTGCACCCAAGTACAAATCCCGCCGATGGGGACAATTCGACTTTGCGTCAGTTATCTTGTTTCTTCCCGTTAACCGGATTGATACATTCTGCTCAGTTAATCCAATTCACTAAATTAACCTGATTTCCCGTTTGAAAACAACATTGTTTCATACTATCCTCGATCTAAGCAAAGTCCGCATAACCTTCGCCGTTTCGCTTACCACGATAACAGGTTATGTTCTTGCGCGCGGGGCTTTCGATTCAGGATTGATCCTGCCGACTATCGGCATCTTTCTGCTTGCATGCGGATCCTCAGCCCTGAATCATTACCAGGAAAAAGACCGTGATGCCCTGATGAGCCGGACAAAAAACAGACCCTTACCTTCGGGTCGGATTACACCTGCAGGGGCGGTAGCTGTAGCGATATCACTGATTTTTGCCGGTTCGTGGATGATCTGGGCAGGATCGGGTTGGCTGGCGCTGCAATTCGGGCTGGCGGCTCTGATTTGGTATAACTTCGTTTACACTCCCTTGAAAAAAAGAACCGCCTTTGCCGTAGTTCCCGGCGCTTTGATAGGTTCGTTTCCTCCGTTGGTCGGATGGGTTGCTGCCGGCGGAAGCCTTATCGATCCGAGGGCTTATATCATCGCTTTCTTTTTCTTTATCTGGCAGGTGCCTCATTTCTGGCTTCTGCTCCTGAAATTCGGAAAAGAATATGAAAAGGCTGGCTTCCCATCCATTACAAGTATTTACAGCGATATCCAAATAAAAAACACCACATTTATCTGGACAATGGCTACTGCAGTTACTGCTCTTATGCTGCCGGTTTTCGGAGTCATAGATTCCGTTATCATGTCGGCAGGATTGTTATTGGCAACCGGATGGCTTGTTTACAAATTTGCCGGTCTTTTAAAGCGAACCGATGATGCTTTCAGTCCCCGGCTGTATTTTATAAAGATCAACTATTTTGTCCTGTTCGTTTTGATTTTCCTTTCGCTGGATTCGGTTTTAAAATAGACTGTCCACAATCATGTAATGATCCCGAAATTTTCTTCGTAATTGTTACTCCTTTATTCCCTGTTGAATAATTTATAATTTTGTTTTTACAGACGTTTGAGAAAGTTTATGACTGAACTATCTCCGTTTGGGTGAAAACAACATACTGCATGATGAAAATAAACTATTACCAGTCTCTCGCTTTATTACTGATTTGTTTGCTGCCGTTGGCAGGTCGTTCGCAGTGGGTGACCCATCACGAGCCGCTGTTCATGACCGATTTGCCTCTGCCGGATGCCGGGGTTCCTTATTCCGATCCAAAAACAGGCATTCAGGTTACCCGTATTACCGATGCCGTTGAAAGCGGATTTGCCGGTGCATTCCCGGATTATTCAAAACGACAGGCATGGAATGCAGATCAATCGGGGATGATCCTGCGCACCGACAATGGCGATGTCTTACTTTTCGACGGCGAAACCTTTCAATTTGCCGGTATCCTCGATGGTGTGACCGGACAGGACATCTTCTGGCATCCTGCCAATCCCGATATCATTTATTTCAATCCCGACAGCATCTTGTATTCCCGTCACATCCCGACGGGCGATATTGATCCCATCTGCAGCTTCGCTCCTTTCAATTTTGCAAGTACATGCGGTGAAGGCAATCTTTCGGACGATGGACGATATTATGCGGTTGTCGGTCAATATTATGATTATTCCAGCGGAGAAGTAACGTTTAGCGAAATTCTGGTTTATGATCTTCAGGAGGAAGTATTGATCAGCTCGCTGACTATTCCGCAGGATTCCATTTGGGGTTTCGACTGGGTTTCTGTTTCGAGGGGCGGTAATTATATCGTGATCGATTATGCCGACACGGAAACCGGAAGATATCACGGCGTTGAAGTTTACGACCGGATGATGAACTTTGTCTGGCAAAAGCCGCTTGGAGCCGGTCACAGCGATCTCGGAACGGAACCAAACGGAGATGAAATACTGGTGATGGATATTTATGATGAAGAGACCAATGAAACGGTTTTTATGAAATACAGGCTGGCAGACGGACAGGAAACCGAGCTGCTGAGAACTTCTTTGCTTTTTGACCAGCATATATCCCTGCGTAATGAAGCGCGTAAGGAATGGTGTTTCATCAGCACGTTCGATTATGTCGGACGGCTTACCGATGACAGTTCATCATGGCTGCCTTTCGAGGATGAGGTCTTTGCTCTGAAGCTGGACGGCAGTGGCAATGTACAAAGGATCGCCCACCATCACAGCCGGCGGTTTTCACCCTCAACACCCGATCCGGACAACAGTGTTTACTGGGCTGAGCCGCATGCAACCGTTGACCGAAGCGGAAAACGGGTTCTCTGGGGAAGCAACTGGAGGCTGAACGTGCAAAATGTGAACAGTGTGGATGCTTATGTGGCAGATTTCAGCAATCTGGACGGCATCGAAGATGATCACACGGTTAAACCGGAAGTGATGATTTTTCCGAACCCGGTTACGGATTTTATCTCCATTAGCCTGGCAAAAATTCAGGGGCAGGAGGTGACTGTCAGCATTGTGGATTTGACCGGACGACAGCTATTTCATCAGGTTTTCCCGGCACAAGCCGATATTTCATTTCTTAAACAGGTTTCAGTTGCAAACTTCACCTCAGGTGCTTATGTGATCCGTGTCAATTCCCGAAATTTAAGCTGCTCGGCTCTCAGCATTAAAAGGTAACAGGATTATACCGGCAGTGGCAGTAATGACCGGTTAGGATGGAATCCTATTTCTGCATCAATAACTTCAATAATTTGTCAATGTTCCGGTGGTTTATTCTCCCTTTCCACTGCAAGCAATCTCATTTCCTTCTCCTTTCCCCTCAGCCTGACCATGCCGACCTCAACCGCTTTATAGCCGTCAGGCAATACGATTTGCTTTACCAGG
>Ga0233425_10009556_pt1 | contig 12209 bp, 7 predicted proteins | sample Watercolumn_Towu_2_FD_181712 | JGI IMG/M metagenome (GOLD analysis project Ga0233425, IMG submission 181712) | Freshwater microbial communities from Lake Towuti, South Sulawesi, Indonesia - Watercolumn_Towuti2014_140_MG | ecosystem: Environmental > Aquatic > Freshwater > Lake | place: Indonesia...
GAAATATCGTTTTCCAGCCGGTCTTTCAGATTTTTTACCAGCTCGTTCTCATCCACTTCCCGGGTATATTTTTCTTCCAGGGTCTGCAAGGCTGCTTTGGCGAGCCGCAGGTGGATCCCGGCTTCCTGCTCTTCCGCCGGAGCAGTTTCGTCATCTCCTTCGAGCTTCAGGTGCCTGATGATGAAAGGCAGGCTCAGCCCCTGGATCACCAGGGTAACGAGGATCACGATGAAGGTGATGAACAGGATCAGGTTCCGCTCCGGGAATGCTTCGCCGTTGGACAGCGTCAGCGGAATCGCCAGCGCGGAGGCCAGGGACACTACCCCGCGCATCCCTGCCCAGCTTACGAGGAATACGGCGCCGAGCCCCGGCCGCTTTTCCCTGGTGCGAACGCGCTTGCTGAGCCAGCGCGGAATAAAGGTGGCAGGATATACCCACACCATGCGGATCAGGATCGTCAGCACGCTGATGATAAGGCCGTACTTAACGGCCACGCCGAAGGAGTACTCGGTGAGGCCGCCGACGATCACCGGAAGCTGCAGGCCGATGAGGATAAAGACGATGCCGTTGAGGATAAAGGTGACCGTAGACCACACGCCCGTTGCCTGGAGGCGGGAGTTGTAGGTCAGAATCTCGTGCGAGCGGTAAGAGAGGAACAGGCCGCCGGTTACCACGGCCATCACACCCGAAAAATGAAAATGCTCGGCTGTAATGTACATGAAATAAGGGGCCATGAAGGTAAGAGCCGTATCGATGTTGGAAGAGGTCGGAAGCCAGCGGTGGATAGCATAAAACACATGAGCCACGGCAAGACCGATGATAATGCCCATCACCGTCACCAGGAAAAAGCTCGTGGCGGCCTTCTGAAACACGAAGCCGCCGGAAGTGACCGCCGCGAGGGCGAAGCGGAAGACGATCAAGCTGGAGGCATCGTTCACAAGGCTTTCGCCTTCGAGAACGGTGACCACGCGTTTAGGGATTTTCAGGCCCTTGAGGACGGACGTGGCGGCCACCGCATCGGGCGGGGAAATGATGCCGCCCAGCAGAAAGCCCAGCGCCAGAGTGAAATTGGGGATCATTTCGCTCGAAAACCAGGCGACAATGGAAGAGGTGAAGAGCACAAGGCCGAAGCCCAGAAGGGCTATCGGGCGCTTCCATTTCCAGAAGTTCTGCCAGGAGGTGTACCAGGCCGCCTCATAGAGCAGAGGAGGCAGAAAGATCAGGAAGACAAGGTCGGGATCGATGGTAATGGTGGGAATGCCCGGGATGAGGCTGATGATGAGCCCGCCGATGACCAGGAAAATAGGGTAGGAGATGCGGAGCTTCTGGCCGAGCATCACCAGCATGGAAACCGCAAAAAGCAGGGAGATAATGAGTAAAACGTTCTCGTGCATAGGTCTGAAATTGCCTTCTTGAAAATTTGAAAAAAGGGCGCTTAAAGATAGCAATAAGCCAGCATTTAACGCTTCGGTTCAGGGAGATTATAAAAGTGAGTAAAATGCTGAAATTGTGAATAAATCCTTTAATTTTTCGTCTAAAAAACCGGTTTAGGGTTTGCCGTTTTAAGTAAAAGCCCTACATTTGCACCCGAATTTAAAAACACACACATAACATGTCTAACCAGATTGGTAAAATTGCTCAAGTTATTGGTCCCGTAGTGGACGTAAGTTTTGATTTGAATGGCGGAAAACTGCCTGATATCCTTGATGCATTGGAAATAGTTCGCGGAGGCACGCCTCTGATCCTTGAAGTTCAAAAACATATCGGTGAAGATACGGTACGTGCCATTGCGATGGACAGTACCGACGGTTTATGCCGTGGAATGGAAGTAAAAGCAACCGGTGCGGCTATCAAAATGCCGATCGGCGACAAAGTAAAAGGCCGTTTGTTCAACGTGGTAGGTGATGCCATCGACGGGATCAACACCATGAAGAAAGACGATGGTGTGTCTATCCACCGTGCCGCTCCGAAATTTGAAGAGCTCTCTACCTCAGCGGAGGTATTATTTACCGGGATCAAAGTAATCGACCTGATCGAGCCTTACTCCAAAGGTGGTAAGATCGGTTTGTTCGGTGGTGCCGGTGTGGGTAAAACGGTATTGATCATGGAGCTGGTAAACAACATCGCGAAAGCGTACGCCGGTTTATCGGTGTTTGCCGGTGTAGGTGAGCGTACCCGCGAAGGAAATGACTTATTGCGTGAGTTCATCGAATCAGACGTTATCAAATACGGCGAGGAATTCAAACATGATATGGAGAAAGGCGGCTGGGATCTTTCTAAAGTGGATCTGAAAGCGCTGGAAGATTCAAAAGCAACCCTCGTGTTCGGTCAGATGAACGAGCCTCCGGGAGCACGTGCCCGCGTTGCCTTATCCGGATTGACCATGGCGGAGTATTTCCGTGATGGGGATGGTACAGGACAAGGCCGTGATATCTTATTCTTCGTGGATAACATCTTCCGCTTTACACAGGCAGGTGCCGAAGTATCAGCCTTATTAGGCCGTATGCCTTCGGCCGTAGGTTACCAGCCGACATTAGCCTCAGAAATGGGTGCGATGCAGGAGCGTATTACCTCTACAAAAAGAGGCTCCATTACTTCCGTACAGGCGGTATACGTGCCTGCGGATGACTTAACGGATCCAGCGCCGGCTACAACCTTCGCCCACCTGGATGCTACTACCGTATTAAGCCGTAAGATCTCCGAGTTAGGCATTTACCCTGCGGTGGATCCTCTGGATTCAACCTCAAGGATCTTAACGCCTTCTGTGATCGGCGACGCACACTACAACTGCGCTCAGCGTGTGAAAAACACCTTACAGCGTTACAAGGAATTACAGGACATCATCGCCATCTTAGGTATGGACGAGTTAAGCGAGGAGGATAAATTAACCGTACACCGCGCACGCCGTGTTCAGCGTTTCTTATCTCAGCCGTTCCACGTAGCGGAGCAGTTCACCGGCTTAAAAGGTGTACTGGTTCCTATCGAGGAAACCATCAAAGGCTTCAACATGATCCTCGACGGTAAAGTGGACGAGTATCCTGAGGCGGCGTTCAACCTGGTTGGCTCTATCGAAGAAGCCATCGAGAAAGGCAAGAAGATTTTAGCACAAGCCTAATAATAATAGATGAATTATTGACTTGAAGCGTTTGTTTTAAACACTTCAAGTCAATAACTCTCAAATTCAAAAATTGAATATGAAATTAGAAATTATTACTCCCGATAAAAAATTGTTCGAAGGCCACGTGAAGTCTGCGGTATTTCCGGGCGCCGAAGGTTCTTTCGGTGTGCTCAACAACCATGCAGCGATGATCGCCACCTTAAAAAACGGCACCATCGAATTAACGGAAGATAATAACAACACGCACCAGTTTCCTGTAAAAGGCGGTGTAGTGGAAGTATTTAAGAACAACGTGATTGTGCTGGCCGAGTAATCCTTTTTTGAAAAAACAAAAGATCCCTTTATGCATCTGTATAAAGGGATTTTTTATTTAGACCAATCTCTGTCCGCTGCGTTGGTTATTTCCTTACTTTCGGTTTTATGTACAGCGTCCCATTCTTTTCTGTCACAAAACACAGCGCAGGTGCCGGCACCAGGCTGCATCAGCTTTTTTGCCTTCTGGCTTTTCTCTTTTTCGGCCATGCCGCATTTTCCCAGCAGGAGCAGCTGGATTCGCTGCGGGAGGTCCTGAAACGGGCTCTGCCCAATGAAAATGCCAGCGATACGACCCGCGTGAGCGCCCTCTACGAGATCCTGTATTATGCTCCGAAGCAGGAGTGCTTTGCCTACAACCGCGAGCTCATCAGCCTGTCGGAAAAGAACCTGAAAAAGCTAAAGCCCGGATCTCCTTTGAGAAAGCGCTATCTGTTCTTCCTGGCCGATGCCTATTACAATGAAGGCGTGTTCTATACCGATAAAGCCGAGCCCGACAGCGGGATGCTCTTTTACCGGAAAAGCATGGCGATCAACCAGCAGCTGGGAAACCGGCATGTGATGGCCTATACGGAAGTGGAGATCTCCAAGGTCCTGACCACCCAGGGAAATTATCCTGAGGCCCTGGATCTCTTGTATAAGGCCCTCTTGCATTTCGAAAAGATCAACGACCTGGAAGGTGTAGGCGACGTGTACAAGGCGATCGGGCGGGTCTATTACAAGCAGAGAAGCTACAACAAGGCCCTGGTATCTTATTCCAAAGCCTATCACCTGTATGAAAAGATAGATCAGAAACGGGAAATGACGAATACCCTGTTCAATATGTCCGTGATCTACTCTACCATGAAAAACTACAAGGAGTCTGTCAATTGCCTGCGGAAAAGCATCGCCCTGCAGGACCAGCTCGGCGAGGTGGCGCAGGAGAGGGAGCAGGAAATGCTGTACGTAAGCCTTGGCCTCATGTATACCAAAAGCATGCAGATAGACAGTGCGATCCCTGCTCTGAAAAAAAGCATTGAGCTGGCCAGGCAGTACAACAATGAAGCGGTCCTTGCAAACCGTTATATCTATCTGGGGGAAGCCTATTACAGGAGGAAGGATTATGCCGAAGCCCTGAAGCTTGGGATACAGGCGTTGCAGATTTCCAGGGAGAATAAGGACCTGGAGGCCGAACAGAATTCCACGAAGCTCCTGCACCGTGTATATAAAGACATGGGGAGCTATAAGCCGGCGCTCGACATGCACGAGCTGTACATGAAGCTGAGGGATAGCCTGCAGCACAAGGAGGACGAGAAGCAGATCATCGAAAAGCAGTTTAAATACGAATATGAAAAAAGGGAGCTGATAGCGAGGGCGAATGAAGAAAAGAAGCTCCATGAGCTGAAGCTGGAAGCCGAGCTTAAGAATACCAGGAAGAACCAATGGATCATGGTGCTGTGCTTCGCCTTTATCATCCTGGCGGCGGGGTCGTGGTTCCTGTACAACCATTACCGTCAAAAAAATGTGATCCAGGCTCAAAAAAATAACCTGCTCAAGCAGCAGCTGCTGGTGTCGCAAATGAACCCGCATTTTATTTTCAATTCCCTGAACGCCATCCAGAATTTTGTCATGAAGCAGGACAGCCTGCAGGCCGGCATTTACCTTTCGCAGTTTGCCGCGATGATGCGGATGATCCTCGACTTTTCGAGAAAAGATTACATCAGTCTGGAATCGGAGCTGAGCTTCCTCAACCATTATATGGAGCTGCAGCAATTGCGCACAGGGCATACGTTTTCCTATCGCTTTGAGGTCGGCGACGACCTGGAGCCTGAGCTGGTGCTGGTGCCGCCCATGCTGACGCAGCCTTTCATTGAGAATGCCATCGAGCACGGCGGTTTCCGGCAGAACAAAAAAGGAGAGATCCTCATCCGCTTTTACCGGGACGGCGATCTGCTGGTAGGAGTGATCGATGATAACGGCGTAGGCCTGAAAGCTTCGGCCGAGCAGAAGCGCCATTCGGAAAAGCACTACGAATCGCTGGCCACCAGGATCACGCTGGAACGAATGGAAACGCTTTACCACGACCGGATGGATCAATGCCGTATCGTGATCGCGGATAAAAAAGACAGTGATCCCAACGCGTCCGGGGTGAAGGTGACGTTTGTAATTCCCTGCAAAGAAGCCTAAATTTAGCACATGATTAAAGTAGCGATCATAGACGATGAGGAAGGAAGCATTGAGCTTACGGGCAATCTGCTGAAGTTGTGTGAAACGCCTGTGCAGCTTGTCGGAACGGCATCTTCTGTAGAGTCGGGCTACCAGCTGCTTTTAAATCATCCTCCTGACCTTGTTTTCCTGGATGTGGAGATGAAAGACGGAACAGGCTTCGATCTTCTGAAGCGCTTCGAAACGATCAGCTTCAAAGTCATCTTTATTACGGCGCACCAGGAATTTGCCATCGCCGCCTTTAAGTTCAGCGCCCTCGATTACCTTCTCAAGCCTGTTTCCCCGCCCGACTTTGTGGCGGCCGTCAGAAAAGCGGAGCAGGCCATCAGCGGCGAAGAGCTCAACGTGAAGCTGCAGGCACTCTTATACAACATCAACGATCCGTCCAGGAACCGGAAAAAAGTGGTCTTAAAAACGAGCGACAGGATCTATGCGATCTATGCCTCCGATATTATCCGCTTTGAATCCGATGGAAGCTATACCACCGTTTACCTGAATGACGGCAAAAAGATCGTGGTGTCGCGCCTTCTGAAGGAATTCGATGAAATGCTTGCTCCCAGCGGCTTTGCAAGGCCTCACCAGTCGCACCTCGTCAACATTGAGCAGATGTTCTGCTTTGCAAGGACCGAGAGTCATATCGTGATGAAAGACAATTCCATCGTCCCGGTTTCCGCCCGCAAGAAGGAGCTCGTGATGAGCCTGATCCAGGCTCGGTAGCCTTTGCGAATATTCGCCGGGAAAGGCCTGATACACAAAAAAGCCCGGCGCATGTCATTTCGCAGGAAAAGCCAGATGCAAATGGTGTAAATTTATACCGGAGGCCGCCCGGCTTCCGGAATTAAAAGCATTATCACTTATAAAAAACAAAAAACTATGGTTATTATCTACAGAGGATTGGGAATACTGGTTCCTATCGTATTATTTATTGCGGGATGGATCGTGTCGTTCTGGTTCAAGGATACGCGCATCGGAAACCCTTCATTCATGGGATGGACGCTGTTTTATACAGCGATTGTGTGTTTGTTGCTGGGGCTCGGAACCTTTGGCGGAACAGACGAGAACGGGAACCCCATTCCCAAAAACAGGCATCACTTTTTTTACATCCCGATCATTTTCTGGGCGCTGATCTTTGGTGGCCTGAGCGCTTACCTGTTATTGGCCACGGATAAGAAGTCGGAGGAGTCTTCTGAAGCAGAGCTGGCAGTTGCCGATACCGTTCCAACGATCCATTTCTATAATCCTACACCCGATACGCTCGATTACCTTATCTATACCCAGGGGGGCTTGTCGGAGCAGGAAACCCTAATGCCTTTCACGACTTCGTCTGCCATCCGGATCCCCGGAAAGAGCTATGTGCTGGGCGCGCTTGATACCAAAGGCGAGGCGACGATGACACTTCCCTATTACGAAAAGTACGATTCTAAGCTGTATGAGCGCGTCAAAGAAGACGGACGGGAGATCGAGCAACGCCTGATCCGTCCTCTGTCGAAGCAGGCAAATGATTATGAAGACAACTGGATGCTGCTGAACGGGGACTACGATATGATCCTCGTGGATGTTACGGAGCTATACAGTGGAACGATCCAAAAAGAAAAGGCGGCAACGATCGACTGGATGAAAAAGATCAGAAGCCGCCATGCCGGTTCCGAATTGATCGAGCTGAGCATTGCCCCGGCTTCGCCGAAAGGCTCGGTATACGTGAGTGAGCCCAATACGTATCTTCCGGTGTCGAACTCCGGGGAGCGCTCTGTATATATGCTGCTTACGTTCCCTAACGACGAGGAGGTCACGAACGACTTTATCAGAGAATCCGTGGAGCATGTGATTATGTAAGACTCGTGAACAGGGGAAAATAGTCCACATCCCCTTTGGTATGGCTTCACAGATTTAACAAAAACAGAGGCTTTTTTGTTGGATGGCGGATGGCATGGGCTTAGCACCCTGTTTCCTAAAACCATTCCTATGAAAGCCATTATCAGCCTCTGTGCAGTTGCTGCCGGACTTGCAGCCCTGAGCTCCTGTACCACCACGATGTATACCACCAATGCCGTCAATGCGCCTTTATTGAAGGAGCGTGGAGAGATCAAGATCAACGTCACGCAAAACGACCTGCAGGCTGCCGTGGCTGTCACCGACCATATCGGGATCATGGCCAACGGCTATTATAAGAGCTATGAAGGCGACCATAACTACAGGCACAACGGAGGCATGGGAGAAGTGGGGATCGGCTATCTGCTTAATTCGGAGGATAACAACCTCGTGATGGAAACCTACCTGGGAGGCGGATTAGGAAAAGTGCACAAGCAGGAGCAGTTCAACAGCAACTCGCCGGCTCCTTACATGGCAAGCCTCGATGCCAATGCCGCCAAAGGCTTTGTGCAGTCCAACCTTGGCTACCGCTCCAAATATTTTGACGTGGCGCTGACGCCGAAATTCTCTTTCGTGAAGTACAGCAACTTCAGCCATAGCAATTATACCAACGATCAGCTCAGAGATGATTACCTCGACAATAACCGCCTGACAGATCCGCTCTTCGTATTTGCGGAGCCGGCCATCACGGTGCGTGGTGGCTATAAGTTCATTAAGCTGCAGGCACAGTACGGCGTTACCCTCAACCTGGGCGGGCAAAGCATACGCCGTACGCCTGATTTTGCCTCTCTTGGGCTGGTCATCGATATTGCCCGCTGGTACAAAGATTAGCACCTGCTGATAAAAACAGCGATTCCGGATTTTTTTATTTGGTTCTTTCTTTCCATATTTAGCAGGAATGGAACCCTTATGAGAACGCTCTGCACCCTGTTTTTTATTGTCCTGACTATACATGGTTTCTCCCAATGTCCCGATTGTGGCAATGGAACAACCGATGCCGGAGAGACCAATGCAAACTGCCCGCAGGACATCTCACACAGCGCAGGCTGCGCCAGTCCCTGCGCACAGCCAACCGCATTTGAGACAGCAGGCGGAGTGAGGGATGCCTATGATTTTGTCGGAACCACAACATTTACAACATCAGGTCTTCCTGCGGGCTGGTCTTTTGCCGGTGGGCCCACAGCATCCACGGCGGGTACGCTTCCTGCTGCCGATGCCTATGGTGCCAAAGCGGGCCTGATCCAGCCGAACTGCTCGGGAAGCTGTACAGGAACCAATGGCTTTTGCATTGGCAACCTTGCCAACAGTGTGGCCGTGGGCACCGGTGGCACAAACGGCAAGCTGGGCGCTAATTTCGACGGGCGCGCTAACGTCAGCCAGAACCTGAGCTACGCGGTGTTGCGGGGGCAGAGCAGCCCTACGCTCGTTTCTCCGACCTATAACCTCTCCGCGGTGGAAGGCTTTAAAATCCAGTTCTGGCTCAATCCTTCCGAAACAGGCTGCGGGCAGTCCAATTCCTGGAGCTCCTGCACAGGTAACGTGGCCTACCTCGATTTTTCAACCAACGGCACCAGCTGGACGCAGATCCTGACCATGAACCTCAGCAGCGCCAATAGCGACATGTGTACTAATAATAACACCAATACCTTGTGGATGAGCGATGGCAAGTGGTCGAGGGTATGTCTTACCGTCTTTAAATCCACATTATCGCCCGGCAATTTTTACACGGCGGCAACGGCTTCCAGCGCAGCTTCCGGTATTATGGTCAACAGTTCGTACTTTACCTCAGCCTTTCGCTACCGCATCCGCTATGTGCAAAGCGCTTCCTGTACGTCGGGCATCGCCGCAACAAACCCCGGCAGATATTTGGCCATCGATTACCCGGTGTTTACCTCGGGCAATCAAATGATCCCCTGCGGCATTTCATTCAGCAACATGTGCGGCTATGGCGCCGACACCAACGACGATGGGGTTGGGAGCAGTTCATCGACAAGCTCGTCGGTGGCATTTTCAACGGTGAAAAGAAGCGTCAACCAGGCTGAGCTGGGCGTGGAGATCCTCACTTCCCAGACGGCAGCCTTTGCCGCACAAAATCTTTCCGGCTCCGCCTTCGCTACCAACTACGATTTATGCAATGCCGAGGGCGGCGACAGGCAATGCATCGACTGGAGAACGAATACGAATTTTTACACGGCCGTTTATGAGTGTATTGCCGACTGGGAAGCCCCTTCATCAACGGGCATCAATGTACAATACTTTAAAGGAACAACGCCGCAATCGGTAGGCATGACGAAAGTAACCACCGCCGGAAAAACAGCGGCTCTCGGGTGGCGCTATTCTGCGAACAGGATCGTGAGCTGTGGTGCTTCTTCGGACCTCAATGCCGGCTGCAACGGCTACAGCTTTCTCTCAGGCTCTCTGCCGACACAGTTTGGAAGAGGCTTCTACGGCTTAGCCACCAACGCGCTCGGCGAATCATGGACCTATTACGGCGCTACCAGCTGCAGCCATTATTTCAACGGACCCTTCTTTTCGCCCATAGCGGTGCCTGACACGGTAAGCTCAGGCGCCGGAAATTACATCACCTGCAGCAGCGGTGTGCCGGTCTTCACCGGTGTGGTCGATTATTGCTCCAACCCGGTTGGCTTTACCGGCAATGCACAGCTTGCGATCACCGGGCCGAATGGCTTTTCGGAAACCATTGCCAGCGGAGCCACCGGAACAACGCCCATCGTCGATCCCGGGTCTTATGTGATCACCGCTATGCCGCCTTCGGATCCTGTGCAGTGCCTGGATTGTGGCCGGTCGGTGTGCATTACGGTTACCAGCGCCGATCTCGATCCCTGCTCAGCCTTATTGCCTGTAGAGCTCCTCAGCTTCAAGGCGGGATGCGATCAGGATGCCATTGCCGTGGAATGGTGCACAGCATCGGAAAAGGACAATGAGCAGTTTACTCTTGAGCAATCGGTGGATGGCCTCAGCTTTAAAACCATCAGCCTGCAAAAAGGACAGGGCAATTCCGGGCAAAAGCAATGCTACCGCTTTAGGGCAGAATCTCACGGAGACATCAACTATTTCCGCCTGCAGCAAACCGACCGGGATAAGCGATCAGCACGGTCTGAAATGATCTCGGTGCCATCCTGCCAGAGCCATCGATCCATCACGCTCACGAACGACGGAACGGGAACCCTCGGAATCCTGATGAGCTCCGGTGTTGCCCAGGAGCTGAAAGTGTATGTGCATGATGTGCTCGGGAGCCTGGTACAGGAAGAAGCCGTGCACGTGCATCCCGAATCAGCCGCTTACGCGATAGCTTTGAAAGAAGGCTTAAAAGGCCTTTACTCGGTGTCGGTATATGCCCCTGCCGGAAAGCTCGCTGAGAAAAAGATCATGGTAAGAACGAACTGATAACAGCTTAGCGGCCTGTGCTGGTTAAGTTTCCGTTGATTCAACAACTCACATAAAAGCAAATCGCCTTTAAGGAATTTCTTAAAGGCGATTTTGAATTTGGGATATATGAAACCTGTAGAGGCTTTATGGCATCGTTCTAGTCTTTGCCCAGCAGGGTGACATGCCCTACTTTGTCAACGGTGTTACCGGAGATGGTCTTGATCTCCGCCTTATAAATGTAAACGCCCTGCTCGCACAGCCTGCCCTTAAGCTTGCCGTCCCAGCCCCTCATCGAGTCATTGCTCCTGAAGATCTGATGGCCCCAGCGGTCAAAAATAGTCAGGGTAATTTCAGTAAGCCCGTATCCCGAAGGCATGAAAATATCGTTGATGTCATCATTGTTCGGAGTAAAGGTATTCGGGATATACACATCCCAGTTCTTCGTGACCACAACGCATACCTCATCGTAGCTGACACATCCGAATGGCGAGATGCCTTTTAGCGTATAGCAGGTGTTTTCCTGAGGATTGACAGAGACCGAAGGGCAGAAGTTGCATGAAAGGCTGCTTCCTGTCGGCGCTAAAAATCCTACCGTGGTATTCCCGGTGCCGTTTAAGGTAATGAACTCGTCGCTGTTAACGGTGGTGTCTCTTCCGGCGTCAATCACAGGCAATGGGTTCACCACAAGCTCCACCACCGCCGTATTGGTGCAGAAGCCGCTTTTCGTAATGGCCAGCGTATACACCGTAGTGGTCAAAGGATGAGCAGCGGTCGTTGAGGCTGTCGGGTTGGCCAGGCCGGTAACGGGTGTCCATTTATAGGTGTCGCCACCGCTTGCATTTAAGGTCGTATAGTCTCCGGCACAGATCGGTGATACGGGGTCGATCACAGGAATTGCCACAGGAATGATGACGACCTCCACTGTAGTAGCCGAGCTGCAGGTCACAGGCCCTACCGTATTGCTGCCGGTAACGGTATAGATGGTTGTAGCGGCCGGAGAGGCGGTCGTTTGCGCAGCTGAGGTGGATGATAAGCCGGTGCCAGGGCTCCAGCTATAGGAGCTTGCCCCGGAGCTACTCAGAGGTGTGCTGTTTCCGGCGCACATCGAGGTGTTGGAAGAAACGGAGAGCACCGGGTTTGGAATAACGGCGACGGTAACTGTGGCAGAAGCCGTGCAGGTCGAGATGCTTCCGGTGACGCTATAGGTGCTGGTAGCGCCCGGGGTTGCGATCACGGAGGCGGCAGTGGTTGAGCTAAGGCCTCCCGCCGGGCTCCAGGCATAAGCGGTAGCGCCCGAAACACTTAAGGGAGCCGA
>Ga0233425_10009557_pt1 | contig 12208 bp, 8 predicted proteins | sample Watercolumn_Towu_2_FD_181712 | JGI IMG/M metagenome (GOLD analysis project Ga0233425, IMG submission 181712) | Freshwater microbial communities from Lake Towuti, South Sulawesi, Indonesia - Watercolumn_Towuti2014_140_MG | ecosystem: Environmental > Aquatic > Freshwater > Lake | place: Indonesia...
CCGGCAGCGCATGATCGTAGAACGCGACCTCGTCCACGCCCCCGAAGAACGCGAAGTTGCCGCTCCACTGCGGCGCCGCCGGGGCCCCGATGCGCAACGGCGCGCTGCTGGGCGCGATGTCCGGCAGCAGACCGCCCTGGTGGCTCACCACGCCGTTCACGTATAGCGTGACCGTCCGTTCGCGATCCACGCTCGCCGCGAGGTGCGACCACACCCCGTGCGGCACGATGGGCGCGTCGCTTCCGACCTCGCCTCGCCCCGCCGCGGCAAGCTTCACCGCCCAACCTCGCTCCGGGTCCCCCCGCAGCGCGAGGTCCCAGCCCGTCTGGCCCCCGTGCGCGACGGTCGAGGCCACGGTCTGCAGGTACGTCCCCGCCCCGACCTCATACCCGCTACGGGTCGGCTTCAGCCACACCTCCACCGTGAACTCCCCGCCGCTCCAACCGTCCCCCGGCGCGTCCATGCACCCCATCGCCCCGGTGGCCACGTCCACCGACGACCCCAGCGCCTCCGTCGCCGCCGGCTGGCCCAGGTCTGGCGGCATCGCCGGGTTCGCGAGGCTTGCGTACACCCCATGGCGTTCGTGCCCCGAGGCATCCGCCGCTGGCCCCGGCGCACCCTCGTCCATCCGCCAGTAGCCCACCGGCCGGTCGGCGAGCACCTCCTGCGCGTAGTCTGCACCGGTCGCGCGGTGCGGCCCGCACATCGACAGCGCGACCGCCAGCTCAGCCATCACCACGCGGCCCCTCCACCGGCGCTTCTCCTTCCGGCAGCCCGGGTGTGATCTCCCTCCGCTCCAGCCGACAGCTCGTGGCACCGTAGAGGCCTCGCCCCCACGTGATCGACGCCGGCCGGAGGTCCGCCGGCAGGGGCGGGTCCAGCGCCGCCTCGCCCCGCACTTGGCCGTCCTGCAGCACTCGCAGGCGGTCGCGCAGCACCTCGCATGTGATCTGCGTAGGCCCCGCCGTGTAGCGCAGCGGCGCCGAGAGGTGCCCGGGCAGCGTGTACCGCCAGACGCGCCCGTACTGGGCGTACACCTCATCTGTGAGGAACGTCAGATTGGGGTCGCGCTCCATCGGGCCCTTGGCCGATGTGGCCACCATCATCGAGTCGCCCCACGGGGCCAGTCCGCAGATGCGCTGCCCCCACAAGTTCATCACCACGTCGGCGCCGTGCGCCTCATTGTACCGGACGATCTCCCCCTCGTACGGGTGCCCGACCTCCGCCGTCGGCTCCGGCGCCGTGAAGGGCCGGTCTAGCAGCGACCATCCGCCCGTGTCGCGGTCGTAGCGCCATAGCTCCGCCCAGGGCCACACGCCCACGTACAGGTCGCCCCGGTACAGCATCGTGCTCTGTGCCTCCCGGGAGTATGTGGCAACCCCGGGCATCACCGGCGGCTGCCCCTCCAGGTGGCTGACCTCCTGGCCGTCGAACCGCAGCAGCGTGCCCGTCGGGTAGTGGCCGAGGAGGAGGTCGTCCCCGTAGTTCACCGCCGAGTAGACCTGGTAGCTCGTGTTCTCCAACGGCCACCGGAGGACGCGCCACTCCGCGCCATCGAAGATGGCCGTCGTGCCCCAGTTGGAGACGGTCAGCACCTCGCCGTTCAGCTGGCCCCACACGAAGGGCGTCTCGCCGACCTTCCGCATGGCGACGCTGCGGGCCTGGCTCAGGTCGGCCTCCGCCTGGCCGGGCCTCCAGGGCGCCGCCGTGATGCGCGTGAACCCCCCGTCGCCCGTCTTCGTGTGGAAGAAGCAGAGGTGCCCTCGCGCGTAGTAGAGGCACCGGTAGGAGCCCTCCTCGGCCCTCGGCAGCACCAGCTGCCCCTCGTACCAGGCCTGCCCGTCCTGCCAGACCAACAGTCCCCCTGCCACGCGCATGAAGCCGTCGCCGAAGTCCATCCGTTGGGGATCGAGGGTCGCATCGTCCCGCCATTCGCCCCCCTCCCACACGCGCACCGTCTTGTCGCCTGAGTAGGTCCAGGCGAACAGGCGCCCCTCGCAGTCCTGCACCGATTGGTGCGCCCCGGTGTTGGCGCGCGGCAGCAGCTCCTTGACCGGCGCGACTTCGCCCGGCGGCCGGACGTACAGCTGCAGCGCCAGACGGTCCAGCCGCATCCCCGTGTTGTAGATACCGGGGAAGCCCGCGCCCGCCAGGGCGCGTCCCGAATCGTCCCGCACCTCGAACAGCGTCCCGAAGTTCTGGCCCAGGTCCTCCCCGAAGTCCACCGAGGCCGTCGCGATCAGCAACGGCTCCTCCGCGTGGATGGCGGCCACGAGCGCGAGCAACAGGCACAGTGCCAAGGCGGCAGTCGGCGTCATGGTCGTCCGGCATCCCTTCGAGCAGTGATCCGGTGAGCAGCCCTCCTCACCCCTCGACCACTTCCATCGCGATCCCCGCCCACTCGCTCAGCCGCTGCGGGTCGTACCGCACGGTGCTGATGTCCTTGAGGATGATCTCCAGCGGGCAACCGTTCCGTCGGCAGACGTCCCGGGTGGCCGCGAGGTCCGCCCGCGCGTGCTCGGCATCGAAAGCGTCGGTGGCCAGCACGGCCGGGCTCGGTTTTCGCGAGTAGACGTACTCTCCGCCGATCTCCGCCGCGCCCCGCTCCTCGTCCGCCCAGGCGCTCATCGAGACCTTTCGGACATTGGGGATCATTCGCACCTCCGCCATCTTCCGGTCCAGCGGGTCGCAGCACCCGTAGTACACCAGTCCGAACCGCGCGCACAGCGGACCGACGTAGTCCACCTCGAACTCGCGGAACATGGCGGGCGAGACCGTCGAGAACATCTGCGCCAGCCCGCACGTCCACCGGTCCTGGGCTCGTGGCCGCTCCGGGTCATACCCCGGCGCGGGCAGCTCGTCGGTGTACGCTCCGGTGCAGTGGACCGTGCTCTGGGGCCCACACAACAGGCCCTGCTCCTCCATCTGGTCCAGCATGGCCGCGTAGCCGTTCGCGACCCGGCCCACGAGTCGGTGCATGTACTCCGGGCGGTCCACGAGCCCCCACAGCGCCCCTTCGACGCTCATCCACGTGCTGATCGGATCCCACAGCGACAGGTATGGGTCGAAGCCCTCTGCCCGCACCTCCAGCAGCCCGTCGAAGAGCTCGTGCGCGACCGCCAGCCGACGTTCCGTCTCTGTGGGGTCGTGGCTGACCTGTGGGACCTGCACCCGCTCCAGGTCCTCCTCGGTCTCAAACTGGTTGATGAACCGATGCCCGACCACCGAGTTCGTCGGGTCGGTGACCGCCACGTCCTCCCTCGCGCCCACGCCGAACCCGGTGTTGTGGATCGCTCGGTGCACGCGCACGAAGGGCTCGACCACCATGTCCACGCGGAAGCGCCGCCACTGGAATAGCGTCCGCCGCAGGTAGTCCTCATACCCGCGGCACTCCCCGTCCTCGCACCGCAGGGTCAGCTCGTCGTCCACGTTCATCTCGTTCCAGCACACCTGGTCGATCATCACCATCGGCCGCTCGGGCCGCAGCCCGTTCAGCCGACGCCACCGCTCCCGCGTCTCCTCCTGCGTCGGAAGCGCAGCGACCTCTGCCACCTGCGCCGCCAACTCGCGCACAGTCGCCCGATCCTGACTGCTCGGCATCTCGCTCCCCTCCAATATGGCATCGCCCGGTGTCTGTCACCGAAGTGGCCCTGGGTCCTGGGAGCCTGTCGGAGTAACGCCTGGGGAGCCCGGCTTGGCGGGTCGTCTGCACATGCGTGCCCGCGCAAGCATGCACACCGTGAGGGCTTCGACTGGCTGCTCGGACAAGCTCCGTGGCTCCCCTTCCGCCGTCCCTCCCACGACTCCTCCCTCCCCGCGGCGCGCCTCTCCGAAGCTCAGCGCCCGGTCGGCTGCGCGCCGCCGACCTCCTGGGCGAACCCATCCAGCCGCGTGGCCGCCAGGTGCTCGAGGAGGCTGTCGTTCACCCGGCGCAGGATCCGGTCGAAGGGGCAGGCGCTGCCCAGCCCTAGCCCGCAACGGCCGCGCTGTGGCCGCTCTACGCGTCCCTCCGCCGCTTCGAACACGTCCCGCAAGGTGAAGCGGGCCGGCGGGGCCGCCAGCCGAAAGCCGCCGCGGGGCCCGCGTACGGACGCCAGAACGCCTGCGCGTACCAGTCGTGTCAGAGTGCCGGTCAGGTGGGATCGCGACGCGGGGACGGCAACGCCCAGCTCGGCCGAGGAGTGAAGACGGGCCGGTTCCCGGGCCAGCACCGCCACGACGTGAAGCGCGATGGAAGCGCGCATCGAGATGCGGAGCGGGCCGGTTGGACCACAGTGAGTGCCCTCTTGCCAGCGACCCACCCTGCACCCCTCCGGGGAACCTCGGGGTCGACCGGCCTCGGCCGCCGGTCAGCCTGCCGCGTCCACCAGCTCCGCCAGCAGCCCCAGCCACTCCGCCGGCCACTCCCCCGGCCCGAGCCGCTCCAGGTGTGCCGCGGCCGCCGGGGCCCAGCTTCGCACATGCCGCTCCAGGTACTCTCCCCGCGCCAGCGCGAGCTGCGCCGCATGGTCGGGGTCCTGAGCCTCGTGGGCCTCCGCCTCCAGCTGGCAGAGGTAGCGGAGGAACTCCAACTGGTGGCGCAGATGGTCGGCCGGCTCGTTGGCGGAGGAGCGCAGCTGCAGCCCAAACCGCCGGTAGTACAGCGTGTTCTCGTGCAGGATCTGCGGGGCCGGGTGCGTCTTGTTCCAGTGCGATTCGATCAGGGGACAGGGGGGACTGGGAAGTCCCACCTCAAATGCCGCGATGTACGTCTGCTCGTAGTCGGCGAGGTCTTGCGGCAGCGGCAGCTCCTCCGACCCGGCCAGTAGTCGCCACGCCTCCCGGACGGTCGGGTCATGCAGCCACGCCCACTGTTCGGGGCTCGGGAAGCGCAGCAGGTCGTGGAAGAACCGCCACCCCGCCGCTTGCTCCCGCAACTCCTCCGCCTCCATCAACCGACCTCGCACCACAGGCTGAAGTACTTGATCCCGTCCCGATGCTGCTTGGCGCCGTCCCAGATCGCGAAGGTGATCGGTGTCCGCGCCGGCGCGTTCCCGACGGAGAACACGACCGACCAGCCCGTCTTCGTCCGCACCGCGCCGCCCGACCCAGCCGTGCCCGTGTCCGTGATGGTCGAGATCCCGCTGGCCTTCAGCACCTGGAACCCGCCCCCGGCGCGCCAGTAGTACAGGTCCACCGGCGTCGTCTTGTCGCCCATCGTGATGCTCGGCCCTGGGGAGGCCGCCTGGCGCTGCTGCGGGAGCATCACGCACGCCGCGTCCGCGAAGTCCGCCGTGCCCTCCGTCTGTGCATGGTACACATGCTCTTCGCCCACGTCCGGCAGCCGTTGGCCGGGCCTCAGCTGTTGCGCCGTCGCATCCGTCCACTCCAGCCGCACGAACGTCTCGCCGCTCCCACGCCGCAGCAGCCGCACCGTGGCCGTCGGGCGCGCCCCGTCGTCGCGCGGCCCCGACGTGTACATCGGCGGCGTTCGGTTCAGATGCAGCCGGAACCCCGTCACGCCGCGCCACACGCCGTGCGCCGGGTTCTGCACGTCCTTCGCCTGCACCTGGTCTCCCAGCGCCTTCGGGCGGATGACGAGCGCCTCCTGCCCCCCGGCCACCCAGGGCAGCCCCAGGATCAGCCCGACTACCGCGATCGCCGGCTTCCGTGCGGTCATGCCTTGCCTCCCGCCTTGGCGGCGCCCTCCGCCTGCGCTACGTTCGGCGCCTGCATCTCCGGCCCGCCGCCTACGGCCGCGCGCCCCTGCAGCTCTGCCGGAGCGGCCGTCGCGACCTCCTGCGGCCGAATCCGGTACCGCACCTCCGCGTCCCGGCCGATCAGCAGCTGCAGCACCTCGCTCGTCTCCCCAGCCTGCGCCCGCCGCAGCTCCCCCTCCAGGAACGCCAGCACCTTCTCCACCTTTGGCCCGAACAGGTAGGTGAGGTACTCCATCGGGAAGCGAGGGTCTTCCGTCACGCTCTGGTTCGGATGACCGGCCTTGGGCGGGTTGAACGGCGGCACGTAGAACACGTTCGGGTGTGTCCCCTTGTCGGGGAACAACGGCAGCGCCACCTTGTACTCCGCCACCAGCCGGTGCACCGGCGACTCCGGGTCGCCCAGTAGCCCCACGAACCGGATGCGTCCGGGACACTGCGCCGCGCAGGCGTTCGGTGTTCCCCGCTCGAGCCGCGCGTAGCAGAAGATGCACTTCTGGCTCGTCCGCGTCACCGCGTTGTAGTAGATCTTCTTGTACGGACACGCCTGGATGCAGTACCGGTACCCCCGACAGCGGTCCTGGTCGAGGACGACGATCCCGTCCTCCTCCCGCTTGTAGATCGCCTTCCGCGGACACGCCTCCAGGCACGCCGGGTGGGTGCAGTGGTTGCAGATGCGGGGCAGGTAGAAGTAGTACGGGTTCGCGTTGTCCGGCCCACCCATGTCCTCGTCCCAGTTCGACAGGTACCGCGGCGCCTGGTGGGGCATGACCGGCTTCTTCCCGCCCTTGAACAGCCGCTGCCCGTAGTCGTACTCGAGCGCCGCGCCGTAGTCCTCGTCCGGCGGCAGCTCCGACGGCCGCAGGTGCCGCTGCTCGTCAAAGCCGCCCCCCAGCTTATGCCAGTCCTTCGGGTACCCCATCCCCGGCTGCGTCTCAACGTTGTTCCAGTACATGAAGCCCTGCCCGTCGCCGTCCGTCCACTGCTTCTTGCAGGCGACCGAGCAGGTGTGACACCCGATGCACTTGTTGAGGTCCATCACCATCGCGTACTGGTGTTTGGGCATCGCTCCGCCTCGGCGCGGCCGCCCTCCGGGCGGCCCGCATCAGGGTTCGGTTTACGCCTTCTGCAGCGGCTGGTACGGCGCGACCGGCCCCGTGTACTTCTCGATCTGCACGGTGATGTCGCGGTTGTTGCCGGTGGGGCCCCAGTAGTTCAGTTTGAAGTTCAGGTGACCGTACTTCCCGATGAGCTGCGTCGGCTTGATCTTCACATAGGTCAACGACTGCCAGCCGCCCTTCTGGAAGCCCAGGTACTTCTCCCAGCCGTGGTACAGCGTTACCCGGCCGTCCTTCTCACTCGCCCGAACGTTCACTTGGCAGACGGCCTCGCCGGTCCCGTTGTGGATGCGGACCCAGTCCCCGTCCGCGATCCCCCGGCGCTGCGCCTCATTCGGGCTGATGTACGCGATCGGCACCCCCCGCTGCAGCCGCAGCATGTACCGGTTGTCGCGCCACGTCGAGTGGATCGACCAGCGCCCGTGCGGCGTGTTCCAGTAGAGCGGGTACTCCGCGTCCTCCACGGGCTCCTTGTGCACCGGCAGCCCCTCCCCCAGCTCCAGGTACCACGGGTGGTCGACGTAGAACTGTTGCCGACCGGTGAGCGTCCGCCAAGGCCGCTTCTTCTCCACCTGGTGCGTGAAGGGCGTGTACGCCCGCCCCTCCTCAACGTCGCTGTTCCAGACCTCCGGGTCGGTGGCCACGAACCGCTTCGGGTGCTCCTGGAGACTGTCGTACGTCATCCCCTTCGTCTCGGCCGAGTTGGCGAGGATGAAGTCGCACGCCTGCTGATCCGTGACCAGCGCGCCGTTCTCCGACCACTCCTCATAGAGCTTCGTCAGGTCCCGGTCCCACTCCAGCCCGGCGTCCTTGAACGGCGCGAGACCCCGCGCCTTCGCCACCTCAGTTACCTTCTGCGTCAGCGCCGCCCAGATGTCCCAGTCCGTCTTCGACTCGTACAGCGGGTCCAGCACCTTCCCGAACGGGTGCATGAACGAATGGCAGTCCGTGCTGTTCAGGTCCGTCTTCTCGTAGTACGAGGCCGCCGGCAGCACGACGTCGCTGTAGAGGGCCGTCGTGTCCATGCGGAAGTTGATGTTCACGATCAGGTCCAGGTCCTGCCACAGCGACCGCGCGACGATCTCGTTCCCCTTCGCCTGGTTCAGGTAGTTCGCCCGCCACACGAACAGCGCCCTGGGCTTGCGCGGCAGGTTGTGCAGCTGCTCCGGCTTGATCGACTCCCAGTCGTTCTTCGGCCAGAGCGGCATCCACCCGTTGCGCACCGACTCCAGGATGTACTCCTCGATGGCTTTCCCGCCCACATGGTGCGGGTCCCGGTGTTGCGAGTGGCAGTACGTCCACAGCGTCGTGTTCTGGAAGCGCTGCTTCTTCGGACCCTTGGGGAAGGCCAGCTTCTTGAACCCGACTTCCGGCCAGATCCGCTCCTGCCCGACGTAGTGGTTGAAGCCGCCCCCGTTCTTGCCCACGTTCCCCGTCAGCGCCACACACAGCAGCATCGTCCGGTTGATGAGGTCGTTGTGGTACCAGTGGTTCGTCCCCGCGCCGTGGATGATCATCGCCGGCTTGCGGGTCGCGAAGTCGTGCACGAACGCCTGCAGGTCCGCGGGGGCGAGGCCGCAGCGCTTCGCTGCGCCCGGGATCGAGTAGAGCGGATCGCTGAGTTGCCGCTTCAGCAGCTCGAAGACGGTAGTCACGGCGCACTCGCGCCCGTCCGCGAGCTTCACCGTCCATTCGCCCGTCAGCGCCGGGTCGATCCCGCCCAGCGTCAAGGTCTTCTCGGCGCTTCCCTGCGAACCCGGCACGACCACCGGCGCGTCTTTCGCCGCGTCCCACACCAGGAACGCCGCCTCCGGGTCCTCCGCATCCTGGCCGACGTCCTTCGCGCGCAGGAAGCGGTGGTCATCCGTCCGGACCAGGAGCGGCAGGTCCGTCTGCTCCTTCACGTACGGCGCGTCGTACAGCTCCTGCTCGACGAAGTAGCGCGCGGCGGCGAGGGCCAACACCGCGTCCGTGCCCGGGTTGATGCGCAGGTACTGGTCACAGTGGATCGCGCTGCCGTTGTAGTCCGGCGACACGCATACGATCTTCGCGCCGTTGTACCGCGCCTCCCAGGCGAAGTGCGCGTCGGGGATTCGCGTCTCGTTGATGTTGCTGCCCCACAGCACGATGAACTTCGAGTCGAACCAGTCCGCGCACTCGCACGCCTCGGTCTGCACGCCCCAAGTGATCGGCTCGCCCGGGGGCAGGTCGCAGTACCAGTCGTAGAACGAGCAGACCACGCCCCCGACGAGGTGCGCAAACCGCGCGCCGCCGCTGAACGACACGGGCGACATGGCCGGAATCACGCTGAAGAACGTGTTCGTGTCCGGCCCGTGGTCCACGATGTTGTCGACGACCTTGTTCGCGATCAGCCCCAGCGCCTCGTCCCATGTCGCCCGCCGCCAGCGCCCGTCGCCCCGTGCCCCGGTCCGGATCAGGGGGTACTTCACCCGCTGCGCGCCGTAGACGTACTCGACGAAGCACGCGCCCTTCTGGCAGCCTCGGGGGTTGTAGTCCGGCAGGTTCTCGTTGATCCGCGGGTAGTCCGCCGACTGCTCCTCTCGCAGCATCACCCCGTCCCGCACGTACACCTTCCACGAGCACGAGCCGGTGCAGTTCGCCGAGTGCGTCGAGCGCACCACCTTGTCCCAGCCGTACTGCTCGCGGTACAGATCCTCCCAGCCACGGTACGGGTACTTCCGCAGCGGGTCCGTGTCCACGATGGCGAACTCCTCCAGCGTGGACTGCCCCGTCGCGGTCCCCAGCAGCGCCGCGAGGCCGAAGCCGCCCGTCAGCTTGAGCATGTCTCGGCGCGAGAGCCTCTCCCGGCCCTCGCCGCGTCCCGCCTGGTCGCTCATGGCCTGCTCCCTTGACCGCCCCCGGCGTGCGCGACGGCCGCCCCGGGTTGGCCCTGGCTGGTTGGCTTGAGTGTTCGCACGTGCGCCACGAGGTCCGCGACCTCGCGCTCGGTCAGGCCGCCCTGTCCGGGCGCGAGGAACGCCGGCATGGCCGTGTCGCGCCGCCCGTAGGAGATCGTCGTGAGGATGAACCCGTCCGTGGCCGCCTGCTGGAAGACCGGGTTGTTGAGCGCCGGCGCCTGCACGCCCTCACCGGCCGCGCCGTGGCACCCCACACACTGGACGGCATACAGCGTCGCCCCGTGCGCCGCGTCGCCGCTCACCCGCGCCGTCCTCAGCTTGCCTGCCGCCTCCGCCGGGAGTCGGTGCGCGGCCGGGACAGGCCCGGACAGCAGGTGCTCCCGCAGCCGCGCGATCTCGGCCTCGGTCAACCCGCCCGCGGTGCCCCCGAAGGCCGCCATCAGCGTACCCGGCCGCCCGCTGCGGATGTTCTCCTCCACGTACTTCGGCGTCGCGGTCTGCACGTACGTAGAGCCTCGCACCGCCGGCATGAACCGCGCGAAGAACTTGTCGTGCCGCCCGTACTCGCCCGTGTCGTGGCATACCGAGCAGTACCGGGAGTACAGCTCCGCCCCGGTCGCGTCCCGCGGCACCCGGCTCTCGTAAGTGGCCAGGTGCTTGGTCGGGGTCACGACCCGAGGCGGCAGGTTGCGGGCGCCCAGCGACAGCATGTAGACCGTCAGCGCGTCCGCCTCGTCTACGCTCAGCTGCGGGCACTTCATCTGGCTCCCCGGCGCCACACGCTGCGGGTCCTCGAAGTGCTCCAGCAGCCACTGCGCCGGCGTCCGCGCGCCCTCGATGTGCGCCATGCTGAACTGCCCCGGGAGCTTCAGCCCCTCCGTGTCCAGCGCCGGACCGTTGCCTCCGCCTCGGCCGTCGAGCTTGTGGCACGACTGGCACCCCTTGGCGAGGAACAGCCGCTGTCCCTCCGCGTACACCTCGCCGCCCTGCTCGGCGACCTCCTCCGCGCTGTGGCACCGCCCGCAGGACGCCTGCGTCAGCCCTACCGGCAGCAGCGGCGAGTCCCAGTGCTCCTCCGCCTGCGCCCCGTGCCAGGTCGTCGCGCGTCCCAGCCCACCGTGGCAGACCGTGCAGCCGAACTCACCGGACGGGTGCCACTTCAGGTACTCGCCCGGATGCACGCAGTGCGGTTGCGCCACATCGGTCATGCGCGGGTCATCGATCCCGTTGTGGCACGCCACGCAGCGGTCCACGACGTTCAGGTCGGGCACCACGACCTGCCGCAGCTCCGTCGTGTACTCCCGTGCCAGCTTGCGGCCCAGCTCATCGGTGGCCTTCTGGTTCAGCAGGGCCTGATACTCCCGCTGGTACCGCCGCCACTCCGGCCGGGCCTCATCCCGGAAGCCCGCCAACGCCAGCGTGCACAGGGTCAGCAGGCTGGTCGCCACCAGCCCGATCGTCACCCGGCGGTCGCGGGCCTGCACCTCGGCCTGCGCCGGTGGCCGGGGAGCGTCTGCGAGGGGGTCGCGTGTCGGTCTCATCCATGCACCTCAATGCACCGGCCAGCTTGAGCGCGTCCAGTAGAACGCCCAGTCGGGGCCGCGCAGGTACGTTCCGACGTACGTCAGCACGACGAACCCCACCACGAAACACGTGAACAGCGCAATCGCGCCCATCCGCGTCGATCGCGTCCGGTACACCGTCAGCAGCGACCACAGGGCGCATCCGCCCGCCAGCAGACTCCCCGGGTTCAAGAACGTGATCACGATCTGCGGGATGTCGGGGAGCCACGTTCGCAGCCATCCGAAGCTCACCGGGATCGCCACCGTCGCCGCCGACGCCGCCAGCGCAAACACCGTCGTCTGCAGCGCCACTCGCCGCCCCGGCGCCCCGCCGAAGTACACCCCGGCCTCCGTTCGCTCCCGGTCCAGGAACGGCGCCAGGCCCAGCGCCAGCGCCACCAGCGTCGGCACCCCGATGCCGCCCATGAACGCCGAGTACGCCACCATCTCCTGCAGTCCCAGGAAGTACCACGGCGCCTTGGCCGGGTTCTCCGGCACCAACGGGTTCGCCGGGCTCTTCAGCGGCGCATCGAACAGCAGCCCCAGCACCACGCACACCAGCACCGTCGCCATCGTCAGCAGCAGCTCATATCGCAGCAAGTACGGCCAGCTCGGCGCCGTCTCCGCCGGATCCACGTCGGTCGCCGGGGACCGATCCCGCACCACCGCCATCAGCCCGTACGACTTCCGTGGCGCCTCCGCGGGCTCATTGGGGGGCGTCCCCGCGACCGCCGCGCCCTTCCCGGCTGTCGTCGGCTCGACCCCCGGCTTGCCCAGCCCTCCATCCTTCCGGATCCGCCAGAAGTGAACGCCCACCAGGGCCACCAGCGCCAGCGGCAGCACGATCACGTGCAGCAGGTAGAACCGGATCAGCGCCTCCTGCCCCACGGACCCCGCTCCCAGCAGCAGCCCTCGCATGAACCCGCCCGGGTCGAAGACATGGGTGATGCCCA
>Ga0233425_10009558_pt1 | contig 12208 bp, 12 predicted proteins | sample Watercolumn_Towu_2_FD_181712 | JGI IMG/M metagenome (GOLD analysis project Ga0233425, IMG submission 181712) | Freshwater microbial communities from Lake Towuti, South Sulawesi, Indonesia - Watercolumn_Towuti2014_140_MG | ecosystem: Environmental > Aquatic > Freshwater > Lake | place...
TGGATCGAAAAATCCGAAAATAATTGGCAACCAAAAGCGCAATTCACCTGGTACCCCGGCGCCTCCAGTGAAAACTTTACAGTTATTGATAAGCCAAATCAACAGCAAAAAACTCCACCGAAGGCTCCACCTCCTTCACCGCCATCCCCACCATCACCGAACCAGCCGTCAGAATGGTCAGAGAAAGAAACGAGAACGAGTGATGATGGTACATTCATGGAAGGCAAATTTAATGATGCGACAGGAGATTTTGAAGGAAAAAAGACATGGCCAAACGGCAAAATCAGAGAGGGAAAATTTGATGGAAAGAAAGGAGTTTGGAAACGTCCTTATAAAGAAAATTTCTCCTGGCCAGTACTACAACAGGGCCTTCATGCTCTCCGCAGGTTTGGCGTCAAAGATGTAAGCATATGGGATGACGAACAATACGACAAGAGAGATATTTCAGCGCATTTTTACGATATAGAATCCGCTATCAAAAAAGTCCAAAAAGCAATCGAAGGAAACCAAAATCATCAGAACATTCTCAAATCCATCCCCATCAAGCTCAATAATTCATCATCCGCATGGGAACGGGCTGTTCGTTCCGAAGGCTACAATGAATCTCAGAATGTCATAACAATCGACTATCACGAAACTCCGGATGAAATGAAGGATGATATTCTCAAGGGAATAGAAGATAGAATCAAACATCTTCAAAAAAACTACGCCAAATAATCATCTCTAGCACCCCATGCCCAGTCCAAACACCCCACAACCCGACGACAGTGATGATGGCAAAAATCCTGCCGAAAAACCCGAAGAAAAAAAATCGCGAATCGATACAAATGGCGACATCTGGACGGGTAATTTCGACGAATCTTTGTCAGGAAAAGGAAAGGTAGAGATAAAAGAAGAAGGACCACTCAAAGGCGCTACATTTGAGGGTACCTTTGAGAACAGCTCAATGAGTAATGGTCTATGCATCCAGACGTTTCCCGATGGAGATAGATTTGAAACTATTTATGAAAATGGCGTGGGGATTTCAGCAAAACTGATCAAAGTAGACGGAACAATTCTTATGGGAACATGCAGCAAGGTCCAGCGTGATGGAAATCCGGCAGGAGTAACTTTTGATGGTATTATTATTTATCCTGATGGCTACACGGCAGTCATAAATGAGGATAAGTCAAAGCTGCTCCCATGGACAGAAAGAAAAACTGCCCACGAAACGACGCAGTTAACTTTAACGACAACATTTGGCGGTGAAATTGAAGAAACTATCCAGGGCACGGACATCATTGCGAGCGGCTCCGAGCGTTATATTGGTTATTTCGATGAAAATTTCACCGGCAAAGGAGCGAAAATGACGGATAATGATATATTCATCGGCAAATTTGTGAATGGACGTCATACAGAAGGAAGAAAATATCACTTTGAAAATGGAGAATGTGTGGAAGAAGAACGAGGCGAATGGAGTGCGACAGGACAATTTACAGGCCTACGAACCGACGAAAATGGGAGTACATGGAAAGTAGAAAACGATATAAATGTAGGTTCGCCGGATAGCCCGATACAGGGGGACACCACAATTCAATACGCTCCGACACCACCAGAAAAGCCTAAACATGATGTAGGTCCGCACCAATCTTCCGATCTTTCCGACTCAGACGAAATCATCGTGTCGCAGGCACGCACCACACAGGAACTCGCCAACAGGTATCTTCAATATGCGCGTATAATGCTCGAAAAAAAGAACACTTACAAACGGCCTTCAATAGCGGAAATCGGCTCATTCATGGGGGTGTCGGTAAGGCAGCTCACCGGCCCGGACCTTCAGTACTGCATCGGCATCGACATCAAGTACAACGGAGAAAATTGGATCATGGTACTTCCAAATCTCAACATTATTCGAAGTGCAAGATTCTCGGAAGGTATCTTCAGGCACGTGCCGGACGCCGGAGCAAATGGTCTGCCGGCAAAATTTATCCTCATAAAACCCGACGGGAGCGGCGGGCAAATTTTCGATATTAAAAAGCAAAAAGAAGAGCCGAAAAAGAAATTACCAAAACAAAAACCAAAACCAGCACCTGAACCTGAACAGGAACACGAGCCCGAGCCTGTGCAAGAACCAGCACCAAAACACAAAATCACCTACACTCGAAGATCGAAAAATGTTGAAAGTACATCAGGGATGAGAATTAATCTTCTGGGCGAGGAAGAAATGAAAAAAAATAGATCCGGAACATTTTTAGAAGCGCGAGAAAAATTAACAGACATATTCGGTGCAATCGGACAACTCATCAAATCAAATCGCAAAAAACTCATAGTTGTCCTCGGGGCTCTCGGTGCAGCAGCCGCAATGTACAGCCATTACACGGGGAAAACGCCGACACCATCATCTTCCAGTATTGAAGCATCAGAAGAAGTGCCGCAAGATACATCATCCCCTCCAAAAGTAGGAGAAGTGATAACATTCGACACCATCAAGGAGGCCATCGACGGAGGATACATGTATAAAACAGAAGATGGCGAGTACAAGGCATCCGAGGGCTATGAGCTCTTCGAAGGCGAAGAAATCGGAGTGAAACGAATAAAATAGTAATTTTAATAAAGACCATGCCAAAATCCATCCCCGAACTCCGACAAATCCATGAAGACGCCGGCCTCCCCGCGCCAGTCGCGTTGAATGCCAAAGTAGAAATGGGTGATAAGTTCGAAGTGCCAAATGGGCCGCCAAATCAATTGCCAAATCGCACCCAGGAACAGCAGGAAGTAGTCAGAAGAAATGTAAGCGAGGCCGTTGACATTGCATATGAAACGCTCGACACCCGGCGAGACATCGACGCCCTCTTAGAAAAAGCCGGAAAGGCTGCATTGGTCATCGACTGGGTGATAGATCCACTAGCCGGCTTCTTGCCGGTCATCGGTGATAGCGTAGGCTCTATCGCCGGCATCTACATCATTCAGAAGGCTCGCGAAGCAGGCGTCCCAAAAGAACTCATCAAGAAGATGTTCATCAACCTCGCCCTGGATTTTGGGATAGGACTCGTTCCCGGCGTAGGAGATTTCGCCGACCTCCTCTTCCGCGCCAATAAAAAAAATGTCGAAATTTTTCGGCAATACGCACAGGAAGTAAAAAGAGACAAATATCGGCCGAAATTTTAATTTTCTAAACCCTCACAAGTCTCTGTAACGCCCCAAAAATTCGTCTCCAAAAACACACAAAAAACAGCAGAGCGGCTATAGCCGTCATGCCGGTTCCATACGCAAATGCATACACTCCGTCACCTATTGTCCACAATACTCCGGCGATCACTCCTCCGAGCATCACCATGATTCCGCTTACGGTGAAAAAAATTCCCAGTCCAGTCGCTCTGAATTCAGCAGGCGAAAGTTCAACAAGAAACGCGCGCAAGCCGACTTCAAGGAATGCAAGCGCCAATCCATAGACGACAAAAAGTCCAAGGAGAAACTGCATATCTCCGCCGAAGATAAATCCAAACGACATCGTGGAAAACAGGATAAAACTGAAGAAAACGAGAATCGCCTTTCCAAACGCATCCGCAAGTTTTCCAACGAGAAGGGAAAATACCGTTTGAACGATATTAAAGAGCAAATAGAAATACGGAACATACCGAAGCGGAACGCCAAACTGTCCGATGCGAAGGAGCAGGTAGGCGTAGCTTATTTTTCCAAGATGGAAAAAAATACTCACAAAAATAAATCGCCAAAATTCCCGGCCAAACTTCAACCGGTCCTGGGTAAAATCGCGCCACGAAGGCAGTGCAATTTTCTTGCGTACACTAACAGTGGGATCACTCCCACCCTGCACCTCTCTCACCGGCAAGAGAAATATCACCGCGAGAAGAGCCGGAATCACCGAAAGCCACACAATCGAACGCATACCAATTTGCTGACCAATAAGCCAAATAACAAGTATATTTCCTATGATGGCACCGCTACTGTCCATCATCCGATGAAATCCGAACGCCAGTCCCCTTCTCTCTTCTTCTATGGATTCCGCCAGAAGCGCATCGCGCGGTGACGTGCGTATCCCCTTTCCGCCGCGATCCATAAGCCGAGAAATGGCTACCAAAGGCCACGATCCGGCGATCCCAAGGAAAAATTTTCCAGAAGCGGCCGTGAGGTATCCGAGAATGACAAAAAATTTTCTCTTTCGCAGCCGGTCAGAAATCCACCCAAACCACACCTGAATGAGGTTTCCGACCCCCTCGGAGACACCCTCGATCACTCCCAAAAGTGCCGCAGAAAGTCCAAGCTCCACCGTGAAAAACATCGGCAACACGGGGAAAATCATCTCCCCCGCAATATCCGCAAAGAGACTCGTGATGCCAAAGAGAATGATGGTTCGCGACATGTCGGCAGTATAACAAATAAAGCTGAAAATATATAGAATTGAAGTATAATTCAAAACCGTCTACTGAATCGCCTTGACCGGATCAGATTACCATGTAACAATCACCCATCAAGTACACATAAATCCTCTAGGTTATGCAAACCGCACCTAATACAGGCCGTGATGGCCTACAAGAAGAACTGCGTCTTTCTGATGAAGAAGTGGTTAGAAGATATTGGAATCTGCTCCCATCGCATATTCAAAAGGCAATAGATATAACAGGTGCCAACAAAGAGCGCTCAACGGATATGATAACGGCTGGACTGAGACTAGGCTTTGATACCGATGCTCAGGTGCTGGCACGCGCTAAATTATCAAGAGTCTTAAGGGGCTTAAAAAGTCTTGGCGAACTACCCAAAGACCTCGATCCGGGTATACAAAAGCAATTAGACAAGAGGGCTGTAGAAAATCGAGCCAGTATGTTGCGTGGAAATGATATCATGACTCTTATAAAAAATAACTCTCCATATCCCGGCATCGACCTCTTTGTTGATGCAGACACCGGCACAAAAGTAAGGAGGCTTCTAGAAGCTCTCAAAGATATGCCAGAAGAGATGTCGCCGCATGCTCTCGATACATTTGGGAACGAAGCAGTGCGTATATCACTGCCGAGAGGTGCCTATAATGTCACTATGGGCGGAATACAGATTTATGGAGATTACAAGGGTAAATGGCAAGGTCATAAAAATCACTATCGATCCCATTATGATGAAAAGACTGATAGATATTACGAAGCAGTCGGATGTCCGGATTGTGATGAGGGGCCAGATTTAAGAAATGCAACAAAACTCATACATCTGGATCATAATGTGATCGTCGCCATTCATGGCTATCAACCCCCAAACGATCAATTGCCGGTATTTTATCAAAATCCGAACTATTTCCCCGATGGGACAGCAAAAGGAGGACGTCAAATACCCGTCTTTTATGAAAAACTAGGCGGATAATTCTACCTCTCCCCATACTCTTTCCAGCTCTTAATCTTGAGATCTTCAAGCCTGTACTTACTGAGTGCCTCCGCCATAATCTTCGCAACCTGCGTATTCGTAATGAGCGGGATGTTGAGGTCGATCGCCTTTCGGCGGATTAGATAGCCATCCGTGATCTCCTGCCGATTATAATTTTTCGGAATGTTGATCACAAGGTCTATTTTTTTTGACGTCATCACATCGAGTAGATTGGGCTGCAACCCTGACTGAATCTTATGCAGCATCGTACACGTCACATCATTTTCATTCAAAAATGTTGCCGTACCTTTCGTGCCATACAGTGTATAGCCGAGCTTGATAAATTGCCTTGCGGCAGGCAAAAAGTCGGCCTTGTCCTCCGTGCGTCCGATGGAAACAAGGAGAGCTTTTTTCGGCAACGCAAAACCAACGGAAATCATCGCCTTCAAGAACGCCTCGTGGAGATCATTTCCGAAACACGCCACCTCGCCGGTCGACGCCATTTCGACTCCGAGCACGGGATCCGCACCTTTCAGGCGGGGAAAAGAAAACTGTGGAACCTTGACGCCGATATGATCGAGATCGAGAGTTCGTGGCTTATTTACCCGCAAATCCATAACCGACCTGTCACCCAGCATCGCACGCGCGGCAATATCGATGAAGTTATACCCCGTCACCTTCGAAGCAAAAGGAAAACTTCGTGACGCACGCAGGTTACACTCGATAACCTTCACATCATTATTTTTCGCTAAAAACTGTATATTGAAGGGTCCTGTAATATTCAACTCCCGTGCAATTTCTTTAGCGATTGTCTTCACGCGGCGTACGGTTTCCAGATAGAGTTTCTGGGGCGGCAAGACGATCGAGGCATCACCCGAGTGCACACCGGCATTTTCTATATGTTCAGAAATGGCATAAATAAGGGTTTCTCCACGATACGCCACAGCATCCACCTCGACCTCTTTGGCACCCGTCTCAAACTTGCTCACGACAACCGGCGCTTCACTATTCACCCGTGCCGCCTTGCTCAAAAATGCACGAAGCGCCTCCGCATTCTGCGCGACACTCATAGCCGCACCGGACAGCACATACGATGGACGCACCAAAACAGGATACCCCACCTGCTGCGCAAACTCCTCAATCTCATCAACTTTCACGAGCGCCTTCCACTTCGGCTGATCAATCTGGAGTTTATCGAGAATAGCGGAAAATTTATGGCGATCCTCAGCCCGATCGATATCCTCAGCCGACGTTCCGAGAATCTTCACTCCGGCACGTGCCAATTTCATGACGAGATTATTCGGTATCTGTCCACCCATGGACACGACGACACCATCCGCTTTTTCACGCTCATAAATATCGAGCACGCGCTCAACGGAGAGTTCATCAAAATACAGTCGGTCGCACATATCGTAATCCGTCGACACCGTCTCCGGATTGTAATTGATCATGATGGCCTCATGACCCATCTTCTGCAGAGTTTTCACGGCATTCACACAGCACCAGTCGAACTCCACACTCGAACCGATGCAATAGGGTCCTCCGCCGAGGACGATGTACTTTTTGCCCCCCTTAATTTTCAGCTTGCTGGAGGCAATATCATCCTTCATGCCATGGTAGGTAACATAGAGGTAATTCGTCTTTGCGGGATACTCCGCAGCCAAGGTATCAATCTGTTTCACACTCGGCACTACATGCATCTTTTTTCTCATGGCACGAATTTTCATTTCACTGTTTCCGATCGCCACGGCAATCTGTTTATCAGAAAATCCGAGTTTTTTCGCCGAAACAAAAGTCGACTTGTCGAGCTTTCCATCTGATTTAAGCCGTTTTTCCAGCTCAACAACATTCCGCAATTTCTCCAAAAACCATGCATCAATTTTTGTGAGCGCAGCAATTTTTTCAACACGCCACCCCATTTGCAGAGCGCGCGCAATGGCCAAAATACGTTTCGGCGTAGGATGGATGAGGGCCGTTTTCAAAGCCTTATCATGAGTAAATTCAATACCGAGATTTTCATTCGCAACCAAACCCTGTAACCCGATTTGCAGCATACGCAAGCCTTTCTGAACTACTTCTTCAAAACTCCGCCCCAGAGCCATAATTTCACCAACCGACTTCATCTCCGAAGAAATTTCTTCAGAAACCATACGGAATTTATTCAAATCCCAGCGCGGAATCTTCAGTGCAAGGTAATCCAGAGCCGGCTCAAAACACGCCGTCGTCGCCTGTGTCACGGAATTTTTCAACTCGGGAAGCGTATACCCAAGTGCCAGTTTTGCCGCAACGTGAGCCAGTGGATAGCCAGTCGCCTTCGAAGCGAGCGCCGACGAACGCGAGAGTCGGGCATTCACCTCAATGGTGCAGTACCGTAAACTCGAAGGATCGAGCGCGAATTGGATATTGCATTCACCGACGATACCCAAATGGCGAATAGCCTGAATGGCAAGCCGTCTGAGCATGTGATACTCCGTGGAAGAAAGCGTCTGTGAAGGCGCCACGACAATACTCTCCCCCGTATGAATTCCAAGCGGATCGAAATTCTCCATGTTGCACACCGTGATGCAGTTGTCGGCACTGTCGCGGACAACCTCATACTCCACCTCCTTCCACCCCTTTAAATTTTCTTCGATCAGAACCTGCGGACTATACGAAAAAGCCGTTTCCAAAAGCGCATCCAGCTCACTTACGTTATACGCAAACCCGCTCCCCTTTCCTCCGAGCGCAAAGGCCGCACGCACCATGACCGGAAACCCGATTTCCTGAGCAGCTAGCCTGGCCTCCTCGACCGAATCACATGCTTCACTCTTCGCACAGACAAGCCCCGCTTTTGCCATTTCCACCTTGAATAAATCACGATCCTCCGTTACCTCAATCGCCTTCACGGGCGTACCGAGAACCTTCACTCCATACTTCTTCAAAACCCCCTGCCGCTCAAGCTCAATACCGCAATTCAGCGCCGTCTGTCCGCCAAAGCTCAAGGCAATCGCATCCGGCCGCTCTTTCTTGATAACCTCCGTGGCAAAATGTGGATTCACCGGCAGAAAGTAGACCTTATCTGCCATGCCTTCGCTTGTCTGAATGGTAGCGATATTCGGATTCAACAAAACCGTCTGCAGGCCCTCCTCGGCAAACGCCTTGATCGCCTGCGAACCGGAATAATCGAACTCTCCAGCCTCCCCGATTTTCAGAGCTCCTGATCCGAGGACCAAAACTTTTTTCAGTTTGTGGCGTTTGACGGCTGGCATGTTGAAGCTACTCTAATCGAATAATCCCCCCGAGGCAATTATTTTTATTCTTCAGCTTCATTTCTTTACAATTGACACCCGTATACAAAAGCTCTATAATGTATACATGACCAAACTTGTAACAACCAGAATAGACAGCAAAATCGTCAGTCGTATCGAACGTGCAGCAGAAAGTCTGCAGACCGACAAGGCCTCGCTCCTGCGCCGGATTATCATCAAAGGCCTCCGCGAAACGGAAGAAGAAGAAGTGATGCGGCTTTATAAGCGCGGAGAAGTGTCTCTCGGAAAAGCATGTGACATGCTAGGGATAACGAAGTGGGATGCACCAGATTTGCTGAAAAAGTACAATGCAGCCATGAATTATACCCTCGAAGATCTCAAACGCGACATGGCGCCATAATAATGAAACAGAAAATAATTACAAACACCTCGCCGATTATTCTTCTGGCAAAACTCAACGCACTACATCTTTTGAGACGATATCAAGTGATTATTCCGGCCTCAGTCACTGAGGAAATTTTTACAAAAGAAAGTTGGGAGAATGATCGGATTCGTAAATTTCTGAAGAACGATTTTGTAGAGGAGCACCCTCTGGGTGTAGGTGCATCCAGTACCAATCTCGGCAGAGGTGAAATGAGTGCGATTCGCCTTGCCATTATGCTAAAAGCCAGGATCGTCATTCTCGATGATCGTAAGGCTATCATCAATGCCGAATATCATGATCTCACGCCAAAAGGAACAATCTGGATTATTATGCAGGCGTACCGCAAAAAAGATATTACCAAAAAAGAAGCAGGAGAATTGATCATGACCCTGCCATCAGTCGGTTTTCACATGAGTAATGGAGTGTTTGCGGAAGCAGTGCGCAGACTGAAACTCTAAATACTCCAATCACTTCTCACCGTATCCAGATACTTCAAAATCTCATCGGCATGTCCATCCGGGTCAACTCCTTCGAAAATTTTCGCAACCCGTCCGTCCGGATCGACAACAAACGTCGTTCGCGAGATACCCATGTACGATTTTCCGTACATTGATTTTTCTACCCACACGCCGAAATCCTCGAGCATCTCATGCGATGGATCGCTCAAGAGAGGGAATGGCAGCCTATACTTGGAAACAAATTTCTCATGCGAAGGCAAATCATCGCCGCTCACGCCATAAATTTCCACACCGCGTTTGCGATACTCCGCAATGGCATCTCGGAATCCACACGCTTCTTTCGTGCATCCGGACGTATCATCTTTCGGGTAAAAATAAAGCACCGTCCATTTTCCGCGAAAATCGAGAGGAGAAATTTTCTTCCCCAGTGTGGAATCAAGTGAGAAATCCGGCACACTCAAACCAGCAGATAATTTACTCATAGTGCAGCGATTATAGCGGGCAAGATTTTTTAGTACAAGATCAAAATGTAAACCGCTCTCCATTTTCACCGATAATCGAGATATTCTCGCGTTTCTTGAGAGTTCCGCCGACGCCAAATCCCGAAGCCTGTCGATGGCCGCCACCGCCAAGTTGTTTACAGAAAGCCGCCAAGTCAATGTCATCCCGCCGGGTGCGTGTCGAACCCTTCACCACACCCTTACGCCGGTCATGGCTCAAGAGCACCGCGAATGTCGCACCGCTCACGCTATTGAGATAATCCACCGCTCCGCCTACCTCATCACTCGAAGCGCCATACGCATGCAAATCATCATCGGTCACACCGGAGATCACCACGCCATCACTGTGTTGCGAAACGCGCTCAAGCACACATCCCCACACGCGTAACTGCTCGGGGGTACGGGTCCGATACAGTACATTCATCACGAGATTGCGATCGGCCCCAAGTCGCATCAGCTCGGCGCAAACGCGCATCACATCCGCCGAAGTATTCGAGTGCATGAGACTTCCGGTATCGTAGTAAATTCCAAGCAGGAGATATGTGGCCATCATCGGCGTAATACCCCAGCCAAACGCGCAAAAAAGTTCATAGAGCACAAACGTTGTCGAGCACGCCTCGGGCCGCACGAGATTGATCGTCCCAAAGCTCGTATTGGAAACATGGTGATCGATATTGATGAAAGGCACATGCCCATCAATGATCGTCGGGTCCTTCTCAGGGTAGACAAGTTGGGTAGTCGAACTGCCGTCCACGTTGATATAGAGGTCGACTTTGGAGCGATTCCACTCTTGCGCAAAGGAGTCATATCCGGGCATACTCGCATACACATGCGGCAGTGGATCGGCGCACACAGATGACACGCGCTTTCCCCGCATCTCAAGGAGCGTTCGCAGCGCGAGATTCCCGCCAATCGTGTCCCCATCCGGACTGCGATGAGAAAAAATAACAATATCGCCCGCTTTCTCAAGTGCTTCACGAATTTCATTTACGTTTTGCATAGGAAAGCATCATACATCAAACATGACCGTTGAAGAAAAAATAATTTCACACGCACACGAGCTCGGGTTTGATCTCATGCGCATCACCTCGGCCGCAGCACTTCCGGACGCAGGCAGCTACTTCAAAAAATGGCTTGAAAAAGGCTACAGCGCCGATATGCACTATCTCTCTCGTGATCCCGAGCGCCGCTACACTCCGGAAAAAATTCTGGAAGGTGCGCAGTCGGTTATCATGCTCGGAGTGAATTATTTCAAACGGAATCATGCATTCGACGGCGGTTTTCGCATCGCAAAATACGCACAAGGTCGCGATTATCACAAAGTAATTTCAGCGATGCTGAAGAAATTTTCAGGTTTTTTGTCAGGAATTTCAAATTCAGGGCCACCCGCTTCATCATGCGGCAAAAACACAATTTCTCACACCGAGAAATCTGCCGTCGACTTCGGCCCGCTCATGGAGCGGGCTTTCGCAGCCAAATCGCACATGGGATTCATTGGGAAAAATGCGCTCATCATCACGCGCGAATATGGGTCATATATTTTTCTGGCAGAAATTATCACGACACTGAAGCTCGCACCCTCGACAGAAACGCGCTGGGCCGGCTCATGCGGTACCTGTACACGCTGCATCAATGTCTGTCCGACCGGAGCTATCCTCCCCGATCGCACCATCGATTCGCGACTTTGCATCTCCTATCTCACGATAGAAAATCAAGGCTCCATTCCGGTTGAACTCAGGACAAAAATCGGCAACTGGCTCTTTGGCTGTGATATGTGCCAGGACATCTGTCCGCACAACACTCGCGCCAGACCAACCCGCATCACCGACTTCACGAATATCCCAATCGGCCTCCAGCGCCTTTCTCTCGCCAAAATCCTTTCCATAGAGACCGATGAGCAGTTCACGGAACTCTTCGCCGGTACTCCCCTCATGCGCGCCCACCGTCGCGGTCTGATCCGCAACGCCTGCGTCGTAGCAGGAAACTTGTTAGCCCGTTTTGCCAGAAATAAATCTTCTACCGAACAACAAGCCATCACCATTCTCTCTCACCTCCAGCGCCTTGCGGAGTCTCCAGATGGCCTCATCGCGGAGCACGCCCGGTGGGCACTATCATCCCGCACTCCACCTTCCTCACATCAAGGGCATGGGCAATCTCATGATGTGCCTTACAGAGAGGTGCCAGGAAGTGGGGATCGTGAGACTTCGTGAGGCCGTAGCGTGCAGTGTGGTG
>Ga0233425_10009559_pt1 | contig 12206 bp, 6 predicted proteins | sample Watercolumn_Towu_2_FD_181712 | JGI IMG/M metagenome (GOLD analysis project Ga0233425, IMG submission 181712) | Freshwater microbial communities from Lake Towuti, South Sulawesi, Indonesia - Watercolumn_Towuti2014_140_MG | ecosystem: Environmental > Aquatic > Freshwater > Lake | place: Indonesia...
TTCCCGGCGCCGTTGGGGCCGAGAAACGCCACGATCTCCCCGCGTGGCACGCGGAACGACACATCCTCGATGGCGATGAAGTCGCCGTAGTACTTACAGAGGCCGTCGGCCTCGATCATGGCGTCGCTGTTCGAGGCGGGGGTGCGTGCGGTCATGGCTGTCCGATGCTGGGGAAACCCTTGCTTTTAACGCGCATTGTTCCCGACACCGCGGCCGGCGGCAAGTTGGCCCCTCGCGGCGGCGCCCGAGGGCCCGGATGCGCGCGGCGGGCGCGGGGTCAGTCGAGCGGTTCGAGCCGCGGGCCGGTGCTCCCACGCTGCCACGCGATGTGGCCCCGCCAGGCATCGCTCATCGCGGGGTGGTCGGCGCGGAAATGCACGCCGCGGGTCTCGACCCGATCAATGGCGCCGCGGATCATCAGCCGCGCCACCTCGAGCATGTTCTGCAACTGCCATCCCTGGGGATCGGCGAACTGCCGCGGCAGCACGTAGCGGCACCAGCCCTCAACCGTCGCGAGCGCCTCGCCGAGCGACTCCCCGCTCCGCTCCACGCCCACGTGTCGCCACATGAGCGCCCGCAGCGAGTTGCGGATGTCCGCGAGGTCGAGCGCCGCCGCGGCGTCGGTGGCGTTTCCGGGATCGACGGTGGTCCTGACCTCCGCGATCGGCGGCACCACGAAGGCCTCGTCGGCGGCGGTGGCGTCGGCCAGGATGTCGGCACTCGCGGCCTCGCCGGCGCGGGCGCCGTACACGAGCCCCTCGAGGAGGCTGTTGCTCGCCAGCCGGTTGGCGCCGTGGAGACCGCTCGACGTGACCTCGCCCGCGGCGAGCAGCCCCGGCACGCTCGTGCGGCCCGCACCGTCGACCGACACGCCGCCGATCATGTAGTGCGCACCGGGCCGTACGGGAATCCGATCGCGGGCCAGGTCGAGCCCGAACTTCGCACAGATCGCGGCCATGCCGGGAAACCGCCGGTGCACGACGTCGGGATCGAGATGGGAGAGGTCGAGGTAGACGTTGGCGTGATGCGTGCGGTGCATCACGACCGTGATCGCGCGCGACACGACGTCGCGCGGGGCGAGTTCGCCGCGCGGATCGAACTCGCTCATGAACCGCCTGCCGTCGCGGTCAACGAGCCACGCCCCCGCGCCACGCACAGCCTCGGTGATCAGGCTCCGCGCGCCGCCGGCGATGTAGAGCACCGTCGGATGGAACTGCATGAACTCCATGTCGCGGACCTCGGCGCCCGCGCGCCACGCCAGCGCCATCCCGTCGCCGCTCGAGCCCGGCGGGTTCGTCGATTCGCGATAGAGCTGCCCGGCGCCCCCCGTGGCGAGGATCGTGCGCCGCGCCCAGACGAGCGTCTTGCCGTGCTTCGGATTCCAGACGATCGCGCCGCGGCAGACGCCCTCGTGCGTGACGAGGTCGATCGTGAACGTGTCGGGCCACACCGAGAGATTGGCGAGGCCCTGGGTCCGCTCGATCACGGCCCGCATCACCTCGCGGCCCGTGGCATCGCCGAGGGCGTGCACGATGCGGTGATGGCTGTGCCCCCCCTCGCGGCCGAGTTCGAGCACGCCGTCGCGCTCGTCGAACCGCGTGCCCCAGGCGATCAGTTCGGCGATCCGGGCGGGCGCCTCGCGGATCACGGCATCGACCACGTCCTCGTGACACAGGCCACAGCCCGCGGTGAGCGTGTCGGCGACGTGGTTGTCGAAGCGGTCCTCGGGATCGACGACGCCCGCGATGCCCCCCTGCGCCCACTGGCTCGACGAGCCCTGGAGGTCGTCCTTCGTGACGACGGTCACCGCGAGCCGTGGATCGACCGCGAGCGCCGCCCGCAGCCCGGCCAGGCCGCCGCCGAGGATCAGGACGTCTGTGAAGCAGTGCGGCACCCGCTTGGGGCCGAACGACACGAGATACCGCGGACCCTCGAAGGCCTGGCTCATTCGTCGCCCGCGGCCTGCATGAAGGCTTTGAACTGCTCGCGGTAGTCGCTCGGCGGCCGGCTGCGACGCCCCTCCGCCTGGCCGCCCTTCACGTCGGCAGGTACGTCGCGCGAACTGCGAACGCCCGTGGGCCGCAGGCCGAGGCTCTTCACGGCCCGGTCGAACTCACCTCGCGTGCGTGCGTCACCGCTGGTGGCCATCCGCTTCATCGCCGCCCAGCGGTCGAGGAAGGCGCGGGCCTGAGCCGGTGTCCACCCGAGGTCGTCGAGCACGTCGCTGCGACCGGCCTCGACCGATTCGCGCAGGTGCTCGATCGCGAGGTCGGCAGCGTTGCGGGCATTGGCGAGATCCTGCTCGCCCCATTCCATCTCGCGATCCTGGCGTTCGGGCGGCGGGCCGCCCTCGCCGCCGGCCCCCTTGTCGCCACGGGCGGCCCAGCCACCGGCGCCGCTCTCACTGCCGGGCGCCGCCTGCGATCCCGAACCAGGCTGCGTCGGATCGCCGGCCGTTGCCCCGTTCTCGCCTTGTCCCTCACCACCGGGCGTTCCTTCGCCCGCGCCCTTCTCACCAGCACCCTTCTCACCAGCACCCTTCTCACCAGCACCCTTCTCGCCAGCACCCTTCTCACCAGCACCCTTCTCACCAGCACCCTTCTCGCCAGCGCCCTTCTCGCCAGCGCCCTTCTCACCCGCGCCCTTCTCACCTTGGGCGCCCTTTTTGCCGGAACCCTGTGATCCGGCGCCGTTCGCGTCAGGCCGCTTGTCGCCAGCACCCTCGCCGTCTCCGGGCTTCGACTCGCTGCCAGCGCCGTCTGCCTTCTGTCGGCCTCCCTTCTCGCCGGGGCCTGCCGCTCCTTGCTTCTCGCCCTCGCCACTCGCTCCCTGCGACTGGTTTCCAGGCTCGCCATGCCCAGGCTGTGCGCCACCGGCCTTCGACTCCTGTCCCTGACCCTTCCCGGGCGTCTGTCCTTCGCCACCTGCGGGCGAGTCGCCCTGGCCGGACGATCCCGAAGAGCCACTGTCCTCGTCCGGTGACTTCCCTCCGGTCTGCTGCTGACCGGTCGGTGCCTGACCAGGCTGCTGACCGACGGGCTGCTGTTGGCCCGATGACTGCCCCGCGGGCTTTTGGCCGGCCCCTGGTCGCGGTTGGTCGCCTGCTTGCGGCTGCCCGCCCGCATCCGGCTTCGCGCCACCATCGGGGCTGCCGCCATTCGATGGGGCTCCCGCGTCGGGCTTCATCCCTGCATCGGGCTGACCTTTCCCTGCATCCGGCTTCTCTCCTCCATCGGGTTTCGCACCGCCCTGAGGCTTCTCGCCGCCGTCCGGCCCACCGCCTTCTTGGGGCTGTGACTTCTCACCGGCGTCGCCCTTGTCACCGCCCTCCTCACCGGCCTTCGACTTCTGTTCGCCGCCTCGTTCCGGCGACTCGCCCTTTTCGCCGGGCTGCGACTGACGACGGTGCTGGAGAATCCGCTCCATCGCCTCGCCATCGTCGGTGCCATCGGAGGCCACCGTATTCTTGGGCGCGGGCTTGCCTCGCTCGCCGACCTGGCCCTGTGGCGGCTCCTTCGACGCGTTCCCACCAGCGTCGCCCTTGCCGCCCCGCTGCGACTTCTGCGGTGCACCGTCCTTCGACTGCCCCTGGCCGGAACCCGCGCCCGGCTTGCCCTCGTTCGGCTTGGAGTTGCCCTGCTGCGCACCCGGCTTTTGGTCGTTGCCCTGTTGACCGGCACCCTGCTGCCCCGGACCACCGGGCTTCTGCTCGGCGCCCTGCCCGCCATTCGTGCGATCGCCCGGCTTGCCCCCCTGCGACTGCCCTGCACCTCCTTGTCCTTCCGGCTCGGCACCCTCGCCGCTGCTCTTTCCCTTCGACTCGTTCTGCCCGGGCTGCTTGCCGGCCTTGCCCTCCGCCGAATCCTGTGACTTGCCGCCCTCGCCGCCGCCCTGCTCCTCGCCCTCCTGAGGCTTGCCCTGCTTCTCGCCCTGCTTCGGATCATTGAGCCGTGGCTTCGACTGTTCCGCCGCGTCGCCCCCCTCGTCGCCGCCCTTGCCGCCCTGCTTTTGGTCGCCCTGCTTCTGGCCACCATCCGGCGATTTCGAATCGCCCTGCCCACCGTCGGGCTGACGTCCGGAGTCGCCGCCGGCGTTGTTCTCCGATGGCTCACCGGACTTCCCGCCCTTCTCGTCCCCGTCGCGGCCTTCGGGCGCGTCGCCACCGTCGGGCGCATCGCCATCACGCGGGGCGCCATCCGCGTCGGGCGGCATCTTGCCGTCTTCCGCCGGCTGGCCATCGCCTTCACCGTCGCGCCGTTCCTCATCGGCTTGGGGCGGCGGCTCGCGAGGAGGCGCACTCGCGTCGATCCGCAGCGCCTGCCAGTCGGTCATGGCCACGTTCGGTCCGCCGGGCCGGCCGTCCTTCGCCACCGCGCGATACTCGAGCACCATCCCCGGCCCCGCACCGAGCTGCTCCGGCACGAGCGTCGCCGCGCCGCGGAAGGTCTTCCGGCTCTTGCCCACGAGCAGTTCGGCGCCGGGCCGCTCCGCCCCAGGCTTGAGCCGCGTCTCGACCGTCACGCTCGTGAGGCCGAAGTCGGGATCGACCGCCCGCACCCGCACCGACACCGGCGCTCCCGGCGGCACCCGCACCACCTTCTCCGCCGGCTCTTCGATCGAGATCTCCGGCATGAGGTCGGGGATCACTTCGATGCGATACTCCATCTTGTCGGAGATCGCGGGCTCCCGCCTCGCCGACGACGCCGACTTCGGCTGGAACATGAGCCGGTAGGCCGCATGCTCGGGAGCCGACCGGTCGGCGTTCAGCCGCAGCGTGAACGATCCACGCCCTCGTGCGAGATCCTGCTGCCCGATCACCAGCGGCACGTCTCGCTTGGAGTCACCGTCGAAATCGATCCAGGCAGCCTCGAGCGGATGGTTGCTCTCCGCGAGGAGCGTGACCTGCGTCCCCTCGATCGCGCGGATGTCGCCCTGCCAGGCGACGGTCTCGTCGGCCTGCCCGGTGTACTCGGGATAGTCGTAGCGCACCTCGCGCACGAGCAGCGACGGCTCATCCACCACCGCCACCCGCACCGGCAGCGACCGCGCGTCGCCGGCCGCGATGACCAGCTCGACCGACTGATCGAGCCCGCGGGACGCATCGGGCAGCACGGCCGTAAACGTACCTGCGGCGCCTTGCACCATCGGCACCGTCCATGCCGCGGACGCGGAGTTGCCCCCGGCGTCGCGGATCGGCGTCGCCGTCACGACCGGCCGTTCGCCCGCGGCCAGCCCACGGATCTCGCTCGACAGCGTGACCTGCCGACCGCGAACGAGCGTCGCGGCCCCCGCGACCACCGGCAGGGCGTGCTCGGCGTCGGCCGCGGGCGAACCGCCGGGCATCCGCCAGGCGAGGCTCGGCGTGGAAATCCTCACCCGAGCGGGGGCGGCCACCCGCAGCCAGGGCGCGACGAGCCTCGAGGCCGACACGAGGAGGCTCTTGGGCGCGAGGAGTTCGTACACCACCGCCATGAGGATGAGCGCCGCCAGGGCGTATGCGAGTCGAAGCACGAGCGTGCGGTCGATGACGCCGTCGGCTGGCACCGAGGAGAGCTGCCGAGCGGCGCGGCGACGCAGCGACTTCACGACGAGCGGCGCGGTCTCGTCGGCGTGGGCCCGCGCGAGCACGGCGTTGACGACGTCGTTGTGGAGTTCGGGGTGTTCCTGCTCGAGCACCCTCGCCGCGTACACGAGATTCACGCGATAGCGCACGAGCGGCACGACCCAGCGCCAGGCCGCGACCATGAACGCCACGAGGGCGATCCCCAGCCACGACCAACGGGCCCATCCCGGCAGCCCGCCGCGTACGATCCAGTGTTCGAGCGTCACGCCGAGCGCGAGCCAGAGCATGGCGGCCACGCCCGCGGCGAGCAGGAACGTGGTCCACGCGACGCCCTTGTAGTCGGCGCCGGCGGCCTTGAGCCGCTTGGAGAGGTAGCGTTCCGACTTCGACTCGTCGCCTTCGTCCGCCCACGTCGCCACGGCGAGCGGATCGGAAGGACTCTCGGATACGGTCGCCATGGGAGTCCTCCGGCACGTGCACCGCACGGCCCCGTGCGGCGTCGTGGTCGCGGCCACGTCGATTCCGATTATATCGGCCCGGCACCCCATGATTCTCGCAGCGAGCCCCGATGCGATCGCCGGGCTTGGCACGGCAAGGAAGCGTCCGCGACGATGCACCGTCCTTGCTGGCGACAATGGACCGCCGGGCGGCACCGTGGGATGGTCAGGATGTCCTTGCTTCCCGACGCGGAATCCTTCAAGCGGGTGGTGGACGGCTCCTCGCGGGGCCTCGGGCCGTCGGCTGCGCGGCTCGCCCTGGCGGCGGCGAGTGGTCCGTTCGCGCTGGCCGTCGCCATCCGCGGTGTCGCCTACGACGCCGGCCTCCTGCCCGTGATCCGGGCGGATGTGCCGGTCATCTCCGTGGGCAACCTCACCCTCGGCGGCACCGGCAAAACGCCGCTCGTGGCCTGGATCGTGCGGCTGCTGCGGGCCGCCGGGCATGTGCCGGCCGTCGTCAGCCGAGGCTACGGGGCGCGGCCCGGCGAGGTGAGCGACGAGGCAGCAGAACTTGCCGTCGTTCTCCCCGGCGTGATCCACGTCGCGGACCGCGACCGCGCCACCGCCGCCCGCACCGCCGTCGCGGCTGGCGCAAGCGCGGTCGTGCTCGACGACGGCTTTCAGCACCGCCGCCTGCACCGCGATCTCGACATCGTCGCCATCGATGCCACTGATCCGTTTGGCTGCGGCCGGCTGTTTCCTCGCGGACTGCTGCGCGAGCCCCTACGGGGCCTCGCGCGGGCAGGGGCGATCGTGCTCGCGCGGGCCGGCTCGGTGACACCCCAGCGACGCGTGGAGATCCGTGACACGCTCGAACGCGCCTGCGGTGGGCGGCTTCCCGGACCGTGGATGGAGGCGGAGCATCGGCCGGTCGCGCTGCGTTCGAGCGGCGGCCTCACGCAGCCCCTCGACGCGCTCGCGGGGCGGCGCGTGGTGGGGTTCGCGGGGATCGGGAACCCCGCGGCATTCCGGGCCACGCTCGCGGCGATGGACGCCGACGTGGCCGACTTTCTCCCCTTCCCTGACCACCACGCCTACGCCGCCCACGATCTCGCGCGGATCGCCGCGCGGGCCCGCGCCGCGGGCGCGGCGATCCTCGTGACCACGCTCAAGGATCTTGTGAAGGTGCGTCACGACGACCTCGACGGCATCCCCGTGGCGGCGGTCGAGATCGCGCTCGATGCCACGACGGGAGGCGAGGGCGTGGCCGGCGCCGTCGTGTCGGCCGCGCGGCCGCCGCTCGCATCGCGGAACCGGGCGTCATGAAGGACGCCGCCCCTCCCATCGATGTTTCCGTGCTCGTCAACACGTATCGGCGGCCGCGGCATCTCGCGATCGTGCTCGAGAGCATCGCCCTGGCGCGCGCGACCGGCGTGATGATCGAGATCGTCGTTTCCGACGACGGTTCCGCCGACGACACCGCGCAGGTCGTGCGCGACTTCGCGGCGCATGCGCCGTGTCCGGTGCGTTTCACGAGCCAGCCGCACGAGGGCTTCCGGCTCGCTCGCGTGCGCAACGAAGCCGCCCGGCTCGCGCGGGGCGCCTACCTGCTCTTCCTCGACGGCGACTGCGCGATCCCGCGGCATCATGTCGCGGCCCATCTGGCCCGGCGGCGACGCGGCACCGCGCTGCTGGGCTTCTGCGCGCGGCTGCCGGAGGCGACGAGCCGCCTCCTCGTGCCGGAGAACCTGTCATTCACGAGCCTCGCCGACCTGGTGCCGGACTCGGAGCGGGCACGTCTGTCCCGGCGGCACCGCAAGGCGTGGTGGCACTCGGCCCTGCGACATCCGACGAAGCCGCGACTCGCCGGAGGAGACTTCGGCGTCTGGCGCGATGACTTCCGCCGCGTGAACGGATTCGACGAACGCTTCGTGGGCTGGGGCCAGGAGGACGACGACCTCGGCCTGCGGCTGCGCGCGGCCGGCGTGCGTCTCGAATCGATCCTCGACCGCACCTTCTCGCTCCACATCTGGCACGAGAGCGACCCCACCGCGACGCCCCGTTGGCGAGACGGCCCCAACGTCGCCTACTTCGAGCGACGCGGCCGGTTGACGGCCTGCCGTCACGGGCTCCAGGAGCGGGCGGCTGCCGACGTCATCTGGGGACTCCCGGACGATGTCGCCGCGACACCCCTTGGCCGGGAACTCCTGCGACATCTCGCGGGCGCGCGGCTCGCCCCGCCCGGGGCCGCCTGCGAAATCGACGTTGTGATCCGTCCGGGACGGGCCACCTTCACGCGACCGGCCGAGTGCCGTCTCGCGATCCACGCGGTCGAAGCCTGTCCGGACTCGGCCCTGAACGCCGCGGCCGACCAGGTCCTCGTGGTTCCGGACCTGCCGCATCTGGCCGCCGCACTCGACGCCGCCGGGACGAGGCCTCCTCCGACCTCGACCTGACGGGCCGCAGCAGCCGCCTGGAACGCTACTTCTTCTTTTCCAGGTGGAGCGTGTGCTTCCGCAGCCGCGGCGAATACTTCTTGACCTTCAGCTTCTCCCCGCCCGACTTTCGGCGCAGGGTGTAGTTGTGGTCGCCGGTCTCCTCGCACACGAGGTGGATCACCTCGAGCTTCTTCTTTCCCTTTGCCATGCCGAAAATAACTGCGGGGAGTCCGCAGTTCCTCCTGGTTCGTGCCGACCCCGGGAAGCCGGAGGCGGGTGGACGCTCGGCCTGACGTGAAACGCCGGGGAAGCCGATGACGATACCCCGAAGGCCGAAGGAAGGCCAGATGATCGGCGAATCCTCGGCGATCCGGGTGGTCTGCCCGCGGTGCCGGCGGCCGGGGAATAGTCAAAGCCTGCCCAACCGAACCAGACCAGCGGCGTTCGACGGCAACCGGGCGCCGCAGGTGGCGAATCTTTCGCCCGGAGTTGCTATAGTTTTTCGGGGGGGCGGTGGGCCGCGTTCCGGCGGGGCTCCCATGTCATCTCGTCAATCTGATTCCGACGGTTCTCTCCAGAGGGTGGCGGCGCTTCTGGCATGAGCCGTCGGTGGGAGAAGGAGCACGATGTCCAGCACGATCGATCCTGATTCCGCCAAGAAGGTGGGGCGTCCGGTGCAAGCGCCTGCTGGCGCGCGGCCCATGCCGCCGAAGCCGGCGGCGCCGCCGGCGAAGGCTGGTGCCCAGCAACCGGCGAATGCGTCTGCCGCCAACGGCGACGACGAGGAAGAAGACTCCATCGCCGACCACGCGAAGAAGCAGGCGCCTGCCTGGGCGATCAGCATGCTCGTTCACATCGTCGTGCTCCTGGCGATGGCGCTGATCGTCAGTGAGCCGCCGAAGAAGGACGCGCCACGTGTGATCACGTCAAGCGGTCCCGAGGTGGAGGAGGAGTTCACCGAGACGCCGGAGGATCTTCCCGAGCAAACCGCACCGACCGCCGACCCCACGGCAGAGGTCGCCGTCACCACCGAGGTCGCGGTCACGCCGGTCGAAGTCGTCGCCCACGCCAATGACCTCGACGCAGCACCGCTGGCCGTCGAGTTCACCGACTTTGGCACCGAGACGGCGCCCGCTTCCGACATGATGGCGACGATGGGCGCGGTGGGGGGCAAGGCGGCCGGCGGCCTCGGCGGCCGCGCGCAGGCCGCGAAGATGGCGGCCGCAGGTGGCGGCGGCGGAGACACGGAGCAGGCGGTCGATCGGGCGCTCAAGTGGCTTGCGATCCATCAGATGCCTGACGGCGGCTGGTCGTTCGATCTCGAAGCGTGCCCGAGCTGCCAGGGGAAGTGCTCGCACCCCGGCAAGGGCAAGGCGGCCGATCGCTGCGGCGCCACCGGGCTGGCGCTGCTTCCCTTCCTCGGTCGCGGCTACACGCACCGCGAGGGGCCGTACAAGTCGACGGTCGAGAAGGGGATTTCGTTCCTCGCGGCCTTGGCGGTGGACGGCCAAGGCAAGGCCTACCGCTCCGGCGGGAGCATGTATTCACAGGGCATCGCCGGCATCGCGCTCTCCGAGTGCTACGCGATGTCGCAGGACAACCGTCTCGCTGGCCCGACGCAGCAGGTGCTCAACTTCATCATGCAGGCCCAGGATCCGCGTGGCGGCGGCTGGCGCTACGAGCCGCGGCAGCCGGGCGACACATCGGCCGTGGGCTGGCAGATCATGGCGCTCAAGAGCGGCAACATGGCCTACCTGCAGGTCAACCCGCTCACGATCAAGAAGGCGGTCGACTTCCTCAACTCGGTCCAGTCGAAGGAAGGGGCCAACTACGGCTACACCGACAACTCGCGCACGTCGCCAGGCCGGACTGCCGTGGGGCTTCTCTGCCGGATGTACCTCGGATGGAAGAAGGACAACGCGGCGCTTCAGGAAGGCGTGAAGTACCTGGCGAAGACCGGGCCCAACCGGGATCTCTACTACGACTACTACGCGACGCAGATCATGCACCACATGGAGGGTGAGATGTGGATCGCGTGGAACAAGCGGATGAAGGAGATGCTCCTCAAGAGCCAGTCCGCGAAGGGGCACGAGGAGGGCAGTTGGTACGACGAAGTCAACGGCGGACACGGCGCTGATTCGGCGGGCCGGCTCTACTGCACCGCGCTGTCGACGATGATCCTCGAGGTCTATTACCGCCATCTCCCGATCTACCGCACGCAGGTGGTGGACGAGGAGTTCAAAGAGTAGCGCACGCCGGGCCATCCATGGCCCCGGCGTGCTTGCGCGGCCGAAGGCACAGCCGAGGTGTGCCTTGACCGCGGAGCTCGGCATCCAGCCGAGCGATCGCAAAAGGCGAAGCAGGCCCGAAGGGATGCGACGCCGCGACAGTCAGCCCATCCATGGCCCCGGCGTGCTTGCGCGGTCGAAGGCACAGCCGAGGTGTGCCTTGACCGCGGAGCTCGGCATCCAGCCGAGCGATCGCAAAAGGCGGAGTAGGCCCGACGGGATGCGACGCCAGTCTTCTCGGCATAGCCGTCCCCCTCCCTCGCCGCTCACCTCCGCGAGGGGCTGCCCGTGCCGCGAGAGCCGGCCTCGCTGGCAAGCGCAGCCAGGATGGCGAAGCGCAGCCAGCGCGGAGTGAGCGAAGGGCGGAGCCCGCAGCGAACGTCCGGCGACGCGGCATGGGCAGCCCCGAGCCGCCCCCGAACATCCGGCGATGCGGCAAGCGTCACCCCGAACCTCAACTCGACTCTGCCACGCTTCCGCCGTGGGTTTGAGCGGGCCGAGGTCGCCTGCCGATGATCCCGTCCGGGGGTCGCGGTGCGCGCGGAAACGGCCGCGCCGCGTCACTACACTCGACGCAGCCCGCAGGGTCTGCGTGGCTTCCGCTCCCGAGGTGCGGCCGCGATGCACGACATGACGGAGGCCCCGGCGCCGATCGAGCGGCTCGTCCGAAGTGCGGGCGTGAGGTCCGGCTACACGAGCCTCGTGGCCCACGTCGCCGTGCTCATCCTCTTGGCGTTGTGCATGATCCCGGCGGAGCACAAGGCCCGGCCGCGGCCCATCGTCATCACGATGACCCCCGCCACCGAACCCGAGGCCGACCCGGGCGCCGCGGGCGGTGGCGCGGTCGAGCCCCTGGCGACCGATGTGGTGGCGGTCGTTCCGGAGGTCGAGGCCGTCAGCCCGTCCGTGGAATCGCCGGAGCCGCTCATCCCCGTCGAGCCGCCCGTGGAGGCGACCGTCGTCCCCGTGCCGTCGCCGGACCCCGAGCCTGTGCTCGCCGCGACCGAAGCATTCCGGCCGATGCGGGTGCCCGCCGTCGCGGCGTCCCACGCCGTGAGCCATGGACCGGCGCCCGGAAGCCGCGTGGCCGAGGCCTATGCCGGTCGTCGCGGTCCCACCCGCGGTCGGGGCGCGTTCGAGCGCGGCGGCTCGGCGGCGAGCGAGGAGGCCGTGGAGCGCGGGCTCGCGTGGCTCGCGCGGCATCAGGCGGCCGATGGCTCGTGGCGTTTCGACCTCGCGGGATGTCAGTGCGACGGGGCCTGCCGTGATCGCGGCACCGTCACGAGCACGACCGCCGCGACGGGCATCGCGCTGTTGCCGTTTCTCGGCGCCGGCCACACGCACGTCGAGGGCACGTATCGCGAGACGGTCACTCGAGGCATCTACTACCTCATGAGCCGCCTGCAGCCGACATCACGCGGCGGCGACTTGAGCGAGGGAACGATGTATGGGCACGGCGTCGCCACACTGGCACTGGCCG
>Ga0233425_10009560_pt1 | contig 12206 bp, 7 predicted proteins | sample Watercolumn_Towu_2_FD_181712 | JGI IMG/M metagenome (GOLD analysis project Ga0233425, IMG submission 181712) | Freshwater microbial communities from Lake Towuti, South Sulawesi, Indonesia - Watercolumn_Towuti2014_140_MG | ecosystem: Environmental > Aquatic > Freshwater > Lake | place: Indonesia...
CGGCGGCATGTCGGGCGGCGGCATGGGGTTCATCGTGGCACCGGAGATCAAACGGCAGGCTCAGGGCAAGCTGCAAGAGATCATGCTGACGGCGAAGAGTGAACTGCAACACGCGCTGCCGTTCGCGATGGACCCGGTCGTGTATGACTTCGCCATCAACCCGCGCGGAACTTTTGCCGACGTGCTGGGTCGCGACGAGGCGCTGATGCCGATGGGCTACTACGCGATGCATCTGCCGGCGTGGCTGCGGTTGGACCAACGCGCTCTCTCACCGATGCGGCGCGCGGAACTGCTGCGGTTCGGCGCGGCATGCCGGACGCGACCGGAGCTTGGTGGCATGAACCAGGTGCTTTTCGACCGCCTGCTGCCGCAGATCAAGCGCGACACGACGCGCGGCGGCGGGGCGACGCTGGCGGAACTGCTGGAGCGTTTCGGTTTCGACCGCGCGCAACACGAGCAGATCCGCGCCGATCTCAAGAGCGGGCGCATTGGCTTGGCGCAAAACCGTCTTCCTGCGAATACGACCATCGAGGATGTGCGCCCCGACGACGTTTGCGACGCGACGGACGCGGGCGCGCTTGGGGCGCATCGCCAGCGCGGCATCGAGGCGCTGAAGGCAGGGGAGGTGGGCGTAGTGGCACTGGCGGCGGGCGCGGGCAGTCGTTGGACGCAAGGCGCAGGCGTGGTCAAAGCGTTGAATCCTTTCGCGCGTTTCGGCGGCAAACACCGCACGTTTTTGGAAGTCCACTTTGCCAAGAGCCGGCGGATCAGCCAGAGGCACGGCGCGGTGATTCCGCACGTCGTTACAACGAGCTATCTCACGCACGAGCCGATCGAGGAGTATCTCGCCGCGTCGGGTAATAGAGTCGCAGGCAGCGGCATGAAGGCCTTCCTCTCGCCCGGTCGCTCGGTGGGGTTGCGGATGATTCCGATGGCGCGCGACCTGCGCTTTGCTTGGGAAGAGATGCCGCAGCAGTTGCTCGACGAACAGGCGCAGAAAGTGCGCGAGAGCCTGCATGCCGCGCTCATCGGATGGGCGCAGCAAGCGGGTGAGGGGGGCGATTATACAGACAACCTCCCGATGCAGTGCCTCCATCCGGTGGGGCACTGGTTCGAGGTGTCGAACATGCTGCGTAACGGCTTGCTGGCGCAACTGCTTCGCGATTATCCGCGACTGAAGTATCTGATGCTCCACAACATTGACACGCTCGGTGCAGACCTAGACCCTGCGATGGTTGGACTGAACATGTCGCTCGGCGCCTGCCTGACGTTCGAGGTCATCACGCGCCACGTTCACGACCGTGGTGGCGGCCTCGCGCGGGTGGATGGTCAGGTGCGACTGGTTGAGGGCCTGGCAATGCCGCGCGAGGAGGCGGAGTTCGCGCTCTCCTACTACAACACGCTGACAACGTGGATAGACGTGCAGCAGTTGTTGAACATCTTTGGTTTGACGCGCGACGATCTGGCGAACGAAGCGACCGTCACGGCGGCGATCCGCAAGGTCAGCGCGCGCATCCCAACCTACATCACGCTCAAAGACGTGAAGAAACGATGGGGCCACGGGCAGGAGGACGTTTTTCCGGTCGCGCAGTTCGAGAAGCTCTGGGGCGACATGACGTGGCTGCCCGACGTGGCTTGCAAGTTCGTCGTCGTCCCGCGGATGCGCGGCCAGCAACTCAAGGATGCAGCCCAGCTCGACGGCTGGCTCCGCGACGGTTCAGCAGCGTATGTCGAGGCGTTATGCGATTGGCAGTGAAAGCTAACAACCATGAAAACACCGACTCCACCCGTCACCCGCCGGCATTTCCTCGCTGCCGCCACCACGGCCACGGCGTTCTCCATTCTGCCGGGCGTGCGCGGGCAGAACTCCCCGAACAACAAGCTCAACATCGCCGGCATTGGCATCGGGGGAAGAGGTGGCGGCGTCGTGCATGAGATTGTTGATCAATCGCCCGGCGAGAACATCGTCGCCCTTTGCGACGTGGACCACTCGCATGCGGCGCACACGTTCAAGAAGTATCCGAAGGCGAAAGTGTTTACCGACTATCGGAAGATGCTCGATGAGATGAAGGGGATAGACGCCATCGTTGTCGGCACGCCGGATCATCATCACGCCTTCGCCTCGATGGAGGGCATTAAGCGCGGCAAGCACATCTACTGCGAGAAGCCGCTGACTCATTCGGTCTGGGAAGCTCGGCGTGTGGCCGAGGAGGCGCGCAAGGCGAAGGTTGCCACACAGATGGGCAATCAGGGCGCTGGCTCGGAAGAGACGCGTCGCTTGTGTGAGTTGATCTGGGCCGGCGCCATCGGCAAGGTCCGCGAGGCACATATCTGGACGGACCGCGCGTCACGAGGCTTGTTCGCGGAGTATTGGCCGCAAGGCGTGGATCGTCCCAAGGAGACGCCGCCCGTGCCGGAAAAGCTCGACTGGAACCTCTGGCTTGGCCCTGCGCCTGAGCGGCCTTATCACCCCGCCTACCTGCCGTTCAAATGGCGCGGATGGTGGGACTTTGGAACCGGCGCGCTCGGCGACATTGGTTGCCACGCCATGGATCCGGTGTTCCGTGCGCTCAAGCTCGGGGCGCCAACGTCTGTCGAGGCAGCCTCTACGCGCGTGAACAAGGAAACCTTCCCGCTCGGCTCGATGATCACCTACCATTTTCCTGCGCGCAGCGCCGACATTCAAAAGCACAATCCCCATGTCGCCACCCTCAGCGGCCGGGCTGCGGGCGCGGTGGAGATGCCGCCGATGAAGCTCGTCTGGTATGACGGCGGCCTCCGCCCCGCGCGCATCGAGGGCGTGCCCGACGGCATCGAGATGGGCGACAACGGCCGGCTCATCATCGGCGACGACGGCATCATGCTCGGCAACTATATCTATCCTGAGAAACGCCGCCACGACTTCTACGAGACCCCGCGGAGCATCCCACGCGTCAAAGGTCATGCCTTCGACTGGATCGAGTCGTGCAAGACCGGCAGGAAATCCGGCGCGAACTTCGACTGGGCGGGGCCGTTGGCCGAGTCCGTGCTGCTCGGCAATGTCCCGTTGCACGTCGAACTCCGCCAGAAGCTGACCCAGCAGCGTCTCCACTGGGACTCCGCCAACCTGTGTTTCACGAATATGGAAGAAGCCAACCAGTTCATCCGCCGCGAGTATCGGGCGGGATGGACTCTCTGATGCCACGACGGTTCTGCATTTCCTTCTCGCCTGCGGGCGGCAGAGTCTTATTGTCGGTGGCGTGATTCTGCGAATCGCAATCCTTCTGATGCCGGTCTGCGCGTGGGCGCTGGATGTTGCGTTGCCCACGGCGAACCACGCGCTTTATTCGCCGTCGGGCGAGGCGCAGTTTTTTCAGGGCACGGCGGGGCACGACTGGCGCAGCGGCCAATACGGCAGTGTGCGGAGCAGCGGGCGGCAGTTCCATGAGGGCGTGGACATCCGTTGCATGGAGCGAGACCGCCGCGGCGAGCCGACGGACAAGGTCTTTGCGGTGGGGGATGGGGAGGTGGTTTATGTGGCGAAGGTGGCGGGACAATCGAACTATGGCCGCTATCTGCTGGTGCGGCACAATTGGGATGGAGTGGAGGTGATCTCGCTCTATTCGCACCTCGGAGGCTTTGCGCCGGGGCTGCGGACGGGGCAGCAAGTGAGACGCGGGGATTGGATCGCCGTGCTCGGCTACTCGGGCACGCAGAAGATCCCCAAGGAGCGGGCGCATCTCCATTTTGAACTTTGCTTCCAACTTAACCGCAACTTCGCGGCGTGGTTCGCCCCGAAGCTGGTGAAAGGCGACCGCAACGATCACGCGAACTACAATGGAATCAATCTGTTGGGAATAGACCCCACGGGAATTTTCCTCGCGGCGCGCGAAAAGCCTTCGCTGAACTTCCGCGAATACGTGGAGTCGCAGCCAGTGGCTTTCACGGTGCTCTTCCCGGCCCGGCGCGCGCCTGTCTCGTGGATGCGCGCGCAACAGTGGGCCAACGTCAACGGCCCGGAGCCGAAGCCGGTGACGTCGTATGAGGTCTGGTTCATGGCGGTGGGCGTGCCGACGTTCGCGGTGCCGAGAACCGACGTGACCACGCCCGCGCCACGCGTGTTGTCGGTGAACGCAGCCGTTGTCAATGCCTGCCCGTCGCGCCGGATGGTGGAGCGCGATGCGAAGCGGCGCGGCTGGCAGTTCACTAGCCGCGGCGCGGAGTTGATGGAGATGCTGGGTTTTCCGTAGCCGAGTCAGCGAACGGCACGAGGACTACTCGACGATGATGCTCTTGAACGAGGTGTTCGCGGGAATCATCGGCAACACGTGTTCCGTGTAGGGCGTGATCATGTCGAGCACGTAAGGTTCCTTGCTCGCGAGCATGCGTTGCAGGGCGGGGCGAACGTCTTTCTTGTAAAGCACGCGCTCGGCGGGGACGTTAAAGCTCTGCGCCATCCGCACGTAGTCGGGGTAGATGTTGTGGGGGTTGCGCGGGTCGCCGAGATATGTGTGGCCGCGGTTGCTCTTGTAGAAGCGGTCTTCCCACTGCACCACCATGCCGAGGTGCTGGTTGTTGAGGATGATCGCCTTGGCCGCGATGCGCTCGATGTGCGCCGTGGCCATTTCTTGCACGTTCATCAGGAAACTGCCATCGCCGTCAATGTCAATGACCTGTTTCTCCGGATGCGCCACTTTCGCGCCGATGGCCGCGGGCCAGCCGAAGCCCATCGCGCCGAGGCCGCCACTGGTCAGGAAGGTGCGCGGGTGTGTGAAGGTGTAATACTGGCCGCTCCACATCTGGTGCTGGCCCACGCCGGTGGCGATGATGGCCTCGCCTTGCGTCAGTTCGCAAAGCTGCTCGATGACGAACTGCGGCATGATGATCTGCGAGGCGTCGCCCTTGAGGAAGTCATGGGCGTATTTGCTGCGCAGCACCTCGTCGGTGACTTTGTAGCGGAGCGGATACTTCGCTTTTTGCTGGGCGATCTTCGCGCGCCATGCCTTGAACTTGTGCGCGGGCGTCTTGGCGATTTTGTTGAGCTTCGCCAGCGCCATGCGCACGTCGGCGACGGCGGCGAGGTGAGCGGCCTTGTTCTTGTTGATCTCGCTCGGGTCAATGTCAATGTGGACGATGGTGCCGTGCTTGCAGAACTCGCTGACCTTGCTGGTCACGCGATCATCAAAGCGGACCCCGATCGCGATAAGCAGGTCGGCGTTGTCGGCGGCCCAGTTGGCATAGACCGTGCCGTGCATGCCGAGCCACTTGAGCGAGAGCGGATGCGTTTCCGGGAATCCGCCACAGCCCATGAGGGTCGTCGTCACGGGAATCTGCGTCTTCTCGGCGAACTCCAGCAGTTCCTTGTGCGCACCGGAACTGATGATGCCGCCGCCGCAGTAGATGAGCGGGCGCTCGCTCTTGGAGATGAGTGCGGCAAGTTTGGCGAGGATGGCGTCGAGATTCTCGTCCACGGGTGTGGCGGCGTAGCCGGGCATATTCACGGCTTCCGGAAACACGGGAACTGCCATGCCTTGCTGGATGTTCTTGGGAACATCAATCACCACCGGGCCGGGCCGGCCGGTCTGCGCGACGTGGAAGGCTTCCTTGACGATGCGTGGTAGCTCATTGATGTCGGTGATGAGGTAGCTGTGCTTGACGAGCGGCAGCGTCATGCCGAACACGTCGGTTTCCTGGAACGCGGTCTTGCCGATCATGGCCTGCGGCACCTGGCCGGTGATCGCCACGAGCGGGATGGAGTCCATGTAGGCGTCGGCGATGCCGCTGACGAGGTTGGTCGCGCCGGGACCGCTGGTGCTCATGCAGACACCGGCCTTGCCCGTCGCGCGGCCGTAGCCACCCGCCATGAACGCCCCGCCTTGCTCGTGACGGCAAAGGATGGTGCGGATTTGCTCGGAGCGAGTGAGCGACTGATGTATCTCCATCGAAGCGCCGCCGGGATAAGCGAAGATGACCTCGACGCCCTCGCGTTCCAGACAGGCCACGAGGATGTCGGCACCTTTCATTGCCTTGCCTGCGGCAGGGCAGGGCGGGGTGGCAGCCGGGGTCGCGGACGGCTGTGGGGCGCGCGTCTTCTTTGCGTCGGTTTTCTTGCTCATGTCGTTACTCGCTTCTCTACAACGAACAACGCCGGCTAACACAGGCCCGGCGTCGCGCCGGTATTACTAACTTGTGGCAACCTCTAAATCAACGGCGAAATCTGGCTTGCTGGAACACTGGCCATTGAACAGTCACGGAATAGGGTCTCATGCTGGCTGGAGGCGCATTTGCTGGAAATTGGGCATGGAAACTGTTTGGAGGGCGCTTTTAGCATGGTTTCGCCGTCAGATAGCCGGTTTCTCCTTCTTCTGCAACACGTTGCACGGACAGATTTTCTCAACATTTAGATTATGAATCAGGTCAAATGAAGTGAAATCGAAGGCCAAAATTTGACAAACGCGCGTTTTCGGTGAAGGGTGCCCCGCAATGAATAATCTGACGAAAATCAGTCGTAGTGAACGTTCTCAAGCGGTCGGTTTCTGCAAGCGGTGTGGTGTGCGGTTGATCGAGGCGAATCGCGCGGAGCGGGTCCATGGTTGCTGCCATGTCTGCTCCACGGTCCGAGGTCGCGCTGCGGCTCGTAAATCCGAGAACCGGCTCCGTGTGCCGGTGGCGGGATTTTTGCCTGTGAACTTCTGGAAGTAGCGGCAAGGGGCGGTTTCAATCTGCTTGCCTGCATATAACGCGCGCCTATAAAGTGCGCTCATCGTATGCGTCGCCCCCTGATCATCGCTCCGTCCATTCTTGCAGCCGACTTCGGGCGGCTTGCGGCGGAGGCGTCCCGCGCCGAAGCCGCGGGGGCGGACTGGCTGCATGTGGATGTCATGGACGGCCATTTCGTTCCGAACCTCACAGTGGGGCCTGATGTCGTCAAGGCGCTCCGCCGCTCGACGAAGCTCCCGCTGGACGTGCATCTGATGGTGGACCGTCCGGACAAGTTCGCGCCGGCGTTCATCGAGGCGGGCGCCGACAAGGTGAGCATCCACATCGAAAGTCCCTGCAACGTCGCCGGCACGCTGGAGGCGATCTGCGCCGCTGGCAAACCACCCGGCATCGTTCTCAATCCCGGCACGCCCGTCAAAGCCATCGCGCCGCACCTCGACCGCGTCAAGCTCGTGCTCGTCATGACGGTTAATCCGGGTTTTGGCGGCCAGGCATTCATGGAACCCTGTCTCACGAAGATTGCCGAGCTAGCCGCCCTGCGCGATGAGCGGAAACTCGACTTCGACATCCAGGTGGACGGCGGCGTCTCGGAGAAGACTGCCGGGGTTTGCGCGGCCGCGGGCGCGAACGTCATGGTCGCGGGCGTGGCTCTCTTCCGCGCGCCGGACATGGCGCAGGCCATCGCCGCAGTGCGTCGCTCTTGCAACTAACCGCCGCCTCTATCATGCCCGCGCCCATTCGATTCGGGACAGACGGTTGGCGGGCGCTGATGTCGGGCGATTTCAACGTCGAGAACGTCCGGCGCGTCACCCGGGCCCTTGCGCTCTATTGGCGGGAGGAAGCATCGCGAAAGAAGACCGTCCCGCGCGCTGTGGTCGGCTACGACACTCGTGCTTCGTCTGACAGGCATGCCGCCGCCGTGGCGGAGGTGCTTGCTGGCAACGACATCGCAACGATCCTCACGCCTCAACCGACGCCGACACCGGCGGTGAGCTTCGCCATCAAGGAGCGCGGCCTCATCGGTGGCGTCATGATCACCGCCAGCCACAATCCGCCCGCCTTCAACGGCTACAAGATCAAAGCCGACTTCGCCGGGTCCGCTGACAACGCGATGACCGATGCTGTGGAAGCGTTACTGGACCGTGAGCCGCCGCGAGTGCTGCCGTTGGAACAGGCGCGTGGGCGGGGGAGGGTGGTCGTGGAGGATTTACGCGCGCCGCATCGCGCGGCGGTCGGGCGGTTCGTGGACTTGGAACGCATTGCGAAGGCGCGGCTGGGTGTTGTGGTGGATTCCATGCACGGCTGCGGCGGGCGGGAGATCGAACAACTCCTTCCTACAGTTACGACGTTGCGCGCGGAGCCGGACCCGTTCTTCGGCGGCGTGAATCCGGAGCCGATCGCCGCAAATCTCTGTTCTCTCTCCGACTACCTCCGCAGCCATCGCGCGGACATCGCGCTCGTGACTGATGGCGACGCTGATCGCATCGCGGCGATGGATCCGCGAGGGGAGTTTATCACCACGCACTACTGCATTGCGATGCTCCTGCTGCACATGATCCGCCATCGCAAGCAGGCCGGCTGTGTCGTGAAGATGTTGAACACCACAGTCATGATAGACCGCATCTGCGCCAAACACGGCCTCACGCTCCACGAGACACCGGTCGGTTTCAAATGGTGCGCCAAGCTCATGCGCGAGCACGACGTGCTCATCGGCGGCGAGGAGAGCGGCAGCGTCGGCTTCAAGGGCTGGATTCCGGAGCGCGACGGCCTCCTCGCGGGCCTGCTGCTTCTGGAGTTCCTCGCCTGCGAAGGCAAGCCGGTGCGCGAGATCATGGCCGGGATGGACGCCGAGTTTGGCGCGAGCCGTTACGCCCGCGCGGACATCAGTTATCCGCTGGAGAAGCGCGCCCCGCTCATGCGCTGGCTTCGCGAGAACCCGCTCCAAGACCTCCTCGGCTCGCCGCTGGCCTGCGTGAAGGACTTCGACGGCGTCAAGATGGAGGCCCGCGACGGCGCGTGGCTCATGTTGCGCGGCAGCGGCACCGAGCCGGTTCTCCGCATCTATGCTGAAGCGGGAGAACAGTCTCGCGCCAACAGCCTTATCGAATTGGGCCGGCGGCTCGCTGCGAAGGTTTGAGCGGGGCATTGGCATGTGGACCACGGCCTCCACCTTCGGGTGCGGTTGCCGGTGTCATTGCAGAGGATGAGCGCGGCGGAGTCTAGCCACAAGCGGGCCTCTTTCCGGCTCTGGACGCCCCCAAGTGGCTATTTTTGCACAGGGGAAGGTATCTTCAAGGTGAGGTTGTCTCAATTCCGTGGACAGGAGGAGCGAGAACATAGGGTTGTTTAGTTCAGTTGCGTTTCAAAGTCCACAGGGGATTGATAGCCCAGCGAGCTGTGGAGCCTCTGCCGGTTGTAGAACACCTCGATCCATTCAAACAGGGCCGTTCGCGTCTCGGTCCGCGTCGCCAATGGCGCGGGGTGAAGCCATTCGGGGCAGCGCGGCGTGCTCGGCGGGGGCGGTGGCCCGTAGCGTTCTTTCCAGTCGCGCAGGTTCCAGTGGCTCACGCCCAGCTCGGCGGCCAATTGCTTGGCGCTCTTGCCGCTCTGTAGCAGCAGGGCCACCGCCTCGCGTTTGAAGGTCTCGTCGAATCTCCGTTGCAGCTTGTTCGTTTCGTTCATGTGCTCGATCCTTGCCTGCCTCTCCCCTGCCTGTCCACGGAATCGAGACAACCTCAGCTTGACCAAGCCCGCCCGAAGGCGAAAAATGCCTACTCGGCGGTCGGTGTAGGCTCACTCACTTCCCACGGCCCTTGATGACGAGGGCTTTTTCGGGGAAATCGAATTGGGCGATGTCCTCCTTGGGATAGATTTCAGCAGCGGCCTTGTCACGGTTCCCGAAGACGATGATGGCGTGCTTCCATTTGTCTTTGCCTCGTTCGATGCTGTTGTTGACGCCAAAGAACACCATGTATTTCCTGCCGGGGAGGAACCGCTCCGGTGCTGGCGGCGGATCGGGGTGGTCTTGCACGAGGCTCGGGTGCTTGTGTTCCAGCACCAACTGCCGGTTCTTGTTGTAGAAATAAGCTTTGAGGCTTGGGGCTTTCGCGCCGACGCTCTCGTTGAGTCGCACGACGGCTTGGACGCACAGCGCGTTTCGCCTCCACGCGCTGTCCACAACCGCATGCTGGTATGAAGTCGAGGTGCTGCAGATTTCAAACGTGTTCTGTTTCGCAGCAGGCGGAGCGGCCTCTGGCGGCTTGGGCTGAGTTGGGGCGACGGGCGGCTTGGCAGGCAGCGATTGTTTGGCGGCTGGCTGCGGTATGACGGAAGCGGTGCCGATCGTCACTCGGTATTTCACGTGCCCGTCCGGATTCGTCGCCCAGTTGTTGTCGTTATCGTTGATGCGCAATGCCACGTTCTCTAGGTTGCGCGGCGCGGTGAACTCAAATGCCTGTCTTGCAGTGTCCGCCGGCACCAACGACAGCAACTCCACTGGCCCGCTGGTTGGCGCGCTCACAATAGCCACGCGGTTGCGCTCGCCGCCTTCCACGTTCGGGTCATCGGGCGAGGCCGAGGGAAGGGCACCCCATCCTTTCCATTTGCCGGACACGTATTGCAATCGCAGCACCGTGCCCGCCTTCATTGGGCCAAGGCTCAACCCTCGCTCGTCTTTCGGAGAGATTTCGAGGATGTCGCTCTCGGCGGAGTAAAGACTCTGTGCATTGCCCGCCAGAATGGCGGCCATGAAGAAGGAAAGGCCCATGTGGTTCATTGTTTTCCTCCGTGAATTTGTGCAGTGACTATGATGGAAGCGGAAGTGGAAGTGAAGACCGAAAGGTGTAGAACAGGTGTCTCGTCTGTTCATCGTTATCTTCGAGGCGGGACAGGCTGGATGCATGTCCTATTTTTCGCGCACCCGCACCAATACCACGCCATGTCGTGGCACGGTGGCGGTGAACTGGCCGTCGAACTTGCCGAGATCTTTCTGACGCCAGAGGTCGCGGACGGTTTTCTTGCCGGTGACGCCGATGTCGCTCCACTTGGCGGTGATGGTTTCCGTGGTCTCGCCGCGGTTGCAGAGGCCGACGGCTTTGGAGCCGTCTTCGAGGCGCTTGACCATGAGGAAGGTGTCGTCGGTCAGCTTGATGACGGCGGCGCTGTCGCCGAGGGGGTCTTGGTTGACCTCGATGACTTCGGTGTTGCAGAGGACGTTGAGGGTGAAGGGGTCAAGCTGGCTCATGTCGCCGCTGTAGAAGAGCGGGGCGGCCATGAGGCTCCAGAGGGACATGAAGGAATACTGTTCAGTGGGGGTGAGGGGACAGGGTTTGGGCATTCCTTCGCCGCGCGCGTCGCCGACGTAGCCGATCTGGATGTAGTCGGGATCGTTCCACGCGCCGGGCTTGGACCATTGGCGATACTCGGCGTTCTTGAGGGCGACGGCGAAGATGCGGTTCAACTCCGCGCCGAGGTCGCCCGCGGTGCGCCAGCAATGCCCGCCGATTTCCGCGCCCCATTCCCAGACGTCGCCCATGCCGTATTGGCAGAGGTTGAAGACGATGTCGCGCGGGAGGCGCTGGAGGATGCCGCCCATGAGGATGTAGGGTTTCTTCATCATGGCGAGGCTCTTGTCGGCGGCGGCGACTTTGCTGTAGGAGCACCAGTCGTATTTCAGGAAATCAAAACCCCACTCGGCGAAGAGGCGGGCGTCCTGTTCCTCGTGCTGGTAAGCGCCGCAGAAGCCGCCGCAGGTGAGCGGGCCGGGCGAGGTGTAGATGCCGGCCTTGAGGCCCTTGGCGTGGATGTAGTCGGTGAGGGCGCGCATGTTGGGGAAGTATTTGTTCGGGAGGATGTTGCCGGTGGCGTCGCGGAACGGGCCGACGCGGAGCGGGTCGGTCGGTCTCCGGAGATCTGTGCTCGGCGCGTTCATCCAACAATCGTCAATGTTCACGTAGCTGTAGCCCACGTCGGCCATGCCGGTGCGGACCATGACGTCGGCGGCCTCGCGCATCATGACGTCGGTGACGCGGTTGTAGTGGGCATACCAATGGTTCCAACCCATCGGCGGGGTAAGCGCGAGCGTATCGCCGCTGATGATCTTGAGGGCGCGCGTGGCGGAGCCGGCACGGTTCTTGGCGTGGAACGTCACGGTATGCTCGCCACGGGCGGGGGCGGCGCCGGTGATGATGCCGGTCTCGGCGTCGAGGCGCAGGCTCACAGGCAGGCCGTCGGCGGCAAAGCGGATCGGGCGCTCGCCGGTAGTCGGGATGCGGTAGAGGAAGGGATGGCCGGGACGGCAACCATAGACCTTGGGGCCGTTGATGCGCGGGACGCGGGGCGGCTTCGGCGTGAGGATGATTTTCTTCTCGGCGGGGGCGTTAACGGTGCGGGGCTTCGCGCCGCTGACGATGAAGTTCGCGTCAGCCCAGTCGGCGTGGTCGAAGTTGTTGCTCTCGCCGACGTGATCCACTTTCAGCAAGAGCGAGCGCACACCTTTGAGGTTGAGT
>Ga0233425_10009561_pt1 | contig 12204 bp, 7 predicted proteins | sample Watercolumn_Towu_2_FD_181712 | JGI IMG/M metagenome (GOLD analysis project Ga0233425, IMG submission 181712) | Freshwater microbial communities from Lake Towuti, South Sulawesi, Indonesia - Watercolumn_Towuti2014_140_MG | ecosystem: Environmental > Aquatic > Freshwater > Lake | place: Indonesia...
GGTCCGCATGACGGTTGCCCCGGTCGTGGATGATCGCCCCTTCTTTGCCGACCTGTCCACGGGGGTGCCGGCGGGCTTTGTGCGGTTCATCCTGGGCGGAGCAGCGCTCCTGCTGTGTGTGATGGCCGCCGGCTGTGTCACCCATGCGCTGCCGGGGCATCGGGCGGCCCCCGGCGTCCAGGGCGACCTTGAGACCGCCGACCGTCACCCTACGCCCCCCGCCGCGTCTGAAGGAAGGGCGCCCGTCGGCGCCGTGATCGTGAAGGCCCTGTACTTCGCCGCCCTCGGCGTCGGCTTCATGCTGGTGGAAGTCTGCTTGGCGCAGAAGCTGATCCTGTATCTGGGCTATCCGACGCTGTCCCTGGCCGTGATCCTATTCGCCCTCCTGCTGGGAGGGGGCCTGGGGAGTTGGTTCACTCAGTCGTGGGCGTCTCCGCGCCTCGCGCTCGGGGCGGCCCTGGGGGCCGCAGCGGTGGTGGCGCTCGTGCTCGGGCTGGGCGCGGCCCGGGGCCTTGACGCTCTCTTCGGGGCGACCCTGGCGTGGCCGATCGTGGCACGCAGCATCACCGCCGCTGCGGTGCTTCTGCCCCTTGGGTTCGCGATGGGGACGCTCTTCCCGAGCGGCGTGCGCCGCCTGCACGGCCCCAATGCCGGGCTGGCGCCCTGGCTGTGGGCGACGAACGGGACCGGAAGCGTGTTGGGGTCAGTAGGCGCCATGTGCAGCGCCAAGCTCTGGGGCTTTCACACGGTGCTGCTGATGGGGGCCCTGTGCTACGCCGCCGTCGTGCTGCTGTCGCTGGTTGAGCATTTCACGGTCCGCGCCTCGACGGACGAGGCGCCTGTCGCCGGAAGGGACTGAGCCATGCCCGTCGCCGCCCGCACCGCCAAGGACATGCTGGAGGAGAAGGCGCGCAAGAGCGTCAGCGACCTCATCGACCGCGTCCGTCGCGCGGCCTTCGAGAAGGCCCATCAGGCCCAACTGCCGGGCTACGCGCGCGAAGCGGTGAACCGCATCGACCGGAAGTACTTCCAGAGCCGCATGCTGGTCGTCGCCGGTCCGCCGCGCTTCCACCCGGACATGCAGGCCTTCCTGCCCACGCTGCTCCTCAACGACGCCTGCGACCACCGACGGCTGCGCGACAGGCTGGAGGACTACGCGAGGCACCTGACCACCAACTACGCCTGGGTCTGGTGCATTTCGTCCGTCACCGTGCCGATGCGCCTGCAGGCGAAGGACCTGCTGCTCCGCGAGGGCGAGTCGGAGTTCGGCGAGACGCCCCTCGCCTCCGCCATGGCCTTCGTCCGCTATCACTATGACATGATGAAGCTGCCCACCCTCACCGACTTCGGCACCCTCTACAACCGCGCCTACGCCCTCGAGCGCGACGGGTACTTCAAGAACGTCGACCTCGAGACCACCGCGAAGTGGGAGGCCCTGAAGGAGCACCCCGAGGACGAGGTGGGCGCCCTGGCCGCGGAGGCGAAGGCGGACACGGACCGCGACGGACAGCCCCTGAACCCATAGTCCCGTCGGCCCTCCGGCAGGAGGCGCTGGAGCCGGGGACGAACCGCGCCTCCGTCGAGTTACCCCGGAGGTGGGTGACATGGTTCGTGCCCTCGTTGCCGGCGCCTCTCTCCTGTTCCTGCGGGCCGCCACGGCCCAGCCGCTTCTCCCCTGGCAGCACTGGGTGGAGACGCCCATCGAGGATCAGGCCCGGAGCCTGGAGAGCCTCCTCGATCTCCCCTGGCGCAACTCCGGCGGCCCCGAAGGCGAACTGGCCGTCGCCGACGAGCCCGGGCCGTGGGGCGGAAGGTGCCTGCAGTTCCACGCCAAGATCGACCACCACAACGAGGGTGCCTACCCACAGGGCTGGCCCTCCTTCGAGCTTCAGCCCGATCCGCCTCTGGACTTCTCCGGCCATGAGGCCCTGCAGTACTGGATCCGCTGCGACACCGAGCGCGAGGGAGCGCTCCCCATCCGCCTCATCCTCTGGACGGACGGCGAAGGCCGGATCAACGAGCCTGTCGCGCCTTTCGCGTCCGGGCAGTGGGTGCAGCGCACGCAGCGGCTCAGCAACGTGCCCTCCCTCGACCGGGTCGACCGCCTGCACTTCTTCCTCTGCGAGAGCGACTACCGCCACGGGGATGAGCTGACCTTCCGCGTCGGGGGCTTCCGGCTCGTGAACCTCCGCCGCGACCCGTCCCAGCTCGCGCCCGACCAGGCAGCGTTGGGGCTCTGGGTTGGCGAGCGCGCCGACACCTCGGAACGGATCGTGATCCTTGACCGTGGCACCCGGTCGCTCCCGGCGCTCATGGTAGTCGAGACGGGGTCAGCGGTCGCGCTCGGGCCGGCTGATGCGCTGCATGTGCGGTTCTACGAGGTGTTCAGCGGGAAGGCGACCGAACGCCGCCTCCCGCTGGGTGCGCCCGCGCCGGAGGGCGTCGTGACCCGCCTCTCGGCCGCACTGCCCCTCGGCGGTCTCGCCCCGGGGTACTACCTGGTCACCGCGGACGTACGGCGGGACGGAGAGTCGCTGCTGGGCGGCCGCGTCGGCTGCGACGATCTGTACATCCGGAAGCCCGACGAGTCGATGACCTACACCGTCCTCTCGATCCGCACCGGCATGGTCATGTGGATCCGGGACCAGCTCTACGGTGACGTCATGGGCTGGGCGTCGGCCGCCTTGCCCCACTGCTACGATCCCCTGGGTAAGGCCACCTACCCGGAGTTCCTCCGGGCGTTCGGGGCCAGCACCTGGAAGCACACCGAGGGCAACGAGGCCGGGGACACGGGGCTCGCCCTTGCGGCCGAGGCCTTTCGGAAGAGCGGCGACCTGACCCGCTGTCGCTTCGCTGAGTGGCTACTGGATGACAGCGTCGACCACATGATCGCGCACATGCAGTCGCCCTCTGGGGGCTGCCGCACGACGACGGACGAGATCGCCAACGCCGGGTATGAGGTCGACTGGGGGGAGAACGGCTACGCCTACGACTCCAACCAGATCGGCGAATGGATGCGCGCCATCACCTACGCGATCCTGTACTACCGGCAAGTCCCAGGCCAGCAAGCGCGCGCCCGGGAGCTGAGCGCCGCGGTGCGGAAGGCCGGCGACTATCTGGTCGCTCACTCGCTGCAGGACTCCGACGGCCTGCCGCGTGTCCTTCGCCATCTGCGCCTCAACGAGCGCCCGGACGGTACGGTCGAGCAGGTCACCTACGTGCAGGAGGGGCGCCAGTGTGACGTGTACCTCGGCCGGGCCCTCGCGGGGCTCTCCTACTACGCCTATGCGATGCAGCTGCTGGGTGAGGAGGTCCCGGCGGACTGGTGGCCCGTCCTCGACAACACGGTCGAGTGGTCGTCGCGCAAGATGCAGCCCGACGGCTGGTTCGACTGGCAGTGCGAGGACATCGTCGAGGGCGGGTGCCACACCTTCCTGGGCAACGTCTACGTCGCGGAGGGCATGTTCGGCTGCTACCTCGCCGACAAGCTCGCCGGCCGCGACGCGGAAGCCGCGAAGGCCGCCGAGGCGACGCGCAAGGCTTACCGCTACGTCACCGACGACTGCTACATCAAGGGTGTGAAGTACGATTACCCGCTCGAGTTCTGGGTCGGTCCCTATGTCTACTGGCTCTTCACGGAGTACCTGGACTCCGTCGGCCCCGAGCCCGCCTTCGAGGACTGGCTCACGGTGCTCGATGAGCGCTGGAGCGTCGAGCGGGAGTGGAAGGACTTCCTCGATCGTCCTCGCGACGGCACGGGGTACGTCAGCCGCGCCACCGATGCCGGGATGCTCAACGTAGCCATCCTCGGCTACCTCGGCCTCAAACAGATGGAGGAGATCGGTAAGCCGCTCCATTGGAGCTTCGAACGCCCGTGAGGCCTCGGCTCGTGGTTGACACACCTCGTTGGTGCGCATAGAATGTGCATGAGACATGCACCAATGAGATACACCATCGACCTGCCCGGTAACCTGATCCGCGCCGACTACGACCTCACCCCGAGGAGCTGGATGGCCTGAGGGCAGACGACGGACCGGAGCGAGGAGGCGGACATGAGAAGCACGATCGACTTGCCTGACGACCTGTTGCGGGACGCGCTGGAGCTCACAGGATTGAAGACGAAGCGGGAGGTCGTCAAGCTCGCCCTCACCGAGCTAGTGCGCGAGCAGCGGATCGCCCGCCTTCGGGCACTGTTCGGGAAGGGCTTCGGTCTGACGCAGGAGGACCTGGAGCGGATGCGAGCGGACGACGAGCGGATCCAGCCCGTCTGCGCATCTGGGCATGGCACGGGCCCAACGTGCGCGAGGGAGGTCGCCCATGTTGGGCGCCCTGGTTCTTGTTGACACGAGCATCTGGATCGAGGTTCTCCGCGGAACCGCCAGTCCGGCGCTGGAGGGCTGTGTCGATGGACTGGTCACCGCCCGACGCGCGTGCACCTGCGAGGTCATAGTTGCTGAGTTGGTGGCTGGCGCCTCAGACGAGGTACAGCTTCAGGAGCTCTGCGCCGGCCTTCGAGGCACCGAGATGCTGGGTATGCGAGGCGCCGGCTATACCGCGGGCACCCTCTCGCTGCAGCTGCGACGGCGAGGCGCAACGGTCCACACCACCGACCTCCTCATCGCCGCGACGGCGCATCTGCACGGTGCGGCGCTGCTCCATCGGGACCGGCACCTCGCGGAGGCGGCCGAGGCACTCGGCCTGGAGGTGCTGGAACCGTAGCCCCATCTCTGCGTGACGACTTACCCCCATGTCAGGAGCCCCCATGTTGGCGATGATCGCTTGTCTGGCCGTTCCCTCCTTCGCCGCCGCGTCGGACCCCTGGGCGGCCGACTTCGCCGCGCAGAAGCCCTCGGCGGCGCTGCGTCTCGAGTGTCGCTACACCGATGCCTCGCGTGTGGCTGCTGAGGTGTTGGGTGACACCTACGAGCTGCTCCTGCACCTGGCCGACGCAGACAAGGGTCGGGCCCAACTGCTCAACGCAGTGCCGGCAGGCCGCACAGGCCTGAGAAGCGAGCTGCACTTGGAGGTGGAGTCCGGCGGCGTGGTCTACTCCTCGCTCCACGCCGCAGGAAACTCCCGCATCAACCTCTACCGGCGCGGCCCATACTACATCGAAGTGCACTGGCTCGATGTGATGTGCGCGACCGAGGCAGGGGAGACGTTCCCCGCCCAGGGCGAGGTCGTCTTCTTCGCCTACCCGGACCGCCTGCTCGCGCAGGTGACCTGGCACGCGATCGAGGGTGCCGAGGCAATGCCGCCCGGCGTCTGCCGGCTGGTCTGGTCCGCCGGTGAGTCGGCGAGCACGCCCTTCGGGTCGCTGAAGCCCGGTGACAAGCCCTCGGTTGCGCTGCCTCTGCTGGGTGTGCCGGACGTTGCCCCGGCCTCGATCGAGCTGCTGGACGGGGTCGACGCGGCGTACGAGGCGGTGCGCGGCTGCTACGTCGTCCGCACCGACAATCCGGGCGGCTTCAGCTACCACTACTACACCAACCCCAACCACTATGAGACCGCTCGGTTCCGCGTTCGGAACGGCCCGCAACCGCAGAAGGTCTACGTGTGTCACGCCACGCGGGGGTCGCCGGGCTCGGTGGAGTGCGGGGTCGTCCTCGATGCGGACACAACCCCCCTCCCCATCCAGGTGCAGATCAGCAAGAACTTCGCAGGTGAGATCGAGGAGCCGTTCTACACCCCCACAGACATCCCGTTCAGCGAGACCTTCTTCCCGCTGCACCTCGCCGCAAACGAGGACCGCGAGCTGACCAGCCTTCACCTGTACCAGAACTGGGGCAATCACCCGCTGAAGCAGTTCTCCTCGCTGGGCGCGTGGATGGACTACTACCACAGCAGCACGGGCGTTACCGAGACCACCTGCTTCGTGCCGTTCAAGTTCGGCGGGCTGCCGGGCGTCGCCATCGCGGACCTCCGCGCCATGAGCCAGCCCGTCTGGGAGAGTCAGCCCCAGCATGACAATGTAGCGGGCCACCGGTTCCTGATGTACCGCGCGAATGAGGCGTGGCACTACGGCGAATACACCGGCACCACCTTCCGCAGCACCGGCCCGAACTGGATGGACATCAGCCTCGGCTACCTGTCCGATGACGGCGCCCTCCGCGCGCGGCTGGACAGCTTCGAGCTGCCGCAGACTGATGAGCTGCGCAACTTCGTGCGCCTGCGGATCGAGGTGGAGAAGCCCCTCCGGGTCGCGAACCTCGCCACCGACTTCCGGCTGCTGGACATCACGACCGCGATCCAGCAGCTCCGGTACAAGCGCGTGGCGTGGCAGAGCGCCGAGGGCCGGGTCGAGACGCGTGAGCTGCGGGCGGAGGACGCCCTGGCGGTCGCCGGCGAGCCCTTGGGCGGGAGCTTCCCGTGGGCCACGGCCTTCGGCGACAAGCGCGGCTGCAACAGCTTCGTCGTACGCAGCTTCTCGGCGCGCATCGGGAAGGAGACGCTCGGGCCGGCGGTCGTCGCGCAGACCTCGAAGTCCGGCGACCTGCAGCTGGCGCTGACGGTGAACGGGGGAGAGGCGGAGCTCCGGCCGGGGGATGTAATCGAGGCCGACTTCTACATCATGCCCTACGGGACGGACCAGAACACCTGTGAGACCCCCGAGCGCGATCGGGTGCCCTTCGGCGAGAACGCGCCGCGCGTGACGCGGGTGAAGAGCGGGCGCAAGCTGGCCGACTTCCCGACGCGCCTGCGCGCGACGAAGCGCGGTAAGGCGGAGTTCTCGGTGGCGGGCGGCGTGAACCTCATCCCGATCATCGTGGAGGGCCTGCCGACCCACAAGCGCCCCCGTCTTGAGGTGCGCACCGAGGCGGGGGAGTGGGAGCCGGTCCGCCACGAGACAGTCGGGTCGGACGGCTACCAGGTCTTCGTGGACGAGGCAGGCACGTTCGGCTGCGTGTTCCTGGTGAACGCCGACGGAGCCGAGCACGCCTACCGCGTGGCCCTCGGCGAAGCGCCGCCGGTGAAGGTGGTGTGCGACCTCCAGCCGCCCGAAGCCGTCCTCGCGAACCTCGTCTACGTGCAGGCGCCGTGGATGAGCAAGCCCGTGAACCTGCGCTACCCCGAGACGATCATCAGCGACTACGGGGTGCAGTTCATCGACCATGTCCGCGAGGACATGCCCGGCAAGACGCCCATCTCGAGCCTCGCCGACTGGCACGCCGGGCCCGGCGGCTCCTGGTGGTACGACTGGGCGATCTCGGACCACTGCCGCGCCGGGGGCATCGTCAGCCCCGGCGTCGACGAGGTGACCTTCGAGAGCTGGTTCGCCAACGGCGGCGAGAAGGCCACGTGGGTCGACCTGCAGTTCTGCCTCAGGCTTTGGGACGACCTCTTCCGCGACGAGACGGGCGAGCGCAGCTACATCGTCAGCGACGGGAAGTGGGTCCGCATGGCGGACACGGACCGGGGGAGGGGGCGCCGGGAACTCAGCCACTATCCGTGCGTGGGCGGTCTGGAGCTCCCCGAGAACGCCGACGCGACCAGCTGGGGAAGGGCGGCCGTCACCTCCGACTTCGGCCTCGTCGCCGGGGTCTCGCCCGATGGGAAGCACGTCCTGGGCTTGGCGTGGCCGCAGCCCAAGTCGATCCTCAGCAACTGGCTGATCCCCTGCTTCCATGCCGACCCGCTCCTGCCCACGTGTCCTGCTAAGGAGCGCATCGCAGTGCGCGGCCGGATCTACCTGCTGAAGGGCACGCTGGACGACCTGCTCGCCCGCTATCGCGCCGACTTCGCCGACAGCATCCTGCGGTAGGAGGAATTCCGCCGGAGCGCCGCCAAGACTCCGCCGCCGCAGAATCGGCAAGGGAGGCACACGGGACATGAGGACCTACCATCGGGGCGCCGCAGTGGCAGCCATCGTCGCGCTGGCCGCGAGTGGCGTCGCGGCCGCGCAAACCGTGGCGCACCTCGCCGCACAAGCCGCGTCGAACGACGCGACCGAGCGGCGGGCCGGGTTCGAGGGCCTGCGCGCACTCGACAGTGCCGGCCTGGAGGAGTTGTTGGACCTGCTGGAGCCCGCCGAGGTGGGCGGCGACGGCGACGCGCGCATCGCGCTCCACGGGCTGGCGGTGCGGCTGTCGGCCCCGAGCGCACCGGAGAGGCGTCGCGCGGTCTTCGCGCGGGAGTTGGGCGAGTACCTGCAGAGCGCGGCGCCCGCCGAGTGTCGGCAGTTCGTGGTCGTCCGACTCCATATCTGCGGCAGCCCGGTGGGCGTCCCCGGCCTGGCTGCCGCGCTTGCGGAGCCGACGCTCGCCGATGATGCCGTGGACGCCCTGGCCGCAATCCCGGGTCCGCGGGCTCGGGCCGCTCTGGGGGCAGCTGCCTCGGACACGGACGTGGACGTGAACGTGCGCGTGCGGGCGCTGGAGCTGCTCGGGCGGCTGGGCGATCCCGCCGCTCGCGACACGCTGCTGGACGCGGCGAAGGCGGGGAACGGCGTCGCGCTCGTGGCGTACGTGAAGCAGGCGGACGCCGTCCGGGACGCCGGCGAACCTGCCGATGCCCGCCCGATGTACGTTGCGGCGCTTGAACTGGCCGGGACCGATGAGCTGAAGAGCCTCGCGCTGTACGGGATGGCGGGCACCCCCGACTATGACCTGTTGTGGCTGGTGGAGCCCCACCTGTCGCAGGCGGGAACACGGGAAGCGGCGTTGCGGGCATTCGTCGCCGTAGCCCTCCGGCAGGCGGAGGGAGGAAGCGCGTGGCAGGCCAAGCAGATGTTGCTGCGCGCCCTGCAACTGGGCCCGTCGCGCGAGTTGGCTGGCGAGATCGCGGGCAAGCTGCGGGAGATGGGAGTCACTGTTGACCCGCTGCGCCCGACCGGCTTCATCACCCAGTGGCAGCTCGCAGGCCCCTTCCCCGGTGATGACATCGATGCAGAACTGGCCCCCGAGAGAGGGATCGATCTCGCGGCCGCGATGGCGGCCGGCGACCGCGAGGTGAAGTGGGCGCAACACCTCACGGACCCGTCCGGCATCGTCAACTTCGCCGAAATGCTGCAGCCCAACACGAACTCAACGGCCTACATGTATGCTGAGGTGAAGGTCGAGCAGCCGCAGGACGTACTCTTCCAGTGCGGCAGCGATGATGGGATGAAGCTCTGGCTGAACGGCCGGCTGATCCACCGCGCCGCCGAGCCGCGCAGCCTGCAGGTGGACCAGGACGCGGTTGAGGCGCGCCTGGAGGCCGGAACGAACCAGGTCCTGGTGAAGGTCGTGCAGGGCGGCGGCGACTGGCAGGCCTGCATCCGCCTCACGGACCGCGCCGGCCGGCCGCTGGAGTTCACGCCGTAGCCGCCCAGTCCCGCCCGCAACCTCCGAAGCGCGAGGAGACAATGGAGATCCGTCGGATTGACGAAGGCGACGTGGAGGGCACGATTGCGGTCTATCGCGCCGTCTACGGCGACGGCTTCCCCTTCAAGGAGTTCTACGACGCCCGCTGGGTGAAGAAGGGCGTGTTCGACGATGACATCGCGTGGTTCGTCGCGGAGGACGACGGGCAGATCGTCGGCTCCGCGGCGGTGATGCTGAACGTGGGGGATGCCGACGACCTGATCGGCGAGTTCGGCCGACTGGTGGTCGACCCCGAGGCGCGTTCCGGCGGCATCGGCACCCACCTGATCGAGCACTGCATCGACCACGCTCAGGGCCGCATCGAGGTGGGCTTCGCCGAGTGTCGGGTCGCGCATCCGGGCGCGCAGAAGATCTGCTCCCGCAGCGGCTTCGCGCCGGTGGGCTTCGAGCCGCTCGCGTACAAGCTGGCCGGGGTGCGTGAGAGCGTCGCCTTCATGGTCAGCATCGGCCCGAACGCGCTGCGCTTGCGGAAGAACAACCCCCGCGTGATCCCCAGCGTGTACCCTCTCGGCTCGCTGGCGCTCACCGGCGTCGGCTGCGAGCCTGACCTCATCGCCGAGGGCGACGTCGAGGGCTACCCCATCGACGATGCCGTCAGCATCGGCGCCCCGAAGGGCGAGTACGACTACCGGCTGCTGCGCATCGGGAAGGGCCGGACCGTCGACCGCGAGGTCTTTGGGGGCGTCCGCCTGGAGTACGGGTTCCTGAAGCTCGCCGCTCACAAGGCGCAGTACCTCATCGCTGAGCGGGAGGGGCAGCCGGTCGGCGCCGCGGGGTTTGTCCACGATCCCATCGACGAGAAGGTCCGCCTCACCGAGTTGATCGCGGTCAGCGACGCCGTCAAGGGCGCGCTGCTGAAGGCCTTCGTGGAGCACGTGGCCGCCGCGCACCAACCAGCCTATGTGCAGGTCGACGTGCGGGCCGACTCGCCCCGAATGCAGCAGAGCCTGTGGGAGCTGGGCTTCGTGCCGGTCGCTTACTTCCCGGCGATGGTCTTCGAGCAAGTCGAGCGGCTGGATGTCGTGAAGATGGTGCGGCTGACCGTGCCGTGGGACCTGGGACCGATCCAGATGATCGACGCGGTGGCTCCGCTGAAGGAGCTGGTCGAGACCACCTTCATCGAGCGCAACCGGGGCGCCGTGATCGCCGACGTCACCCGGCGCGTCCGGCTCTTCCAGGGGCTCGGGGACTGGGAGATCGAGAGGCTGCGGGCCATCTGCTCCGAGCAACGCTTCCGTCAGGGACAGGCTGTGTTCGCCGAGGGCGACCCTGGGCAGGCGCTCTTCATCGTGGTCGACGGCGAGGTGCAGATCGTCGCCGACGGCGAGGGGCATCAGGTCCTGGGGATGATTGCGCCGGGGGAGGTCTTCGGTGATCTGGCGCTCGTGGACGGGCTCCCGCGCTCTGCCTCGGCGGTCTGCACTGCGGACTCGACGCTGCTCATGTTGGAGGCCTCGGCCTTCCGCCAGCTCGCCGATCGTCACCCGGCCATCGGGCGCACGGTCCTGCTCAACCTCTGCCGCACGCTCTCCTCGCGGCTGCGCGCGGCGAACCAGGCCTTGGAGTCGCTTCACGCCTGACGAACGGAGGGGACGCCATACTGACGGCGGATCACTTCTGCGCGGGCGGTATGGCGTCCCCTACCCTCTACGACACCTTCCCCGACCCCTTCCGCTGGAGGATCATCTTGCAGCGGTCGGCGATGTGCTCGGCGGTGAGGCCGAAGGACTTCATCAGGACCCACGGGTCGCCCGACTCGCCAAAGCCGCACGTCCCGACCTGCTCGACGACCACCGGGTCGCCAGAATCCACATTCGCCGCTACGACGCCCACCACGAACCCGCCGAAGCCGCCCGCCTGATGCTCCTCGGCGGTGACCATCGCGCGGCACTCGAGCGCCGCCCTCACGATCGCCTGCTCGTCCAGCGGCCGGATCGTGTGGATGTCCAGCACGCGCGTCTCCACGCCGAAGTCGCTCTTGAGGATCCAGGCCGCCCGCATCGCCTCGGGGACCATCGGCCCACAGGCCGCGATGCAGATATCCTCGCCCTCGTTCTCGTACTCGTCCGCGAGGACCGTGTCGAACGCGTCGATGAAGTTGGGCGCCTCGCCCCGGAAGCGGATCACGTTCGCCTTGCCCAGCACCGTCGGCGTGTCCTCGCGCGTGATGACGGGCGTCGCCTCGCGGGCGAAGCGGATGTACGCCGGGCCGTCCACGTCTAGAATCGCCTGGTCGGAAAGCCGGTCCGTCTGCACCGAGTCCGCCGGCACCACCAGCGTCATCTCGGGGAGGATGCCCATGATGCTGATCTCCTCGAGCGACTGGTGCGTCGCGCCGTCCGGGCCCACCGAGATGCCGCCATGCGCCCCGGCGATCTTCACGTTCAGCCGGCCGTAGCAGATCGTCGTGCGGATCTGGTCCCAGCAGCGGCCCGAGGCGAACACGCCGTAGGTGCCCGTGATCGGGATGTACCCCAGCAGCGAAAGCCCCGAGGCGACCTGCATCATGTTCTGCTCGGCGATGCCCACACTGAACACCCGGTTCAGGCGCTCCGGGTGGTTCTCCTCGAAGCCGGTGATGCGGATCGAGCCGGAGATGTCCGCATGGAGGGTCACGATGCGCGGGTCCTCGCCGATGCGCTCCAGGCACCGGCCGAAGCCCATCCGCGTCGGGTCCATCCCGACCTTCATCGTGTCGCCGGCGTTCCACCAGTAGTCCCGCCCGAACGTCGGGACGAGGTCATCGGTCGCCTCGGCCATGCGGTCGGCGAAGGTCTGGGAATCCGCGATGAACTGGTCCACCAGCGCCGCCGGGAAGTCGGGGGCGCCGATGTCCTCAAGC
>Ga0233425_10009562_pt1 | contig 12204 bp, 5 predicted proteins | sample Watercolumn_Towu_2_FD_181712 | JGI IMG/M metagenome (GOLD analysis project Ga0233425, IMG submission 181712) | Freshwater microbial communities from Lake Towuti, South Sulawesi, Indonesia - Watercolumn_Towuti2014_140_MG | ecosystem: Environmental > Aquatic > Freshwater > Lake | place: Indonesia...
GTGTGAAGGCCGTACTCGGCGGCGACGACATCGATGGCCTCCCCGAGCACGAGATCCGGCGCTTCGAGGCCGACGAGCACGGCCGGACGCGCGTTCCCGAGTCGCCGAACGGCTCGTACGTGATCGCGTCGGCGCCTGGAGCCTGGGGCTACCGCCGTGTCGAGCCGCTCGAGCCCGCCCCGCTGCGCGTCGAGCTCTTCCGCGACTTTCCGTTGAGCGCCCGCGTCGTGGACGAGGCCGGCTCGCCCGTGAGCGGCGTGCGCGTCTCGCTGCGGATGCGCTGGAGCGAGTGGTTCACCGACCTCGCCGTCGCGACGACGCGCGGCGACGGCGTGGCGACGCTCGCTCACGCGGGCCACGCCTTCCACCGCGAGCAGGACGCCGATCGGATCGCGTTGCTCGCGCTCTGCGAGGCGCTGGATCCGCCCGTAGAGGCCGCGTTCGAGCCCGACACGCCGCCGCAAGAGCCGGTGGAGCTCGTCTTGCCGCGCTGCGGCTCGGCGCTGGTGCGCGCCGTCACCACCGACGGCTCGCCGTACCGCGGACCGCTCGACATCTCGCTCTGGCCGTTCGCGCCCGAAAAACAGCCCGATTTCGACGACTTCCAGGGACAGCCGGCGGTGCACCGTGACGTCGCCGAGGGTGGAGTCGTCACGTTCGCGCACGTCTCGCTCGGCAAGCGCCTGGTCGCGACCGCGACGCGCGACGAGTCCGAAGTCGGCCACTCGGCGCAGGCGCTCGGCCCGAAAGTGGCGGACGAGCGCGTCGAGATCGAGATCCGCATCGGTGAGAAGGTCTCGATGGTCGCCGGGCGGCTGCTCGACGATCGCGGCAACGCGCTGCGCAACACCCGCTTCCGCGCCGAAGTCGAGGTCGATGGCGCTGCGGACGCGATCGAGCGCGTGCTCTCGCCGCGCACGGACGCCGAAGGCCGCTTCCAGTTCGATCTGTCGAGCGGCGAGGACTTCGCACAAGGCCGCACGCTGGCGCTGTTCACCGTGGAACCGCTGCGCGGGCCGCTGGCGATCGCGCGCAAGCCGCTGCCGGCGAAGCTCGCGGCGGGACTCAACGATCTCGGCGACTTCACGCTGCGCACGGAGCCGCTGCTCGTTTCGGGGCGCGTGGTGGACGGCGAGGGCAAGCCGCTCGGCGGTGTCTCGGTCGCCATCGCGTCGCTGGAGTCGTGGGAAGGCGACGAGAGCGAGACCTACTGGGCCGAGCGGCCGCGGCTCGTGGTGCGCTCGGATGCGCGCGGCGAGTTCGGAGTGCGCGCGAGCCTGAAATCAAGCCAGATTTCGCTGACTGCGACGCTCGATCAGCTGCGCAGCGAGCCGGTGATCGTTGCGCCGGGCGCGCAGGGCGTCGAGCTCGTCCTCGGCGCGGGCGGCGAGATCGCGGGTGTCGTCCTGCTCGATCCTTCCGTGCCTTCACGACTCGTGCGCGTGCAGGCGAATCGCGAGGACGACGGAGCGTTGCTCACGGAGAACGACTCGACGTGGACGATGGCCGCGCTCGACGAAAGCGGCGCGTTCACCTTGCGCGGGCTGCGGGCGGGCAACTACTCGGTGCACGTGCTGCACGCGGGCTCGTGGCAGGAACTCGCGAGCGTCGACGCGCTCGCCGTCACGGCCGGTCGCACGACGCGCGATCCGCGGCTCGATCCGCTCGACTTGCGCGAAACCCACCGGGCGATCGTGCTCACACTCGTGGACGAGGCGGACGTGCCGGTCCAGAGCGGCCTGCTCGCCGTGCGGCACGCCGGCGCGCCCGATCTGGAGTCGAACGAGTTCCACAACGGCAAGGCGACGTTGTTCAGCGCCGGAGAGCCGCTCGACGTGACGGTGATCGCGACGGGACTGCTCACGTACCGCGCCGCGGACGTGCTCGAGAGTCGCCGCATCGTGCTGCGCAGAGGCCCCGAGCTGCGTTTCTTGCTCGGCGGCGGCCAAAGCGTGCCCGAGCCGCCGCTGTTCCTGGGCGTGCGCATCGAATCGAGCTCGGAGGGCGACGGGTTCCTCGACTGGTACAACGACACGCCGGACTTCGGCCGCGACGGCGTTGCGAGTCTGCGCGCGCACCGCACGGGACGATGTCGCGTCGTCCTGACGCTGACGAAGCGCAACGAGAACGCCTACACGTCGATCGACTTCGACGCCGAGACCGAACGCACGATCGACGTGCTCGACCGCGCCGGCGTGCAGACCTTCGAGGTGCGCTACGACGCCTCGAAGCTCGCGCCGACGGCGAAACTGCTCGACTGATGTCCGCGATGAGGCTCCCGTCCCGCCTTCGCTCGTCCTCGGTCGCGCTGGCCCTGCTGGCGTGCGCGGAGCCGGCGCCGGTCGAGGCCCTCGCCGTGCGCGCCTTCGCTCCGGGCGAACGCGAGCGCGCCGAGCTGCTCGCTTCGCGGCTGCGCTGCACGGCATGCCATGCGAGCGATTCGGAGCGCGTCGCGGCCGAGAGTGCGCCCGTGCTCGACGCGATCGGCGCGCGACGAACGCCGGCGTCGCTGCGCAGGTGGCTCGCCGATCCGAGCGCGGCGAAACCCGGCACGGCGATGCCCGACGTGCTCGCGCGGCTCGAGAAGGAGGAGCGCGAGCGCGCGATCGACGACCTCGTGCACTTCCTGGCAATGCAGGGCGGCCCGCTCGCGCCGCGCGAAACCGCGATCGAGCCCGCGCTGCTCGAGCGCGGTCGCCAGCTGTACCACTCGGTCGGTTGCGTCGCCTGCCACGCGCCGCAGGAGTCCGCGGAGGATCTGGAGCAGCCGCTGTGGAGCTTCCCGCGCGACGAAATGCTCGTGGCGCAGGTCGCGTCCGACCTCGGCCATCCGGCGTTCGACACGAGCCTCGACGCGCTCGCAACGTTCCTCGAAGACCCGCTCTCCGTGCGTCCGTCGGGCCGCATGCCTTCGCTCGCGCTTGTCGGCGACGAGGCGCGCTCGATCGCGGCGTACCTTCTGCGCGGCCAGGTTCCGACGGGTGAAATCGAGTTCGAGCGCGGGCTGCGCTGGCGCTACTTCGAAGGCTCGTTCGCGAGCTGCGAGCCGGGCTTCGGCGGCGACACGCCGCTGGCGGAAGGCGTGACCGACGATCTCGCGTCGCTGCCGCCGCACCGCGAGGACAAGTTCGGCTTCGAGCTCTCCGGACTCGTGCAGTGCGAGAGCGCGGGCCTGCACGTCTTCTCCACGCGTTCCGACGACGGCTCGCGCGTCTACCTGGACGGCAAGCTCGTCGTGGAGAACGACGGCGACCACGCGCCGCAAGAGCGCTCGGGTCCGATCTGGCTCGCGAAGGGGCCGCACGCGTTGCTCGTGACGTTCTACGAGAACATGGGCGGCGAAGAGCTCGTGGTGAGCTGGAAGACGCCGGGCGGCGAGAAGCGGGTGATTCCCGCGGAGGCGTTGTCGCACGGCAGCGCGAGGCTCGTGCCGGCGACGGAGCCGTTCGAGCTCGATGCGCGCAAGGCGGCGCGAGGGCGCGAGCGCTTCGACGAGCTTGGCTGCCGCGCATGTCACGAGATCGAGGGTCGCGCGACCGAGCCGGTGCGCGCCGCGACGCTCGGCGAACTCGCACCGAGCTCTGCACGCGGCTGTATCTCGGCGGAGAACGGGCGTGCGCCGCGCTACGAGCTCACCGCCGAGCAGCGCGAGCTGCTGCGCACGCTCGTTGCCGATCGCAGCGGGCTCGCGAGGCCGCTCGGCGAGCACGAGCGCTTGCAAGCGACGCTCGATCGGCTCGACTGCCTCGCCTGCCACCGCCGCGACGGCGCGGGCGGGCCGAACGAAGAGCGCTTGCCGTACTTCCGCGCGGCCGTCGAGGTCGATCTCGGCAACGAAGGCCGCCTTCCGCCGCGGCTCGACGGCACGGGCGCGAAGCTGCGCGTCGAGTGGATCGAGCGCGTGCTCGCCGGCGACGGCGCGGAACGGCCCTACATCGCGACGCGGATGCCGGTTTTCGGCGAAGCGAACGTGCGCGGTCTCGCGGCGCAGTTCGAGCGCGTCGATCTGCAGGCGAGCGGCGAGCCGGAGCCCGAGTTCGATCCCGCGCTCGTGGACGCGGGTCGCAAGCTCGCGGGCTCGAAGGGCCTCGGCTGCATCCAGTGCCACCGGTTCAACGGCGTCGAGTCGCTCGGCATTCCGGCCGTCGATCTCGCTCACGTTCGCGAGCGCATCCAGCGACGCTGGTTCGAGCGCCTGATCTCCGATCCGAAGTCGGTCGGCATGAACTCGCGCATGCCCGAGCTGTGGCAGGAGAGCGAGACCGCGAACGGCCGCGTGCGGCGCAGCCCGGTCGCGGACGTGCTCGACGGCGATCCCGAGCGACAGATCGACGCGCTGTGGCAGTACCTCTCGCTCGGCTCGTCGATGCCGCTGCCGGAGGGGCTGGTCGTCACCGACGCGGAGTTCGAGCTCGTGCCGTCGAAGGAGCCTGAGCTGTGCGCCGTGTTCCTGCGCGGTCACACGCCGCGCGGGATGATGGTCGGCCTGCCCGAGCAGGTGCACTTCGCGTACGACCTCGAGCACTCGCGGCCGGTGTGGGCGTGGCGCGGGCGCTTCTTCAACGCCGAGGGCACGTGGCGCGGGCGAGCGGGCGGGCTCGAAGGTCCGCCGGTGCAGGACGCGTTCGAGTTCCCCGAGGGCTGCGCGGTGCGTTCGCCCGACGTCGAGACGGCGCCGGAGCGGCTCGGGTGGAAGCTCGACGCGTCGCGCAGGCCGATCTTCGAGTTCGCGTTCGCCGGAGCGTGCGTCGAGGAGCGGCTGGAGCCAGTGCTGCGGCCCGGTGGAGCGATTCTGCGTCGCAGCATCGTCGTTCGGCGGCTCGCGACGATCTCGCGCGCGCCTCGGCTCGTCGCGGGCGACGGAACCGAGCTCGACCTCGTGCCCGAAGGCGACGATCTCGTCGCGCGACACTCGTGGGAGGTGAGCTGGTGATCGCTCTCGTGCTCGCGTTGCTTACTCAAGACGCCGCGGACTCGCGCGAGGCGCGCTACTACCGCATCGACACCGCCCGCGTGCCGGCAGGGATCGAGCTCGAAGTCGGCGGACTGCTCGCGCGCTCCGACGGCCGCGTGATGGCGTGCACGCGGCGAGGCGAGGTGTTCCTGATCGAGGATCCCTTCGGCGAGGAGCCGCGCTTCACGCGCTTCGCCTGCGGGCTGCACGAGCCGCTCGGGCTGCTCGAATTCGGCGAGTGGATCTACGTGATCCAGCGCGGCGAGCTCTCGCGCATGCGCGACGTCGACGGCGACGGGCGCATGGACGAGCTCGAGACCGTGTGCGACGACTGGCCGATCAGCGGCAATTACCACGAGTACAACTTCGGGCCCGCGCTCGACCTCGAAGGCAACTTCTGGATCACGACGAACAAGCCCTTCGGCGACGAGCCCTTCGGTCGCGCGAAGTGGCGCGGGTTCGCGCTCGAGATCGCGCCGAACGGCCGGATGCAGCCGATGGCGTGCGGCCTGCGCTCTCCGTGCGGCATCGCGACGAGCCCGAACGGCGAGATCTTCTACACCGACAACCAGGGCGAGTGGTGCGGCGCCGGCAAGCTCGCGCAGATCGAGCCCGGCGACTTCCACGGCCATCCGTGGGGGACGTTCGCGTGCGAGGACCCGCTGTGGAAGTTCTCGAAGCCCGGCGAGCCGCCCAACGGCGTGAAGATGCCCGACGTCGCGCGCACGATGCCGACGTTCAAGCTGCCGGCGGTGTGGTTTCCCTACGACAAGATGGGCCGCTCGCCCGCGGGTTTCGTGTGGGACCAATCGGGCGGCAAGTTCGGTCCCTTCGGCGGCCAGGTGTTCGTCTCCGACCAGTACCAGTCGTCGATCCTGCGCGTGTTCCTCGAGCGCGTGAACGGCCGCTGGCAGGGCGCGTGCTTCCCGTTCCGCGTCGGCTTCCAGTGCGGCATCGTGCGCGTCGCGATGGATGCGAGCGGCGGGCTCCTCTGCGGCCAGACCGACCGCGGCTGGGGGAGTCTCGGCGGTCAGACGATGGGCCTGCAGCGTTTGTCGTGGACCGGCGAGCTCCCGTTCGAGATCCGCGAGATGCGCGCGGCCTCGCAGGGCTTCGAGCTCGCCTTCACCCGACCGGTCGACCGCTCCGTAGCCGCCGACACCGGGAACTATCGCGTCGAGAGCTACACCTACCTGCTGCACGAAATCTACGGCAGCGACGAGGTGGACAAGCTCGCCTGCCCCGTGCGCGCTGCGACGGTCTCCGACGACGCCCTGCGTGTCTCGCTCACCCTCGACGGCTTGCGCGCCGGCTACGTCCACGAGCTGCACGCCACGCTGTCGAGCGCCGACGGCGAGCGCCTGCTCCACGACGCCGCGTACTACACGCTGATCGAGATCCCGCGCTGAAGAGCGACGTCGTGCAATCGTGCATTCGGAATGCACATTTGCACGAGGCCCCGAAGAGCGCATCCCGGCGCCGCCGGTACATTGACGGGGATGTACGGGTTCCTCGCGATCCTGGCGTTGGCCTGGCCCGGTGCGACCACAGCGGGCGCTCCCGCGCGCGACGACGAAGTCGCGTTGCTCGTGGCGCGGTTGCGGGATCCGCGGATCAAGATCGACGAACGCGACGCGATCCGCGCGCAGCTCCTGGCGGCCGGCGAAGAGGGCGCGCGGGCGTTGCAGCGGCACCTCGAAGAGCGCGACGGGCGCATCGAGGAGCGCGCGACGAAGCGCGAGAAGCGGCACCTCGCGGACGTGGAGAAGGCGGCGCGCAAGCTGGTCGAGGGACGGCTCGACAAACGCGCGCTCGCCGAAGTCGACAAGCTGCGCAAGGACGTCGCCTCGCTGCGCAACGACGCGGCGCTCACGAAGGAGCGCATCCACGAGGTCGGCGATCCGGCGATGGCGCGGCTGAAGGAGCTGCTCGACGTCGCAATAGAGGACGTGCTCGACTTCGACGCCGAGCTTTCGAAGGCGCGGCAGGCGTTGGTGGAGGACCTGTTCGAGCTCGAAGAGGATTTTGGGCTCTGGCAGCGCTGCAACGCGGCGCTCCCCGAGCGCAAGCGTTCGAAGGAACTCTCCGACCCGAGCGCGCGCTGGCCGCAGATCGAGACGACCGAGAACTGGATCTGCTTGCTCGCGACGCCGATGTCGAACAACGACCGCGACGTGCTCGTCAAGAACCGCGAGGTCGCGCGCGCGCTCGCCGAGCCCGAGGAAGCCGCAGGCATCCTCGACCTCAACCGCCTGCGCATCCGCCTCGGCCTCAACGCGGTGTCGATCGACCTCAAGCTCTGCGACGCCGCGCGCGACCACTCGAACGACATGCGCACGCTCGGCTTCTTCGCGCACGAGTCGCCCGTCGAGGGCAAGAAGACGCCCTGGGACCGCGCCGCGCGCATGGGCACCTCGGCCTCCGCCGAGAACATCGCCGGCGGACAGACCACCGGCGTCGGCGCGAACCAAGGCTGGTGGTACAGCCCCGGCCACCACAAGAACATGCTCGGCGGCCACTCTCGCGTCGGCCTCGGCCGCAGCGAGACGCTGTGGACGCAGATGTTCGGTTGAGCGATTCGCAAACGGTCGCGCCGGTTACTCTCCCGCGATGCGCGCACGAGCTTGGGTGGTGGTGGGGGCGTTCGTCGGGCTCCTGGCGGCGGCGCAGGATCCGGACGAGCCGGTGAAGGACGGGAAGTGGCTGTACACGCGGCATTGCGCGGGGTGCCACAACCACAACGGCGACGGGAAGGGCGAGACGATCCTGCAGCTCGGGCTGCAGGCGCGCGACTTCCAGCAGGGCGGGTTCGCGTTCGGGGATTCGCGCGAGCAGATGAAGCGCACGATCACGAGCGGCATCCCGGGGCGCTCGCCGATGCCGAGCTTCAAGGGTGTGTTGAGCGACGAGGAGATGGACCTCGTGATCGGCCACGTGCGCACGCTGATGCCGGCGCGCGACGAATCGCCGCCGAAGAACACGGAGTTGATCGTGAAGGGCCGACCGCTGATCGCTCGCGGGAAGTTGCCGCCGATCGCGGAGGGTGCGAAGGAGGTGCCGCGTGGGTTGCTGATCGGCACTCCGGAGGGGATGACGTTCGAGTACGACCTCGACGGCGTGAAGTTGCTCGGCGTGCGCTTGGGCCGTTTCGCCGATCGCGAGGACTGGAGCGATCGCGGAGGCGCTTACTTGAAGCCGCTGGGGCAGCTCGTGTGGGACTCTTCGATGCCCGAAGTGGAGCTGCTCTACGAGGGAGTGGAGAAGCCAGTCCGCGTGATGGGCGCAACTTGGGCTACGAAGTCCGGCACGGGCATCTCCTACATGACTTGCAAGAGCGCAGCAGACCGAAAGAACTCCGATTACGTCGAGGAGTTCTTGTCGACGAGATTGCTCAGCACCGGTCCGAGTGCGGTTCGGAACTGGATCGTCCAATCCGACGTGCAGCCACGCATTGCTGTCGGCGGCGAGGAACTTCCCCGGGGCGGCCGAATGCCTCGCGGTGTCGCGAAATGGGTGGTACGTGATCGCGGCGAGATAGGCGTCGATGCGACGCTCGTCGTCTATCGAGGCGGTGACTCTGCAACGCATGTTGCGGAGGTGACGACGACCACCGTGCGGGTCCCGAAGTGGACCGACGAAATCGCTGCTCAGCTCGAGAAGGAGCTCGGCCAGTGATCGCACTCCTCTTCCAAGTCGCCGCCCAAGCCGCCGTGCCGGAAGCGGAGTACTACGCCGTCGACTACCTCGTCGCGCCCAAGGGCGGGCGCATCGAGGTCGGCGGGCTCGACTTCCTTCCCGACGGGCGGCTGATCTGCTCCACGCGCCGGGGGCAAGTCTGGATCGTCGACAATCCGCTCGCGAAAGACCCGAAAGACGCGGTGTTCCACCTCTTCGCCGAGGGACTGCACGAAGGCCTCGGCCTCGAAGTCGTGAACGGCGAAGTGTTCGTCCTGCAGCGCGGCGAGCTCTCGAAGCTCTCCGACGACGACAAGGACGGCACCTGCGACCGCATCGACACCATCGCCCAAGGCTGGGGCTATTCCGGCCACTACCACGAGTTCGCCTTCGGCCTGCCGCGCGACGACGCCGGCAACTTCTACGCGAGCTTCAACGTCTCGTTCGGCGATCCGCAGTGGTGGCACGGGCGCTCGACGGTGCCCGAGCGCGGCTGGGTCATTCGCATCCGGCCCGACGGCTCGTGGGAGCGCGTGGCGAGCGGCGCGCGCAGTCCGTGCGGGCTCGGCCGCAACGGCGCGGGCGACATCTTCTACACCGACAACCAAGGCGACTGGATGCCGGCGTGTCCGATCTTCCACGTGAAGGACGGCGCGTTCTTCGGCCATCCCGCGTCGCTCAACTGGACGCCGGAGTATCTCGAGCACCATCGCACCGCGAGCGACACCGTTCCGCCGGAGCGCGCACGCATCAACGCCGCGATCTGGCTGCCCTACGATTGGTCGCGCTCGACCGGCAACCTCGTCGAGGACACCACGGCGGGCAAGTTCGGTCCGTTCGCGGGCCAGCTCTTCGTTGCCGAGATGACCAACGGCTACTTGCTGCGCGCCGGGCTCGAGAAGGTGCAGGGCGAGTATCAGGGCTGGTGCGTCCCGTTTCGCCACAAGGTCGGCTCGAACGTGCGCGTGCGTTTCGCTCCCGACGGCACGCTCTTCACCGGCTTCACCGACCGCGGCTGGGGCGGACAGCCGCCGGGCGACGGCATCGGCCGCGTGCGCTGGACCGGCAAGACGCCGTTCGAGATCAAGAACGTGAAGCTGCTGCCGAACGGCTTCGAGATCGAGTTCACCGACGTCGTCGCGGTTGCGGGCGTCGCCGGGCTCTCGAAGGCCGAGGTCAAGCAGTACGACTACAACTACTGGTGGGAGTACGGCTCGCCGCCGCAGCACGTGACGGCGCGCACCGTCGTCTCGGCGGCGATGGACAAGACTCGCACGAAGGTCGGGCTGTTCCTCGCGGACCTGAAGCCCGGCATGGTCGCGCGCGTGCGGCTGCCGAACATGAAGTCGGAGAGCGGAGTGCCGCTGCTGCACGACGAGTTCGCGTACACCGTGAACCAGATTCCGGGAGCACCGCACTCGGGCGAGCTCGTCGCGAAGCTGGTCGCGCCGCCGGACGCGAAGGAGTCGAGCAACGAGGGCGTGCTGTACCTCACGCGCGGCGAGGCGTTGGATGCGTGGAAGGCTGAGGGCTGGCGCGCGGGCGAGCTCGAGCTCTCCAAGGAAGATCCGACGCGCTTCGAGCTCGATCCCGAGGGCAAGCCGAACGAGTGGAGCGGCGCGGCGGTCAGCAACACGGCCGCGGAGAAGCCGACCGACCTCGTCAGCAAGTTCGAGTTCGGCGACATCGACTTCTCGCTCGACTTCATGCTGCCCAAGGGCGGCAACTCCGGCATCTACGTGATGGATCGCTACGAGATCCAGCTCTTCGACAGCTCCGGCAAGAGCGAGCTCACGCCGGCCGACTGCGGCGGGATCTACGCCTCGCGCGACGCGAACCTGTGGCCCGGCCGTGCGCCGACGTTCAACGCGTTCCGCGGTCCGGGCAAGTGGCACTCGCTCTCGGCGATGTTCCAGGCGCCGCGCTTCGACGCGAGCGGCAAGAAGATCGCGAACGCGAAATTCAAGCGCGTGATGATCGACGACACGCTCCTGCAGGAAGAGATCGAAGTGCCGTGCCCGACCGGCGCCGCCGGCGAGAAGCCCGAGGTGCGTTTCGCTCCGCTGCGCATCCAGGGCGACCATGGGCCGGTCGCGATCCGCGGGTTGCGCGTGAAGTCGCGCGAGCCGCAGGACGACGCCGGTTGGACGCGCATCTTCGACGGGCAGTCGATGGAGGGCTGGAAGATCTCCGACGGCGGCACGTGGAAGGTCGAGAACGGCGAACTCGTCGGCTCCGGCGCCACGAGCCACGTCTTCAGCCCGCGCGGCGACTACAAGGACTTCGAGCTGCGCGCCAAGCTGCGCGTCAACGCTGGCGGCAACTCCGGCATGTACTTCCGCGCCGCCTTCGGCAACGGCTGGCCGTCGGGCTACGAGGCGCAGGTCAACAGCTCGCACACCGATCCGGTACGGACCGGCTCGCTCTACGACCTCGCGCTCGTCAAGTCGCAGCTCGTTCCGCCGGACACGTGGTTCGACTACCAGGTGACCTGCCGCGACGAGACCGCAGGCACGCACGTGCAGATTCGCGTCAACGGCGTGCTCGTCACCGACTTCGTCGACGCCGAGCGGCGCCACGCTTCAGGTCACGTCGCGTTCCAGCAGCACCACGACGGTTCGGTGATCCGCGTGCGCGAGGTCGAAGTTCGCGATTAGTCGGAAGACTCGCGCGTGCACGGCGCGCGAGACTCCCCCTCAGGGCCGGCATCTCGGGCTCGCACGGTCGAGCACTTTTCGTCCGCTACCCGGAAGGAGTCGAATCGCATGTTTCCCGTCCGTCTCGGATGTTGTCTGGTCGTACTTGCCGTCCTGTCGAGCTGCGGCAGCGGAGGCGGCGGCGGAGGAGGGGGTGGCGGCGGAAGCGGTGGCACGGTGGTGCTGGAAGGCGACCTGACGTCGGACGGCGGCTCGCTGACACTCAACGGTGTGACGGTGAGCGTGCCACCGGATGGAGTTGTGAGCACCGTACACGTCCGCGTCTCGCGCAAGAGCGCGCCTGGGGGGCTGCCGTCGGCGTACACGGCTACGAGCAACGCTTTCGACGTGACCGTCGATCACTCCGAACGACTCGACCTGCCGCTTCAGATCACGCTTCCCTACGACGACGCCCTTGCGTCGGAAGACCATATCGTCGTGCTGCACCAGCTCGGCCCGCAGTCGTTCGAGCCCGTGTCGCTGCGAGCTGTCGATCGAGTGAGCAACGTCGCGACCTTCGAGACGCGCTCGTTCTCCAGCTTCATCGTCACGTCCCTGGCGTCAGCGTTCGTCCCGACCAGCTACGGCGTACCCAACTTCGTGCCTTCGCTGGACGGTTGGAACATCCCGAATTTCGGCAACTACTTCGCTCCGGGCGGCAACTGTCTGGGGATGGCGTCCTACTGCACCTACTTCTTCGACAACCACCCGACCGAGAACTTGGCGTTCAAGTTCAGCGCGGTGAACTTCCCGACCCCGGGTGACCCGAGCATCGCTCAACTCGTCGCCGGTCGCGCGCACCTGGCGCAGTCCCAATGGTGGGCGCTCATGCCTTCGTTCCTGCTGCAGCAGACGCTGCTCGGGGACGCGGAGATCGGC
>Ga0233425_10009563_pt1 | contig 12203 bp, 7 predicted proteins | sample Watercolumn_Towu_2_FD_181712 | JGI IMG/M metagenome (GOLD analysis project Ga0233425, IMG submission 181712) | Freshwater microbial communities from Lake Towuti, South Sulawesi, Indonesia - Watercolumn_Towuti2014_140_MG | ecosystem: Environmental > Aquatic > Freshwater > Lake | place: Indonesia...
TTCCTCCTCCTTGAAGCGGATCACGATGCCCTGGCGCGTGCCGAGCAGGATTTCCCGCTGGCCGTCCGTGATCTCCACCGCGATCAGCTTGTCGCCCTCGTCCAGCGTGAGCGCGATGATGCCGCCCGCGCGCGGGTTTCCGTAGGCCGAGAGCTCCGTCTTCTTGATGACGCCCTGGCGCGTCGCCATGACCACGTACCGGTCGTCGCGAAACTCCGTGACGGGGAGGGTGGCGGTGACCTTCTCGTCGCCCGCGAGAGCCAGGAGATTCACCAAGGCCTTGCCCTTGGCGGCCCGGCCCGCTTCGGGAATCTCGTGCACCTTCAGCCAGTAGACCTTCCCCGCGTCCGTGAAGAACAGGAGATAGTCGTGGGTCGAGGCGGTGAACAGGGTCTCGACGAAGTCCTCTTCGCGGATGCCCATGCCGATCTTGCCCTTCCCGCCGCGCCGCTGGGCCCGGTAGAGGGAGACGGGGTTGCGCTTGATATAGCCGGCGTGGGAGATCGTGACTACGACCTCCTCCTGGGCGATCAGGTCCTCGATGCTGATCTCGGCCTCTTCCTTGACGATCTGGGTCCGCCGCTCGTCCTTGTAAGCCTCCTTGACGGCCAGCAGCTCGTCCTTGATGAGCTTGCGGACCAGCGCCTCGTTCGCCAGGACGGACCGGAGGTACTCCATCTTCTTGAGCGTCTCTTGATATTCCTCGATCAGCTTGTTCCGCTCGAGCTGGGTCAGGCGCTGCAGCTTCATGTCCAGGATGGCGTTGGCTTGGATCTCCGTCAGCCGGAACTGCCGCACCAGGCCCGCGCGCGCCACCTCGGGAGACTGCGCGCGCCGGATCAGCGTGATCACCGCGTCCAGGTTGTCGAGCGCGATCTTGAGCCCTTCCAGGACGTGCGCCCGCTCCTCGGCCTTGCGCAGCTCGTAGGCGGTGCGGCGGATGACCACCTCGCGCCGGTGCTCGATGAAGGCCTCCAGGATCTGCTTGAGATTGAGCACCTCCGGCCGGTTGTGGACCAGGGCCAGCATGATGACGCCGAAGGTGGTCTGGAGCTGCGTGTGCTTGTACAGGTTGTTCAGCACGACCAGCGGGATGTCGCCCCGCTTGATCTCGATGACGATGCGTACCCCGTCCCGGTCCGACTCGTCGCGCAGGTCCGAGATGCCCTCGACCTTCTTGTCCTGGATCAGCTCCGCGATCTTCTCGATCAGCCGCGCCTTGTTGACCTGGTAGGGGATCTCGGTGACGATGAGGCGGTCCCGCTCGGTCCGCTCGTCGGTCTCGATGTTGACCTTGGCGCGGAGGGTGAGGAGGCCGCGGCCTGTCGTATAGGCGTCCTTGATCCCCTGGGTGCCGTAGATGAAGCCGGCGGTGGGGAAGTCCGGTCCGGGTATCGCTTTCATGAGCTGGGGGATTGTGATCTCGGGGTTGTCGAGCAGCGCGACTAACCCGGCCACCACCTCGCCGATGTTGTGCGTGGGGATGTTGGTCGCGTAGCCGACGGCGATCCCGCCGGCGCCGTTCACGAGGAGGTTGGGCACCTTGGCTGGGAGCACCAGGGGCTCGGTGCGCGACTCGTCGTAGTTTGGGCCGAAGTCGACCGTCTCTTTGTCGATGTCGGCCAGCATCTCCTCGGCCAGCCTGGTGAGCCGGGCCTCGGTGTAGCGCATGGCCGCCGGCGGATCGCCGTCCACCGAGCCGTAGTTGCCCTGGCCGTCCACGAGCGGATAGCGCATGTTGAAGTCCTGCGCCATCCGGACCAGCGTGTCGTAGATCGCCGTGTCGCCGTGGGGGTGGTAGTTCCCCATGATCTCGCCGACGATCTTGGCCGACTTGCGGTAGGCCCGGTTGTGGACCAGACCCATCTCGTTCATGCCGTAGAGGATCCGCCGGTGGACCGGCTTCAACCCGTCACGCACGTCCGGGAGCGCGCGCCCCACGATCACGCTCATCGCGTAATCGAGGTAGGACGAGCGCATCTCGTCCTCGATGGCGATCTGGGTCAAGCGTTCATCAATCGGCATCTCTTCTCCTCAGAGCAATCAGCTATCAGCCGTCAGCTTTCAGCTAAACTCCGGATTTCTTCGGTCGGAAGCTGACTGCTGAGAGCTGACAGCTTCCTTGCTACACGTCCAGGTTTCGTACTTCTAATGCGTGCTGCTGGATGAAGTCGCGGCGCGGCTCCACTTCGTCGCCCATCAGGATCGAGAAGATGTCGTCCACCCCCGCGATGTCCTCGAGCTTGACCTGCATGAGGCTCCGGGTCTCCGGGTTCATGGTGGTCTCCCAGAGCTGCCCGGGATTCATCTCGCCCAGTCCCTTGTACCGTTGCAGTCCCAGCCCCTGCTTCCCGATCTCCAGAATCTCGCGGACCAGCTCGGCCGTACCGGGCAGCTCTTTTTGCACGTCCTTGGCCTTGAGCTTGTACGGAGGACAGCCCAGCCCGATCGCGGAGGGAGCCAGCTTCTGAAGCTCCCGGAAGTCGGCCGATCCCACCAGCTCGTGGGTCAGCTCAAGGCTGTGGGCCATCCCGTTCGTCTGGACCTTGCAGACGACCTTGTTGGACTCATGCTCTTCATCTTCGGCGATGTCGAGCGCGATCGTCGCCTTGGGATAGGCGGCGCTCAGGGTCTTCTTGGCGTTGGCCACGACCTTCTTGAGGGCCGCGGCGTTCTTGAGCAGGTCCCGCCCCAGGCCCGGCTCGTCCACGAAGGCGCGCAGGATGCCGCCCTCGCGCTGCTTCTTGTTGAAGCGGGCGATGAACCCTTCGAAGGCGATCAGCTTCTTGAGGATCGGCAGCAGGCGCCGACCGGTCACGAAGGCCTGCGCGCTCTCGACGTAGACCTCCACATCCTCGACGGCGAGGTCCGACAGGTATTCGTTCAGGGAGTTCTCGTCCTTCAGGTACCGCTCGGTCTTGCCCTTCTTCACCTTGAACAGGGGCGGCTGCGCGATGTAGATGTAGCCGCGTTCGATCAGCTCCGGCATCTGGCGGAAGAAGAAGGTCAGGAGCAGCGTCCGGATGTGGCTTCCATCCACGTCCGCGTCGGTCATCAGGATGATCTTGTGGTAGCGGGCGCGAGCGATGTCGAACGCTTCCTTGTCCTCTTTGCTCTTCTCGCCCTCCACCTTCTCGCCTTCGGCTTCCTCGCGCTTGCGCCCGATGCCGGTGCCCATCGCCATGATCAGGGTCCGGATCTCGTCGCTCGTGAGCATCTTGTCGAACCGGGCCTTCTCGACGTTCAGGATCTTGCCCTTGAGCGGCAGGATCGCCTGGAACTTCCGGTCGCGCCCCTGCTTGGCGGAGCCGCCGGCCGAATCGCCCTCCACGATGAACAGCTCGCTGTGCGCCGGGTCTTTCTCGGAACAGTCGGCCAGCTTGCCCGGCAGCGAGCCCCCGTCCAGCGCGCTCTTGCGCCGGATCAGTTCCTTGGCCTTCCGCGCCGCTTCGCGGGCCCGCGCCGCGTCGACGGCCTTGCCGATGATCTTGCGGGCAACCGGAGGATTCTCTTCGAAGTAGGCGCCGAGCGCCTCGTTGACCGCCACCTCCACAATGCCCTTGACCTCGCTGTTGCCCAGCTTGGCCTTGGTCTGTCCCTCGAATTGCGGGTTCCGCAGCTTGACGCTGACGACCGCCGTCAGCCCCTCGCGCACGTCGTCGCCGGTCAGGGACTCCGTCTCCTTCTTGAGCAGGTCGTTGGCGTTCGCGTAGTTGTTGATGGTCCGGGTGAGCGCCGCTTTGAAGCCGACGAGGTGCGTGCCGCCTTCCTTCGTATTGATGTTGTTGGCGAAGGAGAAGAGGTTCTCCGCGTAGCCGTCGTTGTACTGGAGCGCCACCTCCAGGATCATGTCGCTCTTCTCGACCTCGACGAAGATCGGCTTGTGCAGCGGAGTCTTGGCCTCGTTCAGGTGCTCCACGAAGGAGACGATCCCGCCCTTGTAACGGAAGATCTGCTCCTTCTCCTTGCGCTCGTCCTTGAGCGTGATGGCCAGGCCCTTGTTCAGGAAGGCCAATTCGCGGAGGCGTTGGGCCAGCACGTCGAAGCTGAAGTCCAGGGTCTCGAAGACCTCCCCGTCCGGCTTGAAGGTTACCAGGGTCCCGCGCTTCTTCGTCTTGCCGGTGACCTTGAGCGGAGCGGTGGGCTTGCCCCGCTCGTAGCGCTGCTCGAAGACCTGGCCGTCCTGCCAGATTTCCAGCTCGAGCCATTCGGACAGGGCGTTCACCACCGAGATGCCGACGCCGTGGAGGCCGCCGGACACGGTATAGGCCCCCTGCTCGAACTTGCCGCCGGCGTGCAGCATGGTCAGCGCCACCTCGGCGGCGGACTTCTTCTGGGTAGGGTGCATGCCGGTCGGGATGCCGCGCCCGTTGTCCACGACCGTCACGCTGCCGTCGATCTGGATCGTGACCTCGATCGACTCGCCGAACCCGGCCATGTGCTCGTCGACGCTGTTGTCCACCACCTCGTAGACGAGATGGTGCAGCCCGTCGGGACCGGTGCTCCCGATGTACATGGCGGGCCGCTTGCGGACCGCGTCGAGTCCCTCCAGCACCTTGATCTGGTCGGGACTGTAGCTGTCGGGCTTTGCCTGGCTCGGCGCTTCAGCCTTTGCGTCTTCTTTCGTGGCCATCCGCCTCCTTATATGAACGCGTGAGACGTGAAACGTGAGGCGTGAAACGGAGCCCCATGAATCGCCCACCCCTTACGCCTAACACCGCACTCCTCACGCCCCTAGACTTTGATGGGCATCACCACGCAGGTGAACGCCGCGTTGCCCGGCTCCCGGATCAGACAGGGGCTCAACGGGTTGTCCATCTGCATGGAGACCGCTTCGCCGTCCATCACTCCGAGCACGTCCAGCAGATAGCGGGCGTTGAAGCCGGTCGTCAGTTGGTCGCCCTTGTACTGAGCCGCCATCTCTTCGGTGGCTTCGCCGAAGTCCGGGTTGCTCGAGAACAGCATCATCTTGCCGGGCGCGAGCGTGAGCTTCACGGCGTTCGTCTTGTCCCGAGAGAGCACGGCCACCCGGCGGAGCGCTCCCTCGAACTCCGCTCGAGCCACGCTGATCTTCTTGTCCTGCTCCTTTTCTTTGGGAACGACCTGTTGGTAGTTCGGGTAGTTCCCTTCCATCAGCCGCGAAGTCAGGAGGAGCCCGCTCTTGCGGAAGATCATCTGATTCTTGGTAAATCCGATCAGCGGTTCCCCGTCCCCTTCTTCGAGCAGACGCCGCATCTCGAAGGCGGCCTTTTTGGGGATGATCGCTTTGATCTCCTTCTGGGCGTCTTTTCCGCCCGAAGCCGGCAGGTCCTGCTCCGCCAGGGCCAGCCGGTGGCCGTCGGTTCCGACGAGCCGCAGGGTCGTTTTCTTCTCGCCGGCGAGCAGGGTCACCAGCAGCCCGTTCAGGATGTAGCGGGCATCGTTGTCTCCCACCGCGAAGAGCGTCTTGCGGATCAGCTCCAGCAGCCCGGCTCCCGTCAGCGGCGTCAGCCCCTCGCGCTCGATGGACGGCAGGGCCGGGTAATCGCTGCTGGGTAGGCCGACGATCTTGAACTGGCTTTTGCCGCACCGGATCGTCGCCCAGTTGTTCTGCCCGACGGCAAGCTCGATCTCGCCCGCCGGCAGCTCTTTTACGATCTCGAACACCTTGCGCGCGGACAGAGTGACGGAGCCGGGCTCCTGGACCGAGGCCTTGTAGAGCCCGCGCATGCCGATCTCCAGGTCGGTGGCCGTGACGTCCACCCCCTCGGGCTTGGCCTCCAGCAGGATGTTGGAGAGCTGGGGCATCGTGTTGCGCTTCTCCACCACGCCCTGCACCCTCTGGAGCGCGGTCAGCAGTTCGTCGCGTGCGATTCGTAGCTTCATCGGGCGATCCCCCTAGGCCCATTGCAACCTGAGAAGCAATGGGCACCCCGGCTTGTTGCGCTCGCTATCCCTTCGTGATCTGGGCCTTCAGGCTCTCCAAGGTGGCCTTGAGCGTGTTGTCCTTCTCGAGGGCCTTGGCGATCTGCTTGCAGGCATGGATGATCGTCGTGTGGTCCTTGCCGCCGAATTGCCGGCCGATCTCCGGGAAGGACGCATTGGTCAACTCCCGGCAGAGATGCATGGCAATTTGCCTGGGGTAGACCAGCGTCTTGCTCCGCCGCCGGCTCTTCAAGTCGGCGATCTTCACGTGGAAGCGCGTGGCCACTGCTTCCTCTATGTCGTCCATCGCGATGATCTTCTTCTTCTCGCCGATGATGTCCCGTAGGACATTCTTGGCCATGTCCATCGTGATAGTCTGCCCGGTCAGCGAGGAGTAGGCGCCCAGCCGGACGAGAGACCCTTCAAGCTCCCGGATGTTGTTCTTCATGTTCGTGGCCAGGAATTGCACCACATCGTCGGGCAGCCGGACCCCCTCGTCCTCGGACTTCTTTCTCAAAATGGCGATGCGCGTTTCCACGTCGGGCGGCTGCAAGTCCGCGATCAGGCCCCACTCGAACCGCGAGCGCAGACGCTCCGCCATGTCCGGCATGTCCTTCGGAAACCGGTCGCTGGAAAGCACGATCTGCTTGTGCGCTTCGTAAAGCGTGTTAAAGGTGTGGAAGAACTCCTCCTGGGTCCGCTCCTTGCCGGCCAGGAACTGCACGTCGTCCACCAGCAGCATGTCGATGTTACGGTACTTCTTCCGCAACTCGACCATCCTGTCATAGCGAATGCAGTTGATGACCTCGTTCGTGAACTGCTCCGTGGTCACGTAGGCGATCCGTACGTCCGACTGCTCCGCCACATGGTTTCCGATAGCGTTCAGTAGATGGGTCTTTCCGAGCCCCACGCCGCCGTAAATGAAGAGGGGGTTGTAGGCCTTGGCGGGCGCGTCCGCGACGGCTCGGCAGGCGGCATGGGCGAATTGATTGCTGGCTCCGACGACGAAGCTCTTGAACGTATACTTGGGGTTCAATGACAACGTGCGTCGCGACCGTGCTGTCTGCTGCGCCCGGCTTGCCGTCCCCGGCCCAGAGGGTTGTCCAAGAGACGTGGCGAGACGGGCGGAGGGTTGTTCACGGGGTACAAAGGAAATCGTAAGGTTTCCTTCCCCTTGTGCCGTTAAGGCTTCTTCCAGCAGCCCTGGATGGTTCTTGTCGAGCCACTCTCCGAAGAACCTGTTCGGAACGGCAATTTTCACGCAAGAATCGTTCATTCCCTGGACATGGAGGGGAGCAAACCAGGTATCAAAAACCTGTTTGGAAACCTTAGTTTCGACGTAATTTAGCGTGTTTTTCCAAACAGTTTCGATATCCATAGCCATAAACCTCCGACTATTCACAATATTATCAACACCTGTGGATAAAGAGCCTTTTAATTCGCGGGCTTTGACGCTCTTGATAGTCCTTTTTGTGACCAACCGAATAGAAAGTGTGCATCTCGGACACGCTGCTTCCCCACCACCCCGCAACTAACCACAGCTTATTTGCATCTCCTCCATCGAGCTACCACACCCTTATTCCACTGCAAGGCGTGGAAGATGAGAATTTTTTTTCTTATAAAACAACCGTCTCTCCCATACCCACAGACTCCCCAGCCCCTACTCTTTCTTCCTACGACTCCTTAATTTCTTTATACAGTGCTTGAGAACGTAAGAGGAACTTACACCATCAGAGAGCAACTACCAAGTCGGCGTCGAAAATCATGCGCAACAGTTCCGGATAAGACACTGTCGGAGCAGACGGTGTGGCTTTTCGGAAAGCAACGTCTTCTGCGAGGGCGTAGACACGACCAGCTTGAACGTTAGAGAGGGAGACTGCGTCTTGCAGCAAGACAGCCAAGGTTGTCACATCCTCAGGTGAGTCTTGTGGCATTAAGCCATACATGGTTTCCACTTCACTCTTGGTGATCAAATAAAGGACTGTCCTCACGGAGGTGCTCCTTAAAACACAAGGACACGGTCCGCAGCCGCCACCAGTGCGCTGATCTGTGAAGGCGAGGCATCGCTGATTTTGAAGTCAGGGTCGATGGAAAAGGACGATTGTGCACCAGACTGCACGACAAACGGGATTTCCAGTTGCTTCAATGAAGGGAGGTATTTTTCGAGAACCTCACCATCCACGATGTCGTCTACGTCTTCTCCAAGGAGAAGGGGAGCTTGCCCAAGCAGCACAACCGTCAAAGGATTCTCTCCCGTACTGAGCCCTAACGCAATTCGGAGTGACTCAACCGGACGATGTGTTTTCCGAGGATCCTCACGGATCACAACAACAACGCTTGGGCGCACGGTTCTCCGGTGCGGATCGGACTAGTTGAGCGCAACAAACCGGTCACAACCGTTGATCATGCTGGAGAGAACGACCAGACCGCAGAGCGTGACCTCTTTCCCCACGTTATCGGTCCGCACCCCATGCTGCTGGCACCCATAGGCGCACACGAAAAACTTTACTCCGGAAGAGGAAAGCTCCAATAGACGCTGATCGTGGAGGTTGAGCACACCCTCGTCAATCAAATACAGGTACACATCCACATCCGATCGGAGCGCTTCTTCACAAAGACGAACGGTCGTCGTGACACTAGGATGAGACGGGGGTGTGGATAAGAGCAAGCCGAGCTTCTTTTTTTCCATAGAAATTCACAGAAATCAGTGTTTAAAAATACAAACAAAATCAATATCTTATAAATCCAATAAGCCTAGGTGAAATGTACCCTTTTTTAGGGGGAAAAGTCAACTGAAAAATCCGTGAAAATTTAGGGATGGAGAAGGCGAGTTGCAAGGGTGCGAGCGGCGCTCTCCAGAGGCAGTTCTTCCTGCACCTTGGTCGTCATATCTCGGAGAATAACACGCCCTTTCGCGGCTTCGTCGTCCCCGACGATGACAGCATGGGACGCTCCTAAACGATCCGCCTGTCTGAGGTGAACCTTCAACGTCGCTGCTTTTGGGTCGCGGTCGGTCGGAACGCCGGCCGTACGGAGGTCTTCGAGGAGGCGAAGGCCGACAGAGAGACCCTGCTGGCCGAACGCGGCGACGTAGATCGTGCGAACGGGAGGAGGCAGGATGGACTCAGGAAGTAGGAGCGCCACCCGCTCCAGCCCGACCGCAAACCCGACGGCTGGAACCTGGGGTCCCCCCAGCGCCTCTACGAGTCCGTCATAGCGCCCACCGGCACCCACGGCGTTTTGCTGGACGCCCAGATGTGCCGATGTGGACGTCACCTCGAATGTCGTGAGGGTGTAGTAGTCCAGCCCGCGCACGAGACGGGAATTGAGGTCATAGGGAATGCCCAGCGTCTTCAGGCCTGAAAGTACCGACTGGAAGTGGTGCTCCGAGTCAGACGACAGGTACTCGGTCAGCTTCGGTCCGTCCGCCGTCACCGCCCTACACGTCGGGACCTTGCAATCGAGCACACGCAAGGGATTGGTTTCTATCCGGCGCCGGCAGTTCGCACAGAGATCATCTATCCGCTGCTTGAGGAAATCGACCAAGACAGCCTTGTACGCAGACCGGTCGGTAGGATTTCCGAGGCTGTTGATCTCCAGGGTGAGCGCGGGAAGCTGCAGGCTGGAGAGGAAGCGCCACAACAACGAGATGACCTCGATGTCCGCCGACGGATCCCCGCTGCCGAACGATTCCACGCCGTACTGGTGGAATTGGCGAAACCGGCCCTTCTGCTGGCGTTCGTGGCGGAACATGGGCCCGAGGTAATACAGCTTTTCGGTACCCCCGGAGCTCGAAAGGTTATGCTCGATATAGGCCCGCACCACCCCCGCGGTCGCCTCGGGACGAAGCGTCACGGACGAGCCGTCCCGATCCTGGAAGGTGTACATCTCCTTCTCGACGATGTCGGTGCTGGCCCCAATGCTGCGCGCAAAGAGCTCGGTCATCTCGAAGATCGGGACCCGTATTTCCCGGAATCCGTAGAGGCGGGACAGGCGCCGAGCTGTATCCTCGATGACGTGCCAACGGGCCATCTCGCCGGGAAGAATGTCGTTGACGCCTTTGATGCTCCGGATCGTTGTTGGTTCATTCCTCTGCATGAAGCGGCATGATAGCCTTGGGGTTGAGGCAAGTCAACGCACGTTATTCGTCACTCGCGAGACAATCTTCCTCGTCGAAAAGGTGGCTTTGAACGAATGACGAATCACGATTGACGGATGACGCTCGGCGCCCTTGCGAAGGGCGCAAGCTAGGGGTATAGTGCGGCGCGAACGGCAATGCTGAACGCGGAATGCTGAGCGCTGAATAATGACGACTGGCAGACGGGAAAATCTCCTCTTATTGATTCTTCCATTCATCGCTCCGCACTTCGCACTCCGCACCTCGCGGGTGTTCCATGACAACTGACGGTCCTGCCCGCCGCGTGATCGCGGTGGCGCCGCTGCCGCCGGAGAAGTCCGCCTACGCGCTGGCCCGGTACAGCCGCTCCGCCGACTCGATCGAGGACACCCTCCGGTGGGTCCATGCCCATTCCTCCGAGAAATTCTGGGAGCAGTTCTATTTTGCCTACGGCCATGCGTCCATTGCCGATTTAGGCCACGTGATCTTCTGTTTCGAGCAGATCTCCGAGCTGGCGGCGATCCGTCTGGAGGACGAACCCCTCTGGGATGGGCAAGCCAAGTCCAGCCGCTACCAGAACTTCGGGCCGAGCGGCTGCTACGTCCCGGACTCGATCCGAGGGACCGAGACGGAAGGAACCTATCGCGGCGTCATCGGCAGCCTCTTCAACTGCTATACCTTGCTCCATGAGCCCTTGAAACGCTTCCTGTCCGAGCGGGCGCCGCGTCCGGAGGGCATGAAACAAGGGGATTACGACCGGACGATCGCGGCTCGCGCCTTCGACGTGACGCGCTACCTGCTCCCGCTCGCGGCCAAGACCAACGTGGGGCAAGTGGTGAGCATCCGCACGCTGGAGAAGCAAATCACCCGGTTGCTCTCCTCCCAACTCCCGGAGCTGCGCGCCATCGGGGAGGAGCTGAAGGAGGCCTGCCAGCGGCCGCCGATGAATGTCTGGGGGGAACTCTCCGGCCAGCCAGCCGGCTCGACTGAGCCGCTGGCCCCGACGCTGGCCCGCCATGCGAAGCCGAGCGCCTATCAAGCCGAGGTCTATACGGACCTGGCGAAGCACGCGCGCGAGGTCATGAAGGCCGGGGGGTTAGACCAGCCGGCCGCGTGGACACCAGTCGACGGCGTCGAGCTGATCGAGCCGCATCACCCGCTGGATGAGATCGCCGCGACCCTCCTCTACCGCGTCTCCCAGGCTCCTTATCGGGACATCCTGACGATGGTGCAGGGCTGGACCGACAAGCAAAAGCAGGAGACGATCGAAGTCGCGCTCAGGAAGCGGGGCCCCTACGACGAGCTGATCAAGGAGTTCCGGAGCGGCTATGCCTTTCTGTTCGACATCCTCATGGACATCGGCGGCTGGCGGGACATGCACCGGCACCGGCGCTGCCAGCAGGTCCAGCAGAACTTCACGACCCAGCACGGTTACGACGTCCCGCCGGCCTTGACCGAGGCGGGGCTGGAACGCGATTACCGGGCGGCGATGGACGCGGTGAAGCAGGACATCGAGCGGTTGCGCAAGGGCAGCCAGGAGGCGGCCCTCTATTCCATCCCCTTCGGCTTCAAGGTCAGGTGTTTGTTCAAGATGGACTATGCCGAAGCGGAATACATCTCGCGGCTCCGCTCGGGCGTGAAGGGCCACTGGTCCTACCGCACCGTCGCCTGGCTGATGAAGCAGAAGCTCGCCGCGCGCCACCCCTTCCTGGCGGACCAGATCCAGGCGACGCCGCCGGATGTCGAAGACAGTTTAACGAGATAGTGCCGAACGCGCCGCCGTTCGGCATTCATCGCTTTCTTGCCCGCCAGGCCGGTGCTATACTTGCAGCCTAAGCTGATTCTTCCTGGAGCAACCGTGACATGAAGAGTCGTTTGCAGTTCGCCGGCCATCCGATCCATGCGATGGTGGTGGGATTCCCCATCGGCCTCTACACGACCTCGCTCGTGTGCGATGGGCTGTTTCTGCTGCTGCACGATCTCTTCTGGTTCCGCATGGCCTACTGGGCGATCGCGTTCGGGCTCGTCACCCATGTGAGTGCCGCGCTGACCGGGCTGCCGGACTTCCTGGCGGTGATGAAGGAACGGCAGGAAGGGCACGAGCTCCATGATCCCAAGGGGGCGCAGCGTGTGGCCACGTCTCACTTGGTTTTCGGGGTCGGCCTGCTGGTGGTCCAGGGGT
>Ga0233425_10009564_pt1 | contig 12201 bp, 12 predicted proteins | sample Watercolumn_Towu_2_FD_181712 | JGI IMG/M metagenome (GOLD analysis project Ga0233425, IMG submission 181712) | Freshwater microbial communities from Lake Towuti, South Sulawesi, Indonesia - Watercolumn_Towuti2014_140_MG | ecosystem: Environmental > Aquatic > Freshwater > Lake | place...
GTCTGTGTGATAGGCGGATGGCTGGCAGTAAACGGAAGACTGGCCATTGGCGATATACTTGCATTCATAATGTATGTCCGCTCATTTATGCAGCCGATTTCCCAGCTTGCAAATATATCAAATGTGTTGCAGCAGACCGCAGCTTCTGCAGAAAGGGTATTTGAATTCCTGGAAGAAGAGGAGGAGGCGCCTGAATCTCCAGCGCCCGTAAAACCGGAACCTGTTTATGGCAGTGTGGAATTTAAAAATGTCCGTTTCGGATATAACCCTGAGAATATTGTCATTAAGAATTTTTCTGTAAAAGTTGAACCTGGTCAGAAGATTGCCATTGTGGGTCCCACCGGAGCCGGAAAAACGACAATGGTAAAACTCCTGATGCGCTTCTATGATGTAAACAGCGGTGAAATTCTTGTTGACAGCAAAAACATCAAAGATTTTACCCGTAAAGATTTGCGTTCCGTATTCGGAATGGTACTGCAGGACACCTGGCTCTACAATGACACAGTAATGGAAAATATAAGATATGGCCGCAGGGATGCATCTGACGAGGAAGTCATTGAAAGCGCAAAAATAGCACACATTGACCACTTTATACATACGCTCCCCAATGGATATAAAATGGTTTTAAACGAGGAAGTTTCCAATATATCTCTCGGGCAGAAACAGCTCTTAACAATTGCAAGGGCGATTCTTGCAAATCCTAAAATATTGATTCTGGATGAGGCAACCAGCTCGGTAGACACCCGAACCGAGGTCCTTATACAGAAGGTAATGGACGATATGATGAAAAAACGGACAAGTTTTATAATAGCCCACAGACTGAGCACGATCCGAAATGCAGATCGCATATTAGTGATGAATGAAGGGGACATCATTGAACAGGGAAGCCACGGGGAGCTCCTTGAAAAGAACGGTTTTTATTCAAATCTTTACTATAGCCAGTTTGAAAACAGCGTCTGATATTCATTATTTTATATTTTTTTACCGCGAAGTCCAAGATGCCAGGTCATGCAATTATTACTTTGAATTTAAAATGCACTTAATGTATAATTTTGAAAATTAATAATGAAAGGAGGCGAAAAAATATGGCAAAATATCAGGATCTTGCTGATTCAATTATTGCTGGAGATAACGTAAAAAGCAAGGAAATCACACAGAAGCTGGTCGACCAGGGAGTCAAAGCTGTTGATATCCTGAATGAGGGGCTGGTTCCGGGTATGGATGTTGTGGGTGCAAAATTTAAAGCAAATGAGATGTACATACCGGAGGTGCTTATTGCTGCAAGAGCGATGCATGCTGCAATGGATATCATCAAACCTATGCTCTCTGAGGCTGGAGCAAAGATGCGGGGAACAGTTGTAATCGGTACAGTTCAGGGCGACCTTCATGATATCGGTAAAAACCTTGTTGCCATGATGCTTGAGGGCGGCGGATTTACCGTTGTTGATGCCGGCGTTGATGTTGCCAGCGATAAATTTGTGGAAGAGGCTAAGAAATCAAATGCTGATGTTGTGGGGCTTTCTGCTCTTCTCACAACAACGATGCCTGTCATGAAAGATGTTATAGCAGCTCTTAAAGCTGACGGCGCAACCAAAAATGTAAAAGTTATGGTTGGCGGCGCACCACTGACACAGGAATATGCAGATTCCATTGGGGCCAACGGTTATGCACCCGACGCTTCAAGCGCAGTGGATCTGGCCAAGGCTTTTATTGGCTAAAACTTATTAATTGCAGATTAATAGGGATATTAAATTAGAAGTGCTTAATTGGAGAATTGGCACTTCTAATTTTTTTGTACCGGAGTTTTGCGGCCGGATAAATACAGTTAAGCCCGGGCCGGGTTCAGATCATCTTCAGGAGCCGGATTTGAAATTTTTATAAAGGTTGACCATTTCAATTGCTGAAAGTGCCGACTGCCAGCCATTGTTTCCAAGTCTGGTTCCCGCCCTCTCAATTGCCTGTTCAAGAGTATCAGGGGTAATTACGCCAAAAATCACAGGAATGTCCAGACTCAGGTTAAGATGGGCAATGCCTTTGACAACTTCACCTGCGATATAGACATTGTGTGAAGTTTCGCCCTTTAAAACCGAACCCAGACAGATCACAGCGTCATATTTTTTTGACTCTGCCATCAATTTTGCTGCGGAAGGGATTTCAAATGCTCCCGGTACCCAGACGATATCAATATTATTTATATCACAGTTATGTCTCACCAGACAGTCAACTGCGCCGTCTAGAAGCTTTGAGGTTATGAATTCATTGTACCGGCTTACGGCAATTCCTAATTTCATTCCCCTGGCATCAAGCTTTGCTTCAATAGTATTCATGTTTCTCCTTTCAAATTTAAACATATTTTGTAAATTTCATTTTTTTATATAGTTATGCAGATAAGAACCTCATTTAATGGATTTAAATTATTTTAGCATGTGATTTAATTTTACCTTCTTTGTCTGCAGATATTTTCTGTTGTTTTTATTTGGCTTTATAATTATGGGAAGTATTCTGGTAACTTTGATACCGTAACCTTCAAGCCCGACAATTTTTCTTGGATTATTTGTCATAAGCTGTATTTTTCCCAGGCCAAGGTCCGATAGAATCTGTGCCCCGATTCCATAGTCTCTCATATCTGCCTCAAAACCAAGCTCAAGATTTGCCTCGACTGTATCAAGACCCTTATCCTGGAGCTCATATGCTTTCATTTTATTGCATAAACCTATCCCTCTTCCTTCCTGTGCCATATAGAGCAGTACCCCATAGCCTTTTTTATTGATAATCTCAAATGCCGAATCAAGCTGCTGTCCGCAATCACAGCGCAGAGAACCAAATGTGTCGCCCGTAAGGCACTGTGAATGGACCCTTACAGGGACATCATCCTTTCCCGTGATATCGCCTTTTACCAGGGCTATATGGGTGTCATTCGGGTATATTTTTGTACTGTATGTTATGGCTCTGAAATTACCCCATTTTGTGGGCAGAATAACTTCTGCTGCCTTTTCTATTAGCTTTTCCTTCCTCTTCCTGTAGATTATAAGCTCTTCGATTGTTACTATTGGCAGGCTGAATTTTTCTGAAAGACAGGCTATATCCGTAAGTCTTGCAATTTCACCGTCTCCGCGGATAATTTCGCAGATTATGCCCGCCGGTTTAAGTCCGGCAATAGCTGTCAGGTCAATTGCCGACTCAGTGTGCCCTGCCCTTACAAGAACTCCCCCTTCGTGGTAACGAAGGGGAAAAATATGACCCGGGACCAGAAAGTCTTCAGGTCCGGCAGTGCTGTCCACGAAGGACCTTATTGTAAGCCACCTGTCTGATGCAGAGGCGCCGCTGCCTGTTTTTTTTGCTGAATCCAGTGAAGCCGCAATATTGGTTGAGCTTCCGGCCATCGGAATTTTTAACTCATCGAGCCTTTCCTGAAGACAGGGAAGATAAATCAAGCCTCTTCCATGGGTCATAAAAAAATTTACAGATTCTTTTGTTGATTTTTCTGCAGCCTGGAAGAGGACCCCTTCATTTTCAGGCTGCCTGTCATCAACGATTATTATAATACGGCCCTCCTTTACCGCTGCTGCAGCTTCTTCTGCCGTCGAAAAATTAATTTCCGGTCCCTGTTCATTTATTCTTTTATTCACATTTCTCTTATTCGTTCCGCTGATTTTGCCGTTACTAAAAGAATCCATGTTCCCTCAGTTTCTCCTCCAATTTGCTGTCTTCTGTTTTTACCGCATGGTTTGTGCTGTTATCGGAATAATATATCAAATTTTTAATATACTTTGCCAAAAGATCCGTTTCAATGTTTACAGGATCACCGTTTTTTTTAATTCTTAAGGTGGTATTTTCAAAAGTGTGGGGAATTATAGCTGTTGAAAAAAAAGCTTTGTTACGTTCCGCCGGAACAGCCGAAACTGTAAGACTTATCCCGTCAACTGCAATCGATCCTTTTAGGGCTATATACTGCATCAGCTCTTTTTTTACATTAAAAGAAAATAAATATGATTTTCCTATTTTTTCGATTCTTATTATTTCTCCTGTGTCATCAACATGACCTGATACAAAGTGTCCTCCTAACTGGCCGTTCAGCTTCAGGGAATCTTCCAGATTTACAGGGTAACCGGTTTTAATATTTTTAAATGTCGTGGAGGCAAGTGTGCTGAAGGAAAGGTCGGCTGTAAAGCCGCCACTGCCGCAGCTTCTTACGGTCAGGCAGCATCCATTGACACAGACTGAATCTCCCGTATTTATTACTTCCAAAAGGTTCCGGCACTGAACCGTTATTGTCTTTCCTTCCTGAGTATTCAGAATTTTTACAATTTTTCCTGTTTCCTTAATGAGACCTGTAAACACTCTTCTCCTTTCCGGGATATGCGGTAATCATTATATCCTGCCCTGATTTTTTTATGCTGTCAATCTGTAAAAATGGTGCCTCAGGAACATCCCTGATGCCCAGAGAGGATACAATTCCGAACCCGCTGTCACCCCCGATGAGTTTTGGTGCAACAAAAAAAATAAACTTGTCTATCAGACCATTTTTTAAAAATTCTGTAAAAAGTGTCTGTCCGCACTCAAGAAAAATTGATGTGATTTCAAACCTGTCATGTAAAATTTTTAAAATTTTTTTAAGATCCAGAAAATTATTTCCATATCCCGGTACTGCCGCAATCTTAATACCCTTTTCTTCGAGAGTTTTTTTCTTTTCCTTTAAAGCCCGGTCACCGGATAAATTTTCTGAGATAAATATTATGGTATCAATATTGCCGGAAGATTCAGCAATTTTTGATGTTGCAGGAATATTGAGGCTTGAATCCAGGACAGCCCTCAGATATTTTTTTCCTGAATTTTTGAGTGATGCTAAATTTTTAAAACCCTCTGGCACCAGGAGGGGATCATCTGCAAGTACTGTTCCTATCCCTGTTAAAATACAATCGAATTCAAATCTCATTTTTTTTGCAGCGCAGCGGGATTTTTCGGATGTTATCCATTTTGAGCTGCCGGTTCCGGCAGCAGTTTTTCCGTCAAGGCTGGCTGCGATTTTTGAGGTTATAAAAGGTGCTCCCTTTGTAATGTGTTTGAAAAAAATTTCATTCTGCTTTTCTGCGCTTTTCCTGAGAATTCCGGATGTTATTTCTATTCCGGCCAGTTTCAGTTTTTCCATTCCCTTTCCGTTTATACCCGGATTGGGATCGGCTGTTGCTATTACAACTCTTGAAATTTTATTATTTATTATGGCATCGGTGCAAGGCGGGGTCCTTCCGTAAATACTGCATGGCTCAAGCGTCACATAAAGAACAGCTCCTTTTAAAGCATTTTTATCCCGGCATGAGCTGAAGGCCTCGATCTCTGCATGCGCCATGCCGGCTTTCCTGTGATAGCCGGTGCCTATTATCTTTCCGTTTTTTTCGATAACTGCACCAACAAGCGGATTGGGACTGACAGTGCCCGCACCTTTTTTTGCAAGTTTTAAAGCCAGCTTCATATATTTAATGTCTTTCAGAGCTGAGGGATAACCTGATGCACTTTCCCCGTTCTGTTTTTTATTTTTATCCGTCGTATTCATACCGAATATATTGTTTATAAATTGTCACATCGCCTGTTATAGAACTTTTATAAACAGCAAAACCGGCCCTTCCTGCCTGGAAGCTGCCCCTGAAATAAAAAAGCCACGGGAGAAACCCATGGCTAAAAATATTTTCGTTTAAAAATATTCCAGTCATAAATTTTCTCCCATCCAGACTTTAACTGTCGGTTCCGGAATTGAACCGGGTCAACCTTTCAGGAGTATATTAATTCATCTCCTTGCAGGCTTGCGGACTTTACCGCCGGCAGGGAATTTCACCCATCCCCGAAAATTTACTTTTTACTGTTTGCATTATAAAATAATTAAACTGTATAAATCAACAGTATTTATTGGTAATCAGGATGAATTTTCCGGAGTTTTTGTATTTTGTGTCAATCATTATATCTAAAATTTAAAAATAAAGAGATTTGAAGAATATTACTGTTAAAAAACAATATAATTCCGGTTATAAGATTTCTGTGTCAATCCTTGACAGCGATTTTTTAAACCTTTCCGGAGAAATTGATAGAGCCGTAAACCTGGGAGCAGATATGCTGCATATAGATGTGATGGACGGTCATTTTGTTCCAAATATCTCGATAGGCCAGCCTGTTATAAATCTGATAAGGGCATACACAGGCTGCCTGCTTGATGTACATCTGATGATAACAAATCCCTCATCAAGGCTGGAAAGCTTCATTGAATGCCGCCCCGACATTTTGTGCATTCATGCCGAGCAAAGCACTCAACTGAGCCATGATCTTGCCAGAATAAAGAAAGCGGGCATCAAAGCTGCTGTGGCGCTGAATCCTTCAACTCCGCTCTGCAGCATTGAAAACGTATTAGCATATCTGGATATGGTTCTTATAATGACGGTAAATCCGGGGTTTGGCGGCCAGAAGCTTCTTCCCGAATGTCTAGTAAAACTGGAAAATCTTGTAAAAATGATTAAAAATTATCAGAAAATCACCGGTGACGCCAGACTTATTGATATTGAAGTTGACGGAGGAATAAATACCAGTACAGCCGAAAGTGTTATTGATGCCGGTGCAACCATTCTGGTTCTGGGCTCGGCTGTGTACAAGGCAGAAGATCCGGCGGATGTTTTTGCAGGGATAAGAAGCCTTTTTAGTAATAGCAGCAGAGGTGTCTGATACCGTACCAGGGATTCTGACCCAAACCCTGTAAAGGAAATAAAATTTACCGAAATAAAGGAACCTGAAAGAAATTTAAAATTTAAGGATTTTTCAGGATTCGGCCTTCCGTTTGGAATATTCGGGGGGATTTTCGGGGCATCGGTTGTCATTACAAAGATAATTTCTTTTGTCAGTATGTTCATTCTGGGTATCCTTTTGCTGCTGGCAATTATTATGCTTGCCTATGCAATTCCGTTTATAGGCCCTGTGGCTAAATTTGCAGGCGTGTTATTTGGTTTTGGCGGGCTGGTTATGGTAGTCAAAGATTTTATCTGGAAGGCAGCCAATAATAAAAAATAACAATGCAATCTGATCGAATGTAAAGTTGCAATTTAAAAAATACTTAAAATAAAACCCTGACGGACTTACTTATCCGTCAGGGTTTTTAAATTTATAAAAAATTGTTTTTTAAAATTACTAATAAAATTCTGTCATAAAAACGAAAGTCTCATTACTCTGCAGAAATTGCTTCTGAAGGGCAGCTTTCAACAGCTTCCTGTATACATTCTTCATCATATTCGTCATAGTCAGTTTTTGTAACTACGGCTATGTCTTTGTCTTCATCAATTTTAAATATATCCGGACAGGTTTCCTCGCAAAGTCCGCAGCCGGTGCAAAGTTCTTCATCGATTCTTACTTCCATTTAAATTCCTTTCTTTTTATTTGCGTTGGAGCAATTTTTATTGTTTCTATATAGCAAATCAAAGCGAAATATACAAGAGTTTTTTAATTAATTCAATATTTTTTTTAAAACAATAATATTGCATTTATATATAAATATATAAAAAAGTTGTAAATTTATATGAAAAATTATAAAATTTAATTTATAAATTAATTAAAAAATATTTCATAATAATACTTATTAATAGTTATATAATAATTATCTAATAATTTATATACATTTATTTTTATACTATGCTTGAAAGAATAACGAATCTAAATACATACAGTTATGAAAGGCAGGCGATTTTTTCAGAAGGATTTTTCCATTCGCTCGTAAATGTGATAGATGATTCAATAATAATTGCAGACAGGTACAAAAGAATCATATATTACAACGAAACATCTGAAAAAGTGTTCAGATACCAGGCATCCGAAGTCATCGGAAAATACCTGGAATTTTTAATTCCAATAAATTTCCTGGATGAGGAAGGAGAAAAATCTGACAGCAGCGAAGAGGCTGCAAAGGAAAAATTCATAGAAACTGCTGCAAATTCAAGAGACGGAAAAAAAATAACAATAGAGCTCTCAGTAAAAAAGTACTCAGAAGACAGTGAGATTTTCTATATACTGCTCGTAAGGGATATTTCAAAGAGGAAAATTGCTGAGGAAAAACTGAGGTATTTAAGCTTTCATGACAGGCTGACAGGCCTTTATAACCGTTCTTTTTTTGAAGAGGAACTGAGAAGATTAAACACAACAAGGCAATGGCCTTTAAGCATTATTATCGGTGATATTGACGGATTCAAACTTGTCAATGATGCCTTCGGTTACAAAAAAGGTGACAGGCTCCTTAAGAGTTTTGCAAAGCTTCTGAAGGACTCCTGCAGATCCGAGGATGTTCTTGCAAGGTGGGGTGGCGATGAGTTCGTTATACTTCTTCCAAAAACTGATAGGGAAGGTGTACTTGAGATTATTTCAAGGATCCAGAAAAAAACAAAACAGGCCACCCAGAATGAAATACCTTTAAATATTTCTCTTGGCTTTGCCATAAAAAACAGCGCGGATGACAGTATTGACAAGGTAATTAAAAAAGCTGAAGACCTGATGAAGCAGAATAAACTTCTGCAGAGCAAGAAAGTTTCTAATGAGATTATCTCATCTATTAAAAGAAGATTAAACGAAAGAAGTGAAAACTCTGACGTTATATCTGAAAGAATCAAAAACATTGCCGTGGATTTCGGCAGGGAGCTGAAACTTACAAAGGATCAGATGGAGAGACTTGCCCTGTTCTCGGAATTTTATGATGTGGGAAAAGTTGCAATAAAGAAAAATATTCTGAAGAAGAGAACCAGTCTCGAGGAAGCTGAATGGCAGCTGGTCAAGATGCATCCGGAAATAGGCTACAGGATAGCAAAGTCTTCAACAAACCTTGCACATATTGCAGATGATCTTCTGGCCCATCATGAATGCTGGGATGGAAGCGGTTATCCATATGGCGTCAGGGGTGTAAACATACCACTTAATTCAAGGATAATCTCCATAGTTGAGGCATATGATGTGATGATTAACGGAAGAAATTACAAGGATCCTGTGCCGAAAGAAGATGCAATTTCAGAACTTAAGAAACAGGCAAAAAAACAGTTTGACCCCCAGCTTGTCAGTAAGTTCACAGAGATGATATACCAGAAGGAAAATAACCTAAGCCTGTTCCAGTAAGACAATGCTCCGGTTGATTTTAACTTGAACATTACCTTTTCTTAAGAGCAATATATGCACCCCTTCAAAAGGTTTTCTCCACAATCAATGCTGGCCTGTTAATTTTTTTTGTCACAAATTTTAAATGCTAATATTAAATATATTATCGGATGCGCTGTTACATGGCAAGATTATAAATTCTGACAATATCCTGCTCATTCAGTTTGATGAGATTGCCAATTGGTCCCCACTGAAGTTCCTTTTGAGCCATTCCGGCAAAATCAATCTTTTTAAGCTCGTCCGGATCAATTTCCAATTCCTTGATTCTTACGGGCAGATTAACCTTCTTCAAAAAGTCTTCGAATTTTCTAATTCCGGCAAGGGCTATGTACTCATCATTTCCAAAGCAGGGATCAACACCCCATACCCTCACTGCAAACTGGACGAACCTCTTAATATTCCTGCTGTATACATATTTCATCCAGGCAGGAAAAATAACAGAAAGCGCTGCACCATGCGTGACGCCATAAAGGGCGCTGAGCTCATGAGCAAGTTTATGTGAAGCCCAGTCTTCAATTCTTCCTGTTCCAAGAATCCCGTTATGGGCAATTGTACTTGCCCACATCAATTCTGCCCTCGCATCATAATCCCTGGGATCTTTTAAAACGACCATGAGGTTTTCAATTACGGACCTCATGCATGCCTCACAAAGACGGTCGGTGAGGTCAGCTTTGCCTGTTGGTGTAAAATAACGCTCCAAAACATGGGAAATGCTGTCCAGGGCGCCGCATGAAGTCTGGAAGCTCCCTATGGTAAAGGTTATTTCTGGATTGAGTATGGCAAATTTCGGAAGTATAAGGTGGCTGTGAAAACCTTTTTTTAGTGATATTTCCTCATTCGTTATTACAGTGACAACACTGGACTCACTGCCGGCGGCGGGCACTGTCAGCACCACCCCAATTCCCGCAGCGGATAAGGGTTTTGCCTTTCCCATAAAGAAATCCCATACTTCACCTTCATAAGGAATACCAAGTGAAATTGCTTTGGCTGAATCAATTACGCTTCCCCCGCCGACGGCTAAAATAAAGTTTATGTTATTTTCGCGGCAGATTTTTATCCCCTTTTTGACCAATGCAACTGAAGGGTTGGGCTGCACTCCGGACAGCTCAATGAATTCAACATTTTCATCCTTCAGGGATTTGATTATTCTTTCATAGAGGCCGGTTTCAACTATGGTTCGTCCGCCATAGTGAAGAAGTATTCTGGCAGAGTATTTTTTTACTTCCTGTCCCGTTTTGTATTCGGCATCCCTTCCGAATATTATTTCTGTCGAGTTATGAAAACTGAAATTTTCCAAAATTGCCTCCTGAAAGAATATTATTTTTTAAATCCTGCACCCGTAAATTAAAGTAAATATAGCAAATTATAAAAAATGATTCCAATTAATTCGAACTCATTTTTTATTAGCAATTGAATTAATTTAAATATTTATATAATATTTAGTCCATGGTTTTAAGACAGTTGCGGCTGAAGTATTGTTAATAATTAAAGTTTTGGAGAAAAAATGCAAAAATTTAAATACTGCGGGGAAAAATATTCCATTATGGCAAGAAAGGAATCAACAATCAGATTTTTAAAATTACCTTTATTAATGCTTACCGGTACGGTTATTCTTGTCATGGCTATGATGCTATCCGTAACTTCAGGATGTTCAAATGCAGGCCAGACTATAGCAACCGTGCCCATTGCGGTTGAAAGCTCAACGGTTGAAACGACACTCATCGAAATTCAGGAAACTGAGAGCGTTGAGGAAGAAAAAATTCCGGCTAATTTTGAATTGCTGTATGTGCCCAAAATAATGCCGTCCCTTGAGGCAGGGACCATCCTCTGGTTCAATACAATTAAGCTTGGCCTTGAAAAATGCGCAGCAGACTATGGTTTTAAGGTGACTGTTACAGGTCCGCCGAAATTTGACGGCGCAATTCAGGCGCAAATAGTACTTGACAATGCGGGAAAAAACTTTGATGCCATAATTGTCAATCCAATTGATGAAAAGGTTATGGATTCTGCTCTGGAAAGGGCGCAAAAGGGTGGCGTCATGACATTTTCCAATGAGGGTTATGGTTTAAAAAACATATTATTTGATGTTGAAGCCATGTCCGGAAAAGATTTTGGTGAAAAAATCATGCAGGCAGGGCTTGCTTATTCAGGCGGGCAGGGAAAGTATATTATTTCAGTTGGATTTCTGGGCTCGGCGGCACAGAAAGAATGGGCGGATGCAGAAATAGCATACCAGAAAAAAAATGCGGCTCCCATGATTAATGTCTCAGGGGGTACTGAAAGCCTGGACAGATTTGAAGATAATGAAGATGTGAAGACCGCAACAGAGAAGCTGACAGCTTTTTTTGAAAATAATAATGAAATCACACTTGTTGTGGGCAATTCTTCTACTACAACCCTTGCAGCAGGTGATTTAATAGCAAAAAAGAAGCTGAAAGAAAAAGTGACTTATGTTGGTGTTGGACTGCCTATAGTTGCAGGAAGTTTCATAAACGATGAAGTTATAAGAGAATGCTTTTTCTGGGATCCATATCTGCTCGGATATTCAATGGGATTCCTGTCACTGCAAAGCTGGCTTGGAAATATTCCTGTGGCCGGCAGCTCAGTTTCCGATCCTTCCGGACTGAAGATAAGCGGTTATGAGAATCTTGGGCTTTTAAAAAACAGTCAGGGTGCGGATGTGGTATATGGGAACGGCACAGTTTCTGTAAAAAAAGAAAACAACTCTGACTGGTATGATAAATTTGCTGAATACGGCTGGCCTGAACAATAAAAGTTGTCAGAATTTTTAAAAATCCTGAATTCCTATCTTATCATAAGCAAACCAAGGCTTGTGGGGTTGCTTTATTTCACAGGTCTTTGTTCATGTCTGATATCCTCCAGCTTGTATGGATTCGACCTTAAAAACATCCTCCTGGTTTCTGCGGCTATTATTCTTGCTGTAATGGGCTCCAATGCAGCAACGGCATATATAGACAGGAAAATGGATAAAGTTATGTCCAGGACCTCCCACCGGCCTGTTCCTGCAGAAATTAT
>Ga0233425_10009566_pt1 | contig 12201 bp, 7 predicted proteins | sample Watercolumn_Towu_2_FD_181712 | JGI IMG/M metagenome (GOLD analysis project Ga0233425, IMG submission 181712) | Freshwater microbial communities from Lake Towuti, South Sulawesi, Indonesia - Watercolumn_Towuti2014_140_MG | ecosystem: Environmental > Aquatic > Freshwater > Lake | place: Indonesia...
GCTGACCGCGTTGACGGCGTCGGCGAGTCCGGCGGGTTCGATGTTCTCGACGGTGACGCCGAGAACGCGGCGGAGCACGTCGTCGCTGACGGCGAAATCGCCCATGCCGGGAAATGCTCCACCGATTCGCAGGACGCGCATCGAGCGCAAGCAACACGCCGCACGTGCTGCGCGAACCGCCGCGACACACCGCTCAATCACGCTAGCGTCGTCGAGATGGCCGGCCACGACGCGATACGGTTTGCCCAACCGGCGCAGCACCGACGCAAGATCCTGCACGCCGTGGACGCCGTGATTCTCCAGCAAGCGCATCGGGTCCACATCGCGGCCGAAATCTAGGTCAGGCGTCGTGTCGAGCATGACGATGGGCAGACTCGATTGAGCGAGAACCTCGGCGGATTCGAGCGAGGGCGAGTAGGCGAGGTGCAGCGTGACGATGGCGTCCACGCCCTCCGTCTCGAACCGTTCCACGGCGCTCGTAAAATCCGGGCGCGTCCGACCGATGGGCGCGACGACGACATCCATGCCGCCGCGATTGAGATGCTCCTGGACGCGCCGGACGAACGGCGCGACTTGGGCCGCGAGGTCCGGCAAGGCGTCGTCGTAGAACTTCAAGTAGAGGGGCAGCAGCCCGATCTTTGGCTTCTTCATTGTTTGAGAGTGTATGGTTCGCCGGCGGGCACGTGGTCGTAGAGGCGTTCGAATGTTTCCAGATAGAGCGCGCGGGCTTCGGCGAGTGCCGTCCGCTCAAGGAGGGCCTTGCACCGCACTGGCGCGGTGGGCGCGCGGGAGATGTGTGGCGCGAAGGCGTGGAGACAGCCGCGCGTGCCCATCAGTTCGGTCTCAATTACGCGATGGACCGGCAGCGGTGCAAACAACGCGGCGAAGAGCGAGCGGAGGGGCGCGCTCTTCGCAGCGCCGCCGCAGAGCACGAGGCTGTCCACCGCGCCGGACTTCACGACGCGGTCGAGCACGCGGGCGAACTCGAACGACATCGCGGCGACGACAGCGCGGAAAAGGTCGGCTCGCGTCGTGGCCGGACCGATGCCGAAGAACGCCGCGGAACCGGTTTGCGCGGGACGCAGCGCGTTGGGACGGTTGAGCCACGGTAACGCGACGAGGCCCGGCGGCGGCAGCAGTCGCTCGGCCAGAATCTCGGCGGCCCGCGCGAGCGCGGTGTGATGGTCGCGGTGGACGAACGTGGCGAGCGCCCAGTCCAGCGTTACGTTGCCTGTCAGGAGCGGCATGATGACCTGCCGGCCACGGCCGGTCGGCGCGGCGATGCAGAGTTGGAACGGCGAGCCGCCGCGAAACGCCGGCGGGAGGACGAAGTTGCCAACCCACGCCGTGCCGAGCGAGCACTCCAGCGGCTGGCGCGAGACGTGAAGCACGGACAGAAAACCGGCCTCGTGGTCGTTGTAAGGGCCGGCGACGGGAATGTTGGCGGGCAGTTTCAGCAGAACCGCCGCTTCCGGCGTGAGCGGATGCGTTTCGTGGCCCTGCCGCAGTGGCGCGTAGAAGTCCGTGGAAAAACCGAGTTCAGCCAGCGGGCGCGTGGTGAGTCGGTTGTGCACGGCATCGTAACAACCGGATTGCAGTGCGTGACAGGCGTCCTGCCGCCATTGGCCGGTGAGCGCGAAATAGACATGCTCGCCCGCGCCGACGCAGAACGGCTGGTCTCGGAACAAGCGCGGCCATTTCTCGCGGATCCACTGTGCGCGGGCGAGGCCCATGCCCGGCTCGTCGCGCAACGAAAAGGCGCGCCACCAGCGCGGCGGAAACTTCCCGGCGATCTGGTGGAAGTGACCGAAGGCGCGCGTGTCATTCCACAAGATCATCGGCGTCGCCGGCACGCCGGTCTTGCGATTGACGAGAATTGTGCTGCCGCCTTGCGAGGCGAGGCCGATGCCTCGGACGTTCCGCCAACGTTTGCCAACTTGGCGGCGCAGCGAGGCGGCGGCGGCGTGCAGCGCGCGGAGGAGCGCGGCGGGGTCTTGCTCGCGCTTGCCGGTGGCGTCCACATCAAGCGCGAGGCGGTGCTCCGCTTGCGCGAGCAACTGGCCGCGACGTGCGTCGAACGCCGCGGCCTTGAGCGAGGTCGAGCCGATGTCTATGCCGAGATACATGTCAGTGGGGGTCAATCTTCACGACGGATGCCGTGCGGTGTGATTCCAACGCGGCGGTCAGAATCTTGTGGTGCAGGCGCGTTTCCTCCGGCGTGACGCAGCCGGCGAATTTGCCGGGCGTCTTGCCGTGGACAAGTTCAGTGATGAACGCTGCCCACATCTGGAGGATCACGTCGGAAAAGCCGGTTTCGAAAATCCCGCCGGTAATCGTTGGGTAGGTCATCTCGTGGCCCATGTCGAGATGCTGCCACGGCTGCTCGCCGCCGGCGTAGTCGAGGAGTTGGAGCGTGTTCGCCTGCTTGGTCGAGAAGCGCGCGGAGCGGCGGCTGCCGAGAATCTCGAAGCTCCAGGAGTTCTTTTCACCGGGCGCGATGCGCTGGGTCTTGATGGTGAGCGGGAACGTCGCACCGGTCTGCGGATCGGCGGTCTCGCAGAGCACCGTGGCGTTGTCCCACGTCTCGCAGGGAGCGGGCTGGCCGTCGCGGCCGGGGCGGTGCGAGTAGAGGCGCGTCAGGATCGCGCGGACGTTGCGCGGCAACCAGCCGGCGCGGAGCGGCACGTGGAGCGTGTGGAGGCCGAGGTCGCCCATGCAACCGTATTCGCCGTTCGCGGCGATGTTGCGCTTCCAGTTCATCGGTTTGTTCGGGTCGAGGTCGCTGGAGTGGAGGAAGCTGGCGTTGACTTCGAGGATCGCGCCAAACTCTGCGCACTCGATCATGCGGCCGATGCGCTGCATCGCGGGGAAGAACGGGAACTCGGACGAGCAGCGCGCGAAACACTGCGGGTGCCTGGCGAGCGCGGCGAGGATGGCGCGATTGGCAGCGAGGTCTATGCCAAAGGGTTTCTCGCCCATGAGATGTTTGCCGGCGGCGATGGCGTCGCAGTAGAGCCTCTCGTGGAGGTTGTGCGGCACGGCGATATAGACGGCGTCCACGTCGGGGTTGGCGAGAAGTTCGTGGTAGTCGGCGGTCGCTTGCTTGATGGGAGGGAAGTTCTCCGTAAACCAACGCAGCGAGTCGGGCGCGGCGTCGCAGACGGCGACGAGTTCCGGGCACGCGTCGCTTTGCTGGAGATGACACCAGCGCGCAGCGGCAGAAGCAAACTCGCGGCCCATCAGGCCGCAACCGATGATTCCGAAGCGGATGGTTTTCATGGTTGTGTGCGGATAGCTGTGTCCATGCAGTCGAGGATGAATTCCACGACGGAGGGCGTGGCGATGAGCGGAATCTTCGTGAGCACGGCGGGCGGGCAGTCTTGTTTGTAGGTCTGCGTGCTGATGTCGAGGCCGCGCTCGTTGAGGCGGCGGGCGAAGCTCTTCGCGGCGTCGAGTTCCTTGAAATAGAGCGTGGTCATGTGACGCTTGCCTTCGACGGCAGCGATCTTGTCGGGATGCGCGGCGGCGAACTCGCGCAGCCGCGTCTCGTAGTAATCGCCCACGGCGCGGGTGGCGCAGGCGTTGGCGCGCGCCCAGCGCATCGTGACGAGGTAGGCGAGCGAGGCGAGTTCCTCCTGGCCGTTGGTGACGAGCGCGCCGAACTGCGGCATGCAATCCATCGCGGCGCTGAAGATGAGGCGCGACGCGGGGTATTCGCCGCCGGGGAAACCTTTGCCGATGGCGATGAACGACGGCGTCAGGCCCCACTCGCGGAACATGAAGAAGTCATGGTGCCAGAGGCAGGACTGGATTTCGTCCACCACCGTCGGCACGTCGTGCTGCCGGCAAAGAGCGTAGGCGCGCTGGAGAAACTCGCGCGACAGCAACCGGCCTCCGTAGTTCATCATCACAATCTCGTGGAAGAAGCCGGCGATCTTGTGGCCGCCGCGCTCCCATTTCTTGAACGCGGCTTCGAGGTCTTCGATGCAGTTGGGACGGATCGGGCAAACGCGGCACAGACCGGCCTTTTCGATGCCAGCGTAAAACTCCGGCCACATGCCGCGCGCGGCCTGGAGCAGGATCGTCGTGCCGTGGTAGTTCGCTTGGAAGCCGCCGTCGTCGTTGCCCATCACGAGGAGGACGGGCGTGCGGCCGAGATATTTCGGTTCGGGATAACCCGGCTCGATGCGGTAGAAGCGGGCGAGAATCATCTTCAACGCCGCCTCGGCGGCGAGACTGCCGGTTTCGAGATTCAACACGCGGTTGCAGACATACGGGTCGTTGCTCGCGAGGACGTTCGCCAAGCCGGCGTCGTCGTTCGCGGCGAGACCGTTGGCGGCGCGGACGAGCTCTTCTTCGAGCAGGCGCGTGATCTGGCCGCGCGTATTGTTGTGCGTCGCGTTCGGGATGCCGAGTCGCCGCGCGCGCTCCAGCAGCGCGTAGCCGGGGAAGTTGTGTCCGAGCGGCGCGTGGTAATGCTCGCTCTTGGAAATCAGATAGAGCCGCCCGTCCTCGCCGACGCGGAACAACCCCAGCGCGCTCAGCGGCGCCATCTCCGCGTGCGTGGCGGCGTCGAACGTCTTCGTCGAAGCGCCGCGCACCGTCCCGCCCGCCGCCGGCTTGGCGACGCGCTGGCCGACTTGTTTCAGCAACGCGTGTTGCCGCGCCATGAAGTTCGCCGGCAGAAAATCAATCCGCTCGCGGGCAAGCGCGGCGAGCTTGGCTGCCTTTTCGCCGGTCAACGCGGCGCGGGCGCGGCACGAAGCTTCGACGCGTTCGCGGCCGATCAAGTCGGCGAGCGAGGCGATGACGGCGATGAAATCAGAATGTGACTTGGTCATATCTCAAAGTCCTTTGGCCGGGCCGAAAAACTGGAAGTAGAAGAGGTATGCGTAGAGCGCGACGACCGCGCCCGCGAAAATCGCCCACCACAGGAACAGGCTGCGCCAGCCGCCGTATTTCAGCCGTTCCGCCGCCGGCAGCGGGGCCATCTGCGGCGACCAGATGATGCCCGCGAGTTTCTCCGGCGCGGGCGCGCGGGTGAAGAGCGACACGACCACCATCAGCGCCATGCAAGTGAGCCAGACGACGAAGGTGCGATTGAGCCAGTTGTCGAACGGGCGCAGCAGCGCGACGTGTTTGAACAGGACGTATTCCACGAACGCGGTGAACGGAAATCCGAACCACAACACAAACGTCGCTGCCGCCGCCGTCGCCCGCCGCCACATCACGCCGACCAGGAACAGCGACGCGATGGGCGCGGCGACCCACGCGCCGACGTTTTGGATCGCGACGAAGACGCCCATCTGGCGTTTCGTGAACCAGATCGCCAGCAGCGTCGCCGTGAGCAGGATCAGGAACGCGCTCCAGCGGCCCACGGCGACCATGTGGTGCTCGCTTTTGTTCTTGCCGAGGAACGGACGATACAAATCCATCGTGAACACCGTGCTGCACGAGTTCAGCACGGAGCTGATGTGCGAGAGCATTCCGCTGGCGAGCGCGGCCATCACGATGCCGCTCAACCCGATGGGCAACAGTTCGCGCACGAGTTTCGGGAACGCGAGGTCTTTGTCCACGAGGCCGGGATAGAGCTTGAACGCAATGATGCCGGGAATCACGACCAGCAGCGGGAGGAGGATTTTCATGAAGCCCGCGAACACCACGCCCATGCGCGCGTCCCATTCGCTGCGCGCGCCGAGACAGCGCTGGACGATGAACTGGTTGGTGCAGTTATACCAGATGCCCACCGAGAGAAAGCAGGTCCACACGCCGAGCCACGGGAATTCCGGATCGGTGATCGGATAGGTGATCTTGAACTTCTCCGGCGCGGCGTGCATGAGCGCGGCGAGGCCGCCGACCTTGGCGAGGCCCAGGAGCGCCACCATCAAGCCGCCGGCCATCATCACGACGAACTGGAGGAAATCCGTCCACGCCACCGAGCGCAGCCCGCCGTAGATGGTGTAGCTGCCGGCCAGCAACGCGAGCGCGACGATGGTGACGATCTCGTTGACATCGAACATCCCGCGCATCGCCTTCGCGCCGGCGAGCATCACGACCGCCATTTGCGCGACGATCCAGAGCACGAGGCAGCAGACGGCGAAGAAGTAGCGGCAGTGCGCGTTGTAACGGCGCTCCAGGAACTCCGGCATCGTGTAGAGGCCGCCGCGGATGTAGAACGGCAGGAAAATCCAGATGAGCGCGGTGAAGGTGATGACGTTGCCCCATTCCCATTGCGCGACGACGAAGCCGACGGCGTAGGCGATGCCGACCATGCCGATGAAGTGCTCCGTGCTGATGTTCGCCGCGATGATGGAGCCGCCGATGGCATACCAGGGCAGCCCCTCGCCCGCGAGGAAGTAGTCTCTTGCATTCGCCGTCTTCTGCCGGCCGACCCACACGCCCAGCACGACGGTGAGCGCCATGTAGAGGCCGAAGAGGGTGAGGTTCAGCGTGTTCACTATTTCTCCTGCGCCAACGAACCATCGTCGTAGGTGACGTGGCCTTCTTGATACGGGCAGTGAATGATGGTGTCGAGGATGAAGCGGACTTGGGCGGTGGCTGCGCCGGTTGTGAAGCGACGGATCAACTGCTGATACGGGCCAGATTTCTTGACCTCGATCTTCGCGTGCTTCTGGATGACCTTGCCGGTGTTGTCGAGTTCACAGATGACAAGGCCGGCGGAGTCTTTGGGGTTCTGGCCGAAACCTTTGCCGTGCAGGTCCGCGGCGCGCACCCAGACGGACGCCGCGTAGGCCGTCCTGGGCGCGACTTCGACTTCTTGCGAAATGATCGTGTGGGCGTTGCCGTCGCTGTGGGTGCGGATCGCGCCTTTGCCGCTGTGAAATTCCGGCAGGCCCCATTGCGGATGCCGGATGTAGTCGGCTTCCTGCCAGATGTAGGATTTCGCCGGCCCGACAAACTCGTAGCTCCAGCCCGCGGCGTCGCGCTTGGCTCCGCGCAACATCGTCGCGCCGGCGTTTGTCTCCTCGAAGCCCGGATTCGCCAGCAGATTGCCGTGCGCTTCCGGCGCGAATGAAGAAACAGGCTTTGCGCCGTCGCCGCCGTCGCCGGGACCAAGTTCGAGCGCCTGCACAAACGCTTCGCCGCGGAAGAGCTTGTCGCCATCCATGACGCGGGCGGCTTTGAAGCGGACTTCGATGACGCCGTTTCGCGGCGCAATGTCGTTGAAGACGAGGTCGGCGGCGCGATTTGGTCCGCCGGCGGTGGCGGCCACGTCGAACTTCTGCACGACGCGCTGGCCGTTGATGAGGATGTCGAAGCAGTTCAACCGCGTGTCGAGGCCGCGCGCGGCGGCGAATTTCAGTCGCACGTGATACTTGCCGGGGCCGACGGTGAGGTTGGCCCAGAACTCCCGGCCGTGAACGCCGTAGCGGTAGAGTTCCGGCTCCGACGCGTTGTTGATTGTATTGGTGGCGGGCGTGGGCCACCACGAAACGACCACCGAATCCGTCTGATTGCCTGTGCGAGTGACAAACTCGGTGGCGGGCCGCCAGCTCTGGCCTTGCGAGTCGCGATAGTCGTTTCCGCTCGTGTAGCCGAAGATCATCCGCTGTGTCTCCGCCGGCCCCGTGCCGGATGGGAAACCGTGCGCTTTGTCCGCGTTGGAGAACTGCACGGCCTCCACAGCGACGCGGTTGCCCTTCGAATATGGGTTGTGCTCGTCGCGCGGCACGATCTTCAGCGTGTGTCGGCCTTGTGTCAGGCCGTTCTTGTAGTAGAGGACTTGGCGGTCGCGCGGCGTCGGGTTCCATGCGTCTATGTGGACCAACTGCTTCTGCCCATCGAAATAGACATCGGCCAAACCGCCATCGGGTCCGACGCTGCCGATCAGGCGGACTTGATTGCCCTCGAACTCATGCGCCAGCGCAGTGCTCGCGCTCTCCTGCTGCGGGTCGTCGCCGGTGATGACGATCTTCTTCGCGCCGTCGTGGCGGATGGTGACGATCGCGTCGCCGTTGGGGAGTTTCTTCACCGTGCAGCCGTTGTCCAACCTGCGGCCATCGGCGGTGATTTGCTTCGGCACAAACGCGAGGCGCAATACTTCGGTGGTGTTTTCCGGCGCGTCAAAGGTCGTGTATTCGATCCGGCCGTCGCCGTAGGTCACCGAGTTCACCACCGCCGTCGAGCGGACGATGTGGTTCTCGCGGCTCGCGCCCACTTCTTCCGGCATCCAGCCGATGCCAGCGAGCACGAACCGCAGCGGCAACGGATGCGCGATATTGAACCAGTTGCCGTTGACGATGGTGCCACCGTCAATGTTGTCCTCGGTCACGCCCGTCTCGTGGATGTCGTAGGTTTGCAGCACCATCTGCCGCAGGGCCAGCTCGCGCATCCAGGCGTCGCCGGTCTCCACAGCGTATTGCGCGAACGCGGGCGCGTGGATCATCGGGCTATACCAGAGCGAGCGCCCGCAGCAGCCTGACGATTCCGGATACGCCCACGCGCCGCTATAGACATCGCCGTTGGACGCGGGGCTGACGCTGGTGTGGTTCAGGAACAGCGTGAGGATGTTCCGCGCGTCGTAGCCCCAGTTTGGAAACTCGGCTTTGTTGTCCAGGACGTATCGCGCCACCTCGGAGGTGATGAGGCACGACTGCACCGGGTCTTCCCAGTCCCAGAAGTAGCGACCCCACGTGTCGTTCACCCACCACGCCGGCAGCAGCTTGTCGCGCAGGTAACGCCGGCCCGCGTCGCGCGCAGCCACGATGGCGTTGGCCTTGCCCGTGTAGCCGAGCCGGATGATCTCGTCGAGAAAACGCGCGATCATCACCACGCCGGCCGTTTGTTTGTTGCCAAATTCCTTCTTTCCCCACTTCGCGTCGTCGGGATTGGCGTAGCGCGGCCACGGGTCGCTGCCGGGATTGAGATTGCATTTCGCGGCCAGGACGTCGGCCCAATGTTTCGCCGCCTCCAACCAACGCTTATTGCCGGCGAGTTGATATGCGCGCAGCAGGCCCTCGCCGGTCGAGCCAATGATGTCGAGCTGAATCATCCCCGTCGGGTTGGCCTTGCGATAGGTTGTGCCCTTCGTCGGCACGCTGATGAACACGCCGGGCCACGGATGGTTGTCCGCCGTCACGCAATGATCCAACACGTAATCCGCCATGTAGGTGACGTGGGCGATGGCCGCCGCGTCGCCGGTGTAACGGTAGTAATCCACGAAGCCGTTGAGCACGCTGGTCGCGCGCTGACCGAGGTCGCCGTTGTGCCAGTCGGCCGTGTTCAGCGGCGTGATCGTGCCGTTGGTCGCAATCTGCCAATGGCCGGTGAAGACGTAATGCGGATAGACGGCGATGGCGTTGGTCGTCATGGTCCACGGATAACGCTTCAACGTCTCCGCCGCGATGCGCACGCGCAGGTCGCACTGGCCGTTCAACCCGCGATACCACGGCGCGATGACGCCGTGCGCGTCGTGGACGGTGGCATGGCCGTAGTAGCGGTCCTGGACCGTGGCCGCCCAAGCGGAAGAAATCAAGAACCCGGAGAGGATGATTATTAGGTGTTTCATTGTCGTAAACCGGCGAGGTGGCCGTAGCGGACGATGTCGTCGGCGGTCTGCGCGGAATCTACAGTGGCCCAAATGAACAACCGCGACGGATCCAGTGTGCCACAGAGGATGTCCAGTTCTTGTTTCAAGTCGGCGTTGCCACCGTGGTCGCCGCCGTAGTAAAGCTGGATGGATTTTCCGCCAGCCTGGATGCGCCGCAGGAGGTCCAGCCATTGCGATGGCAGCGGATTGCCCGCGCCTTGAATCCACTGAATGCAATCGAGCCGCTCCCATTGCAGCAGCAACGGCACATGCCGCACTGCGCCGGGGCCGTCGAGGTGATAGAGCGTGTGGTCCGCGTGCGCGCAGCACTCCACGTTGTCCTGCGCACAGAACGTCTCGAACATCTCCGGGCTGATCATGCAACTGAAGTCATTCTGGCCGACGCACAGGAAACGCTCGTTGCTCCAGCCCATCGTCCAGTTTGACGTTCCCTGTCCGGCCGGCAGGACAATTTCCGAGACGGTGTCCACGACGAACTTCCACAGGTCGGTCATCTGCCGCATTGCGCGGTGAATGGCATCAGGCTGGTTCACCAGGTCCGTGGCCAAATCTTCGGGGCCGCGAATCGCGCTCAAGGCGTCAATGCCCGTGTGCAGGTCGGGATAGCCGGTTACCCATTTGCCCGCGCCGACGCGAACCGACTCGCGCAGCAGTTGCAGATAGAGCCGCCACCAACGGTTCTCCGGGTCAATCCGCAGTTGCGAGTGCTCAGCCCAATCTTGCACGAACGGCTTGCACCACGAAGTGTTCTGGCGCGGCTTGAGTTCCATTTCTGCGCCAAGCCACGCGGCGAACTGGTCCGGTCCCAACCACGGACAGAAGACCGGCAGCGCGTCACCGGCATAGTGCGTGCCGGCGAGCGCGCGTTCGGTCGCCGCCATCACGTAGTCCACGTTCGTCCACAGTTCGTCTTCCGAGCCAGGTCCTGGCACCGGCGGCAACGCTTTCGCTTCCGGCGCGGTCACCCACATCAACGGCCCTTCATCGAGTTCGCCTTTCCAGAACGCTTCATTGCGCTGGAGCGCCCGGGCCAGTTGCTTCTCCTCGATCCAGACGGTCTTCACAACTTGAACTGCGGAATCTTCAGCAGCTCGCCGTCCTTCAGCGCGGACTGGTGGGCGACGATGCCGGCGACGCTCATGTTCAACGCCGCGACGATGTCCACCAGCGGTTTGCGATCCTGAAGAATCGCGGTGATGAACTCGTTCGTCAGTTGGCCGTGCGAGCCGCCGTGTCCGCCGGGAGCGAGGCCCGGAGGCAGCGGCGGGCGCTCCAGCGGCGGCAGCTTCTTCTCCAAGCCGGCATACTTTTCATAGAAGGAGCCGCGTTGCCCGCGAATCCGGCCCATTTCGCCGCCTGCGCCGGGCGTGTCCCAACTCACCGCCATCCGCGCCATCCCGCCTTCGCTCGTGCGGAACAACGCGATCTCCGTGCCGAACGGATTCTTGTAAAGATTGTTCGCCGCTTGCAGATGCTTGACGACGCTCGGCATGCCCATACACGACACTTCCGTGAAACTCCCGCCGGTCACGCCGACGTAGTAGGCGTTGGAGTGCGTCGGATAGAACTGCGGCGGCAGGCCGACGCGCCAGTCTTTGTAGGAGGGCAGCGGCCCGTCCATGTAGTGATAGTATTCGCCCTCCGCATAGACGAGTTTGCCCAAACCGCCCGCCTTGTAAATCTGCCGCATCGCGTGGAGGTCGGCGTGGAAATACGACGTCTCGAACATCATGTATTTTCTGCCGCTCGATTTGACGGCCTGGAACAGCGGCTCGGCGTCATCCAACGAGCCAAAGACCGCAGGCACGGCCGTGCAAACGTGCTTGCCGTGCTTCAACACCTCGATGCAATGCCGCGCATGGCTCGGCGCGTCGGTCGCCACAAAGACCGCCTCGATGCTGTCGTCCTTCACCATCTCTTCGAGCGACGGATACGTCTTGTTGCAACGGCACGCCTTCGCGAGTCCGTCGCAGCGTTCGGGGATGAGGTCGCTGACCGCCACAATCTGCACGTTCGGGTGGTCCTGAAAACCAAACCCCGCGCCGAAGCGGCAATAGCCGAAGCCGGCGATGCCGACGCGAATCTTCCGGTCGGACACCGGTTTCCAACCTTTGGAGGTGTTGGCATCGGCGGCGGTCTTCTCGAATCCGGGAATGACCTTCTCCGCGGCGTGAGCCGGGGCATTCAGCCCCAGCGCGGCGGCGCCGAGGCCGATGGTTTGGAGAAACGAACGGCGGGAGGTGTGCAGACGGGTTGTATTCATGGCCGCGAGGCTACCGCGACGGAACGAAAATGACAATGGACGCCACCCCACAAAAACATGGATTATTTCAACCATGCGCTGGCAGCCGTTTCCCTGCCTGCCACCGGCGCAACTGAAATTAGAGAAGACACGCATCCGACAACCTGAGAGTCGTCGTTGGGAACACACGGCCTGTGGGAAGAGCCGCGCGCGCCCGCCCGCGCAGCAGCACCGCCGGTGCAGGCCCCGCTGGAGTTGCGCTACGAAGCCGACCCCGACTACCAGCCCGCGCCGGAAGAACCGTGACGAGTTCGGTTGAGCGTTGAGAGCGATTCGCGTCGTTGGAACCGCGCAGGAGGATTTTCGTGCTTGCCCGGTGGCGGCAGCA
>Ga0233425_10009567_pt1 | contig 12200 bp, 8 predicted proteins | sample Watercolumn_Towu_2_FD_181712 | JGI IMG/M metagenome (GOLD analysis project Ga0233425, IMG submission 181712) | Freshwater microbial communities from Lake Towuti, South Sulawesi, Indonesia - Watercolumn_Towuti2014_140_MG | ecosystem: Environmental > Aquatic > Freshwater > Lake | place: Indonesia...
ATCCCTCGGGCACCTCGAACGGCGGGCGCGGCTTCTCGTTGTACTTCTCCAGGGTCGGGCCCTGCTTGATGTTCTTCGGCGTGCCTTGGAAGAGCGGCTTGGGCAGCTTAATGTCCAGCGGCACGAGTTTCTCGCCGCCCGCTGCGTCGGCCGCTTGCATGGGACAGGCCGTCAAGAGAACCAGTACTGCGGCCAACAACACGACGAGACCCGCTGTCAGGAAAAACTTCGCGTTCATGTCGCCTTTTGCTCCAAAAATAGACTGCCGGACTGCATACTCGTTCAGCGCGATTGGAATGACGGCCCAATCGCTACCACTAGAACAGTATACCCAGCGGCTGCGGCGATACGCAAGATGCCGCTCGGCGAGCCCAGGAGAAATGCAAAGTTGCTTTTGGCGAACAAGGGGTGAGGCTTGATTCGTAAGGACTGGGAGCGGACGGGATCCCCGACTTGGCCCGTCAGCCCGGGTAGCGAGGCCGTTGAAGGCCGATCGCGATCGACCTGTGGTCGCCCGCGGAGTTGCCGCGGACGGCGTCAGGCAGACCGGATCGGCAAACGCGCAGCCCCGACCGCCAACGAGGCGACCGTTGTCGCCCTCACGCCGCCCGGGCAAAACGGATGAAGCCGAGGCGGTGAAGAACGGTCAGCGGATTCATGTGAATGGTCTCCGCGACGGCCCGCAGGGGTTGAGCTGCCTCATGGATGAGGCGGAGCACGCCCAAGGCGGCGTTGGTCAGCGCGGCGAAGGCCTCGGCCAGGCCCGGTCGTTTGGTGTAGTGGCGGTCTTCGTCCCACCAGCGGTCTTTGACGAAGTGCAGGCAGTTCTCCTGCCTGCCCCACGCCCGGGCTTGCATCGGCCGACGCAACGGCTATCCTGATAGCAGCGGTTCCTGCGGAGGCCCAGCGTGAAACTCGTCATCGCCATCATTCAGCCCACCAAGCTCAACGCCGTGCGCGAGGCGTTGGAGAAAATCGAGGTCGCGCGCCTGACGGTCTGCGACGCGCAGGGGTTCGGCCGCCAGCGGGGCCGCACCGAGATGTACCGCGGCAACGAGTACACCACATCGCTGTTGCGGAAGATCGCCCTGGAGATCGTGGTCAACGACGATTTCCTGGACCGCACCATCGAAACGATCATCAGCGTCGCGCGAACCGGTCCTGAAGGGACCATCGGCGACGGCAAAATCTTCGTGCTGCCGGCCGACGCTGCCGTGCAGGTCGATACCGGCGCCCGCGGACCGGGGGCGGTGTAGCCGCCCAGGCCGCTCCCCGCGACAGCGGGCATTCGGCGTGGAGTGCCCCCGCCAGGGGTGGTAGTTGCCCGGCTGTATTCTGTCCTATAATTGCGTACCCGCAGGGGACGTAGTGCGCATTGCGCCGTTCGTCGGTCTGAGGTACTCTGTTTTCACCGGGACGATCAGGAGTCGAGTCATGTCTCGCTTATCGAGGTTGTTGGGCTCGGGGGTCTGTGGGGTGTTGTGTCTGGCGTTGGCCTCCTGTAAGAAGGCCGCGACAGAAGAGCAGAAGAAAGCGCCGCCCGACGTTACGGTGGCCGCGCCGGTCGTCCGTCCAGTGACGCCCTACGAGGAGTTTACGGGCACGACCGAGGCCGTCGATTCGGTCGACGTCCGCGCCCGCGTGAGCGGCTATCTGGACGACATCTGCTTCCAGGCGGGCGACGAACTGACGGAGAAGGACGTCGAGGCGAAGAAGGTCCTCTTCAAGATCGATCCTCGACCCTACGACGTTGCCCTGAAGAAGGCCGCGGCCGAATTGACGGCCGCGAAGACCCGGGCGGCCCGGTTGAAGATCGAAGCCGAGCGCGATCGGGTGCTCCTGGCGAAGAAGACGATCAGCCAGGAAGAGCACGACCGCACGCAGGCCAACTGGCAAGAGGCGGAAGCGGCGGTGTTGGCCGCCGACGCCGCGCGCGCCCGTACCGCGCTGGACGTGACCTACACGCAAGTTGTGGCCCAGATGCCGGGGCAGCTCAGCAAGAACCTGATCAGCAAGGGGAACATGGTGACGGCCGACACAACCCTGTTGACCACGATCGTGGCCGTCGAGAAGATATATGCCTACTTCGACGTCGACGAGCGGCGCTACCTCCGCTTGCAGAACCTGGCGAACGAGGCCGAAGCGGTCAAGGCGAAGGAACAAGCCAAGAAGCCCAAGGAAGCGGCCGGAGGCGAGGCGGACAATGACCAGGTGGACGTTTATCTGGCCATAGGCGACAGCAAAGATTACCGGCTGAAGGGACATCTGAACTTCACGGAGCCGCGCGTGAACCCCGATACGGGCACGAAGCAGGTGCGCGCCGAGTTCGACAACCCGCGGATCGGCAAGCAAAGCCGCGAACTCACGCCGGGGCTCTTCGTGCGGCTCCGCGTGCCGATCGGCAAGCCCCAGCCGGCGGTCCTGGTGGCCGACGCGGCCATCGCCAGCGCCCAGGGACAGAAGTATGTGTGGGTGATCGACGACAAGAACATTGCCCGCCGCCGCATGGTGCAACTCGGCCGGCTGGAAGGGCAGTTGCGCGTGATCGAGCAGGGCTTGCAAGCAGGCGAACGCGTAGTCGTCAACGGCCTGCAGAAGGTCCGCGAGGATCAACCCGTCACGCCGCAAAAGGGCACGATGCCCGGCGACGAGCCCAAGGCCGATAAACCGTAGGAATGTTGGTGCGGCAGTTGTACTGCCGCACCTGAGGGAATAATGCGTCCTCGGGGCGGCAGTGCAACTGCCGCCCCAACCGTGTGTCCGACGAGAGGTTGCCGCTCATGTTCGCACGCTTCTTCATCGATCATCCGATCTTCGCCTCGGTGATCTCGATCGTGATCGTCCTGACGGGCGGTCTGGCGGTCTTCACGCTGCCGATCGCGCAGTATCCCGAGATCACCCCGCCGACGATCGAAATCACGGCCAGCTACCCCGGCGCCAGCGCGCAGGTCGTGGCCGACACGGTGGCCTCGCCCATCGAAAAGGAAGTCAACGGCGTGGAGAACATGCTCTACATGGAGTCGAAGTGCACTAACGACGGCAACCTGAAGCTGACCGTGACCTTCAAGGTGGGCACCGACCTGGACATGGCCCAGGTGCTCGTGCAGAACCGCGTGTCGCTGGCCGTGCCCAAACTGCCAGACGTGGTGAAGCAGACCGGCGTGAGCACGAAGAAGAAATCGCCGAGCATCATCCTCTGCATCAACCTGATCTCGCCTACGGGCGCCTTCAACCAGCTCTACTTGAGCAACTTCGCCACGCTGCAGGTGAAAGACTCGCTGGCGCGGCTCGAAGGTGTGGGCGACGTCACCTTCCTCGGCGAACGCGAATACAGCATGCGCGTCTGGCTCGACCCCGAACGCGTCGCCGCGCGCAAGCTGACGGCCGGCGACGTCGTCAAATCGCTCCGCGAGCAGAACGTGCAAGTGGCGGCCGGTCAGATCGGCCAGCCGCCGTTCGCCGAGGGCGCCAAGCTGGCCTTCCAGTATGTCATCAGCACGCAGGGGCGGCTGACCACGCCTGAACAGTTCGAAGACATCGTCATCCAGCGGAGCGCCAAGGGGGAGATCACGCGGCTGAAGGACGTGGCCCGCGTGGGACTGGAGGCCAAGAACTTCGACGTCGGCAGCACGCTCGACGGCGAACCCAGCGTCACGCTGGCCGTGTACCAGTTGCCCGGCTCGAACGCGCTGGATACGGCCAAGAACATCGAAGCCGAGATGAAACGGCTCAAGGAGCGATTCCCGCCCGGGCTGGAGTACAAGATCGTCTACGACACGACGCCCTTCATCGAGGAGTCGATCCACGAGGTGCAGAAGACGTTCGTCGAGGCGGTGATTTTGGTGGCGATCGTGGTGCTGGTCTTCCTGCAGAGCTGGCGCGCGGCGATCATCCCGTTGGCCGCCGTGCCCGTGGCGTTGATCGGCACCTTCGGGGCGATGGCCATGCTGGGCTTCAGCCTCAACAACCTCTCGTTGTTCGGCCTGGTGCTGGCCATCGGCATCGTGGTCGACGACGCGATCGTGGTCGTGGAAAGCGTCGAGCACCACATGGCGCACGGCCTGTCGCCCAAGGAGGCCACGCGCAAGGCGATGGACGAAGTGGCCGGGCCGGTGGTGGCCATCTCGCTGGTGCTCTGCGCGGTGTTCGTGCCGTGCGCGTTCATCAGCGGCATCACGGGACAGTTCTTCCGGCAGTTCGCCTTGACGATTGCCGTGTCGACGGCCCTCTCGGCGTTCAATTCGCTCACGCTCAGCCCCGCGCTCTGCCCGCTGCTGCTGCGGTCGAAGACGGCCAAGCGCGACCCGTTGACGTTCCTTCTGGATTCGACGCTGGGGTGGTTCTTCAAGGGTTTCAATAAGGTGTTTGACGTTTCGGCCAGCGGCTATTCGCGCGCGGTGGGCAAGCTGCTGCGGGGCTCGGTCGTGGTGCTGGCGGTCTACGGCGGCCTGCTCTATCTGACGTACAAGGGCTTCACGAGTGTGCCCACGGGGTTCATCCCCGATCAGGACAAGGGCTACTTGCTGGTGAACGTGCAGTTGCCCGATGCGGCCTCGCTGCAGCGGACCGAGAAGCTGATGGCCCGGCTCGACAAGATGGCCCACGAGATCGACGGCGTGGGCCACACGCTTGCCGTGCAGGGCATGTCCTTCCTCACCAACTCGAACGGCTCGAACCTGGGGTCGATGTACGTGATCCTCGATGAGTTCGAGCACCGCAAGGGGCCGGGGCTTTCGGCGAACGACATCGCCGCCAAGCTCCGCGCGAAGTTCCGCGACATCCAGGAGGCCGACATCAGCGTCTTCGGCGCCCCGCCGGTCGACGGCCTGGGCAACGCCAGCGGCTTCAAGATGCAGGTGCAGGACCGCAGCGACGCCGGCCCGCTCGACCTGCAACGCAGCACCGACGACGTGATCCAAGGTGGACTCGAGCGGCCCGGACTGGTCGGGCTCTTCACCAGCTTCCGCGCCGACACGCCGCAGCTCTACGCCGACGTCGACCGCACCAAGGCCAAGACGCAGGGCATTCCGCTGAGCGACGTGTTCGACGCCATGCAGATCTACCTCGGTTCGCTGTACGTCAACGACATCACGCTCTTCGGCCGCAACTTCCAAGTGAACGTGCAGGCCGACGCCGAGTTCCGCGAGAAACCCGACGATCTTACGCGTCTGAAGGTCCGCAACCCCAAGGGCCAGATGGTACCGTTGGGGACGCTGGTCGACATCGATTTCTCGGGCGGACCGGCGGCCATCAACCGCTACAACATGTACCCGGCCGCGGCGGTCAACGGCGGTACGCTCCCCGGGGTCAGTTCGGGCGACGCCATCGCCGCCATGCAGTCGGTCGCCAAGGACGACCTGCCGCAGACGATGGGCTACGAGTGGACCGAACTGACCTTGCTGCAAATCCAGGCCGGCAACACGGCGATGATCGTCTTCGCCCTGGCCGTGGTGCTCGTGTTCCTGGTGCTCTCGGCGCAGTACGAAAGCTGGACACTGCCGTTGGCCGTGATCCTGGTGGTGCCGATGTGCCTGCTGTGCTCGATCATCGGCGTGGCGATCGCGGGAATGGACATCAACATCTTCACGCAGATTGGCTTCGTGGTGCTCGTGGGCCTGGCGAGCAAGAACGCGATTCTGATCGTCGAGTTCGCCAAGGCCAAGCGCGAGGCCGGCGTGCCCGCGTTCGACGCCACCGTCGAGGCCTGCAAGCTGCGTCTGCGGCCGATCATGATGACCTCCTTCGCCTTCATCCTGGGCGTCGTGCCGCTCGTCCTGGGCAGCGGCGCCGGGGCCGAAATGCGGCGGACCCTCGGCGTGGCCGTCTTCAGCGGCATGTTGGGCGTGACCGTCTTCGGCATCTTCTTGACGCCAGTATTCTTCTATGTGATCCAGAAGATCGCAGGGAAGAAGGCGGAAGGATGAGGGCGGAAGGAGGAAGGCTGCCGTTAGCCCACCGACATCGGCCGGCCGTTGTCCTTCGGGCCGATGCCCAGCAGTAGCGGCACGGCCCGTTGCACCCAGGCGGCCGGATCGGGATAGTTGGCGGCGTCGGCGCCGAAGCAGCTTTGCAGCATTTCGGTGTTGATGATGCCCGGATTCAGCGGCACGGCGGCCATGCCGGCAGGGAGTTCTTCGGCCAATGCCTGCGTCAGGCCCTCGACGGCCCACTTGGTGGCGCAATAGGGGGCGACCTCCGGCGAGACCGACCGCCCCCAGCCGGAACTGAAGTTCACGATCGCGCCGCGGCGGCGTGCGACCATCGCCGGCACGAAATGCCGGATGACGTTCGCCACACCTTTGATGTTCGCGTCGATCACTCGGTCGAACTCTTCGGCCGGAACCTCCCACAACGGCGCGTTGCGGTTGATTGCGGCGGCGTTGTTGATCAGCAGATCGGGCGGTTCCCCGGCGGCCAGCAACCGTTCGGCCCAGGCGCGAACCTCGGCATCGCACGTCACGTCGAGCACCTGGAAATCGTGCGGCGGTGGGAAGCGGCGGCCGAGCGCGTCGATGGCCGTCGCCGAGCGGGCGCAGCCCAGCACGACGTGTCCCCGCGCCGCGAACCCCTCGACCATCGCCAGGCCCAGCCCGCGGCTGACGCCGGTTATCACAATACGTTTGCTCTTCACGGCGATCTGGTCCTCGTGTCAACAAGGGGTGTCCGCGATGCGGGCCCGGGGGGATTATCGAGGCCGCGGTGGAACGGGTCAAGACGGAACTCGGCAAGTCCCAGTAGGTCGTGGCGAACGACTTGACGCCGCGGCAAAGCCCGACGGGGGGAACGCCCTCCCCGGGTCACTTGCCTGAGCGGCCGCGGTTTCTGAGATTCCGCAAATAAAGTGCTGGACCCAGCCGTCGTTGGAAGAGAGAATAGTCATCGGAGGGCGCCGTTGTCCACGCCGCCGCCAGCTTCCTTTTGCACCTCTTGCCGGCCCGAATACGCATGTCGAAACGCAAGACATCTCTTGCCGTAGTCTGGGTTTGCCTGGTCCTACCACTGTCGCCCTCGACTAGCGCCCGCTGCGCAGAGCAGGCGGCTCGCGGGTCTGCGCTCACGTTGGCCCGCATCTTCGACGACAAGGAGTTCGAGAGCGCGAAGTGGGGCCCCGTTCACTGGCTCGAATGCGGCACGGGCTACACGACGCTGGAGAAATCCGCGAGTTCGAAAGACGCCCGGGACGTGGTGCATTATGATCCGCAAACGGGTCGGCGCGAGGTCTGGGTGCGGGTCTCGGACCTTATCCCCGATGGGCGGTCGAAGCCTTTGAAGATCGAAGGCTACGCCTGGTCGCGCGACGCAAAGAAACTGATCATTTTCACCGACGCAAAACGCGTCTGGCGGCAGAACACGCGCGGCGACTACTGGGTCTTCGATCGCGACACAAAGCAACTGCAGAAACTGGGCGGCGACGCAAAACCGTCGACCCTCATGTTCGCCACGCTGTCGCCGGACGGCCGCAAGGTGGCCTACGTTTGCCAAAACGACCTCTTCGTGCAGGATCTCGCCGATCTGCGCATCACGCAGCTTACCGCCACGGGATCGAAGACCCTGATCAACGGTACGTCGGATTGGGTGTACGAAGAGGAATTCGGGCTGCGCAACGGCTTTCGCTGGAGCCCCGACGGAAAACGCATCGCCTATTGGCAGTTCGACACGTCCGGCGTTCCCACGTTCCACCTCATCAACAACACCGACGGTCTCTATCCGCGAATTACCGCGTACAAGTACCCCAAGGCCGGGCAAGCCAATGCCGCTTGTCGCATCGGAGTCGTCGACGCAACGGGCGGTAATACCCGTTGGTTCGACACGAAGGCCGACCCCCGGAACCACTACATCCCGCGAATGGAATGGACGCCGGACTCCAAGCACGTGGTGCTGCAACAACTCAACCGCCTGCAGAACACCAACCAGGTCATCCGCGGCGACGCAAAGAGCGGAGCGACGAAGATTCTCTTCACCGATCGCGATGACGCTTGGGTCGACGTGGCCGACCACTGGCACTGGGTTGGCAAGGGAGAGCGTTTCCTCTGGTTGAGCGAACGCGACGGTTGGCGGCACTTGTACTCTGTCTCCCGTTCGGGCAAGTCCGTCAAGCTGCTCACACCCGGTCCCTTCGACGTGATTGACATTGCCGGCGTGGACGAGGAGCGCGGATGCGTCTACATCATCGCCTCGCCGGAGAACCCGACGCAGAGCTACCTCTATGAAGTGTCGCTGAACGGCGGCGGCAAACTCCGGCGCGTGACGCCCGCGGACCAGCCCGGCAGTCACAGCTATGCGATGTCTAGGAATTGCCAATGGGCGCTGCATACCGTCTCTCGTTTCGGCCAACCGCCGGTGGTCGAGTTGGTGAGCTTGCCCGAGCATCGGCGACTGCGGACCGTGGCCGACAACGCTCCGCTACGCGCCAAGCTGAGCCAATTGAAACCGTGCCCCAGCGAGTTCTTCCGCGTCGACATTGGCGGCGGTGTGCAACTGGACGCCTGGTGCATCAAACCGCCGGAGTTCGACCCGGCGCGGCGCTATCCGCTGTTGATCTACGTCTACGGAGAGCCTGCCGGGCAGACGGTGGTGGACCAGTGGGGCGGAAATACCTACCTGTGGCACTGCCTGCTGGCCGAACGCGGATATCTCGTGATGAGCATCGACAACCGCGGGACCAACGCCCCGCGCGGGCGCGAGTGGCGCAAGTGCATCTATCGGCAAGTAGGCATCCTGGCCTCGGCCGATCAAGCGGCGGCCACGCGCCAGATCCTCAAGGATCGGCCCTATGTGGACCGGGAAAGAATCGGCATCTGGGGGTGGAGCGGCGGTGGTTCCATGAGTCTGAACGCCATCTTCCGCTATCCGGATCTCTATCGCACGGCGATGGCCGTCGCGTTCATCAGCGATCAGCGGCTCTACGACACCATCTACCAGGAACGCTATATGGGACTGCCCGCCGACAATGCGGCGGGCTATGCCAACGGCTCGCCGATCACGTTCGCGCGCCAACTGCAAGGCAACCTGCTGCTGGTTCACGGCACGGGCGACGACAACTGCCATTATCAGAGCTGCGAGTTGCTCGTCAACGAACTCATCAAACACAACAAGCAGTTCTCCATGATCGCGTATCCGAATCGGACGCACAGCATCCGTGAGGGGCCGAACATCCAACGCCATCTTTACGAAACGCTGACCCGCTATCTCGAGGTGAACCTGCCCGCAGGACCGAAGCGCTGAGGGATTTCCAGGGGCGCCCCCGCCAAGTTGTATTTCTGGCTCGGGTCGCTACCGATATCGCGAGTTCATTGGCCGCTCTTGCCTCCCAACGAGAATAGCTGGGAGCGGGTTCGCAGGTACATGACCCCACCGGCGATTGCGGGCGTCGCATAGCTCGGCTCGCCCAGCGACACGCGGACCAGCAGGTTGAACTTGTCGCCAGCGGCTATTACCACCACGTCGCCGTTGCGCGCAATACAGTACAGTCGATGATCGACCCACACCGGCGAGCCGTAGAAGGAGCCGCCGACACGCTCGCGCCACACCAACTCCCCATCGGACAGCCGAACGCAACTGACCACGCCGTCGTCCGCCCAGAGGTACATTCGACCATCCTTGACCAGCGGCGTCGGCACCAGGGGTACGGATTTCGTCAGTTCGTAGGCCACGGTCGGCCTGCCGCCGCCCTCTCCCGGGTGGACGGCGACGTATCGAGACCCCCGCAGGCCCGCACCGTGCCCCGCAAAGATCAACCCCGGCGCTACCACGGGGGACGCGATGGTGCGGTCGAGGAACTTCTGGTCGAGTTCCCAGAGGATCTTGCCCGTCGCAGGGGCAACTCCCGTCATGCCTCGAGGCGTGCTGGTGAAGATCAGTTCTCTCCGGCCGTCTTTCGCCTCATAGAGGCAAGGCGTTGCATAGGCAGAGAAAGACGTCGGGCGGTCTACCTGCCATCGCGTGCGGCCTGTCTTGCGATCCACGGCAATCCAGAAACTCTTGCCCGCCGGCCCGGGCGGGGTTTTGTGGCCGGGCACCAGGCTCGGATCCTCCTGACTATTGTCCAGCACTGCCAGGTCGCCGACGATGATCGGGGAAATGCCGCTCCCTTGCACGGCAACGAATGGTCCCAGGCTGCGGCGCCACAACTCATTGCCGTCCAGGCTCACGGCCACCAATAGGACTTCCTCTGGCGTGGTCCACGTCAGCACGACACCGTCTTCATCGACGGCCGGCGTTGCCGTGGCGTAGCCGTTGTCCGGGTGCTGGGCGTACTTGCGAGAAGGGAAGTCCCTTTGCCACAGCTTGTGGCCATCCGTGGTGTCGAGGCACAGGACGCAGCGGTCGGCAGTTTTCGGATCCCCGCAGGTCACGAACAGACGACGGCCCCGGATGACCGGCGACGAGTGCCCGACGCCCGTCAAGGCTACTTGCCAGTTGTAGTTCTTCTCGGTCCATTGGGCAGGCACGGTCTTGGCATCGCTAATGCCACTGCCGTTGGGGCCGCGAAAGCGGTTCCATTCGCCTTCACCGGCATAGGCCGCAAAACAAAGCAACGTCCAAGGGGCGGTCCCATTGATCAGGCTGCGAATCACGTTCTTCGCGACAATTTGCGCTGTCCGCATCATCTATGCTCCGTCGCTTTCGTGTCGCCGGGCCGAGCCAGCCGGATCACAATATCCGCCGATAAGGCGCGGCTCTTCACGGCGCCATTATAGCCGACCGATCCGGCCGTGTCTGTCGGCGATTCCTCTTGGCAGTCGGTTTCCGCCGCCGGACTTGACTTCTTCCCCGCAGCCGGTACAGTCAGGGGCTGGCCAAGAAACGAAGGAGCCACGCGATGCGATGCCTTCGGCCGTGGATGATCCTGGTGTCTGCCTTGCTGTCGCAGAGTTGGGCAATCTCCGTGGAGGCCGAGACGGCGGCCAAGGTCCGCGTGGCGACGTTCTGCTGCGACGTGACGCCGCCGCTGGGCCAGACCATGATCGCCGGCGATACCATCGCCACGGTGCCGCAGCCGCTGCTGGCCAAGGGGATCGTGCTCGACGCCGATGGGCAGCGGTACGTGCTGTGTGCCGTGGATTGGTGCGAACTAACGAACGGCACGCACGACGCCCTGCGGAAGAGGATTGCCGTGGCTGCCGGCGCCGACGCGTCCCGCGTGGCCGTGCAGTGCGTCCACCAGCACACCGCGCCGCTGGTCGACGTCGACGCGCAGAAGCTGCTGGCCGAGGTCGGCGCCGGCCAGTTGCTGATGGACGCCAAGGTCTGGGGCGAGATTACGCAACGCCTGGCGGCGACCGTGAAGCAGTCGCTCGCGCGCTTCGAGCCGGTGGACCGCGTCGGCATTGGGCAGGCCAAGGTGGACCGCGTTGCCGCCACGCGCCGGGTCGCGGTCGAGGGGGGCAAGATCCGCGTGCGCTATAGCACCTGCAAGGAGGCCGATCTGCGGGCGCTGCCGGAAGGGACGATCGATCCGTATCTGAAAACCGTCACGCTGGCGCGGGGCCAGAAGCCGCTGGTGCGTCTGCACTACTACGCGACGCATCCGCAGACTCGCTACGGCGACGGCCGGGCATCGAGCGATTTTCCGGGCGCTGCCCGCGAGAAGCTCGAACGCAAAGAAGGCGTCTTTCAGGTCTATTTCACCGGCTGCGGCGGAGATATTACGGTCGGCAAGTACAACGACGGCTCCGACCAGTGCCGCGACGAATTGGCCGAGCGGCTGCTGGCCGGCATGGAGGCCTCGGTCGCCGCGACCAAGTTGGCGCCGCTCGGCCCGATCCGCTGGCGAACTTACCCGCTGCGCCTGACCCCGCGGACCGACGCCGGACATACGCCGGCCGAGTGCCTCGCCCTTATGAAAAACAAAGAAGCGGCTCCATCGTCACGGGCGTATCTCGGCGCAATGCGCGTGGTCTTTCTCCAGCGCAAGGGGCAACCCATCGAAGTCAGTTCCTTGGCCATCGGCGACGCATACCTGCTGCATCTGCCCGGCGAGCCGATGGTTGCGTTTCAACAATACGCGCAGCAACAAAGGCCCGGGGCGTTTGTGGCCGTGGCCGGCTACGGCGACTGTGGACCGGGCTACCTCTGTACGGAGCGGGCGTTCCGCGAGGGAGGCTACGAACCGACCGCGTCGGCCGTGGTGCCGGAATCGGAAGCCGCGATAAAGAAGGCGATCTCGGCGTTGTTGGGGATCGACTGAATCGCGCGGG
>Ga0233425_10009568_pt1 | contig 12200 bp, 9 predicted proteins | sample Watercolumn_Towu_2_FD_181712 | JGI IMG/M metagenome (GOLD analysis project Ga0233425, IMG submission 181712) | Freshwater microbial communities from Lake Towuti, South Sulawesi, Indonesia - Watercolumn_Towuti2014_140_MG | ecosystem: Environmental > Aquatic > Freshwater > Lake | place: Indonesia...
GACAGAAGCTGATAGGTGCGAAGGATCTGCATTTCATCCTTTGTGAATTCGACCTCCCTGAGCGGCTTTTCTGATTCGAGCGCCTTGTGGCACTTCTCGAGCACAGGGATCTCCCTTTTCTGAGTCACATCCCCTGTTTTCTGGATCTGTTTCTGAATCTTCTCGAGTCTCATTTCAATCAATGACATGTCGGAGAGAATGAACTCCGTTTCAAGCGTCACGAGATCACGCTCGGCGTTGACTGAGCCATCAGGATGCGGAACCGTCTCATTCGCGAAAAGACGAACAACCTGCACGAGCGCATCGTTCGTTTTGACGTTATTGATGAAATTGGTCGTGAATTGCGTTGAGCCATGTTCACCTTTCTTCAGGCCAACGACATCGACGAAATCGATCGTCGTATAGAGGGTACTTTTTGGCGAAAAGAGGGACGAGAGTTTGTCCAGACGCGAATCGGGGACCTTCACGATTGCATGATGCGCTTCCGCTCGTGCGAGGACGGAAGGGTCAAGATGAGTCTTTGTGATTGTCTGAAACAGAGTCGATTTGCCGCAAAACGGGAGACCAACAATTCCTATCTGCATACCTACGCTTTCACTGAGTGATCGAGGAGATAAATATACGAGATAATGTCCATATTCCCATCATGAGAGAATTTTTGCCTATATTTTAGTTTTTGGTTGCATTGGACTGAATAGCATTTCTCCTCGAAGCGCGGGGATAGTCTGACGAAAGACTCCACGGAGTCAAGTGAACCATCAACATCACTGAAGAATCATGCCGGACAAGATCGGAATTGGATTGGCGTCATATGGGATGTCGGGGAAAGTGTTCCATGCTCCCATCATAGCTCACCACGAAGGCTTCCGTCTCGTTCGAATCGTCGAGCGAAGCACTGACGAAGCAATCTCCCGTTATCCGGGCGCTGCAATTTCGCGGTCATTTGAAGAGCTTCTGACCGATCCGAGCATCGAAGTTGTCGTTGTGAACACGCCCGATCAGACACACTATGAGTTTGCGAAGCGATGCCTTGAGGCAGGCAGGCACGTAGTTGTGGAAAAGCCCTTCACCCAAAGCGTCAAAGAGGCGAACGACCTGATCCGGTTGGCAAGGCACCACAGGCGCATTCTGACGGTCTTTCAGAACCGGCGATGGGATGGCGACTTCCTCACCATCCGGGAAGTCATTGACAGGAAGCTCCTCGGCCGGCTTGTTGATTTCGAATCACACTTTGACAGATACAGGAACTTCATTCAGGAAGGGACCTGGAAGGAGAAGCGGTCGTCCGGCTCAGATCTGCTGTACAATCTCGGATCTCACATGATTGACCAGGCGATCGTTCTCTTCGGCATCCCGTCTGCGGTCACGGCACACATTAAAACGATCCGACCGGGAGGCGAAGTCAGTGACTGGTATGAGGTGCGACTGCATTATGACGATGTCAACGTTGTCACGAAGGCGAGTTATCTTGTCCGCGAACCGGGTCCGAGGTACACTCTGCACGGGACGAACGGTTCCTTCGTGAAGTTCGGCATCGATCCTCAGGAAGAGGCCCTCAAACAAGGGGGAGTGCCCGGCGGACCGGAGTGGGGCAAGGAAGCGCAGGAGTGGTGGGGTCAGATCAACACAGACGTCAACGGCAAGCATACCCGTGCAACCGTCGAGACCAAAGCCGGCAACTATAGCGCGTTCTACGACAATCTCTCTGCTGCCATCACTGGTGGTTCCACACTCGCTGTAACGCCGTACGAGGCGCTGCATGTTATCCGAATCATCGAGGCGGCACGGAAGAGCAATGCCGAGAGGAGGACTGTAGATTTGAAGGAGGTGGAGGGGAACTAAAGAATGGTTAATTAGTGAACTGGTTAATTAGTTAATTGGTTAAATGGATAATTGACGGATCACCAATTAACCACTCACCATTTAACTATTTACTCTTCTCATACTTCTTGATCACCAAGTACTTCGCTTCTGTGTCACCTACATTTCGAATTCCGTGTTCGCTGTTTGGCGGACAATAGAAGCTGGCGTACGGTGTGACGATCTTTCGCTGGCCCTTGAGATAGAATTCGACCTTGCCTTCGAGCACGAAGAAGAACTCCTCTTCGGCGTGGACGTGAGGTGCGTGCGCAGCGGAATGCGGTTTCACGACGCTCATCTTCAGTGTCTTGCCATCTGCCATTTCCTTGCCGACGAACCAGTATTGGTATCCCACTGCCGTCTTTTCGACAGATTTCATCGAGAATTCATTCACAAGGCGGTTGATGGAAGACTGCAACGAATCCCGCTCCGGCCGAACTGTGGAGGATTGCGATAGCGCCGCACTCCACATTGATGAAACTAAGAGCACCGTAATAGACACCAGTCTGCAAATCTTCATTTCCTCTCCTGTGCGCACATGTATATGCAGAAATTGTACGAACCTCACCGAAGGATAAGAACGCGTTTTGTTTCACGATATGCTACCCCGCGACCCTCAACACTTTCTGCAGTAAGACGGCAGAAATAGATCCCCACGGAAAGTGAGCCGCCATCATTTCCGAGCCCATTCCATGTGATAGTATACAGGCCGGCGCGTTTACGTTCCTTCGGATAGCTCTTTATCCTTCGACCTGTGGCATCGAACACCTCCACCATGACAAATGACTCGACGGGAAGCTGATAGGAGATCTGACTCCTTCCTGCAGTCGGCTGAGGGTAGAGCGCGAAGCTGAATTCTCCTTGCCGGGCAGCATTCCGCGTTTCTGGCACCGATGTGACAACGTCTTCTTCAAGTCGACCGAACACCTCCATGTACTCCGGATCAGAGAATTTCCCCGTTGGAGCGTACAATGATTGCACACCATACGTCACAACATCATGTGTCAGCATCTGCGTGACAACGTAGCGCGGGTCGGTCCATGCTGTCGTGCCGCGGTCAAGAAGAGCGACTACCTCCGCGGCTTTCCCCTTGCCCGATTTCGTGCTTCGGGTGACCAGATATTTGACGACAGAAGGTTTCGGATGCTCTTTCCACGCGACGCGGACAGGTTCTCCCACACCGGCCGCCGCACGCACGTCCGGTGGAGCAAGTGCGCCAATCGGCACATAGCGGGCAACCAATGCGATGTGCCGATCCGGGAAAACGCTCCGACCGGCCTCCTTCACCCCATCGGACCACTCCTGGAATGCAAACAAGAGAAAGTCATGTGGCTGATCAAGCGCCTCCAGCATCACTGAGGTGCTCTGGAGAACCTCCATCTGATGCAGTGGGACTTGCACGACTGTCCTCCCAATCCTCATACAGCCACCAACCGTATCGCCCGCAAAGTCATTCCAGACACTCACTCCGTAGATATTTTTGAACCTTGCCTCGTATCGGGCGTTGTTGATCGTGTCGATCTGCAGCGACACACAGGTTGCACTTATTGGCCCATTCCAACAGTCGAACTGCTGCTGGCACCCTCCTGCACGCTGGCGGTTGATCGCTGAAACTGTGTGTGGGAATGTCGAGGCGCGGACAGAGTCAAAACGAAGGAATCCCGGCTGCTGGGGGATGACCCACTCAACAGAATCGACCAGAACACAGCCGCCGGTGCTGCCATCTCCAAAAACATTCGCGACCGTGAACCGCACCCTCGGATTGTAGACTTCCAGCGCCCAGTGTCGCTCGGTCGGAGACAGGGATGTTCGAAGTGTCGAAGGGTGACCGGATCCAATGAGTTGCGACATGACCCCATCACCGTGGTGACCGCTCCCGAGAAACAGGTGTCCCATTTCGTGGAGGATGGTCGTTTCCAGACGAGGGGGGAACGCGTGACCGGAATCGGAGATGAATACGAAGGTGCTTGCGATGGATCCTAAGGTGCCGTTGTAGGGCACGAAGAGCACTTTGATTTCAGCAGAATCGTAGGTGGGGCATTCCGTGAATCGTATTCTGACGCCCTCCTGGTTTGCCGCGGAAGACCACTGCCCGAGAGCACTCAGAATAAACCGATGGACCTCATCTGCCGTGACCGGAGTTCCGTCTTTGTACTTCACTCCGACCACGTTCCCCCTGAACGCCCACGTGTGTTCCACACCAGGGAGTTGACGGCCATACGACGCGGGTAGATCAAATCCTTGCCTTCCCCAGGCCTGATTCAACACCGCTATCGCAACCGATCCTACAAGCAGAATTCTGATCACAGCCTCACCTCCGCGCCGACCGGCAATCGAAAAGCGAAGCTATCATACCACGGTGATATGACTCAAAGAGACGCCAGGTTGAAGATCGTCAGACCTTCAGTTCCCACCCCTTCTCATACTCTCTTCTGTAGAGCGCCGCAGCTTCCGGATCATTCAGGATGTGACCGTTTTTGGGATCGAGCTGAAGGGTCCGATTCACCTTCCAGGCGATATTGGAGAGCTGGAGGATTGCGACGCTTGGGTTGATCTCGGCGATCGGTGAACGAAGTTTCTCTCCGGATCTGATCGCTTCGAGGAGGTTCCCGAAGTGTCTCGTGGTCATGCTGTCGATGCTGCGGAGATCCTGCGTGGAGCTCGCCTTGACCGCCTTTTGCTCCTTCAGCACCTTGTCATTGAGGTCAAAAATCTGGTAGCCCCCCCGGTCGAGCAAAACGGTTCCTTCCGTGCCATGAATTGTCACTCCGCGATCGCGTCCATGATGACCCTTCCCCTGACAGCTCAAGCACTCCCAGGTGATCATCGCTTGATCGTACTGATAGTTGGTAACGAGTGTATCGTAGAATTCCCAATCGTCCTTGTAGTGATATCGCCCGCCGGAAGCGTTGGCCGACTTCGGATATCCCAATCCCAGCGCCCAGCGGCAAAGGTCGACCTCATGGGTGCCGTTGTTCAGAGTTTCGCCCGTGCCCCAATGCCAGAACCAGTGCCAATTGTACGGGTGGATGTTGTCCTTGTACGTCCTTCTCGGAGCAGGTCCCTGCCAGAGATCCCAGTCGAGAGTGTCCGGTACCGGCACCACCTTGCCCACGCCGATAGATTTGCGTGTATTGATGTACCATCCTTTTCCATAGTACGGACGGCCAATCACGCCGCTTTTGATCTGCTCTATGATTTCGTTCGTATGTTCGGAGGAGCGTTGTTGATTGCCCAACTGCACCAGTTTGCCGTACTTCTTCTGCGCCTGCACGAGGAGCTCCCCTTCGTGCGGGTCATGGCTCGACGGTTTCTCTACGTAGACATGCTTTCCGGCCTGGAGGCCCATCACCGCCATGCTCGCCTGCCAGTGTTCGGGGGTCGCGATGGTGATTACATCGACGTCCTTGGACGCAAGGACTTTCCGGAAATCCTTCTCTTTGACCGGCGCCTGACCGAATCGTTTCTCCGTTGCGGCAGCGAACTTGTCAAGTTCCCGCCGGTCGACGTCGCAGACATGTGTGACAAGAGTATTGTTGTTGTTCGCGACGCATTCCATATGTGCGACACCACGGCCATGCAATCCGATGACGGCAAAATTCACACGCTCATTCGCGCCAAGGATACGTGCATAGCTGCGGGCGTTCCATGCAACTGCGGCGCCTGCGGTGCCAAGAGTGACTTCCTTCAGGAAGGTTCGACGGGTTTTCATAGAAGAGAGTTTCGAGTTTTGTGTTTTGAGTTGCGAGTAGTGTGTACAATTAAGGAGATGTGTTTACATTTTGAGTTAACTGTTCTTTGACAAAGTTGGTCATTGGAGGACCAACCTGCGAGTCGTATGTTTGGTGTGGAGACACACAACAACGACGACCAGGAGGAGTCCAATGACCACAGGTGCAGTGATTGAGCAACATCGACGATCATTGCTGATCTATGCCGAACGGCACGGGATCAGCCAGGCGTGCCGAGCCTTTGGCGTGAGCCGGACAACGTTTTACAAGCTCAAGATCCAACTGCTCAAGACCGGCTCCCTTGCCCCCAAGCCACGACATCGTCCTCGGATGCCTAACGAGATCGCCCTGAGCAAGAAGAAGTTGCTGCTCGAAATGGTTCAGGAACATCCCAACTGGGGACCTCGGGCATATGCCGACGGTTTTCGTCAGCACGGCATCTCGATCTCCTATGTGACCATCTGGAGCCACCTGAAGCGCTTCGGCCTCAACCGACGCTTCCATCGTCTGGTGTACCTGGAACGCCTGGGCTCGATACAGCAGCCACTCACGGAGCGTACCATCAAGACCATCCGTCGAGGGGCTTCCAAGGCCTTCAAGGGGTTGTATCCTGGCCACATCGTCGGCATCGACACCTTCTTCGTCGGCCGCCTCAAGGGCGTTGGTCGCATCTACCAAATGACCGGCATTGATCTCTGCAGTCGCTTCGGCTGGGCCAAACTCTACACCGCCACAGGCCAAGACGCTTCCATCGACTTGGTCGAGAATGTCCTGCTCCCGAAGTTCTATGCCAATGGCGTCACGGTGGAGTCTGTCTTATCCGACAATGGCTCAGAGTTCAAAGGCCATCGCTTCCAGCAGATGCTCAAAGTCTATGACATCCAGCATCTCAAAATCCCCGTCGGCAAACCGATGCTCAACGGCACCTGTGAACGTTTTCAACGAACAATACTCGAGGGGTTCTACCAGCCCATCTTCCGCAAAAAGTTCTTTCACTCTCTGGCTGAACTCCAACACGAGCTCGACCACTATCTGGTCTACTACAACTTTGAACGTAAACACTCGGCCCTCGCCTCCAACGGCGAACGACCTATCAATGTCCTAAAACAAAATAACCAAACCTTACGACTCAAATATCAAAAACTGTTAACTTGACTCCTTAACAGTACAAGTAGTGAGGTTCAGGCTTCATGTTCCAGAATGGCAGTTCACCGTCACAGAACTCCCAGTGCTCCACGAAGGTATCCGATCGAGTAGATCACTCCCGGCATTGGATTGTCCGGATCCTTTTCGTACTCGAGGTGAGCGATCTTGTCATACTTCAAATCAACGAGTGTTTTCAGAAGCTTGATCATGTCAATGACGCCCTTGCCGATTTCTACGGTTGTGCCCTTTGCATCCGCCGAACTGACGTCTTTGATGTGAACGTCCAATACCCGATCGAAATGTTTCCTGATCTCATCTGAGGGATCAAGCCCGAGCCTCTGGGTATGCCCGACATCGATACATAATCCCATGCGCTTGTCCATGTTTTTGATGAGCTTGTAGGCGCTCTCCGGACTGGGGAAACGCTCATCCGTGGGACCGTGATTATGGATTGCCAGCGAGATATCGGTCTCCTTCACCATTTCCTCTGCCAGGCCAAGGAGGGACTGCTCCGGGACACCCACCATCATCTTGATACCGGCGAGTTTCGCGTACGCGAATCCCTTTCGCACTTCCTCTGCCGTTTTCATGTAGACAACACCGCATGAAGAGAGGTCAATGCCGGCATTCTTCATTTTCTCCCGGGCAGCCGCCATTTCGGCGGGCGTGACATTCATGGGGAGGTGCATATCCTTCAACGTTATCTTCTTAAGCCCGACGGCCTTTGTCATTTCGAGAGCCTGATCGAGCGAGAATTTCCGCAGCGTGTAGGAGGCCATCCCCAGTTCAAAGGGGACTTTCCCCGTACGAGCCGCATCGGATGCCAGCACTTCAGAGAGTGGAAGGGATCCCAGGGCTGCGAGTGCTCCGGCATGTTTGAGGAAATCACGACGTGAACGTGGCGACATATTCGGTTCTCCATTTGAGAAGTCAATCAAAAAAACTGAAATCCGAAGTCCGAAATCACAAATCCGAAGCACAAAGCTCAAAATTCGAATTTGAAGATGTCGGTTTAGAACTCGCGAATCTTGATGTTCCGGTAAAACACCTGATTGCCGTGGTCCTGCAACAATATTCTACCCTTTGGATATTCTCCGAACTCCGGAATATCCTTGAACTTGCTCTCCGCTTTGTGCTTCAGGAATTCCGGCCCGCCCCGCTCGAACTCCAGCACCTTTACGCCGTTCAGCCAGTGCTCAACATGCCTACCCTTCACGAGAATGCGCGCCTGATTCCATTCGCCCATGGGATTCACCTTCTTGTTCGCGGCCGGCATGATATCATAGAGCGAGGCAAGAGTCCGATTCCCGTTGATGCCGAGCTTCGCGTCCGGATGCTTCGCATCATCGAGAACCTGATACTCCAGCCCCTTTGCCGACCCCGGCGTTTTCGGCTGCTGCTCGATGACGAAGTACTTGATCCCGCTGTTCGCGCCATCCGTCAGTTTGAACTCCAGCCTGAGTTCGAAATTGCTGTAGTCCTTCGTCGTCACAATATCTCCACCGAACGACGCTTCACCGCCGCCTGATTCCTGAACAATCAGCATACCGTCGCGAACTGCCCAACCCTTCCGAGGCAGAGAATCCATGTACGCCCCGCGCCAGCCGTTCATTGTTTTTCCATCGAAAAGGAGTTTCCAGCCGTCCTTCATCTCCTTTGGCGTGAGCGTATTTGGGCGCTCATTCCCACTCGTTTGAGCATTCGCTGTCAGCAACACAGCCAGCATGAGGACGATCAATCTGATCACTTTGCGGACGTGAACCATTTGCACTCCAATAGAATTCGTGAATACTGTCATCAGTTTACCGACGACTCTTCGGTTTTCTTCGGCGATGCTGACGCCGCAGTTGCGGACGCTTTGGCCGCGCTTTTACTTTGTGCGAAACGCGAGCTCGTTTGGGTGCAACGCCCAGGCGATGGACGACGTTGAGATGATGTGCGTCAATCTTTTCACCGTCTGCGAGAATCGCAGCACGGTAAATGATATTCTCCAGCTCTCGTACATTACCGGGCCACTCATAACGAAGAAGCTCCTCAAGCGCTTCAGCCGTGAGCTTCTTCGGCTGCTTGCTGCCAGCAATATCTTTCAGGAACTGCTCCACCAGTACGGGGATATCTCCCTTCCGGTCTCGAAGGGTCGGGACAGACAGCGTGACCGTGTTCAACCGGAGCAGCAGTTCATCGAGAAACCGATGCGCGTCGACCTCGCGCTGCAGGTCACTGGTGGTGGAGGCGATGACTCTCACGTCCGATCGCAGGACTCTATTCCCTCCGACCCGGCGGAATTCCCCCGTCTGAAGAAAAAGCAGGATCTTGGGCTGGAGCGCCAACGGCATTTCAGAGACCTGGTCGAGCAGAATCGAGCCTCCATTCGCGACCTCGAGCAATCCCTGTCTGGAACTTGATTCACCCTCCATCACGCCTTTCTCGAATCCGAACAGCTCTTTTTCGAGCAGCTCTTCTGCGTGGGACGAGAAGTTGATCGTTACGAACGGCAGCTCGCTCCTCCGGCTGTTGACGTGCACGAAGTTGGCGACGACCTCCTTGCCGGTGCCCGTTGCTCCCTGAATCAGCACCGGGTCGTCGGTCGGGGCAACCCGCAGGGCAAGATCGAGCATTTCTGCAACAGCCCTGGTCGTACCGACCATGCCCGAGGGGAGAGCAAGATGCGCAATCTGGCGCTTCAGCGCCCGATTCTGGGTCATCAGTCGTTTACGCTCCGAAGCTCTCTCGACCAGCGCCATCAAGTCCGACACGACATACGGCTTTGTGATGTAGTAGAACGCTCCCAGGCTCATACATTCGACCGCAGTCTTCACGTCCTGAACGGCCGTCACCATGATCACCTCCGTTTCCAGATGATGATCCTTGATATACTTCAGCACTTCGATGCCACCGACTTCGGGCATCATGACGTCAAGAAGAACCACATCGAAAGGAAGTGTTTCCAGAATATTGATGGCAGCTCTTCCGTCAGACGCCGTATTGACGAAGTACCCCTGCGCCTTCACGATGCGCTCAAGCGTGTGAAGCAATGTTTCTTCATCATCGACGGCGAGAATCGAGACGGGATGTTTCAGCATGGTTCTCTCCTTGGGGACACATCGACTGGGACCGATTCGGTTCTGATCACGCGAAACTAGAACCCATCTCAAAATAGGAGATAAGAATCACGCCAAGTCCCGCTCTTGGATTCCGCTCATGAGCGGGATTCAGAGAGCGGAACCGCCAAGTCGCCAAAAATCGGAATCATTGATAGGCTTTGCGTCTTCGCGCCTTTGCGTGAGGATTTTTGAGATGACTTCTAGCCAAACGTAGATGCGCGAAAAACTACGGCTTGGCTGGCTGTACCCCTCAATTTGACTATATTCGCAAACAAAAGAAAACCGATTTGGATCGGTTCGCTACTGCAGAATCTCCTTCAGGCCGAGCTCGACAAGCCGCTCTTCTGTCGGAATTCCATTCTCGCTCCACCCCATGATATGATAGTACTCAGTTCGCAACTTCTCAAGCTCGTGCACATGCCCCTTGGCCGGTCCCGACGGTAACGGCTCGGCCAGTGCCCGCTTTGGAAGGATGTCGTCCTTGACCGAAAACCCCTCGCGTGTGCTGAAGAGCCGTGAAAGGACTGTGATACGCTCACCCACACGTTCGAGATCCCTTGGATCCCGGTACTCGAAGCCGGTACACGGATTGACCATCTGGAAGACCTCTTTGAGCGTGATACCGAACTTCACGAAATAGCAGAGAATGCCGGCGTCAATAATCGAGACATCAAGCTGGTTCGTTTTGAAAAGATCCGCCTTGCCTTCATAGGTGAGGGGATCGGCGCCGCCGAGAAGCTCCGCCAGAGGTGAGCCTCGCAAATGACATCCGCCCCGATCCGATACTGCATAGCTCAGCCCTATTCCCTTTGCAGCATTGGGGTGATAGGCAGGCATCTCGAGGCCCTTCACCTGCATGGCGAAGTCCTCGCTCCCGGGGTAATGCTTGCTGATCTCCCGAACGCCTTTCTGCAACAGTTCGCCTATTCCCTCCCCTTTCGCAATCTTCTCCGTAAGAGCGACAAGCGCATCGCCGCTTCCCCACTCAGCTTTGACTCCATCCAGATCGGTCGACGAGATCATGTTCCTCTGATAGAGCTCCATCACGAATCCGACAATATTCCCAACGCTGATCGTATCGACACCGTACAGATCGCAGAGGTAGTTGGAGTAGATGATCGCTTCTTTGTCCGTCAGTCCACAATTGACTCCCATAGCCCAGATGGTCTCGAAATCCGGTCCATCGATCGCTATGTCGCGGGTCTTCGAATAGGCGATCTTCGAACAGTAGATCGGGCATCCATAGCATCCGATCGAACGGGTCCAGTATTCTTTGCTCCAGGCCTCGCCTGTCATCTCGTTGCTCCGCTCGAACTGCCCCTCCTGGTAGTTCCGAGTAGGCAGAGCGCCCGCTGCATTCACCAGACCGAGAATGTTCGCGGTTCCATGGTCGTTCATCCTCTTGATCTGGTTCGACATACGGAGCATCCGGTACGCGATCCAGGCGGCTTCATCGAACCCGGCAGGATCATGAACCTGCACGGTTCCCGTGCCGCGTAAGGCGATTCCCTTGAGCCTCTTTGAGCCGAGCACTGCTCCGGCACCTCCTCTGCCAGCCGTCCGCTCGTCGTTGAAGATTCCCGAGATCGGAGACAACCTCTCAGCTGCGGGACCGATAACAACAGTCTGAAAATCCGCCCCGAATTTCCCCTTCAGTCTCTTCGTCGACTCGGCGGTTGTGCAGCCCCAAATATCGGCGGCACCTTCGAAACACACGGATTCGTTGTCCACGACCAGCACCACAGGCTCTGCCGACGCCCCCTCGATCACGATGGCGTCGTAGCCGGCGAACTTCATGGTCTGACCGAAGAATCCCCCGCAGTACGAATCGAGGAATGTCTTCGTCGCAGGGCTCTTCGTCACCACTCCAAACCTGCCGGCGGTCGGGGCACTCGTGCCTGTCAGGGGTCCGACCACGAACACAAAGGGATTCTCCGGCGAAAGCGGATCCGCGAGAGGCTTCGATTCCTTGTAGAGATAGTATGCCCCCAGGCCTTTGCCACCGAGCAGGAGTCTCATGACATCCGGATCCAGGTTCTCTGTCGAGCATCGCTTCGTTGTAAGGTTCACGCGAAGCACCTTATCCGCATACCCGCGGTCTTTAAGAGACATTCTTCCGATCTCCTTTCGGCGGAGCGAGCACAATCGCATGCGGTTTGCACCACGCGACGCATTGTGGCGACCCCTCACAGAGGTCACAGAACACCGGCATTGCGTTGCTGTCAAGACTGATCAACCCGAGTGGACATCCGGGCACACAATCGCCACAGGACGTACATCGACCTCGGTCGAGAACCAGATATCCCTCCGGCCCAATCGTGAGCGCGCCTTCCTTACAGGCCTCGACACATTTTTCGCA
>Ga0233425_10009569_pt1 | contig 12199 bp, 8 predicted proteins | sample Watercolumn_Towu_2_FD_181712 | JGI IMG/M metagenome (GOLD analysis project Ga0233425, IMG submission 181712) | Freshwater microbial communities from Lake Towuti, South Sulawesi, Indonesia - Watercolumn_Towuti2014_140_MG | ecosystem: Environmental > Aquatic > Freshwater > Lake | place: Indonesia...
ATGATCTACGTGACCTATGGTCCCAACATTTAAATGCGGCTTAGTTCGCTCAAATTTTTCCTTAGCCATATTAACCTCCCTTTTTAAAATCCAATCGCCAAACTCAAAATGCAAATCTCAAAAGCACTTAATAAACTTTTTTTTCCCGCCGATGGAGCCCATGAGCGGGATTGAACCGCTGACCTCGTCCTTACCAAGGACGTGCTCTACCAACTGAGCTACATGGGCGGGACATTTACGATGACACTTTTAAATTCTAAAAAAACAAAAAGACCGCGTCCTGCACTGTCGAACTTATTCGCAAGCAGGCACAATACCTTCTAAAAATAAACATGGCGGATATTATATTAAACCATGAAAATTTGTCAATAAAAAATTTGCGTTTTTTTAAAAGCGGGTGATGAGAATCGAACTCACATGGCCAGCTTGGAAGGCTGGAGCTCTACCATTGAGCTACACCCGCGAAAACAAAATGGGCAGGGAAGGATTTGAACCTTCGAAGGCGTGAGCCGCCAGATTTACAGTCTGGTCCGATTGACCGCTCCGGCACCTACCCATAGCAAACTCAAAGCTCAAAACACAAAACTCAAAACTAAGGATGGGCTTTGCCCATTACACCTATATACGAGAATCTTTAAGCTTTAAGTTGTAGTTTTGCCTTTTGATCTTTTAATTTCGCGCTTTCCACAGCCCGGAATAGGACTTGAACCTACAACCTGCTGATTACAAATCAGCTGCTCTGCCAATTGAGCTATCCGGGCAAAAAATTTTAGCCCTATCTTATACCACAAATCCTATTTAGGACGCAAGGAAGTTTTTCAATTAAATCACTCGCAAGCACGCCTATTTCACCTTTCTCAGAAGATACTAAATCCCCGGCAGCCCCGTGAATGAAAACTCCTAGCCTGGAGCTATTGAGCGTATTGATTCCTTGAGCCAAAAATGAGGCAATTATTCCGGTTAGCACATCCCCCATTCCGCCCGACGACATCCCTGGATTACCGGAACTATTAATGTAAATTTTTTTATCACTTTCCGCGACGGCTGTATGAAAACCTTTTAGCACAACCGTTATCCCGTATTTGCCGGCTAACTCACGGGTGATAGTTAATTTTTCATTTAAAACATTTTTCACCTGCATGTGTAATAAATCTGCCATTTCTCCGGGATGCGGAGTAATAATTATCGGCGCGTGCGCCTTACGCAAAACTAAAGGTTCCTCGGCAATAGCGTGTATCGCGTCAGCATCCGCGACTACAGGTTTTCTGCTTTCTGAAATAATTTTTTTAATCAATTTTAAAGTATCCGGATGTCGCCCAAGCCCAGGACCGATCGCGACACTATCCACATTCTCTATAAACTTTAATATATAAGGATGTGCTTCATAACTCAACGCCCCGTCTTCCGTCTCAGGCAATCCCAAAGTCATGGCCTCGGTAAATTTAGTTTGATAAACGGGTCGAAGCCCATTAGTTGCGCCAAGAGTCACAAGCCCCGCCCCAGACCTAAGAGCACCCCTAACACAAAGTTCCGCCGCGCCTGTGTATCTTGGGGAACCTGCGATCACTAAAACATGACCAAATTTACCTTTGTGACCAGATGGTTTTCTTTTTGGAATTAATCCAGCAAAATCATCCGCACACATATAGTTGATACTGCTATTTGCATCTCTAACAAGTTCTTTAGGAATTCCTATATCAACAACATTCAAAAACCCTACCGTATCAACATTCGCCGGCTTTAATAATCCGGTCTTAGGTAATCCCAAGGTGAGCGTCGCAAACGCCCTTATTGCGTTTCCTGCGCCTGTATTACCGTCCATTCCTGATGGGATATCAACAGAAATAACAACTGAGGTAAGCGTATTTATATAGTCAATAACTTCTCTTAAATACCCTCTAACTTCATTTTTTAGTCCTGTACCTAAAATACAATCCAAAATCACCGGGACATCAAAAGCACTTTTGATCTTTTCAAATTGTTCTTTATTACACGCTTTATGCACGACTATCTTCTTAATCTTCTTAATCTTTTTAATTTTATTGAAGTTTATCTTGGCCGGCCCCTTCAACGCGCCCAGGTCAGTCAAACAAACCACCCTAGCCTCTGCGCCCTGATTTTGCAAATACCTGGCCGCGACAAATCCGTCCCCGCCGTTATTTCCACCCCCGCACACAATTAAAATTTTTTTCGTGAGGTTTTTATCGGAGACAAATTTCGTGACCCACTCTGCTATACCTCTCCCCGCATTTTCCATTAATTGCAGAGGACTTATTGCATATTCCTTTTCGCACCGAATCTCAAGATCTCTCATTTCCTGCGTTGTAATAACTTTCACTTAATCACCTCTATCCTACTAGAGCCAACATTTCTTTTACCGCTTTTTTAATACCTACAAAAACAGCGCGACTTATAATACTATGTCCAATATTCAGTTCTTCGAGATGAGGCACAACATTCATATTTACAACGTTTTTGTAATTTAGTCCGTGCCCGGCATAAACCACCAATCCATTTTTATGAGCGCCCATCGAAGAATTTTTTAGTACACCCAACTCCTCTTTCATATCTTCTTCCGTCAAAGCATTGGCGTACTCGCCTGTATGAAACTCAACGCATTTAGATCCGACTTCTTTGGCCGCCTCAATCTGCTTCTGATTAGGGTCAATAAAAAGACTCACGCTAATGCCCTCCCCGTGAAGCTCCTTAACCGCCTCTCTGACTGATTTTTTATATTTTACAACATCCAACCCGCCTTCGGTCGTGACCTCCTGCCTTTTCTCCGGAACAAGAGTCACTTGGTTAGGCATGATTTTTTTCGCCCACTTAATCATATTTGGGGTACACGCCATCTCCATATTCAATTTCACATGGACGACTTCTTTCAGAAGAAGCGCATCCCTCTCCTGTATATGCCTTCTGTCTTCGCGCAGGTGAAAAGTAATGCAGTCGGCCCCAGCCAATTCGCTAAGTACAGCCGCCTGCACGGGATCCGGTTCTATCCCGCCTCTAGCCTGCCTCAACGTCGCAACATGATCAATATTTACACCAAGTTTCATAAAAATCTACATCCCCAATTCCTTTTTCAACAAATCTGAAACACTCATAGCCACTTGATCTATCTCGTCCTGATCACTACCCTCAACCATTACGCGTGCTATCGGTTCAGTCCCGGAATACCTCACCAAGATTCTACCTTTTGAACCTAGTTTTTTTTCAGCCTGAACAATCGCTTCCTTTACTGCAGGAACCTCACTCAATGGTTTCTTCTCTTTCACTCGCACATTAATCAGTACTTGCGGCATCTTCTCCATCACCTTACAAAGTTTTGAAAGAGGTTTTCCGTGCGCGCGCATAATTTTTAATAATTGAAGAGCCGAAATCAACCCGTCACCGGTAGTTGTATAATCGCGAAAAATAATATGCCCAGACTGTTCCCCGCCCAAACACGCGTCCTGATTAATCATTTCCTCAATAACATACCTGTCACCTACCTGTGATCTATAAAATTCCCCGCCCGCATCCTTAATTACTTTTTCAAGTCCAAAATTACTCATCACGGTACCCACAATAGCATTGTTTGTCAGCAGCCCCTCTTTCAACATATCAATGCCGCAAATAGCCAGTATAAAATCCCCGTCGACAACCCGAGCTTCCTCATCGGCGAATATAACCCTGTCCCCGTCTCCGTCCAATGCTATCCCGACATCCGCCTTATGGTCTATTACGCCCTTTCTAATTATTTCAGGATGAAGCGCGCCGCAATTAGAATTTATATTTGTCCCGTTAGGCGTATCATTGTAAACTATGACTTCCGCTCCTAATTCCCTCAATACCCAAGGTCCCACCTTGTACGCTGCACCATTAGCGCAATCAAGCACTATTTTCATGCCATCTAGGGTCATGCCTTTGGGAAATGAATTTTTCACAAATTCCACATACCTGCCGATAGCGTCTTCGATACGAGTCGCCTTACCAATATTAGTGGCTGTAGGCCTTATGTGATCCAATTCCCCGCTAAAAATAATTCTTTCCATTTCTTCTTCAAGCTTATCAGGAAGTTTATGTCCCTCATTCGAGAAAAACTTTATTCCGTTATCTTCATAGGTATTGTGAGAAGCGCTAAGCATAACACCCGCGTCCGCGCGAAGACTTCTTGTTATATAGGACACTCCCGGAGTAGGCAAAGGACCTATTAAAACCGCATCAACACCCATAGAACAAATACCCGCCACCATAGCGCTCTCAAGCATATAACCGCTCAATCTCGTATCCTTACCAATAACAATCCTATGCCTGCGTTCATCCCTTTTAAAAACATGCGCTATAGCGCGTCCCAATTTCAAAGCCATTTCAGCAGTTAAAGGGTCCGTGTTAGCGACGCCACGCACACCGTCGGTGCCAAAAAGCTTCTTTACTTTTGTAAGCATAAAAAACCTCCCGAAGAGCCGCCACGTTTTTTGGCGGCTCGAAGGCCTCGCCACGCCTTTTGGCGGGCAGATACCTCCATTATTTTTTCTTCCCTTTTGCCTTTTCCTCGATCCTCACCACGACCTCGACAGACTGCACGGATTTCGACTCCCCACTAACCGCCAGAGGCCTTAGCGTAGTCATTTTCCTAAACGACTTTTGCCTGCCGGTTATGTCCACCGGCTCGGTGTCAATATACTCTCTATCCTTCAGATAACCTTCCGGCGCCCTAACCATAGTAGATACCGGATCAATAATAAAACCGGCCACTTCATACCCGGGGGCAGCTTCACCTTCGGTAACCACATGAATAGGCATTACCCTTTTCACAAGCCTATCAATCTTCACCCTGACGCGGTCAGGAGTAATTTTTACGATATTTACTTCCTTATTACTCAAAGGTATGTCGCCCTTGTCCACAGAAAATATCATTGTCTGCGGTTCCGTATATGATGACAAATCAATTTTGCAAACAAGATCAGACGTAGACAACTGGTCCAAAATTTCTTTTCTGCTTTTCACAAAAACATCTAGAGACCGTATCTCCTGCTCTGTCACAACCATCTCTTCAGCAAGAATTAATTTGATCGGTATTTTTAAATGTTCCTCAACGGTTTCTTCCCCAGCCACAAAAAACCACAATCCTACCGCCAGGCAAACCGCCCCTACTTTGCTCCATAAATTGTTAGTTACCCAAGTCAATTTCATAAAAATTATTTCTTCTTCGGCGCCGTGTATATATTCGCCAAAATTCTTCTGATAGAACTCTCATCCAGCCCGCGCGAAATCTTTCCCCTGTATGCCAGCGAAATAGTCCCAGTTTCTTCCGATACAATAAACACCATGGCATCAGTTTCTTCCGTAAGACCTAGCGCCGCCTGATGCCTTGTCCCCATCGTTTTATCAAGTATCGGATTCTGTGAAAGAGGAAATATACACGCGGCACCCGCGATTTTGTCCCCTTGCACGACAATAGCCCCGTCGTGCAATATAGTACTCGGCATAAAAATAGTCTTTATTAGCTCCTGTGATATCTCGCTATTAATCTTTACCCCTGAATCGAGATAATTTTTTAATCCCACCTCTCTCTCAAAGGCGATAAGCCCGCCTATTTTTTTCCTCGAAAGCCACATCACCGCGCTTACAATTTCATCAATAATATTCTGCTTGTTCATCGTAGCGAAACCTATAAAAGGCACCTCCCCCAAATGCACCAGCGCCCTACGCAGTTCCGGCTGAAATACGATAAGAAGCGCGATCACAAGAATCGCGAATATTTTCGTAAGAACCCAATTAATAGTATGTAACTGCAATTTTTGCGCGACAAAAAACGCTATTGAAATAATAAGAAGGACCTTTAAGACAGGGATAATCGGCGTACCTTTTATGAAAAGGATGATGTAGTAAAAAATCACCGACAAAATAAAAATTTCCAACAATGGTTTTGCCACACTTATAAAAAAATGCATGCTTCACCTAACTAATTCGGCCACTCTTACCACGTCCCTCATCTCGGCCACATCATGAACCCTTACAATGCCGGCCCCATTCAGTACGCTAGCCGCCACAGCGCCCGCCGTACCCCACAATCTATCTTGCGGCTCTTTACCCAGTATTTTCCCTATAAAAGCTTTTCTCGACGGCCCGACAAGAATAGGCAATCCAAATTCCTTAAACTCGGCCAAACTCCTCAAAATTTCCAGGTTATGCTCAAACAATTTCCCGAAACCAATACCGGGATCTATTACAATTTTATTTTTTTTGATTCCTCTTGATTCGGCCCACGCGATCCTTTCATAAAAAAAACTTTTTATTTCCGCGACCACATCCTTATACTCCGGCCTCACCTGCATATCTCGCGGCGTTCCCTTCATATGCATAAGTATGATTCTTACGCCGCTATTCGCCACAACTACGGCCATTTCCGGGTCCCCTCTCAAAGCTGATATATCGTTAATTATTTCCGCGCCGCTTCGAACCGCCTGCCTTGCAACCTCAGCCTTCTGTGTATCCACGGAAATACAAACCGCCAGTGACTCCTTGATTTTTTTCACAACCGGAATCACCCTTTTTAACTCCTCGTCCAAACTCACCGGCTCCGAACCCGGCCGTGTAGATTCCCCTCCGATATCAAGTATATCAGCCCCGCACCTAACCAATTCCTCGGCGCGCCTGAGCGCGTTTTCAATGAACTCATACCGCCCGCCGTCGTAAAACGAATCCGGCGTAATATTCAAAACGCCCATTAAAAGAACACGATCTGCCATCTACAATCCCCCATCTACTACTTTTCCTTTCATAATCTCCGTCACTTCTTTTCCATCTATAACTTCCTTTTCAAGCAAAAGTTTGGCAATCTGCTCCAATTTGTCTTTGTTTTCAATCATTAATTTTCTACCGCGCTCATAACAAGTATCTATGATATTTTTTATCTCCTTATCTATATCTTGGGCCGTCACCTCACTATAATCTATATGCCGCTCTATCTCCCGGCCCAAAAACAGGTGTTCTTCCCTCTCGCCAAAAGTCATTGGTCCAAGCTTCTCACTCATTCCCCACTCGCAAACCATCTTCCGCGCGATTGCCGTCGCCCTTTTTATATCGCTCCTCGCCCCGGAAGTTATATCACCGAACGTGATTTCCTCGGCTATACGCCCGCCCATAAAGGAAGTAATCTCATCCAAAAGTTCTTTCTTAAACTCGTGATATTTGTCTTTTTCCGGCAGCTGCATAGTAGCACCCAAATACGCTATACCTCTCGGTATAATAGTCACTTTATGCAACGGCTCTACATTTTCAAGCATTTCCAGTAATAACGCGTGCCCCGCCTCATGATACGCAGTCACTTTTTTATCCTTCTCATCAAGCACCCTGCTTCTGCGTTCCCTGCCCCAGCGCACCTTATCCCTCGCCTCTTCCAACTCACACAACTCCACGCCCTCTTTATTTCTGCGCGCCGCCAGAAGCGCCGCCTCATTCACAAGATTCGCCAGATCCGCCCCGCTAAAAAGAGGAGTCCCTCTGGCTATCACCTGCAAATCCACATCCTTACTCAATTTAATATTTTTACAATGAACCTTCAATATCTCTTCTCTGCCCTTCACATCAGGAAGGTCCAAAACTATCTGCCTGTCAAACCTGCCCGGCCTAAGCAAAGCCGTATCCAAAACATCGGGCCTATTTGTCGCCGCGACTATAATCAAACCCTCCCGAGAATCAAACCCGTCCATCTCCACAAGAAGCGCGTTAAGCGTCTGCTCCCTCTCGTCATGCCCCCCTCCGATACCGGCGCCTCTATGCCTTCCCACGGCGTCAATCTCGTCGATAAAAATAATCGCCGGGGCACTCCGCCTTCCCTGCTCAAAAAGATCCCTGACTCTCGACGCACCCACACCCACGAACATCTCGACAAAATCACTACCGCTTATAGAAAAAAACGGCACATTCGCTTCACCTGCTATTGATTTAGCCAAAAGCGTCTTACCCGTTCCCGGAGGCCCAACCAAAAGAACACCTTTAGGAATTTTCCCTCCCAGTTTCTGAAACCTTTTCGGATCCTTTAAAAAGTCTATTATCTCAACCACTTCCTCTTTCGCCTCCGTCAAACCCGCTACATCCTGAAAAGTAACCCTTTTCTCTCCCGCCTTAAAAAGCCGCGCCCGGCTCTTACCGAAAGAAAACAACCCCTTGCCCATCCCGCGCGCCTGCCTGTAAATTAAAAACCACAATAAAAACACGAAAAGCACAGTCGGAAAAATAGAGAAAAACATATTACTCCAAAAACCCCCGGTCTTCGAAACACTCACATTCACGTTATTCTGTTCTAAAATAGATGGGAGCTCAGTGTCGTTTGGAAGTATATTGACCTTATAATTCGCGAATTCAGTATCAGATTTCAATTCCCCCTGCGCGGAGACAGTCCCTTCTGTCAATTCAAAAGTCTTAATCTCATTGGCCTTTACCGCCCGCTTAAATTCAGAATATGTGAACTCCTTCACCTTCGCTACCTGCATATCACGCCAGTGCATGATCATAAGAACCAGGACAAGCACAATAATCCATATCGCAAAAGGCTTCGCACCCGGCTGAGGCATACCCTTAGGCGCGTTCGGCCTTTGCCCCGACTGTTTTTTCTTCATTCCAACACCAGAATTTGCCATTTTTAACTCCCCTTAATTAAATACTCATACCCTTAACAGTTATCAACAAAACTCGTTTAGTGTCTCTATCAACCTTAAATCTCTCCCCAATCCTATACCCGGGAATCCAAAATATCTCATCCCTCGACACAAAAATAGGAATTTTATCCCTATCCTTCTCCGGGATTTTTAAATCCACAAAAATATCCTGCAGTTTTTTGGTGCCTTTCAGCCCAATCGGGCGCATTTTATCGCCCTTTTCGCGGCTTCTGACAACAATTGGACGTTGTATTTTATCACAATCAACACCAACCTCAAACAGATTTCTATCCTCATAAGGAAGGGGGTCAGACCTACTTCCAACCTCACAGGCAACAACAATCTCTGTATTCGGTATATCCGTCTTTCCCGGCACAGGTAGTCCCAATCTAAACCCAGCTGACTTAGCCGTTTCCCGGCAAAATACCAACTCATTATACTCTCGCGCCGTAAAAATATCCTTCCCCAAAATCACTCTCTTCGTCCCCTCGGTATTTTTTAATAAATTAACAACATCCTCAATCTGAGCCGAATTTAGACATAACCCCTCACCAACACTCTCCGCCGACATCCTGATAATCTCGCGGACTATAATAGGATGCAATCCGCCAATCCTATCCGCCTGAATCCTCACACCTCTGTCCGAAACAACCGCGCACTTTTTAAACTCCCTAAGCGCGGAATTCCCAATAAAATCATTCGCTAACGCGCTAATCTCCCCGATATTACGCAAAGAGTCATTAATAGAAGGATTGTACTTCTCCAACTCCGGCAAAAGTTTATTCCTCACCTTATTTCTAAAATAGACCGACTCTTTATTTGTCCTGTCGGTTCTATATTCGATTCCCTTGCCTTTTAAAAATTTCAAAATTTCATCCTTCCGGACAGACAGAAGAGGCCTAATAATCGTCACATCCCCCATATTCCTCGTCGGAGGTATTCCCGACAAACCATCCACTCCGGCACCGCGTACAATCCGCATAAGCACCGTCTCCGCCTGATCATCCGCCGTATGAGCGAGGGCGATTTTTTTCGCGCCGCATTGGCATGCCTCCTCCAAAAAGAATTTAAACCTCTCCTTGCGCGCTGTATTTTCCGACGAGCCGCCAAGCTCCGATAATTTTATTTTCTTTGAAAATACCGGAATCTCAAGCCGCTCCCCCAACTCCTTACAAAACTTTTCATCCCCGTCAGACTCCCTTCCGCGCAGTCCGTGATTTAAGTGCGCGATAAAAAGCTTAAGACCATACTCTTTAGAAAGACTGTTCAGTAAATACAGCAGGCACACAGAATCCGGACCTCCCGAAAGCCCCACAAGAACCTTCTCCCCAGGAGAAAACATACGATATTCAGCAATAATCTTTTTCAATTCACAAATCATGGACGATATTTTACAGCAAGGGAAAAGATAAAGCCACCGAAAGAATACATAAAAGTGGAGCATTGTTCATAGCAAATATTTTTCGATTAACATACAGTCAGTTACTTTAGCCATAATATTAGGGGCATACTAAACACAAAGACGCACATTCTGAAGAAAAAAAACAGAGCGCATACATTGTTAGCAATTATTACAAAGATACCGCTGTGCAATTCTCGTCGTGAGGCAATACTAGATTAGAGCGGGGCGAATGAGTAGAAACTTGTACTTGCGGCTTTATGGCTTTTTCGTCATGTTTCGCGATGACCGCTTGTTTTAGTAAAAACCTAGTGGAATACGCCTCTACTAACGTCTTAATTATTTTCCCCCGCGATGCTGTTATAACCACAACAGACTCCACCAATGAACTTATTTCTGCAATAACCTCAAAATCACTTTCATCAATACCTCCGTCAGCACGCATCGCTCTAACCAATCCTCTACATCTCATAGGATAGTTACTAATTTCGTCTAATTCATCTAGTGTTAAAAGATCAGATTCGCCGGTAATTCCGTTTTGTGCGGCAAATTCTCTCATTTTTTCCATTAATTTATCTTTCCAGTCGGCCTTCTTTACAGGAGCTTCTTTTTTAGGTAATTCCCTTTCCTCTTCAGTTACTATTTCACCTTCTCCCTCCTGTTCTTCATCATCGGATTCATCACTGCCAGCAGCGTAATTAGATCTTATAAAATCAATTACCTCCGAGCTAAGCCCGTTTTCTTCCAATGCCGGTGATAGTATACGCCATAATCCATTTACTAACTGCCTAACTCTCTCTCTGCTTAATCCGTCTATTTTCCGGCCTATTTCTACCAAAGAATATCTCTTTTCATGAACAATAAACCGCCCAGTTTTTGTCTCAGGGTTATATTCAAACGGCAGGCGCATACGCAGCATCTCTATTTTTCTTAAAAATTTTCTTAGATCTTCACCGGATAATCGGTCGTAGTTATAGAATTCATACATTCTCTCAAACGCCTTACTAAACGCCTCTTCATATTCAACTAAATCACCACCTATCCCTTCTTCTCCGGGAATCATGGCTTCAAGCTTTCTCCTTCTGGTTTCATTACTATCATCAATCTCTGTTGACATACTTAAGGGACTACTAATCCCCAAATAATCCACTGCATGCTTATAGTCTTTTTCCGTCATAGCGCTTTTAAATGCAGGAAAGGCTTCCACAATCTCAGCGTAACTACTTGGATTTATTCTGAATTTCTGATAATACAGCCTTTCGTACTCCAACAACCTAGGGATAATCATATTCGTCAAGTTTCTTGAAACATGGAAACCTCTATCTACACCCCTTTGAGCATATGCCCTAACCCACTTAGCAGCATATGTTTTAAGACGCACACTAAATTTCTCATCAAATTTACTAACCCCCAAACAAAAACCTTCCCATCCAGCCCCGGAGTTATCGTCATAATTACTCGCCTTTCTTGCTTCGTTTCCTGAAATACTATCTATAAGTTTCTTGTGAAAACTCACCAAAACATCCAGCGCCGCACCGTTATTTTCATTCTGATACAATTTAATAAGCCTTAATTCAAATTCGGATGACAATAACTTACCGGGCAAGGCAAGAACCCTTTCGGCTGACGCTTTTATTTCTTCAAAAGATATCCCCTCAACTTTTGATTCTACAAAAGCTTTTCCAACATCATTCCACACACTAGGGTCTCTACGAAGCGCCTGTTGTTTTATCATAAACATTATATTTTCTATATCAGCGCCTTCATTTTTGCCTTTAATAAGCACTTTGCCATCTAAAAACAGTATCGCCCTGCCAATAATTCTGCTGACCAGCATACTACTGCTTTCTCTCTCCGGCAGGCTTCTGAAGGCTTCAATCGTCATAAAAACGCGCCTTTCCCCTTCACATACATCCGCAGCCATAGCGCAAAATTCACGGCGCTCCTTACCGGCCGCCGTAAAAAAATAGAAGGGGCATCCCCTTTCTCCGGAAATAAAATAAAAAACTGTTTCCTTCCAATCCTCCGTTGCGATCGGAATTAAGTGTCCTAATACTTCTTTTAATTTCTCATCGAACTTTAGAGGAATACTCAAACGATTTTCTCCTTTTTCTATTGTAATCTGAAAATCACCTCTCGGCCTTTTTGACAC
>Ga0233425_10009570_pt1 | contig 12198 bp, 1 predicted proteins | sample Watercolumn_Towu_2_FD_181712 | JGI IMG/M metagenome (GOLD analysis project Ga0233425, IMG submission 181712) | Freshwater microbial communities from Lake Towuti, South Sulawesi, Indonesia - Watercolumn_Towuti2014_140_MG | ecosystem: Environmental > Aquatic > Freshwater > Lake | place: Indonesia...
GCCTTCAAGAATTCTTTCAGATAGATTTTCGTCGCCATCTGAGTTGAGTCGGCAGCTCTATTGTTTGTAGGATCATTCCAATCATCATACCTGGGCGGATGTGCATTCCATCCAAATGAACCTGTATCCCAAGCACGATGAGCAAAAATGTCTTGTAGGCTATTAAGTCCTTTACCAATATGCCCTAAGGCCTCCGCACAATTTCCTCCTTTATAGGATTCAACTGCCCTGTCAAATTCGACGTCAGCCCAATAGCCTCTCGAATCTGTGTATCCTTCATAGTCCCCTTGATTGAAATGCCGGGACTGTAGCCCAAGCATAGGCATCCAACCCGCGAAGCCACCATCGGTAGCATCATTTGCAATTGCTATTGCTTTTGCTGCTGAATCCGTAAAACCAGTTTGTCTTGCCCATAGGTAGGTACCATATTGCGAATTTCCAATGCCGGAATGAACGTCCTCATCCCACAGCCCCCGGGGATCGACCGCGTTGACCGGATCATTTAGAACATAACCATACAGATCGGTACCGCCATTCTTGAACAAAATGGGATCTTTTGCGGTCCAGCGGCCCACATCGGGATCATAGTCTCTGAAACCGAATCTTACAAGGCCGGTGTCGGAGTCGTGGAGACCGCCCGCGAAGGCGAAGGGGATCTTGAAAGATGGGTTGAAATCAGACACAACATTCCCGAATGAGTCGTAGCCGACGCGCTTGACTATGGTACCGTTCTGATCGACTATGAGGCGAAGAGACCCCACCTGATCGTAAGCCAGGTAATAGGTTGAACCGGCAGCGGTCATAGCCACAGGCATCCTTGCGTCGGCATATTCGAAGCGCATGAGGAGGCTGTCTGACCCGTCATAGACCGCCAGGAGACGGGTCATCCCCTGCCAGAGGTATTTCTCAGTAATTTCAAGGCCAACTCTCTTGGCGATGCGCCTCCCGAGGGGGTCGGTGACATATTGGATGGTTCGGGTGTCAGGAAGGACCACACTCAGGAGCTCTCCTCGAGATGAATAGGTGTAGCGAGTAACCTGCGAGTTGTGGGTTTTGGTAGTGAGGAACCCATCCTTGTCGTACTCGTAGGTGGCATCTCCTGCTGCAAGCAAGTGATCTTCATCCGAGTAGCTCATGGTGCGAGAAATGCCCCTTAGAACGTTTGTTTCAGAGGAACGGGCACCATTTGCCGAGTATTGATAGTCTTCGATGAGTGTACCATCCCTCGTGACGGTCAGAAGCCGTCCCAGTGAGTCGTAGCTATAGGTATACTCTGATGGTATAAGGTCAAAGGTTTCTGTTTTCGAAACGATCCTCCCGCTATCATCGTGGTTGACATTCCACGAATCTAAAGTCAACCCCTTTATGGAAAAGGACTCCCCGGCCTGCTCTCCATAGCCGTTGAAGTCGCGTGAAATGTTCAAGGAGCCTCCGGTTACGGATTCGGGCAAACCATTCTGGCTGTTTCGGCTGATGGTAAAGTTCCCTGCCCTGGTGAGAAGACCGTCGTTGTCATAGGAGTAGTCGACAGAGCTGCCTGCATAAGTGAAACGGATGGATCTGAAGTCATTGTTGTAACCGTATGCGAGGGACTGGTTCATGGTTCCGCTGAGGGTTTCCCCTGTAACGAGAGATCCGTCGTAACCGTAGGTGATCTGCTCTCCCCCTTTGGTGACAGAGCCAACCTTTGTGCTGCAAAGATAGGTCATATCGACATTTCCCTCAGGGGTCTGAATCTGGCTGAGTTGGGTTTTGTCAAAGACGTTGCGGATGGATCTTCCAGAGGGGAAGAGAACCTCTTTCAGACGTCGGTCCGCATCATAGGTATATGTATAGCCTCCACTAAGAGGCGTTTCATAGGACCTGTTCAGGTTCACCCTATTGTAGTCGAATGTGTGATCAATGCCTGCAGGATTGGTCAGAACAATCACGTTTCCATTCTTGTCGTAGGAAAATCCCAAAGTCGCGCCATCCGGCGTTCGAATCCCAGTGATGCGTCCTATGGTATCATGCCCGAAACTCGTCACCTGGTGCAGGGGATCAGTCATTGATAACAGATTGCCCTGAGTGTCATAGTTGAAGGTTGTTTCGCGTGTATTCGATTTGATCGAGGTCAAGCGTCCCCTGGCATCATATCCGAAGTTGTAGTCGTAAAGCCCTGGGATGCTAGCACTCCTGAGTAGAAGCTTCTCGGAATCATATAGGTTCCTTATCGCTCTTCCCTGCGGAGATGTGAAGATTTTTTGCGCAATCAACGTATCCGTAGTGATCGACGAGACCTTTCCATTCACATCAAAGGTCTCGATGATGCGATCGGGGGTCTTGTTCCCGTCTGTGTCCTGATAGCTCTTTGAACGCAGCACCATCTTATTCAAACCTGCCGGAGTAGCCTGTGTCATTTGCTTGACAAACTTGTAATTGAACTCCGGATCCACGTCATATTGAATACCAAGGGCCATGCCGCAGGATAGTAGCTTTGTCACTGAGAGTCCGTCAGCTGATTGGCCAAAAAGGGTTTCGGCCCCGGTTGGGTCGGTGATCCGCGATGTGTAGGCACCAGTCGAATCGAAATGATCCAGATAGGTGGTTCGATTCCCTTCGGCGGTGAGACTCTCGATCAGAACGTCGCCGTTATCGTAGGCAGTTCGTACATAGTTCCAACTTCCCCCCGCTTCATCCGTAACCCTTTCAAGTCGTCCTGCAGAATTGAATGACTGCTCGAAACGGTTTCCACCGGGATCAGTTTTGGCCGTGAGCAGACCCTCGGAAGTGTATTCGAAACGGAAATCACTCCCATCTGCACACGCTATTCGGGTCAGGCGGTTGTTTGCATCAACGGAAAGAACCGTGATGATCCCATCCGGGGAAGTGATGGAAGCTGCTACGCCGTTTCGATCCCTTTGAATCAGCGTTAGGTTTCCGAAGCGGTCCGAAATGGTGGACAACAGATTGCGTTGGTCATAACCGAATGCATAGAGAACGATTCCAGTGTTGAGATCGATAGTCTTATTGTGAAGGCCTGAGGAGCCCATGATATGCCCCAGACCGTTCTCCTCTGCAAATGAGAAGTCTATGACTTCTGCGTTGCCCATGAAGGAAGAAGGGAGTCCTATCTTGTACACACGATTATGCCCCCTGTCTGCCAGGTAAATCGTGTTGTCAGGGGCCACTATCAGCCCCATAGGATCTGAGAACCCTGCCTCAATAGGCGGCTTCCCTTCTCCGGGATAATCCCAAGATCCATTCCCTGCAATAGTCGTAACGATACCAAACACATCAACCTTACGAATGCGATAATTTAGGTAATCTGAAAAATAAAGGTTCCCCAGAGTATCTAGAGCGAGATCTGCAGGGCCTTTAAGCTGTGCCAGAGTGGCCAGTCCTCCATCGCCGCTATAGCCTTCTAGCCCATTGCCAGCCACAGTTGTTATGATGCCCCTCGTGTCAATCTTGCGTATTACATTATTCTGCATATCCCCAATGTAGACATTCCCTAGGGTGTCGGCTGTCAAACCCACGATGGAACCGAGTGCTGCTTCGTTGGCCAGGCCTCCATCACCACTATAGCCAAACGTTCCATTGCCAGCTACTGTGGCGATGATGCCGTTTGCATCAATCTTCCTGATTCTGAAATTGTTCCAGTCAACAATATAGAGATTACCCCAAGCATCAAGAGCTATGCGATGAGGCCGGTTTAGCGATGCTTCTATCGCTAAACCGCCATCGCCACTATAATCTGGCGACCCAGTACCAGCCACGCAGGTCACCGTGTCTTCTGGACTGACCTTGTAGATCCTGTGATAGCGCATATCTGAAACGTACACATTGCCCGAACCGTCTACGGCGATTCCACCAAAGTCGGCGTTACGCAAGCCGAACACCCTTCTAATGATTCCATTTGCATCAACCTTACGAAATTCCCCTCGCCACCCACCTAGAATATAGAGGCTGCCAGAAGCATCCAGTGCAAGCCCGGAGGGGATGCAAATCCCGACTTCTGTTGCCGGCTGTCCCCACTGGCTGCTGCCAGAAACATCACACTCGCCATTACCAGCCACAGTCTTGATGACTTTGACATTGTTTGTGTTTGTTGTGCCATCTCCTTTGAGAAGCATGGATGGGTCCCGGGGATCTAAATAGTGGTGGAGAGAAAGCGTCCATCCAGCAACAATATCACCTCTGGTCTTCTTGGCTTCTTGAATGAGAACATCACTTCGTTTCCAGAGGATGACTTCTTGTCGGGCCCTTGTGCCGCTAATCCTTCCACCTCCGTTGTACCCGAATCGATCGGTCCGCAGATAACCAGCATCATAGACAAAGCCAACACTTACGTGGGCTGTAGTGGGACCACTCACCGGCCTCCCTAGGCTGTCCAGTCCATCCCATTCAAAGACGGTCTTCTGATCGGGCGAGGGACCGAAGGTCTGTTCAAAGGTGCGGCCTGCCAGCTCGACTTTTGCGATAATGCTTTTGACACTGGGAGGAACCCGTGCTCCACGAAGAGGGACCGAGATTTGGGTTTTGTAACCTTCGACCCTATCGCTGGCATAATGAAGCGTCATTCCAGTACCGGGGATGTGGATGTCTTCGTGAAAGATGCGGCTTCGCTCTTCGACAAAGGAGTTTATCGACTTTTTACAGTCCTGTTCCTCATCTCTCTTCCGGTCAGCGTCAGGAGGGGCCTCCGGATTTGGAAAAATGGCATCGTCAGGGGGACCAGACCCCCAGTTGGAATCCCATGGACTGAAGTGTGTGACAGGCACCCTCCAGAATACGGCTCCCGGCGAATACTTGTTTTTGTCATTCAAGCCCGTCACTTCATCAGCAGTAGAACCGTTTCCGTTGAGATCATCGGGATCTCCGTCGCCGTCAATGTCGAGAGCATCCACCGTTCCGTCACCATCGGTATCGAGCAGGCGAACAACCACACCGCTGTCCGAAGGCACCCAAACGGCTCGATCCCGGTCGTAATAGCCGACAGGAACTGCTTCTCCCAGCGGGAAGCCGATGAAATTGTCCACCCAGGCGATGATCGGCTTGTCGAAACGCACTCTCTCGACCCCATCGACTTTGAGCTCTACGCAATAGGTAAAACCGGAGTTGGGAGGAAGCTTGGCCGGCATGGATTCAGGGGTGGTATACTCAGTCGCACGGATGGTAAGAGTTGTCAGATCCTCCATCACTTTGCCCTGAGCGTCAACGGCGTGGGCAAGGTTGTCCCCGGTGAACACAAGGGTGCATGAACGGCTGCCGGAGGAGTCGGTGACCTGCGTGCTCTGATGGGTAACCACGGTTTCCGGCCTGCCGTCAAAGGTCAGAGTAGTTACAGCGGAATCTTCCTGAACCATTTGGACAGTCTCAGCAATCGCAAAATCGTTCCAAGGAACATAGACCTGGCGATGGGAGGGCAGAAAGCCCGCTTTTTCATAGGTAACCGTCACTACTCCACCGCCTTCGGTGGGAATGGTGAAACGACCGTCACTCCCGGTCAGGACGCTGCCGTATTCCTGATGGTCGTGGATGGCAATTTGGACTTGCGAAATCGGTCCACCGTGGATGTCAGTCACCAGCCCGGTGATGAGGCTGAAGCGCCTGGCGGCATACTGCTGAATGGTCGCGTTGGATGGAACCAAATCCAGGTAGCTCTGGCCAAAACTTCCCTCAGGGACTTTCGGTATGGGCGGTGGTGGGGGAGGAGGAGGTTGACTTCCGACTGTGACAGTGACGATCTCACTGAGATTCATTGCACCATCGACTACAGCAATATACAAGCTGTCACCCGATCTGGCCGGGACTTCCCCAATGAAGCTTCCGTCCGCATTTGCCGGGACCGAAAGCGCGCCTTCAGTGGACGGATTGACCACCAAGACCAATGCTCCCCCTTCCACACTCCCAGCCACACCAGTGACTGTCACCTGCCCCCCGGCAGGCGTGCTGACGGTGATGAGCTCGATATCAGGCGGTGCAGGAGGGACCGTGTCCAGGGTCATCTCGATGATCAGTGATCTGCTATTTGATGCATCGTCAACCGCCTCAAGCCGAAAGGTATTCAACCCCTCCCCAAGAGTCAAGGAGGTTGAGAAGTCCCCGCCGACTCCTACGGGCAGGCTCACGCCGTCGATGGTGAGCTGTGCAGGCTCGCTCAAGTGTCCTGCCAGGGCCTGCACAGCCTGGTTTGTGAGCAGGCCTTCTGCTGGAGAGGTGATCGTGATCACCGGTGCCGTGGTATCGAGGGTCAACTGGAGCACAAGCTCCCTGACCTCACCCGCCACCGTTTTGGCTCGAACTTGGAAGATATTGAGTCCCTCTGACGAGAGAACAATCCCATGCCGGAAGTCTCCCCCAGGTCCCACGACGACTGGAGTTCCATTCACCGTAATGTCCGCAGGCTTGTTCAAGTGGCCTGCAAGGGTCTGTGATGCCTGGTTGGTCAGCATGCCATCCGGGGGAGAGGATACAACAAGCTCAAGCGGTATTCTTTGCAATACCAGCCGGATGGAGAGCTCACTGCTGTTTCCCGCCTCGTCTTTTGCGCTCAGATGAAACAGGTTCTGGCCTTCCACGAGGGTGACCCTGAAGGCGTAGCAATTGTCAGGCGACAGTGTGACCTGCTGGTCATTGACAAGAAGATTTGCGACTTCGCTCAAATGTCCGGTCAGGATCTGGTCTGGTTCCGTGGTCAGGAGACCATCTGGCGGTGAGACATGAGTGAATTGTGGGGCTGTGGTGTCCAGGGTCAAATGGACCAAGGCCTGGCCAGTTTCGCCTTTCAGCCCCACAGCGCTTAAGGTGACGGTGTTGGGACCTTCGGAAAGAGTGACCGTGTGGGTGAACTCCTCGTTCTCCCCAAACTGGCCGATTTTCTGGCCATTTACAGAAACCAATCCTTTCTTGTTCAAATGGCCGCCTATGGTCTGCTGCGCCTGCCTGGTGATGAGGCCATCGGCAGGGCGACTCACGGTGATTTCCATTGGGATGGAATCACCGGTCAGGACAACGCGGAGCAAGGGCATATGCGGGTCATCGGATGGAATGCTGAGTGTGGCATCTTTGACTGCCTTCGAACCGGGTGCAAAGACGACACCCACGGGACAGGTTTTCAAAGGCTCCAAAGTATGATCCGTGCAATTGTCATTGTGGAGGGTGAAATCCGTCAACGAGCCGCCCGCAATGCTTATTTGCCCTATGGACAGATCGTCCTTCCCGGTATTCGAAATGATAAAAGTCTGAGGCCGGGAGAGAGTTCCAGACTCTGTGTAGCCAAAGTCTCCGGAGTTGGGGGAAACCGATATCCGGGCGTCGTACACGAGCTTGGCGGCGTAGGCGTCCCACCCCCCCTTCAGACCCTGCTGGTAAGGGTTCACTGTCGGAAAATCGGGCGAGTTAGTCGCCCCACTCACGTAGGCACTCCCCTGCTCATCAACCGCAATGCCCGATCCGTAATCAAGGAAGTGGCCTCCAAGATACGTGGAGTAAGAGAGTGCCGCTCCAGTGGGATTCAGCTTGGTCACAAAAACCCTGGGACTCCATTGTCGTTTGGAACCACTGTCGAGGGAATTCTTCAGTGGATAATCTCGCGACCAGGTCTGACCGGTCACGTAAGCGCTTCCTTGCTCATCAGCAGCAATGGCGCTTGCCCAATCCCAGCCGGAGCCCCCAAGGTATGTCGAGTAAGCAAAGCCGGCTCCGTCAGGTTGGATCTTGGTGATAAAAGCGTCTCCGAATCCCGCATCTTTCGCCTGAAAGGCCGAAGTGATGGGAAAATCAGATGAAAATGTGTAGCCGGTGATGAAAGCACTGCCATCTTTTCCTGTGGCAATGCCGGTTCCAACGTCGACATTCCGTCCACCCAAGTAGGTGGAGTAGGAAAGCGTGGCACTCGATGTGCTGAGTTTGGTCACAAAAGCATTGCTCCAGCCCCTGAGGACTTCTTGAAGGGGTCGTGCCAGAGGGAAGCGTCGCGATGCGGTGTATCCGGTAACGTACGCATCCCCTGACTCGTCCACGGCAATCGAGGAACCGGCATCATCGTTTTCCCCTCCCAGGTAAGTTGAGTAGACAAGACCGCTTGAAGGATCGACCCCGGCGACAAAAGCGTCGCAATCACCCCCGAGAAGGTTCTGAAACGCCCGCACGCGGGGGAAGTCCCGGGAGCAGGTCCAGCCGGTGACGTGGGCTTTTCCCGCCTTGTCCGCAGCAATGCCGGAGCCCACATCGCATCCCTTGCCTCCAAGATACGTCGAGTAAAGAATTTCGCTCCCGTTTGCGGAAAGTTTGGTCACGAATGCATCAAAATCGCCGGCTTTCTTCTTCTGGAAACCATTGACCACCGGGAAGTCCGATGATCGCGTACTACCGGTTACGTAAGCATTACCCTCCATGTCCAAGGCAATGGCCTTCCCGCTGGTCTCCCCGGCTCCTCCGAGGTAGGTGGCGTGAATGAGGGAGGTTCCATCCTCACTGAGCTTGACAACAAATGCATCGAAAATACCTCTGCGCTTTTTGTCGCGACTCTTCCCCAGGAAGTCGGAAGAGATCGTAGTTCCCGTGACATAGGCATTTCCCGCGCCATCAACGGCAATACCCGTACCTGCATCGTAGGCACTGCCGCCCAGAAAGGTGGAATAGTGAAGCGTCGGGTCGATAATCAGGGGATAGGCCGCATCATAGGACGCCACTTGAAAACCATACCCGAAAGAACTCTTGGCCTTTTCGGATGTTGCAGCCCCCTCTTTTTTGCATTCTTTGCAGGCGATCTTTTCTCCAATATTGGGCTTGGCTTTTCCTTGGGCTTCACCCCTGGCAAGTGTGAAATCTACTGAAACTTCCAGCTTCTTTCCATCTATGACCTGGTAAGCATAGGGTTTGCTCTCTCGAATCTCTCCGAAGCCCGTGGCAATAATGAGCTCACCGTTGCCGTTCACTGTCAGACCCTGTACACCTTCATATTCAAGGGAGATCAGTCCCGGGTCGACGCCGGGCTGGACAATGAATTCGTACTCCAGGGCGTTGGCATTTCCATAGACCTTGAGGTCAATGCCCTTGTAGATCCCTCGGTACATCACTGCGCCAAAGCTTGGAACGCCGGTCTTCCACTCCTTTCTGCCATTGCCGATGAAGTAATTGAATTTGGCAGGCTGCTTTTCTTCACCAGTCAGTCTCACGGTTTTTTCAGCGTTGAGGAGCCTGAGGCTGAAGCCCAGGTGGTCCCGTTCCTGAGGCGATTGACGTGGATGCTTTTGTTTCGGCCCAAACACTCCCGCCTTCGAGTACTCACCATTTTGGTCCTTCACTTGGGTGGAGCGAGAGTCTTTGTTTAGCATCAGATCGAAAACTATTCGGTCTCGGGCGAAATGGACGCTGTGGTTTGAATGGCTCGTGTAGAAGAGCGCATCCTCGCTAGATTTCCAGGGGTTTTCAGTGAAATAGAGTGGCAATCTGCCATAGGATGCCAGCAACTCGGTCTTGTCAGGTTTGGACGCCCATGAGGCTGAAACTGATTGGGGGATCTCATTCGTACCCGATTCTGATGAAGCTTTCTCCACAGGCATGCCCACACCCGCTGAAAAGGAAAGGGAAATCAAGAACACAACGAGGCTGGTCTTCGCGAAACCGGACCCCATCCGAGCGACAGATGATGGAATCAGAAAAGGGGCTTTCAGGAAGTGAGGGATGTTCTTCATCATAGCTGTAGTCCTTCCCTTTCAAACAGTTGCAGGTTACGAGTAAAGAGCTTTGATGCCACTGGGAACGGATCTATTCATTCGAGAGGTTTAGAGCAGTGAAGCAGTCACAAGCGAATTGGGGTCGAAAAAGATACTTACCTAGGATCTGGAAGAAGAAATGCTTCTAAGCACGCTGGGCAAATCCCCAGCGCTTTATGGAACTTGCTGCTTGACAAAATGTTGTCGGACCGCAAAGTACCAGAAGGGGTGGCAACGTCAATGGGTATTACTACTACTTTTCCATAGGGAAAGACAGTATTTTTGCGTTAGGGTTTCTATGTAGATGGTGCGACTCGGCTTTTGACGGTCCGCTATATGAGTTTGCAAACCACCTTCCAAATTGGTATAATGCTTGCAAAAGTAGTGTGGGCAAAACGATCAGTTCTGTGCCCTTGCACCAGATTGGAGAGTATCTCTTGGGAAGTGTGAATTTCCATAAGTACTACCTTTTGGGCAATTCTTTCGTGTTGGTGGACGAAACCCAGGGTGAGCAATTGGACGAGACACAGAAGTCTCTCTTTGCAGCGATCGCTCTGAACGAATATTGCGGTATAGGGGCTGACAATCTCATTTTTATCCAACCCTACACGAAGCAGGTGATGCGGGAGATCAACGCTTACCGGCACTATTGGGCGGTGGGACTGGAAGGTGAGTTTGAATCCGATGCGGACTACATCTTTAGGATGTTTGAGCCCGATGGACAGGAGGCTTTTTGCTGCGGGAACGGCCTTCTCTCATCGTGTCACCATCTCCATGGGCGATACGGCATTCTGGAAGCTCGCGTCATGAGTCAGATTCCAACAGCAAGTCCTGCATCATACTTTGCTCAAGTTCTGGCACCCGGTCGTTCCTGCCGCATCAATATGGGACGTCCTAGCGCTCTCCCCGACTCATTCATGAGCGGCAAGTTAAATACCTGTCCGTGGAACCTATCGAGGGTGATGAGGAACCTCTCGGTACCTCTCGAGGAACGAACCCTGGAAGGATACTCTCAGAGCTATCTCGCAACGGTGGACGGCTATCTCATATATTCGGGAGAACCTCACCTCGTCATATTCCATGGCGATGGACTCTGCTCTCCCGACGACATCTTCCCGGACGAAAGCCACCACGCACAAAGCAAGGCGCCGGCCTCTGCGATCGTGTTGGATAAGGATACCATCGCCAAGTTGATTCTGGACAGCACCAACGGTCCCCAATACCACCTGCTTCAACGACATTCCCTGCTGCACAAGCTCGGCATGAGGCTGAACAGTCCCGACGATTCCTACTTTCCGTATGGTGTCAATGTGAGCTTCGCACGAATAATCGATGCCGACCTGGGTATCGTAGAGTACAGGTGCTTCGAGCGCGGCATCAAAAAAGAGACGCATGCTTGTGGGACGGGTGCCGTGGCCGTGGCTGCAGTGGCACATCAACTTGGATTCTCGAAGAGTACCAGCTTTGCAATGTGGCCCCAGAGCTCAAGGAGACATGAACCTCAGGCGTGGCAAAAGGTCTCTCGTGACTTATCGGGCGACTGGTGGCTCGAAGGAGAGCCGCGTTTGTTGTTTTCCGGTGTTGTGGAATTTCCAAAGCCGTTGCAGCACTGCGCGGACTGAGGGGAGCGAAGTATTTGTCGCCGATGACTGAGGGGAGGAATTTACGATGAAACTGCCTTTTCGTGTGAGGACACTGAGCCTGGTCTTATTCATCCTGATCTGTTCCTTGTCCGCATCAGCCTACAGCCAGACTGACTTCTCAACCGCGCCGCGTGCGAAACCTGACGGTAAGAAATGGCGTATTGGATACCTGCAGGGGGGTCCCTACAGGAATTATCCGGGAGTTCTGCTTGCGACAGTACAGCAACTTGCCGAACTTGGCTGGATCGAGCGGCCAACCTTCCCCCAGGCCCAGGACGCCGATGCCGCCCGGAACCTGTGGGCTTGGCTCGCTGCAAATGCGCGTAGCCAGTATATCGAGTTTGTTGCCGACGCATTCTGGTCGGACGATTGGAATGCCGACCGGCGGAAAACCAATAAGGAGCTGCTGCTGAAGAAGTTGAATGGCGGAGAGCTCGATCTCATGATCGCCATGGGCACCTGGGCAGGCCAGGATCTTTCCAACGACAGCCATTTCATCCCCACTGTGGTATGCTCTACCAGCGACCCCGTGGCAGCAAAAATCGTCAAGTCCGTGGAAGATTCCGGCCATGACCATATGCATGCCCGGGTCGATCCCAACCGTTATGAAAGGCAAATCCGTTTGTTTCATGACATCATCGGGTTCAAGAAGCTGGGGATCCCATACGAGGATAGCGATGCCGGAAGGACCTACTGCTCTATCGACAAGATAGAGAAGGTCGCCAAAGAGCTCAACTTTGAAATCGTCAGGTGCAATACAAAAGCCAGTACTCCCAACGACCAGGAGGCCGAAGAGAGTGTGATCCGTTGCGCTGAGGAGCTGGCCCCCAAGGTGGACGCCTTCTACATAA